>ERZ809296.648-NODE-648-length-52790-cov-28.674580_pt1 | contig 52790 bp, 55 predicted proteins | sample MGYA00520511_ERZ809296 | MGnify/ENA primary metagenome ERZ809296 (study PRJEB31576, sample SAMEA3212662) | Homo sapiens | biome: human-gut; feature: human gut; material: fecal | place: Sweden | collected 2012 ...
GCAACTGACTCTTAATCAGTGGGTCCTGGGTTCGAGTCCCCGATGGTGCACCAATTAAGGCCCGTTGGTCAAGCGGTTAAGACTCCGCCCTCTCACGGCGGCATCACCAGTTCGAGTCTGGTACGGGTCACCATTTTTCTTTTAGTCGGTGTTTATGGCAAAGAGGTTCCACCCGTTCCCTTTCCGAACACGGAAGTTAAGCTCTTTTACGCCTACGATACTTGATCATCTTGATCTGGAAAAATTGGGCAATGCCGGCACAAGAGCACATGTAAATGTGCTCTTAGATATTCCTCTATAGCTCAGTCGGTAGAGCATGCGGCTGTTAACCGCAGGGTCGTTGGTTCGAGTCCAACTGGAGGAGCCAAGATAAGCGAATCACGAAAGTGATTCGCTTTTTTGTTTTATATATGATGAATTGAAAAAAAGCCCGATTCAGTTTTCACCGCAAAGGCAAACTGGATCGGGCTTCTTTCTTTATACAGATAAAACAAAAACCGCCGCAATATCATGCGACGGTTTTTCCATTTGGCAGGGGCACCAAGAATCGAACTCGGGACACGTGGTTTTGGAGACCACTGCTCTACCAGCTGAGCTATACCCCTATGAAAATTATTTTGTACAGGAAACCTGCAACGTAAATTATTATAGCACAAAAAAACCGCCTTGTCAACTACTTTTTGCAATTTTTTTCATTTGACATTTGTACACTTCGTACATATGTCCGAAAATGTACGGAATTCCGGCAGAATCGGGGCAGAAAAGGGGAAAACTGCGGCACGATTCCGACAAAAGCCGACAGCAGAATTTGATATAATAGACCTGTCGGAACGCAGAAACGGCAAAAGCCGGAAGCCATCGGCGATCGCAATGGCTTTGCCGCCCGACAGGTCTGACAAAAGGAGGCTTTTTCATATGCAGAATCTTTGGAAACAGGTGGCAGACCAATATTGCACCTCTGCGGAGGAAGTGCAGGCGGAAATCGCAGAGGCAATCCGGCAGGGCATGAACAATCCGGACGCGGACGTGCAGCAGGCGTGGGCAGAAATCCCCCGTCAGCAGGACGAGCCGCAGCCGGAGGACGTTGTCGCATGGATTGCCGCACAGCTGCTGGCGGCGGGAATCCTGCCGGAATCCGCAGCTGTATCGGAACAGCCGGAAATGGCAGTCAAACGGTAATTCCCAAATCTGTACATCTTTTGCGGAAAATGTGCCATATTCCTGAAACCACGCAGGGGACGGTGAAAACCGTCCTTTTGCATTTTCTGGAGAAACAGTTTCGCTGGGAACGTGTTCTTCTGCATTCATAAAAATTCCATGCAAACTGCCCGAAAAGCCCTTGCATCTCCGGAAAAACTGTGCTATACTAATATTATGCAGCCTCAGCGAAAATATGCTTCCGGCTGTTGAGATCGAGAGAAAGAAGTGCAGATAAAAATGACAAAAATTACAATATTCTCCGGCTTTTTGGGTGCCGGTAAAACCACGCTGATCCAGAAGCTGATTCAGGAAGGCTATGTTGGCGAAAAGCTGGTGCTCATCGAAAACGAATTCGGCGAGATCGGTATTGACGGCGGCTTTTTGCAGGACGCCGGCGTAGAGATCACCGAGATGAACTCCGGCTGTATCTGCTGTAGTCTGGTAGGCGACTTTGGCAAGGCTCTGGAAAAGGTGCTGGAACAGTACCACCCGGATCGCATCCTGATCGAACCTTCCGGCGTGGGCAAGCTGAGCGATGTCATTCGTGCAGTCCAGAATATCCATGCCCATGACGTGGAACTGGACGGCTTTACCACAGTAGTCGATGCCAAGAAGTGCAAGATGTATCAGAAGAACTTCGGCGAGTTCTTCAACAATCAGATCACCTATGCAAGCTGCCTGATCTTGAGCCATACCGCTGGTCTGTCGCAGGAGAAGCTGGACGACTGCGTTCGCCGCCTGCGGACCTGCAACGAAAAGGCTCCTGTCGTCACCACGGACTGGGCAGAACTGACCGGCAAGCAGCTGGTTGAGGCAATGACCCAGAAGAACACACTGGACGACGAATTACAGGAATTGCTGGCAGAAGCCGCTGCACACGATCATCACCACCACGATCATGACCATGAGGAACATGAACACCATCACCACCATGACCACGACGAACATGACGAGAACTGCACCTGCGGCTGCCACGATCATGACCATGAGGAGCATGAACATCATCACCACCATGACCACGACGAACATGACGAGAACTGCACCTGCGGCTGCCATGACCACGATCACGAGCATCACCACCATGCAGACGAAGTGTTTACCAGCTGGGGCGTAGAGTCTGCCCGGAAGTACACCAAGGAGGAGATCACCAACGCTCTGACGGCTCTGGAAGACGCAGACAAGTACGGCATGATCCTCCGTGCCAAGGGCATTGTACCGGCAGAGGACGGCAGCTGGATCCACTTTGACTATGTACCGGGTACACCGGACGTTCGCAGCGGCAGTGCCGGCACCACCGGACGGCTTTGTGTTATTGGCTCCGGCATTCACGAAGATGCCCTGACCGAACTGTTCCACGCAGAATAAAAGGAGGACAACATCATGGCAGGAGGACAACAGCCTCAGGAAAATGACGTTCCGGTATACCTGTTTACCGGCTTTCTGGAAGCAGGCAAGACCAAGTTTATTCAGGAAACCTTAGAGGACAAGCGGTTCAATTCCGGCGAAAAGACCATGCTGCTGCTCTGTGAGGAGGGCGAGGAGGAATACGATATTTCCGCTATGCCCTGTCAGGAGATCTATATCCGCACCATTGAGGAGCCGGAGGAACTGAATCCGGCACACTTGCAGGAACTGCTGAAAGAATGCGGTGCTACCCGCGTGGTGCTGGAGTACAACGGCATGTGGCAGCTACAGCAGCTGTTCCAGAATCTGCCGGACGACTGGGCAGTGTATCAGGAAATGTTCTTTGCCGATGCCACCACGTTCCTGCAATATAACGCCAATATGCGGAGCCTTGTGGTGGACAAGCTGAACACCTGCGAACTGGTAGTATTCAACCGGTTCGGCAAGGACATGGACAAAATGGAATTTCACAAGATCGTCCGCGGTGTCAGCCGCCGGACAGATATTGCCTATGAGTATGCAGACGGACATGTGGAATACGACGAGATCGAGGATCCGCTGCCCTTTGACGTAAATGCACCGGTGATTCGGCTGGCAGACACGGACTATGCTCTGTGGTATCGGGACATCATGGAAGACCCGAAAAAATATGACGGCAAGACCGTTTCATTCCGCGGTATTGTTGCCGTAGATCCGAAATTCCCGCCCAATACGTTTGCCGTAGGCAGACACGTGATGACCTGCTGTGTGGAAGATATTACGTATAGCTGCGTTGTGGCAGAGTGGGAAAAGGCAAGCGTGCTCCAGACACGGCAGTGGGTGCAGGTGACCGGAAAGATCCACGTGCAGAAGCATAAGCTGTACCGCGGCAAGGGACCGGTGTTGCAGGTGCAGGAAGTCGTGATGACAAGTGCACCGGAACAGGAAGTGGCAACGTTCTATTAAGGCGAATCGCTGCTTGCGAGGTGCTGTACGCATGGTGAAAAATTGCACCGAAAAGTAAAGTTTTTCGGTCCAGCAGTTTTTCAAAAATGCTGGCGAGGTCCAGGGCGAGAAGCCCTGGTCGCTGTCCGCAGACAGCGAAATCTCTGTGCCATGCTTTGGGCACACGGAGAAAAGGGTGAGAAAATCGACAGATTTTCGAGGGAAAGCGAACAAGACCGCTTTCCCTGGCTGCCCTTTTTCAAAAAGAAATAACTTGAAAATATCCCAGCGGGATATTTCCAACGAATTTTCACTCCCATTCTGCACAAACTCTCTACAGCTGCAAATGCAGCGAGGGAGGGAATGCAGATGAGAAATCGTTGGACGACTGGTCTGTTGTCCGGCTTGCTGACAGTGGCAGTGCTTCCGGTTTCGCCGGTCAGTGCCGTCAGCGGCGAGGTGATCGGCTACGGGCAGGGCACCGCGGTGGACAGTGAAAACCGTCCCGTTGATGCGGTGGCATTTGACGCACAGTATGCCCGATACGATGCCTACGCCACAACGCCCGACCGCAGCCAGATCTTGCTGACCTTTGACCAGGGGTACGAGAACGGCTATACCGGACAGATTCTGGACACCCTGCGGGAAAAGCAGGTGCACGCCGTCTTTTTCCTCACCGGCGACTATGCCAAAAAGGAAACGGATCTTGTGAACCGCATGATCGCAGAGGGACACGTGTTGGGCAACCACGGCATGACCCATGCCAGCCTGCCTACGCTTTCCGAAGCAGAAGCCAAGGCGGAAATTATGGATCTGCACCAGTATGTGCTGGACAAATACGGCTATGAGATGCAGTATTTTCGCTGCCCCTGCGGGGAATACTCCGAGGCGGCACTGGAAACCGCACAGGCATGCGGCTATCGGACGTTGTTCTGGAGCGATGCCTACGTGGACTGGAAAACCGATGCCCAGCCGGATCCGGCAGAATCTCTGGAACGGCTCAGGGCACACGCACACGGCGGCGAGATCCTCCTGCTGCACGCGGTGTCTTCCACCAACGCCGAGATTCTGGGCGACCTGATCGATGCCCTCCGTGCAGAGGGATATACACTGTAATGGAAACAACCCGACGATTTGTCGGGTTGTTTTTGTCACGGCTGCCAAATGTTGTGCATTTCCACAGATGTAGGGCAATTTCACAGTGTGGTATCTGTCTAAAACGTCAAAATTTTAAAACACATAGAAAACCTATTGACACTATAGGTGAATTGTGATATAATACAACCATAGCAAAGGAAACCAAACCGAAAGAAACACTGCATAAAGCCCGCCTGACGGCTTTGCACACAATCTGCTTGCAGTGTTTTCTGAATGCCCGCAGGGCACGGACGAAATAGAAAGGAAAGATTCATCATGGCAAATCAGGAATATCGTTTTGAAACCAAACAGGTACATGTCGGTCAGGAACAGCCGGACCCGACCACTGATGCAAGAGCAGTGCCGATCTATGCGACCACTTCTTATGTGTTCAAGGATTCCGCACAGGCAGCCGGCCGTTTCGGTCTGACAGAACCGGGCAACATCTACACCCGTCTGATGAACCCTACCAACGACGTTTTTGAAAAGCGTATCGCCGCACTGGAAAACGGTGCAGCTGCACTGGCAACCGCAACCGGTTCCGCAGCAATTGACTATTCCATTCGCAATATCGCAGGCAGCGGCGACCATATCGTTTCTTCGCAGACGGTTTACGGCGGCACCTATAACCTGTTCGCAAACACTTACGCAGAGATCGGTATCGAAACCACTTTCGTAGATGCACACGATCCGGCAAATGTCGAAGCAGCCATTCGCCCGAACACCAAGGCAGTGTATGTGGAATCTCTGGGCAACCCGAATTCTGACGTGGTAGACATGGAAGCAATTGCAGAGATCGCTCACAAGCACGGTTTGCCGCTGATCGTGGACAACACTTTCGCAACACCGTTCCTGTTCCGTCCGCTGGAACACGGTGCAGATGTTGTGGTACACTCTGCAACCAAGTTCATCGGCGGTCACGGTACCGTGATGGGCGGTGTCGTTGTAGACGGCGGTAAGTTTGACTGGGCAGCAAGCGACAAGTTCCCGGGACTGTCCAAGCCGAATCCGTCTTATCACGGCGTTGTCTTTACAGAAGCATGCGGCAATATCGCCTATATCATGAAGCTTCGCACCACCCTGATGCGGGATACCGGTGCGACCCTGTCCCCGTTCCATTCGTTCCTGCTGCTGCAAGGGCTGGAAACCCTGTCCCTGCGTGTAGAACGCCATGTAGAGAACGCTCTGAAGGTGGTAGATTACCTGAAGAATCACCCCATGGTTAAAAAGGTCAACCACCCGTCTCAGGCAACTGGCAAGGATCTGGAACTGTACAACAAGTACTATCCGAACGGCGGTGCATCGATCTTCACCTTCGAACTGAACGGCACCAAGGAGCAGGCACAGAAGTTCACAGAATCCCTGAAGATCTTCTCGCTGCTGGCAAACGTCGCAGACGTGAAATCTCTGGTGATCCATCCGGCATCTACGACCCATTCGCAGATGACTGAGGAAGAACTGCTGGCAGCCGGCATCACACCGACCACGGTTCGTCTGTCTATCGGTATCGAGCATATCGACGACATTCTGGCAGATCTGGAGCAGGGCTTCGAAGCAGTCAAGTAAGAGAGAACTGATTATCAATAGAAAAGCGGGGAGTGCCGGAAACCAGCGGCAATCCCCGCTTTTTGTTCTAAAGAAACGGAGGAATCCCCATTGCAAATATACGCAGATAATGCAGCTACCACAAAGCCCTCTAAAGCGGCAGTGCGTGCCATGCTGTCCTGTCTGGAACAGAACTACGGCAACCCTTCCAGTCTGCACCACGTAGGGCAGGCTGCCGCAGAAGCCTTGTTGCAGGCACGGCAGGACATTGCCGGCTGTCTGGGCTGTACGGCGAGAGAGATCTACTTCACCTCCGGCGGCAGCGAAGCCGACAATCAGGCACTGCGGTCTGCCGCCTATGCCGGTGCCAGGTCCGGTAAGAAGCACCTCATTTCCACCGCGATCGAGCACCACGCCATTCTCCACACCCTGAAACAGCTGGAGGAGGAGGGCTTTTCCGTGACGCTGCTGCCGGTTTCGGAAACCGGTATGGTTACACCGGAAGCGGTGCAGGCAGCAATTCGTCCGGACACCTGTCTGGTCAGTGTGATGTTTGCCAACAATGAAATCGGCACGATCGAACCCATTGCAGAGATCGGAGCAGTCTGCCGTGAAAAGGGTGTGCTGTTCCACACCGATGCCGTGCAGGCGGTGGGACATGTGCCGATCGACCTGTCGCAATTGCCGGTGGACATGCTCTCTCTGTCCGCCCATAAATTTCACGGTCCCAAAGGCGTGGGTGTGCTGTACGCCAAACGGGGGACACCGCTGCACAGCCTGATCTGCGGCGGGGCACAGGAACGGGGCATGCGTGCCGGCACGGAAAATCTGCCGGCAATCGCAGGCATGGCGGCGGCACTGCGGGAAGCATGTGCAAATCTGGAACAGAACGCCGCCTATGTTGCCGGTCTGCGGGATCGGCTGATCGCAGGGCTGGAAACCATTCCCCACAGTCTGCTTAGCGGCGACCGGAAGAACCGTCTGGCGGGGAACGTGAACTTCTGCTTCGAGGGCGTAGAGGGCGAAGCCCTGCTGCTTCTGCTGGACGCAAAGGGCATCTGTGCCTCCTCCGGCTCTGCCTGCACTTCCGGTTCACTGGAGCCCAGCCATGTGCTGCTGGCAGTGGGCGTGCCCTATGAGGCGGCACACGGCTCTCTGCGGCTGTCGCTGTCTGCGGAGAACACGCCGGAAGAAGTGGAATACTTGTTGAAAGCAGTGCCGGAAGTGGTGACGCGTCTGCGGAGCATGTCGCCGGTTTGGCGGGACTTGGAAGAAGGGAGAAAGCCCCATGTTATATAGTGCAAAGGTCATGGATCATTTCATGAACCCGCGGAACGTCGGCATCATGGAGGACGCAGACGGCGTGGGACAGGTGGGCAGTGCCCGCTGCGGCGATACCATGAAAATTTACCTGAAAATTCAGGACGGCATCATCACCAGGGCAACCTTTGAAACGTTCGGCTGTGGCACTGCCATTGCTTCCAGTTCCATGGCAACGGTATTGATTACCGGAAAGCCCCTGTCACAGGCACTGGCTCTCACCAATCAGGCCGTGGCAGAGGCTCTGGACGGGCTGCCGGAACAGAAGCTGCACTGCTCTGTGCTGGCAGAGCAGGCAGTCCGTGCCGCGGTCAGGGACTACTACGACCGCAGCCACATTCCCTATGATCCGGCAGATTTTCCGGTGTATGAGGAAGAATAGGCAAACTCAGACCGTGCATTTGAAATGTGCGGTCTTTTTGCATTTTCCAGCTTTCTCCAATATTTTCGTGGGGGGTACAAAATAGAGTATCATTTCTTGTTGAAGATGCCGAAATTCTGCTGTTGATATTGACAGATGTGCATAAAATAATTATAATAAAAGTGTAAAGGCAATCCCTCATTATTATAAAGGAGATGATTTTTATGATGAAAAAATGGAAAAGGATACTGGTATCTGCGTTGGCAGTGACTACAGCGGCGGTTTCTGTTTCCGGTATGTCTGCCGGTGCGGTGGCGTTTTACAGCACCAGTCTGGAACCACCCAAGGGATACACCGAGCTGGACGATAAGTCTTTTTTGGCAGGGGCGACAAATTACAGCGATGCCTATACCGTTTATACCGACGGAAAAGCCGAATCGGCAAATCTGTATATTTTTGAACACTATGCGTTTAATAATACGGGGATTCTGGTTTCCGATCTGGATACATTTGAAAAGGTCTACGCCGAAAATCAGGCGGCATTGGGTTTCGACGGATACAGTAAGATTCAGGACAGTGATAAGAACTGGCTGATTTCCATGTGTGATGAGAAGAATGCAGACGGCGTAAATTCCAAAAATCCCGCTGATTTTGAAAACAAGCGAGATGCTGTGCTGAAGCTTACCCGTGACTTGCAGAAAGCCGGCGTTTTGCTCCAGTCAACCTATCACGCAGTTTGTGCAATGGGAGCAGAGGGGAACTACTACAACGGCATCTGGGTGAAAAATGTGGAGGAATCCGAAAAAGATGCTGTGCTCCGGCTGGCACGGACAGTGGATTCTGATGCAGAAGTGGAAATCCGAAATATCGATTACAGCGACGGCATTTCTTGGGAATCGATCAACGTTACCAAGGTAGAATCCATCTATGACGGCATCGCTCTTGCAGAAAAATTGCAGGAGGCATATCCCGCCGCAGAAGTGGGGCTGGAATATCTGATGTCGGCAGCCGAGAGTATACAGACTTCCGGAGAACCGGTAGACCTGACTGCTGCGTATTATACCGGCGATGTGGACAATGACGAGGCGATCACCAGCAGCGACCTCTATGCCGTCATGCAGTATCTGGCGTGGAAAGGTTCCGGCAAGGAAGCTGTCACTCTGACCACAGACGGCGAAGCTGCCGAAGCAGCTGCACTGGACGCAGCAGATGTCAACGGGGACGGAAAAATCGACACCACCGATATGTATATGATTCTGAAATACTGTGCCGAAAAGGGTGCAGGTCTGACACCGAGTTGGACAGAATAACAGGACAGATAACGATAAAAAACGCCGTCCGGCAGGCATATGCTCCTGTCGGACGGCGTTTTCTGTGTGGTGTTCGGTCACTGTACCGCTGCGGCGACACGTTCCGCCATTTGTTCCGGCGAAACACCGCCGTCTACCACGTGGGAAGCGTGGGCACGGTAGATGCCGGCACGCTGGTCAAACAGCTGGTGCAGTTCTTCCTTGGTGCTGCGTTGCACAATGGGGCGGTTGGTGTCGCCCTGAATTCGTGCATAGCAGGTGTCGAAGGATTCGTTCAGCAGTACCACAGCTCCGTTTTCGCGGGCGTAGGCAGCACTGTCCGGATTCAGCATGGCACCGCCGCCGCAGGCGATCACGGCGTTTTTGGTGCACAGGGTGCGGATCGCCTGAGCCTCCACCTTCCGGAAATACGGTTCGCCCTCTTGAGCAAAAATTTCCGGAATGCTCCTGCCCTCCTGTTCCACAATATAAGCGTCCGTGTCGATCAGCGGCAGCCCCAGCTGCTTCGCCAGAATCTCGCCCACAGTGGTTTTGCCGCAGCCCATGAAGCCGCAAAGAAAAATCGTCATATGCAGCCTCACTTTGTCTGGTTCTGTTCGTCGATGCGTTCTTCCATGTCACAGATAATGGATTCGATCTGCTTGTCGGTATAGCTGTCGCCGTTCCAGATCTCGTGGGCACGGACTGCCTGCAATACCAGCATAGCGGCACCGCCCTTTGCCACCTTGCCCTGAGCCAGAGCCTTGCGGAGGAACAGCGTCTTGGTGGGGTTGTAGATGACATCGAAGAAATAGTCTGCCCCGTCGATCAGTTCATCAGATACCGGACACGCGTCCACTTTGGGGAACATGCCCACCGGAGAAGCGTTGATGATGACATCAAACTTGTCGTGAATGTCCGCAGTGACAGCATAGGTCACCTTGGCTTCCGGCATGGTCTGTTTTGCCTCCTGAATGAACGCTTCCACCAGTTCCTTGTCCTGCGGGATAATGCCAATGGTCAGGTTCGCCCCGTGCCGCAGGGCTTCGGTGGCGATCATTCTGCCTACGCCGCCGCAGCCGATGAGCAGCACCTTGCCGTCCATGGGGTACTCTTTCACAGACATGGTGAAGCCGTCACAGTCGGTGTTATAGCCGATCAGCTTGCCGTTCTGGTTTGCCACGCAGTTGACGGAGTTGTACCGCTTTGCACTTTCGTCCAGTTCGTCCACTATGGGAATAATCGCCATTTTATGGGGAATGGTAATGTTGAATCCCTGTAAGCTACGCAGATAGGGCTCTTTTCCCTCCAGATGCTCCGGTGCAATGTCGGTAAGGGTATAGCTGGCTTCTCTGCCCGCCATGGCGAACAGCCGTTCGTGAATAAACGGGGACATGGAGTGTCCCAACGGGTGTCCGATCAGTGTATACTGTTCCATTATGCCAGTGCTCCTTCCAGTGTGTCCACATTTTCCACGTTCTTTGCAGTCACGCCCTTGAGGGTTTTCTTGACCAGTCCGGTGAGAACGCTCTTGGGACCGAATTCCACAAAGGTGTCAATGCCGGCTGCCTGCATGGCTGCCAGTTCGTCGGTGAAGCGTACCGGAGAAACGATGTGTTCCGCCAGAGCCTTGGGCATATCGGAGAAGTCCGTCCGGACAGCACCCAGCACGTTGGAGTAGAAGGGCACCGTCGGAGCAGAGAACTTCACGTTCTGGATCGCTTTATAAAAGGTATCCGCAGCCGGCTGCATCAGCTTGGTGTGGAATGCACTTGCCACAGCCAGCGGTACGGCTCTTGCCTTCAGTGCGGCACAAGCGGCAGCCGCCTTTTCCACAGCATCACGGTCGCCGGCGATCACGGTCTGTACGCTGGAGTTGTAGTTTGCCGGAATGACATAGCCCTCCGTTTCCTGACAGATGCGTTCCACTTCTGCGGGAGCCAGCTTCAGGATTGCACACATGGCACCGTCGGCTGCCTTTGCCGCAGCGTCCATGGCTTCTGAACGAGCTTTGATGACCCGAAAGCCGTCCTCCAGAGAGAGCATGCCCGAAGCGACCATTGCGGCATATTCGCCCAGAGAGTGGCCGGCAACGGCATCATAGGTGAAACCACGCTTCTTGGCTGCCTCCAGACAGATCAGAGAAGTTGCCATGATTGCCGGCTGGGCATAAATGGTGTGAGCCAGTGTCTGTGCGTCGCTGTCTGCGATGACCGCATACAGATCGAAGCCCAGAACCTCCGAAGCGACTTCAAAAATTTCCTCCAGTACGGCGTCCTGCTGTACCAGATCCAGTCCCATCTTCTCATATTGAGAACCCTGTCCGGAAAAAAGTGCGATTGTTGCCATAACTACCATTCCTTTCTCATAAGAGTTGTACAAAGATGTACAAAATCAGAGGCTTAGATTTGTGCAAAAAATAGTATTTCCTCTTTCACGACTTGAAAAACCACTCGGAAACATTGCAAATTGCGTAAAAATATTCTATAATAGAAAGTGTATCCTGTGATTGCAGGGAAACTCTAAATTTTACAGGGCGTACCGAAACCTCTGTCTGCGGTACGTTCCCTATCTATCATACCACAAAATGAGGAAAGTGACAAGAGGAACGGAGGAAATTTTTCCATGGGAATTCGCGTTTTAGGAACAGGAAGCTATACGCCTGCATTTCAGGTGACCAATGAGGATATGGCAAAGATCGTTGAAACCAACGACGAGTGGATCCGCACCAGAACCGGCATCGGCACCCGCCACATTTCAGACGGCGAGCCGACATGGTACATGGGGGCAGAAGCTGCCAAGCGTGCCATTGCTGCGGCAGGCATCGATCCGCTGGAGATCGGTCTGCTGATCGACACCACCATTACACCGGAGTACTGCACCCCGTCTATGTCCTGCATCATTCAGCGGGAAACCGGTGCAGCCAATGCGGCATGCTTTGATATGAATGCGGCATGCTCCGGCTTTGTCTATGCCATGGACACCGCACACCGCTTCCTGAAAACGGATTCCTCCATGCGGTATGCACTGGTTGTTGCAAACGAGAGCCTTTCCAAGATCACCAACTATAGTGACCGTTCTTCCTGCATTCTCTTCGGGGACGGTGCCGCAGCGGCAGTCATCGAGTACAAGGAAGATGCTCTGTACACCAGCCATCTGGGTGCAGACGGCACCGGTGCAAAGTTCCTCTATGCCCACAGTGCACTGCCTCAGTCGCCCTTTGTGAAGCCGGAGCGTCGGGCAGAATATGATGACGGCATCGGAGCAGGTCCGGAGGGCTGGGAACACACCATGCTGCAGGACGGCAGAGAGGTGTACAAGTTCGCCACCCACGCACTGGCAAAGGCGGCAACAATGGCAGCGGAAAAGATCGGCTTCGACCTGAACGAACTGGATAAGATCGTTCCGCATCAGGCAAATATCCGTATCATTGAAACGGCAATGAAGTTCCTGAAGCAGCCTATGGAAAAAGTCATCACCAACATCGAATATCACGGCAACACTTCCAGTGCTTCGATCCCCATTGCCTTTGATGAAGCGATCCGTGCCGGAAAGATCCAGCGTGGCGATAAGGTTTGTCTGGTCGGCTTCGGAGCAGGTCTGACCTATGCAGCACTGATTATGGAATATTGAGAAAACATCTCCTGAAATAGAAAGGAACATAGCTATGGAAACCAGAATTACAAAACTGCTGGGGAGCAAGTACCCCATGATTCAGGGCGGTATGGCGTGGATCGCAGAGAGCACACTGGCATCTGCGGTATCCAATGCCGGAGCAGTCGGCCTGATCGCCGGCGGCAGTGCCCCCATTGATTACCTGCGGGAACAGATTCGTATCTGCAAGGAAAAAACGCAGAACCCGTTCGGCGTGAACATCATGCTCATGAGCCCCAACGCCGACGATCTGGCACAGCTGGTCATTGACGAAAAGGTGCCGATCGTGACTACCGGTGCCGGCAACCCCGGCAAGTACATGGAGGCGTGGAAAAATGCCGGCATCAAGGTGATTCCGGTGGTGCCGTCTGTAGCTCTGGCAAAGCGTATGGAGCGTTCCGGTGCAGATGCACTGGTGGCAGAGGGCACTGAGTCCGGCGGACATATCGGCATGAACACCACCATGTGTCTGGTGCCGCAGGTGGTCGATGCGGTAGACATTCCGGTCATTGCTGCCGGCGGTATCGCTGACGGCAGAGGCATCGCCGCAGCCTTTATGCTGGGTGCCGAGGGCGTACAGCTGGGTACACGGTTCCTCGCAACAGAGGAATGCCAGATCTCTCCGAAGTACAAGGAACTGGTCGTTAAGGCAAAGGACACCGACAACCAGATCACCGGCTTCTATTCCGGCAGCCCCTGCCGCGGCATCAAGACCAAGTACACCAAGAAGCTGCAGGCAATGGAAAAGGCAGCCTGCCCGCCGGAGGATTTCGAGGCAATGACAGTCGGCTCTCTCCGCAAGGCAGTGGTAGACGGCAACGTGGACGAAGGCTCGTTCCTGTGCGGTCTGATCGCCGGCATGGTGCACGATGTCAAGCCCTGCAAGGAAGTCATCGACGAGATGTGGGCAGAAGCATATCAGTTGTTAGGGAAACACTGAATAAAGCTTGTGCGTAAGATGCGTAGTCAGATTTTTCGGCAGATTGCATAGAAATTCCGCAGGCATACTGGATGTATGGCAAGGGATTTCTGGGCAATATGACGGAAAATCTGCAAGCAGATTGCGTGCAAAGCCGTCAGGCGGGCTTTATTCAGTGATTCCCTAGGCAAGAACTAATGCTAGGCAAGAACTAAGGCAGATACAGATAGATACTAAATAAAGGAGAAAAATCACTATGGCAACAGCATTGATCACAGGTGCATCGCAGGGCATTGGTGCCTGCATCGCAAAGCGTCTGGCAAAGGACGGCTACAATGTAGCGATCAACCATTTCCCCAGCGATTCCGATAAAGCAAACGCAGAAAAGGTGGCAGAAGAATGCCGCAGCTTCGGCGTAGAGGCAGAACTGTTCGCAGCAAACGTGGCAGATTATGCCCAGTGCGAAGCAATTACCAAGGCAGTAAAAGAGCGTTTCGGCTCGATCGACGCACTGGTCAACAACGCCGGCATCACCAAGGACGGTCTGATGGTTCGCATGTCCGAGGAACAGTATGATGCCGTGATCGCCGTCAACCAGAAAAGCGTGTTCAACATGATGAAGCTGGTGGGTGCTGTCATGATGCGGCAGCGGCACGGACGCATTGTCAGTCTGGCATCGGTAGCCGGTCTGTACGGCAATCCGGGACAGATCAACTATTCCGCTTCCAAGGCTGCCATTATCGGCATGACCAAGACCGTGGCAAAGGAACTGGGTGCCAGAAATGTCACCGTCAACGCCGTTGCTCCGGGCTTCATCAAGACGCCCATGACTGACGCTCTCACCGAGGAACAGCGGAACAAGATGCTGGAACTGGTGGCAATGAAGCGGTACGGCAATCCGGAAGAAGTGGCGAACGTGATCTCGTTCCTCTGCTCGGAAGATGCAAGCTATGTCACCGGTCAGACCATCGAGATCTCCGGCGGACTGATGATGTAAGGTTTCTCATAAAAACCTTTCCACCAGCTTCGCAGGTTCGCCTTCTCTTTCAGGGAAGGCAGTCTGAGAATGCTTTGAGATGAAAAACAAGCTTGCCGCAGCACGGCGGCAGAGAGCGAGGAAATATGAAAAGAGTAGTAATCACCGGACTGGGTACGGTAAACCCGCTGGGCAGCACTGTAGAAAAGTTCTGGGAAAACGTAAAAAAGGGAACACTGGGTGTTTCCAAGATCGACAGCTTTGACACCACCGAACTGGGTGTCAGCGTTGCCGGCATTATCCGCGATTTCGACCCCGCAGAATATTTTGAACGCAAGGACATTCGCCACATGGAACGCTTTACCCAGATCGCCGTGGCATCTGCGATTCAGGCGTTGCAGGACGCAGGCACGGATTTCAAGGATATGGATCCGTATCGTGTAGGCACCATTATCGGCTGCGGCATCGGCGGCATCGGCAGAATCGAAGAAGAACACGACAAGTATCGTGCAAAGGGACCGGGACGGATCTCTCCGTTCTTTGTGCCCATGATGATCGGCAACATGGCTGCCGGACAGGTGGCGATCCGCACCGGTTTCCGCGGCGACAACTTCTGCACCACCACTGCCTGTGCATCGGCGACCCACGCCATTGGCGAAGCGTTCCGCAAGATCAAGGACGGCTATCTGGACGTTTGCCTCTGCGGCGGCAGCGAATCCACCATTACCGAATTCACACTGGGCGGCTTCCGCACCATGAAGGCACTGACTACCGAAAGCGATCCGGCAAAGGCTTCTACCCCGTTCGACCTGAACCGCGGCGGCTTTGTACTGGGTGAGGGCTCTGCGGTACTGGTGCTGGAGGAATACGAACACGCCAAGGCTCGCGGTGCAAAGATCTACTGCGAACTGGCTGGCTACGGTGCGACCTGCGACGCATACCACATGACAGCTCCGGCAGACGAATGCGGTGCATCTTCCAAGGCAATGATCGAGGCTTACACCGAAGCTGGTCTGAAGCCGGAGGACATCACCTATATCAATGCCCACGGCACCTCCACACACCTGAACGATATGCTGGAAACCAAGGCGGTGAAGATCGCTCTGGGCGAGGAGCAGGCACGAAAGGTGAAGATCAACTCCACCAAGTCCATGACCGGTCACATGCTGGGCGGTACCGGTGCAGTGGAAGCGGCAGTTTGTGCCCTGTCCATTCGGGACAGCTTCATTCACCAGACCATCGGCTATACCACACCGGATCCGGAGTGCGATCTGGATTACTGTGTGGACGGTCCGGTAGAGATGCCGGTGAATGCCGCACTGTCCAACTCGCTGGGCTTCGGCGGACACAATGCGACACTCTGCTTCAAGAAGTGCACAGACTAAGGAGAATCAGACATGAGTGAAAAAATTTATAACATGGTGGATCTGGAAACCATTGAAAAACTGGCAGACATCGTGGCTGCAAAGGAACTGGGCGAGATCACCATTGCGGACGGTGAAAAATATATTACCGTAAAGGGTAAGAAGTGCCCGCCGCCGATGCCGCTGGCAGGTGCACCTGTGGCTGCTTCGCCGGCAGTTTCCGCTGCTGCTCCGGCAGCTCCGGCAGAAACACCGGCAGTTTCCCAGAAGCCCGCAGGCAAGTCGATCAAGGCTCCGCTGGTAGGCACTTTCTATGCGGCTCCCTCTCCGGATCAGCCGCCGTTTGTACAGGTGGGCGATACCGTGAAAAAGGGCGACGTGGTGCTGATCATTGAATCCATGAAGCTGATGAACGAAGTCACCAGCGACGTGGACGGCGTAGTACAGGAAATTCTGGTGAAAAACGGCGATGCGGTAGAATATGACCAGCCGCTGATGATTCTTTCGTAAAGGAGTGCAGACATGGCAGAAGTATTGCTCAATCAGGAACAGATCAAGGAGATCATTCCCCACCGTGCCCCGTTCCTCCTCATTGATGAGGTTCTGGAAATGGAAGTGGGAAAGCGTGTTGTGGCACGGAAATATATCAAGGCAGACGACTTTTGGTTCAAGGGACATTTCCCCGAAAAGCCGGTGACACCGGGCGTGCTGATGGTCGAGATGCTGGCACAGGCAGGTGCGGTCTGCATTCTGTCCCAGCCGGAATTCAAGGGCAAGATCGCCCTCTTTGCCGGAATCGATAAGGCAAAGTTCCGCCGGCAGGTAGTTCCCGGTGATGTGCTGGATCTGGAAGTGGAGATCATTGCACAGCGTGGACCGGTAGGTGTCGGCAAGGCAATCGCCAGCGTAGACGGCAAGCGTGCCGTGACCTGCGAAATCAAGTTCGCAGTGGAGCAGTAAGGCGGCAGCAAGATGTTGAAAAAGGTTTTAATTGCAAACCGCGGTGAAATTGCCGTGCGTATCATTCGTGCCTGCCGTGAAGCAGGCTTGCAGTGCGTCACGGTCTATTCCACTGCGGACCGGACGGCTCTGCATGCAGAGATCGCGGACGAATCCGTCTGCATCGGACCGCCCTCGGTACAGGACAGTTATCTGAACATGAACGCCCTCATCTCGGCGTGCCAGAATACCGGTGCAACAGCACTGCACCCCGGCTTCGGCTTTTTGTCGGAGAGTGCGGAGTTTGCACAGCTTTGCATCGATAACGGCATCACTTTCATCGGCCCGTCGCCGGAGTCGATCTCTATGCTGGGCGACAAGGCACGTGCCAAGGAAACCATGAAGGCTGCCGGCGTACCGGTCATCCCCGGTTCGGACGGTGCCATTTCTTCTGTGGAAGAAGCCAAGAAGATCGCCGCAGAGATCGGCTATCCGGTACTGGTGAAAGCCTCTGCCGGCGGCGGCGGACGCGGCATTCGCCGGATCGATCGGGAAGACCAGCTGGAAGAACAGATGTCCGTGGCAAAGGAAGAAGCCAAGCTGTTCTTCGGCAACGATGAAGTCTATCTGGAAAAGCTGATCGTGGGGCCGCATCACGTGGAGATCCAGATCATTGCAGACCAGATGGGCAACACCGTGGCACTGGGCGAGCGTGATTGCAGCATGCAGCGGCGGAACCAGAAAGTGCTGGAGGAAAGCCCCAGCCCGCTGATGACACCGGAACTGCGGAAAGCCATGCAGGAAGCCGCTGTCCGTGCGGCAAAGGCGTGCGGCTATTACAACGCCGGCACTATTGAATTTCTGGTAGACGACGACCGGAACTTCTATTTCATGGAAATGAACACCCGTATTCAGGTGGAACACCCTGTCACCGAATGGGTCACCGGAGTTGATCTGGTACAGACCCAGCTGCTGGTGGCACAGGGCAAGCCCCTGCCGTTTACACAGGAGGACATTCAGGTTCGCGGGCATGCGATCGAGTGCCGTATCAATGCGGAAAATCCGGAGCAGGGCTTCCGTCCCTCGCCCGGAAAGATCCGGTCGCTCCATATCCCCGGCGGTCCGGGAATCCGTGTGGACAGTGCTGTGTATCAGGGCTACACCATTCCGCCGTACTACGATTCCATGATCGCAAAGCTGATCGTCCATGCTCCGACCCGCAGTCAGGCGATCATGAAAATGCGGTGGGCACTGGCGGAATTTATCGTGGACGGCATCGATTCCAATATTGACTTCCAGCTGCGGCTGATCAAGAACAAGGACTTCGAAGCCGGTACATATGACAACACCTTTTTGGAAAAATTCCTTGCGGATTCCAAGAACGGCGAGAAGGAAAACGGAAAGTAAGGTGAGAATGTAACATGGCATTGGAAGAACTGTTCAAGAACGTCACCAAACGATTTAACGACGATGCACCGGAGGAACATGAGCCGGTGTTCAAGTGTCCCCGCTGCCAGCAGACCACGCCGGAAAGCAAGTTTCAGGAACTGAACAAGGTCTGCCCCCACTGCAACTATCATGCACGGCTCACCGCCGCAGAACGCATGCGGCTGACGGTGGACAGCGGTTCGTTTGTGGAATATGATGCAGAGATGCACAGTGCAGATCCCCTGCAATTTCCGGGGTATGCCAGAAAGGTGGAATCCCTCCAGACCATGACGGGGCTGAAAGACGCTGTCATCACCGGAGAGTGCACCATTAAAGGCTCCCGCACCGTGCTGATTATCATGGATTCCCATTTCATGATGGCATCTATGGGCAGCGTGGTGGGCGAAAAGATCACCCGTGCCTTTGAAACCGCTACGGAAAAAGGCTTGCCGGTAGTGGCATTCACAGCCTCCGGCGGTGCCAGAATGCAGGAGGGTATCATCTCTCTGATGCAAATGGCAAAGACCTCGGCAGCAGTGGCAAAGCACAACGATGCCGGACTGCTGTATCTGACCGTCATGACAGACCCCACCACCGGCGGCGTGACCGCTTCGTTTGCTTCGCTGGGAGATATTATTCTGGCAGAGCCGAAGGTGCTCATCGGGTTCGCCGGCAGACGCGTCATCGAGGGGACGATTCGCCAGCGGCTGCCCGACAATTTCCAGCTGGCAGAATTTTTGCAGGAAAAGGGCTTTGTGGATATGATCGTGGAACGCCGCAGCATGCGTAGCACGCTGTCGCATCTGCTGAAACTCCACGGCTACGATCGGGAACAAGAAGCAGGAGGTGCTTGACAATGGAACAACAGCAGCAGCACCGGACGGCGTGGGAACGCCAGCTTTTGATACGGGACAAAAACCGTCCCACCGTTCGGGATTATATCCCGCGGATCTTTACAGATTTCTATGAGATGCACGGCGACCGGAATTTCGGGGACGATGGTGCCATTATCGGCGGCATCGGCAGACTGAACGGCTTGCCGGTGACGATTCTGGCACAGGTCAAGGGCAGAAACCTGCGGGAAAACAAGGCATCGAATTTCGCTATGCCGCATCCGGAGGGCTACCGCAAGGCTCTGCGTCTGGCACATCAGGCGGAGAAATTCCACCGCCCGATCATTTGCCTGATCGACACCCCCGGTGCGTTCTGCGGCGTAGAAGCCGAGGAACGGGGACAGGGCGAGGCAATCGCCAGAAATATCGCAGAGTTCATGATGCTGAAAACGCCGGTGATCTCTGTGGTGCTGGGCGAAGCCGGCAGCGGCGGTGCTCTGGCACTGGGCGTGTGCGATGCTCTGGCAATGCTGGAGAACGCGTTGTACTCTGTGATCTCTCCCCGCGGAGCCGCATCGATCCTGTGGAAAGATGCCTCCCGCGAACAGGAAGCCTGTGAGGTCATGCGGATCACAGCAGAGGATATGGTGCGTTTTGGCGTGGCAGAAGCCATCATTCCGGAGCCGGAAGCAGGGGCACAGGGCGATATAGACAAAATCTCGGCAAATATCAAGGAATATTTGGCGGAAACGATAACAGAAAAATTACAAAAAGATATTGACGTTTTGCAAAAAGAACGGTATACTAAGTTTAGGAAAATCGGTGTGTTTGAAGAAAACTAAAACCATGCCGGTTTGAACGGCGAAACCCGTCATGGTTTCTGCCGGTGACGCCGCCCTCCGCAGGAGGGTGCAACATCAAATTATTGGAGGAAGAAAGAACATGGCAAAAGAAGAAATTTTTGACAAGCTGAAGGAACTGGTCGTAGATCAGCTGGGTGTTGAAGAAGACGAAGTGACAATGGAAGCTTCCATGCAGGACGATCTGGGTGCAGACTCTCTGGATCTGGTAGATCTGGTAATGTCCGTTGAGGAAGAATTCGGTGTCAAGGTTGCTGACGAAGATCTGGAAAACATCAAGACCGTTGGCGACATCGTAAACTACATCGAAGACAGAGCGTAAGTTCTGACGCGGTGCAGCATATGTGAAACAGAAAAGCCGGAGCAGTTTTTTTCTGCACCGGCTTTTTGTTTGCCGTGAATTTTGGAGAAATCGATTCCATTTTTCGAAAAAGCGGCAGCCTCTTGTGCAATCTGTCGGAATGCCGGAAAAACATTGACTTTTTCGCGGAAATCGGTTATAATAAAATATACGTGTATTCTGCACGAACACTTTGATTCGGGCTTGCCGTGCAGAAAACAGCAGTGCAGTACCGCAAGCCCCAGACAGGACGTTTTTATGAAAATTTGCAAGGAAATTTATCAGTATCGCCAGATGATCTTCAGTCTGGTGAAAAAAGACCTGCGTGGACGGTATAAAGGTTCCGTGCTGGGCTTTTTGTGGACGTTTATCAACCCGCTGATGCAGCTGGTAGTTTACACCTTTGTGTTTACCTACATCATGAAAGCCGGCATCGACAAGTATTATCTGTACCTGTTTGTCGCCCTGATCCCGTGGATCTTCTTTTCCTCGGCGATCACCGGCGGCTCCAGTTCCATTGTGGCACAGAAGGATCTGATCAAGAAGATCTACTTCCCGCGGGAAGTCATACCGATCTCCTATGTGACAAGCTGCTTTGTCAACATGCTGCTGTGCTTCCTCATCATTTTCCCCGTCATGGTGATCTCCGGCATTTCGCTGAACCCGCTGGCTCTGCTGTGTCTGCCGGTGATTATGATAGTGGAATATTTTCTGGCACTGGGCATGGCGATGCTGTCCTCGGCAGTCACGGTCTATTTCCGCGATCTGGAGCACATTCTCGGCATCATCACCATGGTGTGGATGTACATGACACCGATCTTCTATTCCATTGACATGATTCCGGAGAAGCTGCGGTTTGTCTATCACATCAACCCCATGTCCTCGGTCATCAGCTGTTATCGGGATGTGCTGTACTACGCTCAGGTGCCGGATCTGACCAGTCTGCTGGAGGCAGTCGTGCTGGGAGCCCTGTTCCTGGTGCTGGGTATGCTGGCGTTCGGAAAATTGAAAAAGGGCTTTGCGGAGGAATTGTAATGGCGGCAGAGAGCAAACAGGAAAATGCAATTATTGTGGATCATGTCAAGAAGCACTTCAAGGTGTTTCTGGACAAGGGACAGAGCTTTAAGGAACGGCTCCTGTTCCGGAACCGCCGGCGGTATGAGAACCGTCAGGTGCTGCGGGACATTTCTTTCACGGTAAAGCGTGGAGAAGCCGTGGGTCTGATCGGACACAACGGCTGCGGCAAGAGCACCACGCTGAAGCTGCTGACACGGATCCTCTATCCCGACAGCGGCACCATCACCATCAAAGGTCGGGTGTCCAGCCTGATCGAACTGGGTGCCGGTTTTCATCCGGATATGAGCGGACGGGAAAACATCTACACCAATGCTTCCATTTTCGGACTGAGCAAGAAAGAGATCGATTCCCGTCTGCAAACGATCATCGACTTTTCCGAACTGGAACAGTTCATCGACAATCCGGTGCGTACCTATTCTTCCGGTATGTACATGCGGCTCGCCTTTTCCGTAGCGATCAACGTGGACGCAGACGTGCTGCTGATCGATGAGATTCTGGGGGTAGGCGATGTCAACTTTCAGGCAAAGTGCTTCCAGAAGCTGCAGGAGATCAAGGCTGAAGGTACTACCATTGTGATCGTGTCCCACTCTATGGGACAGATCGAACAGATCTGCGACCGGTGTATCTGGATCGAGGACGGTCTGATTAAGGAAGAAGGCGTTCCCAAGTACGTGGACGAGCACTATCTGTCCGAAATGGAACAGATCCGTCTGGAACGGGAAGAAGCCGACCGCCAGAAAGAACACGCTGCCGCAGAAGAAGCCGAAAAAGCCGCAGAGGGATCTGCGGAAACGCCTGCCGAGGAGAAAACCGCAGATGCGGAAAAGCTCTCCAAGCAGAAACTGCCGGCATTCTGTGAAAAGTCGGCAGTTCGTCTGGGAACCGGTCAGGTACAGTTTACAGATGCCGCCCTGCTGGACGAGGACGGCGAATCCAAGTATGTGTTCCGCACCGGTGACGAGATCACCCTGCGGCTCAAATATCATTGCGTAGAACCGGAAAAGACCCCCAAGGGCAACTTCGGGTACGGGATCTTTCGGGAGGACAGTGTCCACTGTTACGGCACCAATGTGGAGATCGAATCGGACTCGTGGGTGGCATTGCAGCCTGACGGCGAGATCGAAGTGCGGTTCCGCAATCATTTGCTGCCGGGACGCTATTTTCTGGACGTGGCAGTCCATGCACCGGACGGCACCTATTACGATGACATTCGCCGGATTCAGGCGTTTGCCGTGACTTCAGAGCATCGGGACATTGGTGTCTGCCGGCTGGAGTCCCAGTGGTTTGTGGACGGAAAGGCACTGGAACGCAAGACAGGAGAATAAAAAAGAATGAGCGATATTGTGAAAAAGGGTTTTTTTCGCCGCTGTCTGTATCGGGCGACTGGTGCGTATCTGCTGGAACAGCACATTCAGATGCTGGAACAGCAGGTGAAAACGCAGCAGATGCAGCTGGCACAAATGGAAAAAGAGGGAGAAGAAAGGAAAGCACAAGACGCACAGCAACAGCAATTCAACACGGCATCGCAGGAACGGCTGGATCATCTGGAACTGCACGCTGCCGCACAGGACGAGCATCGCAACAACATCGATGCCCAGCTGCAGCAGACTGCGGGACAGACAAATGACTTACAGCGGCGTATGGAGTGGGCAGAGGACGGCATGAGAGAAGCGGGTCTGCTGCTGCCGTCTGAACTTCAGCTGTTCAACAAAAAAAGCTATTCACAGGCAGGCGAAGATGCCATTCTCATGTACATCTTTGTCATGCTGGGTGTTCCGCTTTCACAATGCAATTATCTGGACTTGGGTGCCAATCACCCCTGCGATATGAGCAACACCTGGTTCTTCTATCAGCAGGGAGCCACCGGCATTCTGGTCGATGCCAATCCGAAGCTGGCAGAGGAACTGCGGCGGGCAAGACCGAAAGACCAGGTCATCAACGCCTGTGTCGGTCCGGTTTCCGGCGAAACGCTGGACTTCCATGTGCTCAGTGCCGACGGGCTTTCGGCTCCGGGAGATGTTTCCGAGGTGCTCCGTGCCAATCCGGCAGTGCGGGTGCTGGAAACCATTCCCATGCAGACCGTGGCGGTCAACGACCTCATGGAACAGTTGGGCGGTGCCCCGAAGATCCTGAATCTGGATATTGAGGGCATGGAAATGGAGATCCTCCGCAGCATCGACTTTGCAAAATATCGTCCCACCACCATGATCATTGAAATGATCCCCTATTCCAAACAGCTGGTGGCGGGAAAGAAGAATCCGGAGATTCTGCGGTTCATGCAGGAAAAGGGGTATGTGGAATATGCCTTTACGGGTATCAACTCGATTTTTCTGGACAAGCAGTTTTATGAAAAAATCACCGGCGTTTCGCTGGAAGGGTAAAGGAGTATCGCAGCAATGAGCGTAAATGTAGAAGAGATCATGTCCGGAATTCGGGCAGAAATTCAGGAAAAGGGATACAGCAGTGACATGCTGTCGTTTGCCGATGTCCCCGCAGATGCAGATGCAGGGATCTATGTGGAACGGTTCGATGCGGACATGCTCCGCGGCAACGTGCAGTATATCAGCGAACACCACCGCGTAGACCCGTATCGTCCTCTGGCAGGAAATCCCGTGGCAGTCTTTTTCAAGAAAGTCCTGCGGAAATTCATGAGCTTCTATGTGGAGCCCTATGCGGCAGAGCAGAGCAGCCTGAATGCCAATATCGCACAGGCAGAGCAGCAGGTGGAACTGTACATTCGGGAATCCCGCATGCACAGCACCAAGGAACTGCTGGATAAGGTGGAGGCACTGGAACTCCAGCAGAAGAACACCAAGATCGCCATGGAACAGATGCAGGCACAGATCGCCGCATTACAGGCGAAGCTGAACGGGGAGGACGCTCGATGAAAGTATTGCAGCTTTTGCCTACCCTTGCCATGGGCGATGCGATCGGAAACGATGTCCGTGCACTGGACAAGGTCATTCGCGGCATGGGCTATCAGACCGGCATCTATGCAGAAGTCATTGACGGCAGACTGCCGGAGGGCACTGCACAGCAGGTGGAGAAAATGCCCCGCCTTTCCGGCGAGGACGTGATTTTGTATCACATGTCCACCGGTTCGGAACTGAACTTTTCTCTGGAGAAGTACCCCTGCCGGAAACTTATGGTATTCCACAACATCACTCCGCCCCGCTTCTTCAAAGGCTATAATGAGGCGGCAATGGAATCGGCAGAATACGGCATGCGTGGACTCTGTCATCTGGCAGACAAGGTGGACGGCTGTATGGCAGACTCCGCCTATAACGGCGATGTGCTGCGGGAACTGAACTACCGCTGCCCCATTACCGTGCGTCCGATCCTGATCCCCTTTGCTGACTACGCCAAGACACCGGATCAGTCCGTCATGGAACACTATCAGGACGACGGCTACACCAATTTCATTTTCGTCGGCCGTGTGGCTCCGAACAAGAAGCAGGAGGACGTGATTCGGGCGTTTTACTGCTATAAGAAGTACTGCAATCCCAAGTCCCGCCTGTTCATCGTGGGTTCGTACAACGGCATGGAACGGTATTACCACCGCCTTCGCCGCTATGTGGGAGCGTTGGAACTGGACAACGTGGTCTTTACGGGACACATTCCTTTTGCACAGATTCTGGCATACTATCATCTGGCAGACCTGTTCCTGTGCATGAGCGACCACGAGGGCTTCTGTGTGCCGCTGGTGGAAGCGATGTACTTCAATCTGCCGATTCTGGCATACGATTCATCGGCAATTTCCGATACGCTGGGCGGAAGCGGCATTTTGCTGCCCACCAATGATCCCATGGAAGCGGCACTGGCGGCAGACCATGTGCTCCGCAATGCGGAACTGCGGCGGGAGATTGTGGCAGAACAGCACCGGCGGCAGCAGGAATTCGCCTATCCGGAAATTCGAAAGGTGTTCGAGAGACAGCTGCAGCAGTTTATCGACACCGTTCCGCCGATTTCGAAAAAGCGGAAGTAAAGGAAACACTGCATAAAGCCCGCCTGACGGCTTTGCACGCAATCTGCGTGCAGATTTTCCGTCATATTGCATAGAAATCCCTTGCCATACGGCAGTATGCCTGCGGAATTTCTATGCAATCTGCCGAAAAATCTGACTTACGCATCTTACGCACAAGCTTTATTCAGTGTTTCCTAAAAATCATTATAGGGGAAAAAATTTTTGGGCAGTACCGCATAAAGCCGGTGCGTAAGATGCACTTCCGGCCGTCAGGCGGGTTTGGTGCAGTGCTGTCTTTGAGAAGGTACGCCGCAGAACGCGGTACATTGGCAGGAGGTCATATCGTCATGCAGAAAATTGGATTCGTTATTCCGTGGTTTGGAGAAAATATTCCCGGCGGTGCAGAAATGGAACTGCGGGAAGTCACTGCACACTTGCAGCAGGCAGGTATGGAAGTGGAGATCCTGACTACATGTGTCAAGGAATTCACCGCCGACTGGAATGAAAACTATTACGCCGCAGGAACTGCCGTGGTGGGAAACATCACGGTTCGCCGGTTTCCGGTGCGGCGGCGGGATACTGCCGCTTTTGACCGCGTGAACCGGAAGCTGATGGACGGCAAGCAGATCTCTCCCAAGGAAGAACAGATCTTCGTGGAGGAAATGGTCAACAGTCCCCAGCTGTACGAGTACATGCGGGATACTGCCGACGAGTATGGTCTGTTTGTCTTTATTCCGTATATGTTCGGTACGACATACTACGGCATGCAGGTTTGTCCGGAAAAGTCGGTGCTGATCCCCTGTTTCCATGACGAAGCCTATGTGTACATGCGGCTGTTCCGGCAGGCGTATGTGAAAGCACGGGGCATGATCTACAATGCTATGCCGGAAATGGAACTGGCAAATCGGGTGTACGACTTCACCACCACCGAGCAGATCTGCATGGGTATCGGTATGGATACCAGGATTCAGTCCGATGCGGAAACGTTCCGGAAACAGTACCATATCGACAAGCCCTTTCTCCTGTACGCCGGCAGAAAGGACGTGGGCAAAAACGTCCACACTTTGCTGCGGTACTTTGCCGAATGGAAACAGCGGCAGAAGGACGACCTTCAGCTGGTGCTGATCGGCGGCGGCGATATTGCCATTCCGGAATCGGTGAAAGACGATGTCTATGACCTGGGCTTCGTTTCCAAGCAGGACAAGTACAACGCCATGGCGGCGGCAGCACTGCTCTGTCAGCCCTCTCATAACGAAAGCTTTTCGCTGGTCATTATGGAAAGCTGGCTCTGCGGCAGACCGGTGCTGGTTTCGTCCCAGTGTGCCGTGACAAAGGATTTCGCCAAGCGTTCCAACGGCGGTCTGTATTTCAAGGATTACTTTGAATTCGAGGGCTGTGTGCAGTATATCCTGCAAAATCCGGAGGCAGCCGCAGAACTGGGTGCCAACGGCGGGGCATTTGTACGGGAAAACTTCGAGTGGGACGTGATCGTGGAAAAATACCGGACATTTTTCCAGAAGCTGATGGGAGCGTGAGAGCATGAAGCGAATCGCACTGGTTCACCCGCGGTACGGGCTGGAGATCAGCGGCGGCAGCGAAACCTATGCCCGAAAAATTGCAGAACATCTGGCGAACCGGTATGAAGTGGAGGTGCTGACCACCAAGGCAGTGGACAGTGCCACATGGAAAGACTGGTATGTGCGGGACGTGGAGATGATTCGCGGTGTCACAGTACGCCGGTTCTCCGTGCAGCAGATGCGTGCCAGAGATTTTCAGGCATTCGACGAGGCATATCTGGCAGAACTGGCACAGGGCAGATCCAATCTGGTGACAGAGAAAGAGTGGTTCGAAAAACACGGCCCCTATGCACCGGCTCTGATCCGCTATTTGCAGCGGTATCGGGAAACTTATGGAGCGATCCTGTTTCTGTCCGATGCCAACTATCTGACTTATGCCGGACTGCCGCTGGCGGGAAATCGGGCGATTTTTATCCCTATGGCACAGGATACCCCGTTCCTGCGGTTTCCCACACTGGAAAGCCTGTACCAGAAGCCGCGGGCGTTTGTCTTTTTGTCGGAGGAAGAACGCCTGCTGGTTCGCCGGCGGTTTCCGCTGTCAGAGCCGATTCCCTGTGCCGTAATGGGACTGGGCATGGACGTGCCGCGGCAGGTGGACACCGGCACATTCCGGCGGCAGTACGGGCTGGACGGCGAATATCTGCTCTATGTGGGGCAGGTGGACGAAAAAAAGGAATGCCCCATGCTGATGCGGTACTTCATGGAGTTCCAGAAGCGGACCGGCAGCAAGCTGAAGCTGGTGCTGGCGGGAAAGAAGATCTGCCGGATTCCGGAGCATCCGGATATTCTGGCACTGGGCTTTTTGCCGGAGAACGAAAAGTTCAGTGCCATTGCCGGAGCCAAAGCCGTGGTCATTCCGTCCCGACAGATGGGCGTTTCCATGACGCTGCTGGAATCTATGGCAATGTCTGTGCCGGTGCTGGTCAACGGAGGAAGTCCGGTGCTGCAGGGACACTGCAAAAAGAGCAACGGTGGCTTGTTCTATCAGAGTTATTTTGAGTTCGAGGGTGCCCTGCAATATCTGATGCAGCACCCCGTGGAGTATATGCAGCTGTGTGCCAATGCGAGGGCATACATCACGGCATATTACGATTGGGAGAGTATCATGCAGCGTTTTCAGCAGATCATAGAGTGGGTCAGTCCGGAGAAAGACTGACGCGGAAAACGCAGTGGAGGAAGAAGAAAAGGGATGAGTTTATTTACAGGAGCAGTGCTGCTGGGGGTTGTACTGGCGGCACTGACAGTTGGTGTCTGGTGGAAAAAGACCAACGTGCTGGAACTTCTGGTGCTGGGCGTGGTTTACTGGCTCTGCACATGGGTGATTTCCGGCATGGGGCTTTTTGTACTGGATCAGTTTTCGCTGCGGCGTTGTGTCATTGCGGCAGTTTCTGTGGAACTGCTGGTAGGCATTGCGGCAGTGTTGGTACGAAAGCTGCGGGATAAGACCCCGTGGAAACAGCTGGTGCGGATTTCATGGAACGTGCGTGCCTACTGGATTCCTGCGGTGGTGCTTGCCGGCGGTTTTGTGCTGGTGGCATTCAAACATGAGCTGTTTGGCATGGGACAGGACGAGGGCGTGTATCAGACGGTGGCGGTCAACTTCCTGAACGGCATCACAGACCGCCAGCAGGACTTTGCGGAATATCATACGCTTTCCAAGGAGCAGCAGGAATTGTTTCACGACAAGGTGTTTTCCTACTTGGTGGGATACGACTTGGAAACAGAGGATTATCCCGCTACAGTCTATGACCGCAATGTCAGTCCGGTTTCCGGCATCTATCACGGAATCCCCACCTATGCATCGATGCTGGCAATGTGGGGAAAAATCTTCGGTATGGCAAATATGCAGGGGGTACAGACCTTATGCTATGGCTGTACTATTTTTTTGTTGTTTTTTCTTTGCCAAAATTTGAAAATTCGGAAAAGCAGCAGTGCACTTGCCTGTGCAGTATTCGCGGCTTCGCCAATCGTGGTCTGGGTGGAAAAGTCCGCTCTGACGGAAAGTTTTCTGGCGGTGCTGCTGGTATTGTTCCTCTATTTGCTGACAGATGAGGAACACCCTTATCGGCAATGGCTTTCGATCATTCCCATTGCTGTTTTTTCGTGCTTTCACGTGTCGATTTATACCATGATACCGCTGTTTGTGGTGCTTTATGGCGGCATGTTCTGGATCACCCGCCGGAAAAGCTTTGCGATTCTCATGCCGGTGACACTTGTGGGCTACTGCATCAGCTTTTTCGCCATGCGGCATGTCCAGCCGTTCTACACCATGAACAACTACCGCCCGTTTTTCGTGGCAGGGATCTCCCCGAAAGATCTGCCGGTGCTGGTGCCGCTGCTGTGCGGCGTGGGGCTGGTGGCTGTGGGAATCTACCTGTGTCTGGTCTATTTCCTGATCTGCCGGAAAAATCGGGACACTTCTACGGAAGTCTATATGCAGTGGGTGCAGCACTCCAAAATTGCAGTGGTGCTGGTGGAATTCCTGTTGGTGGCACTGGTGCTGTACATCGGTGCAAAGGTGCTTACCGCAGAAAATCCATTGCCGAAATTGCAGGGGAACACCCTGTGGGGATTTGTCTGTGGTTCGGGCTTGTTCCTGCTGCCCATTGCGTGGGTAGTGGGTGTGATTCGCCCGAAAACCTATCTGGAAACGCCCAAGCATCTGGTGATACTGGTAGCCGCATGTTACTGCGTGGTGGTGTACTCTGCATTTTTGCGGACAGAGGTGGAATTCTACTATTATTATGGTCGCTATCTGGCACCGTTTATGCCCATTGCCGCCGTGTTTGCGGCACTGACACTGGACAAACTCCGTGCGAGAGTGACGCTGCCGGTGATGACGGCATGCCTGCTGTTTGTTTCGCCCTTTGACTATTTTCTGGCGACGCATCAGGACGACACCCGCATGACATGGTCGGTGCTGGAGGACTTGTCCAATGAGATCGATTCTGATGACTGCGTGATCGTCGGCGACGACGACATGTGGACACTGTATCTGACGCTGCGTGCCACCACCGGTGCGGCAATGTATCCGGAAATGGAAGATCCGGAAACACAGGCGGCAGAACTGGCTGGGCAGTATGACCATGTGTACTATCTGGGGAACGGCAAGTGGAACGATTCCTTTGAGCATCAGTTCCAGCAGGTATACACCAATACCATTACCCAGAGCACAGATGAAAACTACGGCAATACCGGCAGACGCATCATCATGTTCCCGCTGTCCTATCAGGAAGTCAGCTATACGGTTTCCCTGTATGCGTACTGGGGCGAGGAACAGAACCTGTCCTATCCGGCAAGCACCTGTGCCAATACGGCATATTATGGGTTCTATCCGCTGGAAGGGAACTTCTGCTGGTCGGGCAGCGAGAACGCTTCCGTGCAGTGTGACCTGCAAAAGCGGGATTACAATATGACGGTTTCGCTGGGCGGAGCCGTGCCGCTGTACCAGATCCACCAGAATCCGTATGTGGTGCATGTGCTGGTAAACGGCAACGACATTGGAACGATCACGCTGGATGACCAGCAAAACGACGGTGAGTATACGCTGTCGGTGTCCAAGGAAGTCCTGCACGACGGCTCGAACATTGTTACATTCCAGTCGAAACTCTGGAAGGGCAGCTGTGTGATGGAGGACGATGAACGGGAGCTGGGAATCCCGTTGCAGGATGTGGAATTCGAAGCGGCATAAGCGGCTCTGAAATATGGAGAAAGGGAAGAAGTATATGAAACTGATCATTCAGGTACCATGTTACAATGAGGAGAAAACACTGGAACTGGCGTACAATGACCTGCCCCGTCACATTGACGGCATCGATACCATTGAGTATTTGATCATCAACGACGGCAGCAAGGACAAGACGGTACAGCGGGCGAGAGAACTGGGATTTCACCATGTCGTGTCGTTCCGGCGGAACAAGGGTCTGGCACGGGGCTTTATGGCTGGTCTGGACGCTTGCCTGCGGCTGGGTGCGGACATTATCGTCAACACCGACGCAGACAACCAGTACTGCGGCGAGGACATTGAAAAGCTGGTGCGTCCGATTCTGGAACGCAAGGCGGATATGGTCATCGGCGAACGTCCCATTGACGAAACCGAACACTTTTCGTGGAAAAAGAAGAAATTCCAGCATCTGGGCAGCTGGGTGGTACGGGTGGCTTCGAACACTGACGTACCGGACGCACCGTCCGGCTTTCGGGCATATTCCAGAGAAACTGCCATGCGAATGAACGTGGTCAACGAGTATACCTACACGCTGGAAACGATTATTCAGGCGGGACAGAGCAAAATGGCAGTGGCTTCGGTGCCGATCCGCACCAATCCGGAAACCCGCCCCTCCCGTCTGTTTTCCAGCATGTGGCGGTATATGAAGCGTTCCGCATCGGTAATCATTCGCTCTACGGCAATGTACCGCCCGCTGCATTTCTTCGGCGTTCTGGGAACGATCCTGTTCCTGTTGGGCGTTGCTGTGGGAGTTCGTTTTCTGGTGTACTTCTGCATGGGCGGCGGACACGGTCATGTGCAGTCGCTGATTCTGGCATCGTCCCTGATGATGATCGGATTCCAGACCATTACCATTGGTCTGCTGGGGGATACTGTGGCAGCCAACCGGAAGCTGCTGGAAGATGTGCAGTATCACGTGCGGAAAATGGACTATGACGATCATCCGGAAGCCAAAACGCCGGACGACAAGCCCTTGCCGGAGCAGGCAGAACAGAAATAAAACATTTTTGAGCGGTGCTGCAAAAGCAACACCGCTTTTGTTTGTGAGATATGCTGAATTTGCAGGGAAAAGTTTGTGTAATATCACGTGTTGGAAAGGTTGACAAATCAAGAAAAAACCATTATAATAAAATTAGGTAAATGGCTGTTAAAACGACAGAGATTTATCACATTTTCAACCAGAAAGGGGTTTTATTTATGAAGATCAGAAAGGGTATTTCCGCGGTACTTGCAGGTGTCATGGCACTGGCGGCATTGCCGGTATCTGCCATGAGTGCAAGTGCTGAGGGAGCGTATGCACTGGGTGACGTAGATATGGACGGTTTCATCACCGGACACGATGCGGCTATGGTGACACATGCACTGTATGTGGACAATGAAGCAATGACCGCAGAACAGTTAAAGCTGGCAGATGTGAACGGCGACGGTGTAGTAGACCAGAGCGATGCAGACTGGATCCATGAGAATCAGGTGTATGAACTGGGAAAGACTGATAAAAGATTTCGAATGAATGCGATGACGGTTTATTATCAGGCGTATTGTATTGCCGCAGACGGTACTGGTAATAATGGAGAATTGCAGTACTCTTTGGAAAAGGGTGCGGATCTTTGGGAAGGCGGTTCTTACGACGACAAAGTGTTGCCGGAAGTCTGCTACAACCTGCTGGACGTGAATGGTGACGGTGTTCTGACTGTTGACGATATCCTTCTCACGGCGTTTGATGTATGTTACATGGGCTGCGGGGCAAGCAAGACCATTTACTTCGAAGAAGGTCGCTATGATCTTACAGAAGATACCATTCCGGTAGATGACTATCATCCGGCACAGATCAAGATGGGATAACCAATATTTTTCACAGAAACTCAAACAGCCGTCGGCGACATTGCCGGCGGCTGTTTTGCATCTGCGGAAAAGCACTTGAAAACAGGCAGCTTCTGTGGTATAATAGAGTATAATCAGTATACTAGAGTATAATCAAAAGTAGGAGTGTGATACTATGAAGGTGGTTTTGCTGGCACATACCCCCACGCCGGAACAGACCGTTGCCGCTGCGGCACGGCTATGTTATTCTGACACCGATGTAGAGGCTCTGCGGGAGTCCATTTCGCAGGAGCGTGCAGAACAGTTTGTGGAAATGCTGGCGGGATTCGGTCACGAAAGCCCCGTGGAACATGTGACATTTACATTTGGGATCGAGGGCGTTTCCCGTTCGTTTCTGGCACAGGTGACCCGTCACCGCATTGCTTCGTTCTCCGTGCAGAGCCAGCGGTATGTGCGGCAGGATCACTTTGTCTTTGTGACACCGCCGGCAATTGCTGCCGAGCCGGAACTGCTGCGAGAATACGAAAACGCCATGCAGCAGTCCATTGACAGCTACAACCGGCTGGCGGACGCGTTGGCGGCGAAATATGTGCCGGAATTTCTGGCACAAGGCTGCACCGAAAAGGCAGCCCGCACCAAGGCGGAGAAAAAGGCGATCGAGGACGCACGGTATGTGCTGCCCAACGCCTGTGAAACCAAAATGATCCTGACCATGAATGTCCGTAGTCTGCGGAACTTTTTCCGGCTGCGGTGCTGCAATCGGGCACAGTGGGAGATTCGGGAAGTGGCAACGGAAATGCTCCGGCTCTGCTGCGAGGTTTCTCCTGCCCTGTTTCGCACCGCCGGTCCGTCTTGCTACTGCGGCGGCTGTGCCGAGGGCAAGATGAGCTGCGGCAAGGCGAAGGAAGTACGGGAAAAATTTGAGGTGATCCATGGTGAAACAAGGTAAAATTATCGTGCTGGACGGGCTGGACGGCTGCGGAAAGTCCACCCAGTTTGCCGCACTGGGCAAGCTGCTGACGGAGCAGGGCGAAACGGTAAAGCCGATCAGCTTTCCCATGTATGACAAGCCTTCTGCCGCACTGGTGAAAATGTATCTCCGCGGCGATTTTTCCGACACGCCGGACGGCGTGAACGCCTATGCCGCTTCCAGCTTCTACGCCGTAGACCGCTACGCCAACTATAAGCTGGACTGGGAAAAGAACTACACGGCTGGGGAACTGATCCTCGCCAGCCGCTATACCACGTCCAACGCCATTCACCAGATGAGCAAGCTGCCGCAGGAGCAGTGGGACGGGTATCTGGAATGGCTGGAGGATTATGAGTACTGTAAACTGGGACTGCCCCAGCCGAATCTGGTGCTGTTTCTGTCCCTGCCGCTGGAACTTTCCCAGAAGCTTCTCGCCAAACGCTATGACGGGGACGCTTCGAAAAAAGACATTCACGAGGCAGACCTTGCCTATCTGGAACAGTGTGACCGTGCTGCCCGCTATGCCGGCGAAAAGCTGGGGTGGCAGTTCGTGGAGGTTTCAGACGGCAGACAGCTTTATCCGGTAGAACAGATTCGGGACGAATTATACCGACGCATACAGGAGGCATTTGCATGCTGAATTTCCGGCAGATCACTCTGGCAGACCGTCCGTGGATCCAGACGGCTCTGCGGCAGTCCGATTTCATGGGGTGCGAATACAGCTTCGCCAACAATCTGGCATGGTGCCGCGGGGCGGATTCCCGCATCTGTGCCTTTGAGGGGTTCTATCTGATCTGTGCATTCGATACGCCGGACGGCACGCCGCATTTTTCGTTCCCCAGCGGAACGGGTGACCTGAAACAGGTGATCGCGGCAATGGCGGCATATGCGGCGGCAATGCAGAAACCGCTGGTGATTACCGGTCTGACCCAGCAGAGTCTGCCGTTGTTGCAGGCGGTATTTCCGGAACAGTTCACGCTGGAAAACGACCGCGACAGTGCGGACTATCTCTATCGCACCGCCGACTTTGTGGCACTCTCCGGAAAGAAGTATCACAAAAAGCGAAATCATATTGCCCAGTTTGCCAGGTATGCTCCGGTTTTTTCGGAGATGACACCGGACGACTTTGCCGAGTGCATTGCCTTTGCAGCGGAAAGCTATAACGCCAAGGACGGCTATACCGATGCTTCCAGCGTGGCGGAGCAGTACGCCATTCACACCTTTTTCGAGAACTTTTCCGCACTGGAACTGAAAGGCGGCGTGCTGCGGGTAGACGGCAGGCTGGCGGCGTTCTCCATCGGGGAACCCATTTGCAGCAATGTGTTCGGCGTGCACATTGAAAAGGCGGACACCCGCTATCATGGGGCGTATCCGGCAATGGCACGGGAATTCGCGGCACACTTTGCCATGGACTACACCTATCTGAATCGGGAGGAAGATCTGGGCATTGCCGGACTGCGGAAATCGAAGCTGTCCTACTATCCGGAACTGCTGCTGGAAAAATGGACGGCAACTTGTCATACGCCGGAGAAACTGTGCTGAAAGCCTTCCTCCGGAAATTTTAAAACAGCACTGCACAAAGCTTTGATGTCAGACTGTGTGCAAAGCCCACAGACGGGTTTTATGCGGTGCTGCCTCAACATACAGAAAGGATCATCACTATGATTTATGTATTTCTTGCCAATGGATTTGAAGAAGTCGAAGCTCTTGCACCGGTGGATATGCTCCGCCGTGCCAAACAGGAAGTGACCACCGTAGGCGTGACCGGAAAGATCGTCACTGGCTCGCACCACATTCCCGTGACCGCAGACATCACCGCAGAGGAATTGCAGATCGGCGGCGATATGGATATGATCGTGCTGCCGGGCGGCATGCCGGGCACGCTGAACGAGGAAGCTTCTCCGGTGGTGCAGGCTGCCATTGACTATTGCGTTGCCAATGACCGCTGGATCGGTGCGATTTGTGCTGCTCCCTCTATTCTGGGGCACAAGGGCGTGCTGAACGGAAAGACTGCTACCTGCTATACCGGCTTCGAAAAGGAACTGACCGGAGCGGAGATCGGCAGCGACGGTGTCATTCGGGACGGCAAGATCATTACCGCACGGGGTGCCGGCGTGGCAGTGGATTTCGGTCTGGAACTGGTGGGAGCCGTATGCGGCAGAGAAACCCAGCAGCAGATTCGCGGGTCCATTCTCTGTGATTGAGCAGATTGCGGCAAAACAGGCTCTCCGGCAGGAAATGCGTCGCCGCCGCAAAGCAATGCCGCCGGAAGAAAAAGCCGCAGGGGAACAGCGGCTTTGCCGCCGGTTTCTGGAAAGTTCGTATTACCGGAACTGCCGCCAGCTGTTTTGTTTTGTTGCCCTGCCGCAGGAACCGGAAACACGGGGCATTCTCCGGCAGGCTCTGGCAGACGGTAAAATTGTTGCCGTGCCCCGCTGTCTGCCGGAACGACGCATGGCATTTCACCAGTTGAACAGGGAAGTGCCGCTGGAACAGCAGCTGCTCTCCGGCAGCTTCGGCGTGGCAGAACCGCAGGAAACGCTGCCGGTCATCACGCCCCAGCCGGAGCAGGCACCGCTGTGTCTGGTGCCGGGGCTGGCGTTTGACCGAAAGGGCGGCAGACTGGGCTATGGTGCCGGCTATTACGACCGCTTTCTGGCGGCGTATCCCTTTTTGCTGAAAATCGGCTGTGCACTGACACCGTTTCTCACGGACTGTGTGCCCACGGAACCGACAGACCAGCGTCTGGACGGTATTGCTACAGAATCTTCGCTGGAGGTATGGAATGGATAACAAAGACTTCAACCGCGATCAATTGCTGAATGAGATCCTGCGGGAAACGGCAGCCCCCAGGAGCCAGCCGGCTCCTCAGCCCGCACCGGCACGGGATCCGGAACCGCCAAAACCGGCTCCCGCTGCTCCGGCAGCCCGGCCGGCACCGGTAGAACCGGTACGTCCTGCGGCAGCACCGCAGACACAGCAGCAGCCGGCTGCGGAAACACCGGCACCGGAGCCCGACAACCGCACTGTTCTTTTCAACAGTGCCCAGTGGAATACGGATCAGGTGTTCACCGCCCGGCAGCCGGTATTGGAAAATGACCCGCTGTATGAAGATCTGGAAGGGGAGAGCCAGCCGTTTCGTCCGGAATCGGTACATAGCACCACTGCCAACACCGCCAAGCGTCCCCGCAAAAAGCGGAAACAGCATCGTGTCATCAGTGCACTGGCAATGATTATTATCATCATTGGCGTGTCCATTCTGCTGTCCAGTGCCCTGATCGTCTACGGGCGTGATCTTCTGGGCATCAACAGCGACAGTTCCACCAAGATCGTTACCATTCCGCAGGGTGCTACCATGAAAGAGATCGCAGGGACTTTGCAGGATTCGGGGATCATTACCAAGCCGGACTTTTTTGTCTTTATCGTGGGCATGAGCGACAAGGATAAGGAGATCAAGCCCGGCGACCACGAGTTGCGGCCGGACATGGCGTATGAAACCATTCTGAGCGAGTTGATCAGTGATCCCATGGACAGTTCGCTGTCGGTATCTGTGACATTTCCGGAGGGAATGCGTCTGGTAGATGCCGCAGATCTGCTAGAAGAAAACAACGTCTGCGATGCCGACGAATTTCTGGATTACTTTAACCACAGTGCGAAGTTCGGCTATGCCTATGAGGACTATCTGCCCAGCTTCCAGGACGAAAAGTTCTATCAGATGGAGGGTTATCTGTTCCCCGATACCTATACATTCTATCAGGAAATGGACGTGGAACTGGTCTGCCAGAAGATTCTGGGGAACTTCAACGACAAGATCACCAAGGACATGTATGACCGCATGGATGCTCTGCATATTTCGCTGGATCAGACCATTACGCTGGCATCGATGATCCAGGCAGAGGCAGGGAACACCGAGCAGATGGCGACGATCTCTTCCGTATTCTGGAATCGTCTGAACAATGCCACCGAGTATCCGCTGCTCCAGTCCGACCCCACCACCAAGTATGTGGAAGAAGTCATCAAGCCTCACAGCGAGTCCTATAATCAAGATCTGTATACCTCTTACGATACCTATCAGTGCACCGGTCTGCCGGCTGGCCCGATCTGCAATCCGGGCAGCGAAGCCATTCACGCGGCACTCTATCCGGACAACACCAACTACTATTTCTTCTACTCCAACATTGACACCAAGGAAACCTACTTTGCGGAAACCTTGCAGGAGCACGAAGCTAACCAGCAGAAAGTGCAGGAACAGCAGGAAGCAGCCGCAGCTGCGGAAAGCAGCGAGGAGGAAAGCAATGACACAGAAGAATAAACCGGAACTGCTGGCACCTGCCGGCGATCTGGAACGCCTCCGCGGGGCTCTGGATTACGGGGCAGATGCAGTGTATCTGGGACGGGAAAGCTTCAGTATGCGGGCGGCGGCAAGCAATTTTCACAGTGCGGAACAGCTGCACGAAGCCGTTGCACTGGCACATCAGTACGGGAAAAAGGTATACCTCACCTGCAACACCCTGCCCCGCAACGAGGAAATTCCCACGTTTCCCCAGTTCCTGCGGGAGGCACAGGAAGCCGGAGCAGATGCCCTGATTCTGGCAGACCTGGGGCTTCTGGCAACGGCTCGGAAGCTGGCACCGGATATGGAGATCCACATGTCCACCCAGACCGGTATTGTCAACTATGCCACCTGTCAGGCTCTGTATGATATGGGCGTGAAACGTGCCGTGCTGGCACGGGAGCTTTCGCTGGAGGAGATCGCCGGTATTCGGGCAAAGATTCCGGCGGAAATGGAACTGGAAGTGTTTGTTCACGGTGCCATGTGCATGTCCTTTTCGGGACGCTGTCTGCTGTCCGCCTATCTCACCGGACGGGATGCCAACCGCGGTGCCTGTGCACAGCCCTGCCGCTGGAACTATCACGTGGTGGAATCCAAGCGGGAGGGACAGTATTTTCCTGTGGAGGAAACCGACGAGGGCACCTATATTTTCAACGCGAAAGACCTCTGCATGATCGACCATTTGCAGGAACTGCTGGACGCCGGTGTGGACAGCCTGAAAATCGAGGGGCGGAACAAGTCGGCGTACTATGTGGCAATTATCACCAACGCTTACCGTGCGGCTCTGGACGCGGCAATGGCAGGACAGCCGGCACCGGAATGGGCACTGCGGGAAGTGGTACAGGTCAGTCATCGGGAATACTGCACCGGCTTTTTCTACGGCAGAGAAAACGCTGCCCAGCGATACGCCGACAGCAGCTATGTCCGGAATTGTGACGTGGTGGCAGTGGTCAACCGCTGGGAACAGGGCAGACTGTACCTCACCCAGAGAAACCGCTTTTTTGCGGGGGATTCTCTGGAAATCGTGGCTGCCGGACAGCCGCCGGTGACGGTGGCTGCACAGGGGCTGGAAAACGAGGACGGCGAATCTATCGAAACCGCAAATCATGCCATGATGCAGTGCTCCATTGCCTGTGAAACGGCATTCCCCGCAGGCAGCGTAGTGCGGAAACCGGTGGAATAAGGAGGCGTTTTCATGCGGCATACACAAGCGATCATTCTGGCAGCAGTGCTGCTTGCCGGTATCGTGTCCGGCGGCTGCACCCGAATCCACAGTGCAGAGGAATTGACAAAGGACACCAGACCGGAAACCACGCCGGTGTTCACCGATGCCCCGAAGCTGGAATTCTCCGCAGATGGGGTAGACCCTTACGCCAATGTGATCGCGTACTATGTGGAACAGTATCAGAAAGATCTGGAAAGTGACGATATGCTTCAGCCGTTCACCTATGTGCTCTATGACATGGACAAGGACGGCACACCGGAACTGATCGTCCGGACAGGCTACAGCGAAGCGGATTATGCCCTCTACGTCTGGACAGCCGATGCGGACAAACAGCCGGTACAGGTGGAGGGCTGTGGAAACGGTGCCCATACCCAGATCTACGGCTCGGAAACAGAACTGGGCTTTTTCATCAACAGCTGTCACATGGACACGGAGTATATTGCACAGGATTATCTGACAGAGGGGAACTCGCTGGAAGAAGTGCAGATCTACGCCTACCAGATGGAGAACGAAGCACAGTCGGCTTACGGCTATTACGATCTCACCGCCGGAGAGGGCTTTTTCCGGCTGGACGAGCAGAGCATCGAGGACTATCGCTATAAAGCCAGCCCGCAGGTGAAAGATGCCAAAACTGCCCTGTCGCTGGAGGAGTATCAGAAACAGCTGGAACAGCTGGACGATGCTCACGCTGTGGGTTAAAGCTTTTATAGATCGTATAAAACGCCTCGGCAAACGGTAAAAATTCCGTTTGCCGAGGCGTTTTGCTTAGTGTCAACACACCCTAGTGTATTTTCCGCATCTTTTCCATAGTGATCGCTGTTACGATCCACCGAAGCCACGGCAGACACATGACCACCTGCAAAAAGATTCGCCAGGGCTTTTTCCAGCCCAGACAGGGAGCACAGGCGATCAGATACCGGCTGCCGTAGACAATGCCCATGACATAGGGAATCAGCAGGGCGACAAGATACAGCAGCAGGGGCAGAGCCATCAGAAGTGTCACATATCCCAGCATCACGGCTCCGAAAATAATTGCCGGCAGGAAAATAATGCCGAACATCAGAACCAGCAGTGCAAATATCCACCAGAAACTGAGCAGGTACACGAGCAGAATGACACCGGAAACCAGCATCAGCAGGAAAAACGGCAGGGAGAGCCACAGCATGGTCAACTGTTGTTTTGCCGCCTGCTGCAGGGTGCTGCCGGTTTGGGAAATGGGTACACAGCTGCAAGTGCGTACCATGGTATAGCACCATGTCATGGTGCAAAATGCCACTGCCAGTTTGGGCAGGAAGGACAGCGGTGCCGGCAGATCATACAAATACCGCAGGACTTGCAGCACAGGATTCGAGTCGGTCTGGTCTGGAAACAGAACGTACACCCAAACCATCGCTGCCAGCGGAAGCAGTGCTCCCACCAGTGAAAACAGATGCAGCAGTACCTGTGAGCGGGTGCGTTCTGGGTGCAGCTTTCCGGCAATGTCCAGAATCACCAGCACGGCACAGCCGATGCCGCAGAGAATTGGCAGCATGACTTACTCCCGAATCTGGCCGTTGCCACTGACCAGATACTTCACTGTGGTCAGTTCGTGCAGTCCCATAGGTCCTCTTGCGTGGAGCTTCTGGGTGGAGATGCCGATCTCTGCACCGTAGCCGAACTCGCCGCCGTCGGTAAATCGCGTGGAGGCGTTGACATAGACGACTGCCGCATCAACGGTTCGCTGGAATTTCTGGGCAGCGTCCAGATCGCGGGTGATGATGCATTCCGAGTGCTTGGTGCTGTACTTGGCGATATGTGCCATGGCTTCGTCCAGACTTGCCACCACTTTCACGGTAATTTTGTAGTCGTTGAATTCTGTGTCATACAGTTCTTCCGTCACCGGCTGAACGGCATCGCCTAGAATCTTCCGTGTCTGTTCATCGCCGTAAATAGTCACATCATGGGTGCGGAATGCAGCCTGTACCCGCGGCAGAATTTCTGCGGCAACGTCCTGATGCACGATCAGCCCTTCAATGGCGTTGCAGACAGAGGGACGCTGGGTCTTGGCGTTGTCGATGATGCGGACAGCCATTTCATAATCCGCTTCGCCGTGCAGGCAGCTGTCCACATAGACGTGACAGTTTCCGGCACCGGTTTCAATGACCGGCACGGTGGACTGCCGCAGCACTGCCTGAATCAGACCGGCACCGCCGCGGGGGATCAGCACGTCCAGATAGCCAGTCAGGTGCATCATGTCGGTGGCAGTTTCACGGGAAGTGTCCTCCACCAGTTGAATGATGTCCTTGGGCAGTCCGGCAGTTTCCACAGCGTCCCGCATGATCTCTGCCAGTGCGGTGTTGGAGTGGATCGCCTCCTTGCCGCCGCGGAGAATGACCACGTTTCCGGCTTTCAGGCAGAGGGTGGCAGCATCTACGGTGACATTGGGGCGGGATTCAAAGATAATGCCGATGACACCCAGCGGCACACGGGTTTTGAGGATCTGCAAGCCGTTGGGGCGGACAGAGCCGCTGTCCACAGAGCCGATGGGATCTTCGGCGGCGATCAGCTGGCGGGCAGCGTTTGCCATGCCGGAAATGCGGGCAGGAGTCAGCCGCAGACGGTCCTGCAGTGATTCTGTCATGTGGTTCTGTACGGCAGCCTCCAAGTCTTTGGCGTTGGCGGCGAGGATTTCCTCCTGTCTTGCCAGCAGGGCATCGGCAATGGCAGCGAGGGCGTTGTTTTTGACCTGCGGTGCGGCAGTGGCAATGGCGGATTCCACAGCTTTTGCCTTGACACCAAGGGTTTCAGCGTAATTCATGGGTATGCTCCTTTCCGAATGATAAAAAGTGGGATTGACGATTCAAAGAAGATTTTTTTGGTGCAGCAATTTTTCTAAAAAATGCTGCCGAGGTCCAGGGCGAGAAGCCCTGGTCGCTGTCCGCAGACAGCGAAATCTCTGCGCCGTGCTTTTGGCGCACGGAGAAAAGGGTGAGAAAATCGACAGATTTTCGAGGGAAAGCGAACACGACCGCTTTCCCTGGCTGCCCCTTTTGTATTGGTGACTCTGTAAAACATCCCAGTGGGATGTTTTACACGGAAGCGTTCTCTAATGATTTCTTTCATGACAGCGGGTACTGCAAAAACCGCCCGTTTTTCTCGAATCCATATGCGGTGTATAACAGCACACCCATTTCAGACGCAGTGATCCAAACGGCTCCGCAGCCATAGGTTCTGGCTTCTTCCACCACATGATCCAGCAGTTTTCGGGCAATGCCTTGTCTGCGATAGGCGGGGTTCGTGTACATACTGGACAGCAATCCGATTTTGCCGGTGGGATTGCTGTAGTACGGCGGCTTTTCCACAAAGGACATGCCGCTGGTGCCGACAATTTTTTCACCGTCCACTGCCAGCCATGACACGAAAGTGCCGTCTGCCAGATGCTTCTGGTAGTATGCTGTCAGTGCCGGCTCTAAGTCCAGATCGGACTGTGCCCCTTCTTCTTTTAGCTGCGTGATTCGCATTGTCACAAATGTGGGAATGTCTGCTTCTGTCAGACGGCGGTAGGTCAGTAGAGCGTTCATGGGCATGCTCCTTTCCAGATGATAAAGGTGGATGAGAAGATTTTTTAGTGCAGCTATTTTTCTAAAAAATGCTGTCCATGTTGATACTGCACCAAGTCTTGTTTCAGGTATCTCGTGAGAAATATTTCACTGGAATATTTCTCATAGGTTTCTTGCTGGAAAAGGGTAATCAGGGGAAGCGGTCTTGTTCGCTTCCCCTCGAAAATCTGCCGATTTTCTCACCCCTTTCTCCGCGTGCCGAAAGCGTGGCACGGGGAGTTTCGCTGTCTGCGGACAGCGATCAGGGCTCCTCGCCCTGAACCTCGCCAGCATTTTTGAAAAAATTGCTGGAGCAAAAAACTCTATTGATGCAATCACTTGTGGGTTTCACGACGATACTGCACCAAGTCTTGTTTCAGGTATCTCGTGAGAAATATTCCACCGGAATATTTCTCATAGGTTTCTTGCTGGAAAAGGGTAGTCAGGGGAAGCGGTCTTGTTCGCTTCCCCTCGAAAATCTGCCGATTTTCTCACCCCTTTCTCCGCGTGCCGAAAGCGTGGCACAGGGAGTTTCGCTGTCTGCGGACAGCGATCAGGGCTTCTCGCCCTGAACTTCGCCAGCATTTTTGAAAAAATTGCTGGAGCAAAAAACTTTATTGATGCAATCACCTGCGGGTTTCGTGTGATAAATTCATTCTGCCAGAAAATGTGTTCCGATCGGTTCGCCGTCAAAGAGGGCGTACAGCTGTTCCGGATCTCTGCCGTTCATGATGACCATATCCACGCCGGCTTCGGTGGCAATTTTTGCGGCATTGATCTTGGTTGCCATGCCGCCGCTGCCCAGTGCCGAACCGGCACCGCCTGCCATTTGTTCAATGCGGGCATCGATTTTCCGGACTTCCCGAATGACCTGTGCATTGGCATCGGTGCGGGGGTCGGCGGAGTACAGTCCGTTGATGTCGGACAGGATAATCAGCAGATCTGCTCCCACTGCGGCAGCAACCGTAGCGGAAAGGGAGTCGTTTTCGCCGATTTCCAGTTCCAGCTCATCGATCGCCACCGTGTCGTTCTCGTTGACAATGGGAATCACGCCCATTTCCAGCAGTCTGCCAATGGTGTTCTGTACGTGGGGCAGACGCTCGTTGGTCAGGGTGGCACGTGTCAGCAAAATCTGTGCCACGGTAACATTATATTTGGAAAACATGTCGTCGTAAATGTGCATCAGTTCGCACTGTCCCACTGCGGCGGCAGCCTGTTTGGAGGGCGTGTCCTTGGGGCGTTCCGGCAGGTTCAGCTTGCCGACACCCATGCCCACCGCACCGGAGGAAACCAGCAGCAGTTCCTTTCCCGCGTTGTGGAGGTCGGACAAGATCCGCACCAGATTGGTCATGCGGCGAATGTTCAGTTTTCCGGTTTTATGTGTCAGCGTGGAAGTTCCCAGCTTGAGAACGATACGCTTTTTTGAGGATACATCTATCATTTTGGTTTTTCTCCTTATGGTGCAGTAATCACATTCTGCGGCGTTCCGGCGAGCCAGCACCGTAAATTTTCCGCCGCCAGTTCCAGCAGCCGCTGTCTGGTTTCCAGCGGTGTCCATGCCGCATGGGGTGTCAGCGTGCAGTTTTCCAGCCCGAACAGCGGCGTATCTCCCATGGGTTCTTCCGTCAGCACGTCCAGTGCGGCACCGGCGATCACGCCCTTTTGCAGAGCCTGTGCCAGGTCGGCTTCCACGATTAGTCCGCCCCGTGCGGTATTCACCAGCAGAGCCGTGGGCTTCATGGTGCTCAGCCGCCGGGCATTGACCATGCCGGCAGTCTGTTCTGTCAGGGGCGTGTGCAGGGTGAGAATGTCCGCCTGCCGGAACGCTTCATCCAGCGATACCAGCGGATAGGGGCAGTTTTGGGGCTGGGTTCGTGTGGCGATGCAGAGCCGCATGCCAAAAGCAGCACCAATTGCGGCAACCTTTTTGCCGATGCTGCCGTAGCCCACCACTGCCAGCGTTTTTTCGGCGAGTTCCTGCATGGGGTAGGGCATGATGCAGAAAGTCTTTGCCTGTTTCCACGCACCCTGCCGGACAGCGGCATCATACTGTGCCACGCGGCTGTAGTGGTGGAGGATCAGGGCAAAGGTGTGCTGTGCCACGGCATCGGTGGAATAGCCTGCCACATTGCAGACTGTCACGCCGTGTGCTTTTGCGGCGGCAATGTCGATGTTGTTATAGCCGGTGGCACATTCGCCCACATACCGCAGCTTCGGACAGCGGTCGAACAATTCCGCCGGAATGGGCGTTTTGTTGCAGAGAATGCCGTCGGCATCGCTCACACGTTCTGCCAACTGTTCCGGTGCGGTGAGGTCGTAGATCTGCACTTCGCCAAACTGTGAAAATATGTCCAGCGACACCCCGCCGCCGGACAGAGTCGCTCCGTCTGTCACTACCAGTTTCATGCGTCGGTTTCCTCGGTTTTGCTGTCGCCGGCGGTGTCGGCTGCCTGTGCAGCGGCTGCCTGCTTCTCCTTTTTGCGGGCAATTATGGACAGAACAATGGCTCCCAGCAGAAGCACCAGTTCAAAGATGCCCACCGTGTGGAACCAGACCTTGTTGTGTTCGCCGCCGACGTAGATCAGCAGGGAAGCGACGATGCCCACTGCCAGAAGCAGCTGGTACGGGCGACGCAGGCGAATGAACTGCACAACGAAAAAGGCTCCTGCGATCAGGCAGAAGATCAGGTGATAGGTGAATGAAATCGGAAATGTACTTGCGTCCATAGTGAAAAAACTTCCTTTCTGTTGATACGAATCCTGTTTGCGGGATTCCCATGACCGGCGTTCTGCCGGATATACCCTTTTATTATAGCATAGATGATGCTAGTTTGCAATGGGTTTTGTGTACTTTTCACGGAAATCAATTTTCATGATAGCCTCCCCTGAAAGGGGTGACTCCCCACGGGGTGGGGAGATGCCCGCAGGGCAGAGGGGACCGCTCAGTACGAGGGGGACCGCCGTTAGGCGGTGGAGAGGTTTTTTCGTAAAATCTTTTTATGATGTTTTCGGCATAAGTGGGAACCCCTCAGTCAGTGCTACGCACTGCCAGCTCCCCTTTCAGGGGAGCCTCACTTGTCAAACTTCATAATTTGGCACAATTTAAATCAACATATTTTTGAAAATTGATTTCCGTGTGTACTTTTTGGGTGGCTGCCCATAGAAAAAGCCGCCGGCAGAATTGCCGACGGCTTGCGTTTCAAACGAAAGCAGTTATAAACGTCTGTTTCGTATTTTGTGTCATCAATTTTTTTGAGAAATGCATGCAAAAAGATGCGAAGCAGACTCTAATACATGCTCAAAATCGCCTTAATACACGCTCAAAGTAACGTTTGCCGTTGTTGGTCCAACAACGTTGATATTCACGGTTCCCGGAATAGAATCCATTGTGAGATCATAGCGTCCTTCTTCAAAATAAATGGTCTTTTGGATTCCTGCTCCCATAAATCCCACGTCAACCAGTGCAGTCAGAGCATCTGTATTGTCCAGAACGCCGTCACCGTTCACGTCCATCAAGTTATAGCATACTTCCGAAAATTCGTCGTTATAATCCAGAACAGAATCCAGAAGATCTGCACCCTTTACGTTGGAGCAAGCGTTTCCGGCACCAGATTTGGCAACACAATACAACTGGAAGTACACCGTTACTACGTCCAGCTGAGATGTCTTATCCATTTGTCCCAGTTCATACACCTGATTCTCATGGATCCAGTCTGCATCGCTCTGGTCAACAACACCGTCGCCGTTCACATCTGCCAGCTTCAACTGCTCCGCAGTCAAAGCCTCGTTGTCCACATACAGTGCATGTGTCACCATTGCCGCATCGTGTCCGGTGATGAAACCGTCCATGTCTACATCGCCCAGTGCATACGCTCCCTCAGCACTTGCACTCATAGCAGATACCGGCAGTGCTGCCAGTGCCATAACGCCCGCAAGTACTGCGGAAATACCCTTTCTCATTTTCATAAAAATTCCTCCTTCAAATTAAAAAAAACGCGGAATAAATCTTGCACATAACTGCCTTAAGCGTTTTCTACACCATACCGAATGCTGTGTTCTACACCAGCTTTGATCTGATCCCAGACATTTTCTCTCTCGCCAGCTGCATCGGCATCCACCCAAGCCAGCACCAGATCTTCACCCAGATCATACCGCTTTTCCGTGAAATAAATGGTGTCCATTTCACATGCACCTCTAAGAGCCACATCCAAAACAGTGACAAACACATCCTCATTATCCAAAACGCCGTCACCATTCACGTCCATCAAGTTGTAGCAGACTTCCGGCAAAGCATCTTCATAGTACCCGTTTTCCAAAAGAGCCACGCCCTTTTCCAGAGGACGTGCCTTGCCCGCACCCATTCTGGCAATAGTGTATGACTGTTCATAAATCGTGCATGCATTCATCGTAAACACGTCGATCTGCCCCAGTGCATACACCTGATTCTCATGGATCCAGTCTGCATCGCTCTGGTCAACAACACCGTCGCCGTTCACATCTGCCAGCTTCAACTGCTCCGCAGTCAAAGCCTCGTTGTCCACATACAGTGCATGTGTCACCATAGCCGCATCGTGTCCGGTGATGAAACCGTCCATGTCCACATCGCCCAGTGCATACGCTCCCTCAGCACTTGCACTCATGGCAGATACCGGCAGTGCTGCCAGTGCCATAACGCCCGCAAGGACTGCGGAAATACCCTTTCTCATCTTCATAAGTAAAAGCCCCTTTCTGGTTGAAAATGCGATAAACTCCTGCCGTTTTGACAGACATTTATCTAATTTTATTATAATGGTTTTTTTGTATTTTGTCAATCTTTCAATCGGTGCGATTTTGCACAAATTTTCACAGAAAAATTCAGCAGATCATACAACCAACGCCAAACAAAAAAGCGTTCCGGCAAGAGCCGAAACGCTTCCATTTTCGTTGTAAAAAACAGCTTAGTCGCTGACATACGGCAGCAATGCGATGTGTCTTGCACGCTTGATTGCAGTTGTCAGTTCACGCTGGTGGAATGCACAAGTGCCGGTGACTCTGCGGGGCAGAATCTTTGCACGTTCAGTCATGCACTTCTTGAGCTTGGCAACGTCCTTGTAGTCGATACGCTCAACGCGATCTATACAGAACATACAAACCTTTTTGCGGGGGCGTTTGCCGCCACGCTGAGATCTTTCTCTCTCCATGATGTTTTTATCCTCCTATCTGCAATGCGGTATTTCTTTGGATTCGATCAGAAGGGAACTTCGCCGTCACTCAGAATTTCTTCAAAGTCACCCAGATCGCCCAGCTGCATCGCACCCGGTGCGTTGTTCGCTGCCGGAGCCTGCGGTGCAGGCTGTGCTGCCGGCTGCTGATATGCCGGTGCGGACTGTGCAGGAGCCGGCTGCTGATAGGCACCCTGATACCCGCCGCCATTTTCCTGTGCGGAACGCTTGGACTCTCCAAAGGTAACATTGTCTGCCAGAACTTCCATGCTGTAGTGCTTTACACCATTCTGGTCGGTGTAGTCATTGTTTCGCAGACTGCCTTCCACAATGATCATACTGCCCTTGTGGAAATAGCGGCTGACAAACTCTGCCTGCTGCCGCCAGCAGCTGACGTTGATAAAATCAGCTTCCCGTTCGCCGGTCTGCTTATTCGTAAAACGACGATCGATCGCCAGACGAATGCGGCAAACTGCAACACCGCTCGGCGTCTGCCGGAAATCCGGATCCGCACACAGCCGTCCCATCAGAATTACTTTGTTCAGCATGTTGTTCCCCTTTCTGAAATTCGTCTTACTTTACGGTAACGAGAGAACGCAGAACGCCGTCTGTGATGTTCAGAACACGCTCTACTTCTGCCGGAACGTCCGGAGTGGACGTAAAGGTATACAGTGTGTAGTAACCGTCCGGCTCGTCGTTGATCGGATAAGCCAGCTTACGCTTGCCCCACTCGTTTACTTCGTCCAGTGTGGCAGCAGATGCGATCTTCTCGCGGAACTTTTCAACCAGTTCCTTTACAGCTTCTTCACCGTTCTTCAGACTGAAAACCGTCATCAGTTCGTAGGATTCCTGTTTCTTTGCCATACTCAATACACCTCCTTCTGGATTTCGCCCATGCAGGGCATGAGCAAGGATAACACACCTATTATACCAAACCCGACAAAAAAAGTCAAGCCCTTTTGCAAAAAAAATTTGCACGGAAATTTTCCGGCTTTTTGTGCGGCTTTGCCGGTGCCGGTTCCTGCCGCGGCTGTGGTCTGTGCTTGGATACCTAATTAAAAGGAAAGGACACGGTGTACGTGTCCTTAAAAAACAAATTTGACAATGATTTCGCACGGAAATCTATTTTCAAAAATATGTTGATTTAAATTGTGCCAAATTATGAAGTTTGACAAGTGAGGCTCCCCTGAAAGGGCACCCGTAGGGCGTGCCTTGTGCTGAGCTGGCAGTGCGTAGCACTGACTGAGGGGTTTCCACTTATGCCGGAAACGCCATAAAAGGATTTTACGAAAAAACCTCTCCACCGCCTAACGGCGGTCCCCCTCCCCTTTCAGGGGAGGCTATCATGAAATTCGTTTGTCAAGCGTTTATCACTGCAATTTATTCAGCGTTTCCATAGGGTTCACCCCAGTCCCTCCGCCTGTGCAAAGGTCATGCCGTCATGGAGTGCCATGTTGAGGGCACACGCCAGCAGATCGCCGGCGTGGTCGATCAGCCGGTCGATGTCCCGTGGCGTGACCATCATGTTGGGGCGATCCTTGGGAACGCTTTTGCCGTAGATGCCCTGTACGGCGGTGTGGAGGTCTACCACAGTGGGAATCCCCAGTGCGATCACCGGCACCCCCAGCGTTCGGCGGGAGAGTTCCGCACGGTGATTTGCCACGCCGCTGCCAGGGGAAATGCCGCTGTCACTCATCTGAATCGTCGTGCCCAGTCGGGAGAGTTCCGCACACGCCAGAGCATCTACCGCCACCACTGCCGCCGGCCGGATCTGTTTGCAGACCGCTTCGATCAGTTCTGCCGACTCCATGCCGGTCTGCCCCAGCACACCGCCGGCAAGCACACAGACTGGCCGCAGTTCCGGCAGATAGGTGAGTTCCTCCGCAGTGAGGGCGGTGCGGAGGTGCCGCGTTGCCAGCACTTTCGAAGCGACGCGGGGACCCAGAGCGTCTGGCGTAATGGCACGGTTTCCCAGCCCTGCCAGAAAAACACAGCCCTCCTGCGGCAGAAATTTTCCCAGTTCCGCGGCGAGCTCCTCTGCCATTTCCTGATAGTTGGCACTGCTGCGGGAAATGGCAGGGGCTTCCAGTGTGACGTATCGTCCGGCAGGCTTTCCGATAGGGGCACCGCAGACATCATTCTTGATGCGGATCTCTGTGACGGAAAAGGCGTTCCCACGGGTTTCCTGTGTGACCCCCGGCAGACTGGGGGCGGCGGCGGTGCGTTCGACGGCTAGGTCAGTGCGAATTGGCTCCATGTGGCATAACCTCCTGTTTTTTTGTGCAAATTGCTGGCTTTTCACGCGAAAAAATTGTGGCGTTCCTTGAAAATACCTATTGCATTTTCGGACGGGCTGTGTTATAATAGAGTTTAGTCACGGCGTTCTGATAAGAATGCCAGCATTTGGTCGTTCCAATTGCGGGGAAGTTTCCCCACGAAATGACAGTACCGTGTCAATGCTGTCATTAGTGTATGACGTACAGAATCCGGTGATTCGAGGGAATTCTACCCATTATTTTTGATTGTAAAAAAGGAGATCTGAACTATGCCGAATATTCGTTCTGCTAAGAAGCGTGTAAAAGTAAGTGCAACCAAGACTGCTACCAACAAGGCTCGCAAGTCTAACCTGAAGACCATGATCAAGAAGGCTGATGCAGCTTGTGCAGCAAATGCTGCTGACAAGGAAGCTGCTGTACGCGTTGCTATCAAGCGTGTCGATCAGGCTTGTGCAAAGGGTCTGATGCACAAGAATGCAGCTGCTCGTAAGAAGTCCCAGCTGGCAAAGAAGCTGAACGCTGCAAAGTAAGCGAAAGCGAATTCCATTTTGCAAAGAGAAAGAGCGTATGCCCGATGTGGGTGTACGCTCTTTTTGTACTTTAAAGCGGCAGTCCGAAACTGACTTGCAGGGCGTGGTCTACCCGTGTCATGGACGGTTCGTCCAGCTCGCCCATGCGGTCTTTCAGCCGCCGTTTGTCCAGTGTGCGGATCTGCTCCAACAGCACCACGCTGTCCTTAGTCAGTCCGCAGGTGGCTGCCTGCACGTCGATGTGGGTGGGCAGCTTGGCTTTTTCCCGCCGGCTGGTGATCGCCGCCGCAATCACGGTGGGGCTGTGCCGGTTTCCGACATCATTTTGCACAATAAGTACCGGTCGGACACCGCCCTGTTCAGAGCCGACAACGGGGCTCAGATCTGCATAATAAATTTCGCCACGCTTGACCAGCATGGGGAATCCCTCCTTTATCTGTCAAGGCAATGCCGCACAGGTCTTGTGCAGTATCGTCTTAGGAAACACAACGATGAATGGTTTTGTGTGATCACGCTCTTAGTATGCCCGTGATTTTCAAAAATAATCGATACTGTTTTATTATATTCGCGGAGGGAAAAAGGAGTGCTATTGCAGATAGGACGGCAGGAGAAATTCCATATGGGGAAGATTGCGGACAACGCCGAACAGCAGAAGCACAACAACGCTGCCCCACAGCAGAAGATTTTCCCCTTTGCTGCCCTTGGCGAACCACTTTGGATTCCACAGCACCAGAACCAGAAATGCCGCCAGCCACAGAGGAGAGAGCAGAGCGATCGCCAGATTTTCCCTGGCGGCACCGAGGAAATCCAGATGCAGCAGGCGAATGCAAAAATGAGAGATGCCGCAGCCCGGACATGCCAGACCGGTGATCTTCTGGAACAGGCAGGGGATCCGCAGCGGTGTCAGCTGGGTGACGATATAATACGCCAGCCCCAGCAGAAAAAAGATGCCGGCAGTTCGGAGCTGTTTGCGGTGGGTGCGGAAAAAGAAACGCAGATTTTGCAGCAAAAGGGATACCTCCTTGCCGGTTGCGGAAAAGTTTGTCGTACAGAAAAAAGCTGCACCGGAATCGTTCCGTGCAGCTTTTGTGTTTTGTTCGGCGGGAAAAGCACAGGCTCTTATGCCAGCTGGTTCAGTTCGTTCTGCATCAGGGCATAGGACACGATGCCCAGCCCGAAAATTGCCAGAATCAAATAGAGAATGCCGCTGTTGCCGGAGGGCAGTCCACGGGACGCTTTCACCTGATCAATGGCATCGCCCTGCTTGTAGAGCCAGTACCACATGTAGACGTTGCAGGTGATGATGCTCAGCAGAATGACCATGCCGCCGGAAGTGGCATTGGGATCACCTGTCAGTTTGTTGACATCTTCGGTCAGCTTGTAGATCCAGTACCACATGTAAATGCCGCATGTCACGATCGACAAAATGATACACAGTGCAATGTTACGCTGCTCGATGGGACCGCCGTAGGGGTTGCCGTTGAATACCGGCGGCGGTGTCTGGGGCGGAACGTTGTTGTTCGGAACTGCTCCGTTGGGAGTCGGTGCTTCATTGGACAGCGGGGCTCCGCAGCTTGCACAGAATGCTGTGCCGTCAGAATTGTTGCTGCCGCATTTCGGACAAATCATAAGTATTCTCCTTTAATATGAATTGAAATCGGACGGTTTGCAGGCTGCCGCAGATCGTCAGTTTCTGTAGTGTATGTTTAGTATACCATACTTTATGGCAATTGTCAATGAGAATATGCGAAAATGTTGAAAAATCATAGTGGCATCATTGATGAGGCAATAATGGATATGGGAAAATTTCTCCGTCTGCCCTTGCGGAAAACGGCAATTCTCCCCACAGCAAGCCCACTTTTCTTTCATTTGTCAAAAAATTAACAGCTTTCCCTTCTGATTTTGCACAAATCTCCAAAATGTGCGGAAAAGTAGTGACAAACGGGGCGTGTTATGGTATACTTGTACTTAAGGCAATACCGCACAAAGAGCGTCTGGCGACTTTGCACGCCATCTGCTTGC
>ERZ809296.658-NODE-658-length-52152-cov-5.826746_pt1 | contig 52152 bp, 50 predicted proteins | sample MGYA00520511_ERZ809296 | MGnify/ENA primary metagenome ERZ809296 (study PRJEB31576, sample SAMEA3212662) | Homo sapiens | biome: human-gut; feature: human gut; material: fecal | place: Sweden | collected 2012 ...
GTCTTCTGATCCAAGTAGGCATCACCCTCCTGCGTCTTCTGAGCAAGATAGGCGTTACCTTCCTGAGTCTTCTGATCCAAGTAAGCATTACCTTCCTGAGTGCGCTGCGCCAGATAGTCATCGCCTTCCTGAGCACGCTTGGTCAGATAGGCATCGCCTTCCTGAGTCTTCTGGTTCAAGTAGCCATCAGCCTTGGCACGAGTGTCAGCCGAATACTGATCGGCTTCGGAACGGGTGCCTTCGGAGTAGTTGTCGGCTTCGGTGCGAGTGCGGTTGGAGTAATCGTTGGCATTGCCGATGAGCTCATCGTACCTACGCTGGGACTCGTCGGTGATTTCCTTAGCCTTGGCTTTGCCCTTGTCGACGTACTGGTCGTGCAGCTGCATAGCCAGGGTCAGCATGGCGGTGGCACGCTCCGGCTCCGTGTTGGCGCTGGCTGCGGCTCCTGCAATCTTCTGCAGGCTTCCGGTTTCGGTACTCGGTTCGACCTTGGCGACCTGCTCGCGCAGCTGGGCTTCACGCTGCTGCGATTCCTGCAGCTGCTGTGCAAGCTGCTGAATCTGCGCGGCCTGCTGCTGGGCACGCTCATCCTGCTGCTGGGACTGTGCCGCATGCTGCTGCGTGAGCTGCTGAGCTTGGGCGACCTGCTCCTGAGCCTCTTCAAGCCTTGCATTGAGCTGCTGGATCTCAGCCGCCTGCTGCTGGGCCACCACAACCTGCTGCTGTGCGGAAGCCAGCTGACGGGACAGGTCTTCGGTCTGTGCACGGAATGCGTCGCGCTCATGCTGCATGGAGGTCAGCTGTTCGCCCAGATCCGCCTGGCCTGCAGCTTCAGCCGCCTGTGCGGTGAGCTGGTCGACCTGTGCGGACAGGCGATCCACCTGACCCTTGAGCTGTTCGTTCTGAGCCGACAGAGCACGGTTGCTTTCCTCAGCCTCGGTGAGCTTGGCTGCTGCGACCTGTGCGGCCTGAGCTGCCTGATCACCAGCGCCAGCTGCCTGCTCGGAGGCGGACTTCAATGTCGCGTTCTCCTGCTGCAGGGACTGAACCTGGGCGCTGAGCTCGGAAATCTTGGAGTTGAGCCCCGCAACATCCGGGCCGAGGGACTGAGTAGCCTGGCCGCTGGCAACCGCCTGCTTGCCAAGGGCCTCCACCGTCTCGGTTACCTGATCGAGAAAATCGTCGACTTCATCGACGTCATACCCCTCCTTGAACCTCACGGTCTGGAAGGTATGCTCTCTGATATCTTTCGGCGTCAACAGAGCCATAAATCTTACACCTCGCTTTGGGCTTGATGCCTTGCTGTTGTTGCTTTCATTGTTCGACTCTAGCACGGGACCACCGATTTTTTGCGAAAAATCGGCATTTGACATACATTAAATGAGGAAATCAATAGCAATGAGAATGAAATAAAGAACGATGAATGCCACATCGAAGTAGATGGGACCCAATGGAATAGGGCGGATATATTGGCGTAGCCAGCGCAGTGGGGGCTCCGTCAACTGGTAAACCGCGTCGATCAACGACGACACCAACCCCCGTGGACGCCATGCCGATGCCAACACAGCAACCCAATCGAGAATCATGCGAATGAACAGCACCAGAATGTAGGCATTCACCAAAAAGTGGACGATGCTACCGATCAAAGACAAAATCATGGGGCACCACCTTAGCAACAGAACATAACAAAGCCCCCATCACGGGTGACGGAGGCTTCATGCAGTCTGCTTTCGCAACGGCTTTCGTCTATATCAGTCGGCGAACAAATCGTGCGACGAGTTATTCGCCTGCGGTTCCTCAACCTTGATGTTCACCTGAGCTGGGCTCAGCAGGAACACGCGCGGAGTGACACGTTCGATGGAGCCACGCACGCCAAAAACCACACCCGCGGAAAAGTCCACAATGCGATACGCCACGGCCTCGGCCACACCGGTCAGGTTCAGCACCACCGGAACGCCGTCGCGAATGGCACGTCCGACCAGCTGAGCGTCCTCATAGGATTTCGGGTGAATCGTGGTGATACGGCTCACCCTTCCGCCTTGGAACGGGTTGGCTTTGGTCTGCTCGCGCGGTGCGGACGTCGCGGCAGGAGTCGAAGCCATCGGGGTCACGGAATGGTCGGAATCGAACGAGGTTTCGCTGCTCTCAGCCTCTTCGTTGAAATCCTCGTCACCTTCGGCAACGTCGGTCATGCCCAAATAGGACATCGCGCTTTTCATAAAACCTGCCATGAACGATCCTTTCGCGTCTTCGCGTTGCTTTTAGCGCAGGAAATCCGGAATATCCAAATCGCCGGCATCGTTCGAAGACACCACTTCATGCTCGGTGGTCTGGTCGAATGACGGAACGACGGGTTCCGGAGTGGACGGAATATAAGTGGACAGCGGCTGCACCTTCGGGGCTTCCGGAGTCTGAATAAGCTGAGGCTGGGGCTGCTGCGGAACCGCCGCTGCCCTCGGGGCTGCGGACAACGCCGACAGCGGCACCGTGCTTTCCGCAGGCTCTGCCTGCTTCTGGGCTTCAGCCTGAGCCGCCTTCTTGGAGTTGGCATCAAAGCCTGCTGCGATAACGGTGACACGCACTTCGTCGCCGTAAGCGTCGTCGAGGGAAAGACCCCAGATGATCTGTGCTTCCGGATGGATGGCCTTGCCCACCAGCTGGGTGGCGGCGGCCGCTTCCTGCAACTTCAGATCGGACGGGCCGGCGATATTGATCAGCGCGCCGTGGGCACCCTCGATGCTTTCTTCCAGCAGCGGCGAGCTGATGGCGATTTCAGCTGCCTGGGTGGCGCGATCCTCGCCTCGTGCGGAACCGATGCCGAACAGTGCGGTGCCCGCGCCACGCAGAATAGCGTTGACATCGTTGAAGTCGACGTGAATGTACGAGTTCGAAGAAATCAGGTCGGTGATGCCCTGCACGCCGGCCAGCAAGGCGGTGTCGGCGGTCTTGAACGCATCGACGATGCCGATGGTGCGATCGGAAAGCTCAAGCAGTCGATCGTTCGGAATCACGATCAGCGCATCGACTTCCTTGCGCAGATTCTCAATGCCAAGTGCTGCGGAAGCCGCACGCTGGGGACCTTCAAAGCTGAACGGGCGGGTAACCACCGCAATGGTCAGGGCACCCTGCTGATGCGCGGCGCGAGCCACGATCGGGCTTGCACCGGTACCGGTGCCACCACCCTCACCGCAGGTCACGAACACCATATCGGCGCCCTTGAGCGATTCCTCGATATCGGACTGATGATCCTGAGCGGCCTTGGCACCCTTCTCCGGGTCGGCACCTGCGCCAAGCCCGCGGCTGGTGGCATCGTTCAAGGAGATCTTGACATCGGCGTCGGAACGCATCAGGTCCTTCGCGTCGGTATTGATCGCAATGAATTCAACACTTTGAAGACCCTCGGCAATCATGCGATTGACGGCATTACCGCCAGCTCCACCAACACCGACAACCTTGATATTCGTTTTGTCGTTGAAATTGTCAGTCTGGGCAATCTCGCTCACCATAGTCTCCTGTCACTCGCGTTTACGCACAACTTTATCGCAGACACGCTGCAGTACGCGCACTTTTCGCCGTGTGTAACGGCGTTTTTTCACTTTTTTATTGCTAACGTGTTCATTTCGCCTGCGATTTACCCTCTTTCGGTGCCCCCACGACGATTTAACCACATCAGCATGTCATATTCAATAGCTGGCGTCCATAGGGTCATCCCCAAACAACGCCTGACGTTCATCATGCGTTGTTTCCCGTGATTCCAACCATCCGTAAGGCAGATGCACTTTCTTTGCGAAGCGCACGCGCCCCCTTGGCTTGTCGACCACTCGCTCGGGAAAACGGATGTTGGGATCCAGCTTGCCTATTTCGGCTCTGACATCCTCAAGATTTTCACATTCCATGAACGCGCGACGGGTGGAGCCTCCAACGGGGAATCCCTTGAGATACCACGCGATATGCTTACGCAGATCATGCACGGCCATCTGCTCATCGCCATCATAGAATTCGGTCAACAGTTCCGCATGGCGTTCAACCACACGGCACACATCTCCTAACGTGGGGTCAACACGCTTGTCGCTGCCAGCGAACGCATTCTTGATATCGGCGAACAGCCATGGCCTGCCTTGGCAGCCGCGGCCAATCGCAACGCCGGCGCAACCGGTTTCGGCAACCATGGCAAGCGCATCGTTCGCACCCCAAATATCGCCGTTGCCGAACACTGGAATGTCAAGCGCTTCGACCAGCTCGCCAATCCGGCTCCAGTCGGAGTGCCCGCCGTAATATTCGGCGGTGGTACGCGCGTGCAAGGTCACCGCCTTGCAGCCTTCCTCCTGCGCGATATGGCCCGCTTCCAAGAACGTTTCATGCTCATGGTCGATGCCGACGCGGATTTTAGCCGTCACCGGCACGTTGGCAGCATCGCAGACCTTGACCACACGCTGGATGATCTCGCGAAACAGATCCGTCTTCCACGGCAAAGCCGATCCGCCGCCGCGTCGGGTCACTTTCGGCACGGGGCATCCGAAGTTCAGATCGACATGGTCGGCCATGTTTTCGTCGATGACGATTTTCGCGGCCTGTTCCACGATCGCCGGGTTCACACCGTACAGTTGCAGCGAACGGATTTTCTCGCTCGGCGCGAAATGGCACAACCGCAACGCTTTGGGATTGCGTGCGACCAACGCGCGCGCGGTGATCATTTCGGCCACGTATAGACCGTCCGGTCCGTAGCTTTCGCAAATCACGCGGAACGGCCAGTTGGTAACGCCCGCCATAGGCGAAAGCACCACCGGGGTTTCAACGTGTACCGGCCCTAAATCAACAGGCTTCATAACCGGAGGAACCGACGGCCTCACCGCGTCGGTACGCGGGTCGAGCACGTCGGATTCCTCGTAAGCAGTCACAATGCTATCTGGCATAAGAACGCTATGGTAACCAGTATCCAGCTTTAATACAAGCCACCGGCTTCGGCGATCTTGACGGACTCAGGCCAAGCCTCGCCGCCCATCTCAACCGGCACCTGCGGGTAACGTACATGCTTCTCGCCAATACGTGCGGCCACATAATCAGCCACCTTGTCGAGTGCGACGCGCTCCTGCTGCATGGTATCACGTTCGCGAATGGTGACGGCCTGATCGTCAAGCGTGTCGAAGTCGACGGTGATGCACAGCGGGGTGCCGATTTCGTCTTCACGGCGATAGCGACGACCGATCGCACCGGCCTCGTCATAGTCGATCATCCAGTCATGCTGACGCAAATCGGCGGCCAGATCGTGTGCCACGGTCTGCAATTCCGGCTTCTTGCTCAACGGCAGTACAGCGGCCTTGACCGGAGCCAAGCGCGGATCAAGGCGAAGCACGGTGCGCTTATCGACGCCGCCCTTGGTATTCGGGGCCTCGTCAACGTCGTAGGCGTCAACAAGGAAGGCCATGAGGGAACGGGTCAGGCCGGCGGCCGGTTCGATGACGTACGGCACGTATTTTTCGCCGGTGGCCTGGTTGAAGTAGCTCAGATCCTCGCCGGAATGCTTGGCATGCGCGGAAAGATCGAAGTCGGTACGGTTGGCGACGCCTTCAAGCTCGCCCCAATCGGAACCCTGGAAGCCGAACTTGTATTCGATGTCGACGGTACGCTTCGAATAGTGGGCCAGCTTCTCCTTCGGATGCTCATAATGGCGCAGGTTCTCCGGCTTCACACCAAGGTCGATGTACCACTGGGTACGCGCGTCGATCCAGTACTGGTGCCATTCCTCATCGGTGCCCGGAGCCACGAAGAATTCCATTTCCATCTGCTCGAACTCGCGGGTGCGGAAGATGAAGTTGCCCGGAGTGATCTCGTTACGGAAGGACTTGCCCATGTTGGCGATGCCGAACGGCGGCTTGGAACGCGAAGAAGTCATCACGTTCTTGAAGTCCACGAAAATGCCCTGTGCGGTTTCCGGACGCAGGTAGTGCAGCGAGTTCTCGTCTTCGACCGGTCCGAGGTGGGTGCGCAGCATCATGTTGAAGTCGCGCGGTTCGGTCCAGTTGCCACGGGTGCCGCAATCCGGGCACACAATGTCTTTCAGGCCGTTTTCCGGCAGCTTGTCGCCATGCTTTTCGGCATAGGATTCCTCAAGCTTGTCGGCGCGGTGGCGCTTGTGGCAGTTGAGGCATTCGATCAGCGGATCGTTGAACACGGACACGTGACCGGAAGCCACCCACACGGCCGGCGGAAGAATAATGGACGTGTCAACGCCCACCACGTCGCCACGGGTGACGACCATGGAACGCCACCATTCGCGCTTGATATTGTCTTTCAGCGCAACGCCGAGCGGACCGTAATCCCACGCGGAACGGGTTCCACCATAGATTTCACCGGCGGGAAAAACAAAGCCACGACGCTTGGCGAGGGATACGACTTCATCGAGTTTGGATACAGCCACAATGCACCTTCTGGTTTGAACGGTTTGGGGTCTTTACAAGCGCAAAGCCTACCTTTACGCGGTGACAGAACACCACCCGCGTTACTGTTTCGTGGCGTTCTCGTCTTCAACCGTGTCGTTGTCGAGCAATAGCGACCAGATCTTGCAATCGATCACCACGGCATTTTTCGTTTCGTCACCGTTTCTGTCAAGTGTGTAGGTCACATTTTCCGGCACGGCGATACGGTTGATGTTCTGCACGGATGCCACGAAATTACGCATGGCATCATAGCTTCCCGTGGCGGTAATACTTACCGACACCTGCACCAGCTGACCGGCTTGAATGGTACCTTGCATTTCAGCTGGAATGTCGGCGTCGACCGCATCATCGAAATTCACCGATTTGATGGCGACGCCGGTTCCCGCAGCGGACGCATCCAACGAATTGATGAATTCCTGCTGGTTATAGCCGTCTGGAATCTGCCGCTGCAACTGGCGCAAACGGTCTTTCTGCAGGCCGATCGTTTCGCTGGCGATGCGTAATGTTTCGATTTCGTCGCGTGTTTCCTTATTGTTCTCATCGATTTGCGCAGTTTGCGCGTCGGATGATTTGATATGGCTGATTTGCGGGGAAACGCCGACCAGCCATGTCAGCATGATGACGAAGACAATACCTGCGGCCAATGCGATCCATGCGATTTTATGCTTGTTCATGATTGCTCCCGATCATTCATTGGATGTTTCGTCAGTTGCGGTCGCGCTGTCGGTAGTATCAGTCGACTCCCCTGCCGCGGCTTTGTTCAGGCTGTCGCGTAGCTGCTGCTGCAATGCTCGGTTGGCTTCGTCAGCACCGGCCGCGTTGTCGCTTCGTGACGTGGTATTGGTATCCATCTTCAACGACACCGTTCCCGTGTATGTATAGGTGGTGCCGTTTTCATCGCTGTTTTCGGTAATGGAACTCACATAGCCTGTTTTATAGGTAGGAATTGCAGCAAAATTACCGATAAAATCTTTTGCAGATATGAAATCTGGAGAAAGAACGGTAAAATCAACGGAAATCACACCATTCCCAGACCATACTGAAGATGTAGCGCTATGCGAAGAAGCGTCAGACCCGCCAATCTGGAAGCTGCTCAACGACAGGTTCGTGTACTGGCCTCCGGCTGGCAGCGCGCCATTGAGCGAATCCACCACCTTCATCCAATCCATTTCGTCGTAGAGCGCGGCGATACGTGACCTTTGCGAATCGGACAGCGAGTTCAACGTGTCTTCCACGTCTTTGAATTCCGCCTTTTCCTTCTGCAACGACAGGGTTTTCGCCTGTGCCTCCTCCACGCGATGGTCGGCCCAGCTCACGCGCACCGCCATGCCCGCGCTGATGGCAATGGCCGCAACCACCACCACGATAAGCACGTATGACAGCAAGTATTTGATGGCACGATCACGGTTGAGCGTCACGATGGAACGTGGCAGCAGGTTGGCGCGCACATTCCATTCGGCGGGCAGATCAGCCTTTTTGGAGGTTTTCGAACTGCTCGCACGCAGCGCTTTGCCGATGTCGGAAATATTCATCGACAAAATCGAGGTTTTCTCGCCATCACTGGTTTCAGGATTCGGATTATCCTTGATTTTGCCGCGTCGACCGCGGTGGGAGCTGCCGATCTGCTTCATGCTTCCGTTGTTTTTTCTGCTCATCGTCCGTTCACCTCGGCTTCTTTCCGATTACCAGTCCAAGCACTGCGCCCAAATCGATCGCGTGCGCCATGATGTTCTGCCGTTCCACTTCTTTGGAAAGCCGGAAACGGATGAAGGGGTCGCCGATCCGCACCACTTTGTTGATGGAACTGGCCAATACCGGCGGCAGTCCGATCAGCCGTGCGCCGGTTCCGGTAAGCACCACGCCGCTGATGGTGCCGCCCGCATGGTCCACGTCGTACAGGTTGAGCGTATTGCGGATGCCGACGATCAGCTGCGCCGTGGTTTCGCGGATGACTTCCTCGGCTTTTTCGAGTCGTTCGTCGCCGGTCACGTTTTGCAGGCCGATCTGGTTTTTGATGCGTTCGGCGTCTTCGAATGAGATACTGAGCGCGTTGGCGATGGCGTCAGTCACGTCATCCGCGCCGGATGGCACGACGCGCATGTAGGCGGGCTGCCCGTTTTCGAGCACGATCACGTCGGTGCCGTTGCCGCTGATGTTGACCACCGCTTCGGTCTGCTGCTGGTTGGTGTCGGCGAACAGTCTGGCAAGCGCGAACGGGCCCGCATCGATCGATGTGATCACAAATCCCGCGTCTTCGGCTGTGCGCGCGGTTTTTTCCAATCCGTTACGCAATGTCGCCACGAGTATGCCGTGCAACTGTTTGCCTTGTTCGCTGTCGATGACGTTCAATGGCACGAAGTCGAGCTCGGATTCCTCAATAGGCAGCGGAATCATGCCTTTGGCTTGGAAAGGCAAGGTGGATTTCAGATCGTTCAGCGACATGTAGGGAAAGTCCGTCTCGCGAAACACCATGCGTCGGCTGGAGTAGACGAGAGCCGTGTCCTCGCGGGGGAATTTGAATCGCTTCACCAGTGTGTTCAGCAGTCCGGCCACCACATCATGGTCGACCACTTCGCCATCCACTACGGCTCCGTTCGGCAACGGGATCGCCTGGAAATGCTTGATGGTGGGCAGATCCGAATACGGGTCTGCTATGACCGCCGCACGGATGGCGTCGTTCGCGATCGACAGCGCCGTTATTGATCTCATGCTCTCTCCTTATATATAACGTGTTGCAGGTTGGCTGGGGATTGGTTCAGGCGAGTCCCGTCACTTGCAAGTACAGTGTGGCGATCGGAGCCCCGACGAATATGCCAAGCCATATGCCGAGCAGCATGGACGGTCCGAACGGTATGCCTCCATGCATATCGACTTTTTTGCCGATAATCAGCACAAGACTTAAGAATCCTCCAATAAAGAAGGCTGCGAACGCCCCGATGATGAATTGCGACCATCCGAGCCAGCCCGTAATCAAGCCAAGTATGAACGCAAGTTTGATATCGCCATCGCCCATGCCACCTTTCCATATGATGGAAAGCAATAGGTAGAACGCGCCGAGCACTATCGCACATATCACAGCGCGACCGAGCCTGTTCCACTCATTCGTACCGAGTGATGCCAAAGCCAGCAGTGCCAGTGTTGCAATCAGCGTTGGCAATAGCACAACATTGAGGATCAGATGATGGTCGAGATCAATGTATGCGATCACGATCGAAACCGCTGCGAATACGTAGAGTTCCGGCAATATCCATGGCGAATACGCGCCGAATAGCGCCCCCAAGGTGACGGCGAGGAACGACAGTCCGCCCAACGCTTCCACAATCGGGTAGCGTACGGCGATCGGCTCTTTGCAATGCCGGCATTTCGCGCCGAGCACCAGCCAAGAAATGATGGGAATATTGTCATACCATGCGATCGGGGCTTCGCAGTTCGGGCAGAAACTGCGTTTCGGATTTACCAAGCTGATGTGGTTGGGCACGCGCCAAATCACCACGTTCAGAAACGATCCGAAAATGCAGCCGATTACCAGCGATGCCACGAGTAGCAGCACCACAGTTGGCGTATCGTTCACAATGCTCATGTTCATATCCATCTCGCGCAGCGCTCACCATGCGATAGTGGACGGGTTCAGTTCTTTGGATGTCACGTAGCCTTTGGTGGAGGATGGCTCCAATGTGGTAGAACTACCACCGCCATAAATCACGCCGCCGCCTGAGCCGCCTGTTCCGAGGTTAACCGAGGCATTCCACACCTGCGATTTGATTTCTCGGTTCAAAAAGTCTCGTGACGATCCGCATTTGGCCATAATCACGTCGGCATGCCCGTCGATACGTCCGGAGTATGAGGGATTGCCGTCGATTTTGTCTCCCGGATACACTTCCGTCAGGCATTGACCGTTGAGTTGGAACGTACCTTTACTGTGCTCGTCAGACGCTTTTTCGTTGTATCGGGTGAATGTTGGCGCAGCCGAGCATTCCATAAAGTTGGAATTTGCCCGAACCGCCGAACCCATAGCAACGCTTCGACCCGTTCACCATCGTCCAAATCTGCGTGTTCACGCCACTGCCGTCACTCGACGTGTCTTCAACATATTCGGCCTGATCGGTTTTACGCTTGGTGGAATCGGACACCCCGCAGTAGTCGATCTGATGCAGATCGGAAGATGATTGCGCCGGATTGCCATTGATGGTGTTGTGGTAGCAGTATGGGTTGAAATCACCGCCACCCACTCGGCAGGTTGACGTGTATGCGTCGAATCCGTCTTGCGATGACGAAATGCAGAATCCGGACGTTTCATTGACGATCTGCTTCGTGGCATAGCCGGCTTCTCCCGCCTGTCCGAACGATGCGGTGGCGTCTTCGAAATCACCGTTCACGTCGAACCAGGATTTCACGTCGGTGAGCGAATAATCCCACTTCGACACCATCAGGAAATGCGGAGTCAAATCGACAGCATCATCGACGTTGGACGCCCAGTGACCGCCGCTCAGATATTGAATAGTGGCGCCCACATTCGCCTTGTTGGAAACTTCCAGCACTTGGAAGCGCGTCTTCTTCTGCATTTGCACACCGCCAACGGCATAGCCTTGCGATTCCGGTAGAGACGCATCATACTTGTTCGCCTCATCGCGCACGCTATCTAGCTCGTTGTAGTAGCCCGCATTGATGAAACCGTTATAGAACGCCCACTTCTGGTATTTGTTGAGCAGGCTTGACGGATCGTTCTTTTCGTCTTGCTGCGCTTTCTTGTCAGGATCGGTGTAATAGTCGCTTTGGTAGTTGGGGCCGTACGACTCGCCGCATTTCTGCAATGTGGCGGCTCCTGCAGTGCCTCCGCCAACATGCGTAATGTCAGCTCCGGTAACGCACAATGTCAGATTGGATGCAGGGCGAATGGAATCATCCTTCCAATACACCCATGTGTTCAGGTCTTTGTAGGCGCCGTTGGCTTTGCACTGTTCCGTGTAATACAGGTCGTCGCTGCTGGAGTCTTTCTTATGCGCTTGCATAAGAATCACCAACGCCGATCCTTCCACCGGCTTGCCGTTCGGGTCAAGCATGGCGTCAAGCGTTTCGACCTTGTCTACAGGCTTGGTGGTGGCAAGCATGCAAGTTTGGTTTGCCGGATTCATAGTGATGGTATTGCTCATAGCGTCGGCCGCATTCTTGGAGCCAGGCTTGTTGACATAGTTCACCATGCCGGTCGGATCACCGTTCTCATCGACATCATATGAGGCGATTTCCTTCCAGGTCGGCTGGTTGGTACGGCGCTCGTTGTTTGGCGCTGCCGCGTAGAAGCCCATACCGAGACGTCCACCCTTGGTGGAGATCACGTAGCTGTCATCACCGCTCGCTGTCTCGAATTGGTAGATGGCGCTCATGGCTCGGCGCGCGCTGGTTTCCGTACCCGCGCTTCGCCCATTCGGATACCTGTTGATATACCCGTAGGAACGCACCCACGCATATTTCGCGTTCTTCAGCTCGCTTTCGGATGTGAGTCGTTTGGCCGGCGATGAGCTTGGATCGTCGTCATAATATCCGATTTGCACTCGGTACGAGATATCGTCTGGAGTGAACGAGCTCACGCCCGTTGCCGACACGTCGTTGCTGACTTCCGCATTGTTGAGCAGCACCGACCCGTCCGATGCTGTAGTGAAGGTCTCATCCAAGCTGGCATTGCCAGTGTTTGATGCGGTCGACGGTAGCAGTTTCTTATAGTCCTTGCTTGCTTCCGCTTCGCGCAGGAAACTCAATGCCACTTCGAGTCCAGATTCGGCGGCATACCCGACTTGCGCGTTCTCCTTATTATTCCTGTACGGCAATGCTTGCGAAAGCAGTATGGTCATTACCAGTGCCGACGTGGTGAGCACCACCATTACGAACAGTACCGCGAGCATCATGGCCGCGCCCCGCTCCCCCATGCGTTGGCGTAATCTGGCACGATACCTGCGGTTGAGTCCGGCCCACAATCCGTTCTTCATGTTCAACCTTCCCGTTTTCGCTTACGCTTGCCCGTTGATGGCGTCGAACATGGAGAACATCGGCATGTACAATGCCACCACCATGAAGCCGACCACGCTACCGAGCACCAGAATCATCAACGGTTCCAGCAGCGAAGTGAGCTGTTTGGCGATGGATTGCGCTTCTTCGTCATACGCTTTGCCCGCGCTGGCGAGCATCTGGTCGATGGCGCCGGAATCCTCACCGATCGCCACCATCTGCACCATCATGTTCGGGAACACTTTTTCGGTACCCATACTGTCCGCCAGCCTATAGCCGCGTTCCACGAGTCGAGACACTCGTTTGGACGCTTCGTCGATTACATAATTGCCGGATGTGGATCCGACAATGTCAAGCGCCTGCAGAATGGGCACGCCCGAAGCGAGCATGGATGTGAAATTGTTGCAGAATCGCGCCAATGCCACATTGGTGGTCAGTTTGCCGAACACGGGCGCCTTCAACGTGAACGGATCCCACCAGGTACGAATGATGTCTTTGTTGCGATTGCGCTTCCAAAACATGACGAACGCCACCGCGCACACAATGATCACGGGAATGCCAACCGGTGCGGTCTTGCCCATATCAACCATGATCTGCGTGACCCATGGCAGTTCCGCGCCCATCGACGCATACATGCTGTCGAACATGGGCACGATGGTCAGCAGCATCACGCCCACCAGCAGCACAGCAATGCCGAGCACCACCACCGGGTAAGCCAGTACGCCTTTGATCTGACCTTGCAAACGCACGTCCGCTTCAAAGCTGTCGGCCACGGTAATCAGGGATTTGTCAAGGAAGCCGCCGGTTTCGCCGGCCCGCACCATGTTGATCATAATGGGCGGAAACAGATGGTCGGGATTATTGTCCATTGCTTCGGAAAACGATGATCCCGCCTCAACCTGCTGCATGCAGTCACGTACCGCATTGCGCAGTTTCACATTTCCGATTTGTTCAGTAACGATATTCAGTGCGCGAATCAGGGAGACGCCTGCCGCCACCATGGTGGCAAGCTGACGTGACATAACCGCGAAGTCTTTTTTGCTTGGATATTTTTCGAATGCTTTGATTTCAATATTGGTATTGAGACCGGTGCCTGCGTTCACGTCAACAAGTTCCGTTGGAATCAGACCGAGTTTATTCACGCGATCGATGGCCTGATCTCGCGTCTGCGCTTCGATAACGCCCTTCTGCTTGGTGCGGCCGTCAGCGGAAACACCCTTGTAACGCCACTTCTTGGTGCCGTTTTGAAATGCCACTTGCGCCTGTTCCCTGGCCATTACTCCCCCATGGAATGATTGACGAACAATGGAACGAATATGGATACGGAACAAGGTATCGGAGCGATACCTCATACGCTCCGATACCTTTAGTCCCACGCGAATTATTCGCTATGCCTTTTATTATTTAGTACCAGTCTTAGAGACGACACCGTTGGCCGAGTCATACAGGAAAATCGCTGTACCAGAGTTCTCGTTCTCGCCCTCGATAGTGTAGGAGTTATCTGCTTTACCGGTAATCTTCAGGGTAACACCCTCAGTTACGGTAATCGTATTGCCTCCAAGCGTGCAGCCCGTATTCTGGCTCTTACTGCACGTGGCCGTTGCACCATTAATCTCAGACGGAAGCTTGCCATTGTTGGCAGTGGACGCAGTTTCAACCACAAGGCTGGCGTTCTTGACGTCGGACTCGGTCTGGGAGTTCCAGGCCGACTTGCGCTGGTTCAGGTAGATCGGCACGGAGATGGCGGCGAGGATGCCGATGATGATGACCACCACGAGCAGCTCGACGAGGGTGAAGCCCTTTTCGCCCTTGGCGCGGCGGTTGAGTGCGTTGCGCACGCTCTTCATAATTGAATCCTTCTTTCCTTCGGGAAAGGTCGCCGCTCGCATCCCACGATGGAGCTTCGCGGCGTTCTTCTATCGATCGTCCCCTTATGGGGGCTGCTGGCTCACATAACCAACAGTCCTAACTTTATCCGCATTGACATCGTTTGCAGAACCATTATTCCGGCGTCAATCGTTTTACGAGCGTTTCATTTTCGATTCATTTTCCCCTCATCCTTCATCCGCACAAAAGCGCTTTAGTTTACCCCACAACCCCCTTCACAACCATCAAGCAAATCACACTTTTTCAAGCGGACACAAAAGGTACAACACAAAACCAAAATCGTGCAACAAAAAATACAACACCACAAATAGCTTGTTTTTCAGTACAATCGCTCAGCAAATCTTTGCAGTCACGTTTTTTTGAAAAAACTGGAATAACCACCCTTTTCGGGCGTGTCGCAGGGTGCTGACGGGGCGACAAAAACGGCTGGCTCCGTAAGGAACCAGCCGTCTGCCGCAAGACCTATCGGAACACTCAGACACACGGAGTGAAATCGATTGCAGTTCCACCCGATTTCACATTGCGTGCGGTGAACGACGTGGACGTATTCGACGTGACCGGCTTGCCGCTCACATACGACCCCGTCACCGGCGAATAACGCACCACCCGATTGGTGCCATCCACCGTGAATAATCGCGAGGCGAACATCGAATCATCAGACGTGCCTCCCGACTCGTTGTTCATTACCGACCCCAACACCGCGCGCGTGCTCCATGACGTGACGGACGCATCATACGGCTTCGTTTTTACCTTCACGCTACCGTAATCGCTTACCGTACCGTTCTTCCACGTGGCGTCCTGGTACGTGATCACCACGCACTGCTTCGCACCAGAATCCCCCGGAGTGACCATGGTGATCGTATGGTTCGTGGCGTCATACTCAACACCCTCCGCGTAGCGCACATACCGGTCGAGGCTTTGCACCGACGTGGCTATTTCCGTGGAAGACCTGCTTCGTATCGCATCCGCGCTGGTGGAATGCAGGTATTGCACGATCGCCGTGGTGAACATGGTGGAGACGATGGCGAAGATGAACAGCGACACCATCATCTCCACCAAGGTGACGCCGCTTTCACCGCGCGCCATACGTTGCGCGACGGCGCGAATACGCAGTTTTCCGCTTGTTGTTCCGCTCATTGCAACCCCTCACTAGATGATGAGCTTGTTGTCGACACCAATATCCAGCAGTTCCGACGTGGTGTACAGGCAGGTTTTGCCCTGATGCATGTTGTCGTCCCAGGTGACACCCACCACCACGCGGATCATGGGCATATACGTGTGCGCACCGAACGTGAACGCGCCCGATACCGTTTTGCCCGGATCCAGAATGTCGGCCGTAGCGCTTGTTGAGGTATTGGCCGTATAGCTCGTTGCGGAACTACGGGAAATGCCCAGCTGAGATGCGGTCTTGCACGAGATCTCGCCGCTGGCACGGAAACAGCGCTCCACCACCGTGTTCACCGTGTATTCGGTATGCTTGGCGTCCTTGCCCGCAGTGGCACGAACCGGCTGAATATACTTGCTCTTGTCTGGATCAGGCGAACTGGTATAGCTCAGATCCGCCAATTGCGACGCGATGGCGCCAACGTCGGAAAGATTCTTTTGCGCGGCGGTGACGGACGTTTCCCCCATGCCTTTGATGAGTTCATCGAGATATTGGTTGGCGTCTACATTGGCGATCTGCGCACGCATTCTTTCCATGCCGTCGTCGCCCAGCGACACGGCGGTGGACCGCTGCTGCTGCGCATATGACGTGCGAATGGCCGTAATGGCGAACTGTGCGGCGGCAAGTCCCGTAATGCTCAACACCACGATCGCCACCAGCACTTCCACCAACGTGAAGCCGGACTCGCCACGTTTTGGCAATCGATTGACGCGACTCGCCGCAACCCCTGAATCGGGGGCGTCTCCCGCTGTGCGCAAGCTGTACTCCATGAGCAGCTCCTTCACAAGATGCCACCCCATCATTGGAAGCGGCAGGAATTCGGCACGCAACCAAACGCGGTGCCATAAACATGAGTTACTGTATCACGATATTCTGCCAACGTTTTCACAGCAACATATTTCTCAAAAAACTTTGCCCCGATTAGCTTTTACCTGTTTTTGCGGCTACAATGCTGATTTAGCAGTACACAATACTGCAATCGTTGTAGCTCACATGACTTCGAACAACTGAACATCAGCCTCCCCACAAATGCTGCCGTTTGCTTGGGGTTTCATGTTATGCCGTATGACAGGCGCATAAGCGCGCATGCGGTGCAGGAGGTCATTATGAGCGACGCCGGTTCGGGAGGCCGTTTCCCCTTCCTCAGGCGAAACAAAAACAGCGACACGCCGAACGCTTTCCCGCAAAGTATGGATCCGATCGCGCCGACAACCGGCGAGATCCATCAGGTGTTCACGCCGAGCACACCACGCCATGCGGCAATGACAAGCGACGCCACCGGAGATTTTCCCGCCATGCCAACGTCCACCGAAGGCATGGACGAACAGACCGAACGCCAATATGCCATGGCGTTGGCGCAAGGCATGAGCCTGCCGTTCGTGGACCTCAATGAATACCAGATCGACAAAGAAGTCATCAGCATGGTTCCCGACGATCTGTGCCGACGCAACCAGCTTCTGCCGCTTTCCATCGTCAACGGGCGCATCGCCGTAGCCATGGCGAATCCGAAAAACTTCGCCGCGGTAGACGATGTTTCCGCAACAACCGGCATGCCCGTCATCGCCATGGTCGCCATGCCATCGCAGGTACGCGACTGCATCAACCGGTTCCTGCGCGCCAATGCGGAGTTGACCGAACTATCGCACGAGATCGCCGCGACCGCGAAAAAAGAAGTCGACCTTGAACAAGACGACAGCGAAGACGCCTCCCCCGTGGCACGCTTCGTAAGTCTGCTCATCAACCAGGCCATCGACGACCACTGCTCCGATATCCATATCGAACCGCAGGAAGACGGTCTGCTCGTACGCTACCGCATCGACGGCGTGTTGCATATCTTCCAAAAAGCGCCACGCGCCATGACCCAAGGTGTGATCAGCCGCATTAAGGTCATGGCCGAAATGGATATCGGCGAGCGCCGCAAGCCGCAGGATGGCCGTATTACCGTACGTCACAACGGTCAGAAGGTTGATCTTCGCGTGGCGGCATTGCCTACGGTGTGGGGCGAGAAAATCGTCATGCGTATTTTGAGCACGCCTTCGGGCAATCTCAAAGTGGAGGATCTAAATTTCAGCGAACGCAATTTCGATGTGTTTTCCAAAGCGTACAACCGCCCGTACGGCATGGTGTTGGTGACTGGTCCGACCGGTTCGGGTAAGTCGACCACGTTGTATGCGACGTTGGGCGATGTGGCCCGCCCGGAAATCAACATCATCACGGTTGAAGACCCTGTGGAATTCCGCATGGAGGGCATCAATCAGGTGCAGGTGAACAATAAGGCGGGTATGACCTTTGCCGCCGCGTTGCGTTCGATTCTTCGTGCCGATCCTGATGTGGTGCTGATCGGTGAGATTCGAGACGAGGAGACGGCGACCATTGCGATCGAGGCTTCGCTGACGGGCCATTTGGTGCTGTCCACGTTGCACACCAATGATGCTCCGAGTGCGGTGACGCGTTTGACGGAAATGGGCGTGGAACCGTTTTTGGTGAGCTCGTCGCTGGCTGCGGTGATGGCGCAGCGTCTGGCGAGGCGCCTGTGCAAGAAATGCCGGAAAGCCGATACGGCCACTCCCGTGGAGTTGAAGATGATGGGTGTGCCATATACGCCCGGCTCTCCGTTGCCGACCGTGTACCGTGCGATGGGTTGCCGTGAATGTTCCAACACCGGATATCACGGGCGTGTGGCCATTCAGCAGGTAATGGGCGTGGACACGCAGATGGAGGATTTGATCGCGCGTGGCGCCACGTCGCTGGAAATCGAGCAGGCGGCCAAGTCGAAAGGCATGACGTCGCTTCGTGAGGATGGCTGGCAGAAGGTTCTGCAAGGCATTACTTCCGTGGATGAAGTGCTTCGCGTGACCGTGTAGTTGTGTAATCGTGTGACCGCGTTTTCAACATATGTAAAGGACAATGATGACCGATATTGAACAGCAACCCGAGCTGAAAACCGAAATGAACACCGCGACGGATCCCGATGCGCAGCCGACTTGGGATGCGAACACCGATTTGTCTGGTTTGAAAGGTGTGACCATTCCCAGTACCGCTCCTTCATTCAACGAGGATCCGCGTAGGGGACGCCATTGGTCGCCCGACAATGCGATTCAGGCTGACGATGACAGTTTGCGCAGTATTTTCGCGTCGCTTGACGCCATGCCCGCGTTGCGGCATGGTTCCGGTACCGTTCCCGACCCCATGTCTAAGGCCGCGGTCGAGCAACAGCCGGCGGCCGAGCCTCAACAGAGCGCACAGCGGCAGTCTATGCAACAGTCAGCTGCCCCGCAAGCCGTTGCATCACAATCTGTAGCGGAACCGCAGCCCGCTCCGACACGGCCTGCGGAAACACCGCTCATTGCAGAACAACAGGAACTCTCCTACGACACCGCTTTCCGGAAACCCCGGAAAACGAAGCCGTGGATCAGCAGAATCTGCAATTCGACGATGACGTGACGGAAGTCACCCCTGCATTCGAGTATCATGGACCGATCCAGCAAATCGACGGCGATCCGCCATCATTCATTCCAGGCGGCACGCCGTTCGCGCAACAGCCGGACGACTATGCGGCGTACGAGGAGAACGCGCAGACCATGCAGCCTTCCGCCATCAACCATATTGCGCAGCCTACGCCCGCTGCCAGACCGCAACCCAATATGAACAACAGGCTAATCGTGGATTTCATAGTGCCCGAAACCAATGATTCCGACGAGGACGCTGTTCCCGGACAACGCAGAATCAAAGCGCACCAGGTCAAAGAAACATTGCATGCCGAACATCCCGATGCGGATCCGGAATTCGTGGCTGCCATATGCCAGCTGGTGGAATTGAACGCGTCCGATCTTCATCTGGTGGTCAACGATCCGCCAATGCTGCGCGTGGATGGCAAGCTGCGCCCCGCCAAAGGGCTGAGCGTGTGGAACAAGGACCGCACGTATGAAGCCATCAAAGTGATGACCAACGAGCTGGAGATGGAACGGTTCAAAGACGATTTGGAACTTGATATTTCATTCTCCATCGGCGATCTGCTGCGATTCCGCGTCAACGTATACCGCGACCGTTTGGGCGTGTGCGCGGCATTACGAACCATTCCCACGGAAATCAAAACCGCGCAGGAGCTTGGTCTCGACCCGCATATCGCCGATCTGGCGTTACTGCCGCGTGGACTCGTGCTCGTATGCGGTCCGACCGGCTCCGGCAAATCCACCACGCTCGCCGCGATTGTCGACAGAGCGAATGCCGAACGCGCCGACCATATCATCACCATTGAAGACCCGATCGAATTCGTGCATCAACACAAGCGTTGCGTGATGAGCCAGCGTGAAGTGGGAACCGACACCAAAAGTTTCGCGGAAGCGCTTAAACGCGCGCTTCGTGAAGATCCCGACATTATCGAAGTGGGCGAGCTTCGAGACCTCGAAACCATTTCCACCGCGTTGACCGCCGTGGAAACCGGCCACTTGGTGTTCGCCACCCTGCACACGCAGGACGCCGGTTCGACCGTGGACCGTCTGATCGACGTGTACCCGGAAAATCAGCAGCAGCAGATTCGCGTGCAGGTGGCCTCCACTCTGCGCGCGGTGGTCGTGCAAACCCTGATTCCACGTGCCAGCGGGCATGGCCGCGCTCCTGCCACCGAAGTGATGATCAACACTCCGGCCGTGGCCGCGTTGATTCGCGGAGGCAAGGCGCATCAGATTCGTACCGTGCTGCAATCCGGCGAAAAGGAAGGCATGCATACGCTTGACCAAGATCTGGCGAGACTCGTCAACAAGGGCGTCATCACCTTCGAAGACGCTCTTGCCAAGGTGCAGGTCCTCGAGGAATTCGAAAAACTCTGCGGCGCCCGCTCCTCCTTCTAACCTCGCCGTACCCATACACCATCTTTACACCTATCATGAGCAACACAGCAGAAACACCAACCATCATCCAGCCCGACGTTTCGGCGAACCGCGTGACGAACCTTCGAAAAAGACTCTTCACCTGGTTCGCCGAACAACGGCTGCACTGCATTGTCTTCATCGCCTACGTGACAGTGACCGTCACCGTGTCGTGTTTTCACGAACCATGGTTTGATGAGGCGCAAGCTTGGCTGATCGCACGTGATTGCTCATGGAAGGAACTGCTTACCGTACGCACCCATTACGAAGGACACCCACCTCTTTGGTGGATGCTGCTTGCCATTCCCGCCAAACTTGGCATGCCTTACGAAATAGGATTGAAATCCCTCAATCTTATGTGCGCCGCGCTGATGATCTGGCTTTTGGAATTCAAAACGAAACTACCAGAATTACTAAAGGTAATACTGCCATTTTCCTATTTTCTTTGCTACCAGTATGGCGTAACTTCCAGACCATATGCGCTTATGATCGCCGCAATGCTGCTCATAGCCATCAATTGGAACAACCGCAACACCAAGCCATGGCCAGTCATACTCAGCATGATGCTGCTATGCGCCACGAGCTCTTACGGATTGGCAATCGCCGGCATGCTTGCCTTGAATTGGACGATTCAATTTCTCTGCGGCGAACGCTCGCTTATAAAAAACAAGCAGCGTTTCGCGGGACTTGTTCTGCTACTGGTATTCGCCATCATACTGCTCCTCAACGTACTCCCCGCACCCGGCACATACCACGGTGACTTTGACATACATGGCACTGCAACAACATCACCCGCATGGGTTTCCGTATTCAACACCTGGCTGGTAATGCCTTCCGAGACGTTGTTCACTTCAACCCTGTCGGATGGCAATATGCAGTTCATCGCTCTCACGCCAAGCGAGCTGTTTATGCCGTGCGTAATGTCATGCCTGATGTGGTGTTTTCTTATTCAGATTTGCCTACGCCGGAAAACCGCATCATTGCTGCTCACCACATACTTGGGTATAAGCGTTGCGTTCACCGCGCATCTTTCCATGCATCATGCGGGAATCATCTTGGGATTCTTCATCGCCATTCTCGCCATCGATTGCGATATCGAAAAAATCAATTCCAACGATTGGCCTCAGTGGATCCGTAATCTCAACAACCGTGTTATGACTCTTCTTGGACCGAAGAAAACGGAACGGTATCTCCGTTTCTTCAAAATCCTCGGTCTTATCTTCATGCTTGTCAGCGTGTATTGGACGGCAAGCGCCAGTATTTGCGATATTCGGTACGACTATTCGTCTTCCCGGGCGGTAGCGTCTTTTATCAAAACCAACCATTTGGAGCAATACCGTTGGATGGCAGGCTGGACACGCGTCAGCAAGAACGACACCGCTTCCAATCCAGAAATCAACAAAATCATCGACAAAGGCGGATATTGCGGCGGCACCGACTGCATCGACTACACTTCTTGGTACGGCAGCACCCTTATCGATTCAGCCCCTTACTTCGACCATACGCTTCTTGCCAATGCATACAAGGGACGAAGCTATTCGTCGTGGGAATGGTGCGTTGACCCCTATGCGGGAAAGAAAGACATCGAAACATGGAAATCGTGGGGCGAACCCGAATTCTACGACACTCTGTATCAGCCATTTTTCTTCTCCGACCTTGGTTACGACAGAAACCATTACACGAAAATCAAAATCGCCGAAACCAAGACACCTTGGAAAAGCACATGGTCGGAAGGCGCCTGCGAAATTTACGTGCGCAACGACATTTACGAGAACGTATTGCATTCGCCCGATCCTGGAATCGACTGGCCCGACGGCGCAACGCGCAGATAACAAGTGGACCGGCATCCAACTGGAACGTGTCGATTGTTCGTTTATGCAAAACGTGCCACTGTCAGCACCTTTGTATAGGTTAGATATGTTATGTACATGCAGGGGGGCTTCCGGCGAAAGCGGAAGCTGAGATAGGCAAATGCCTGACCCTTTGAACCTGTTGGTTAGGACCAACGTAGGGAGCAGACAATGGGCGATGACTCATATGCAGCTGCATTGCGTGAACAGATTGCGCAGGCAGTAAACGACGTACGCGAAACCACACCTTTGGCACAGTCGTTCACCAATTTCGTAACGATGAATCTTGTGGCCAACGCGCAGCTGGCCGCCGGCGGCACCGCAGCCATGAGCTTCCTGCCTGACGACGTGATCGACACCGCGGAAATCGCCGGATCGAACTACATCAATGTGGGCACACTCCTGCCGTTCTTCAAGGACGCGCTACCGGAAATCGCCTACAAACTGCACAAGAACGGCAAGACGTGGGTACTTGATCCGGTCGCCGCGGGCATCGGCAAAACCCGTACCGCCATTCTCGAATCGTTCCGCACATACCCGCCGACCATTGTGCGCGGCAATGCGAGCGAAATCATCGCGCTCGATGCGATGTGGGGTTTGGCACAGCATGATTCCACCGTTCCCGGCACTCGCCCGGCAGGCGTGGAAGCCGTCGACGAAGTCGATTCCGCCGTTGACGCGGCCAAACGAGTGGCTCGTCATCTTGCGAAATACTCCCCTGTTGGAGCCGGCGCGGTGGCCGTTTCCGGAGCAGTCGATCTGGTGACTGACGGCGAGCGCGTGTTCCGTTTGCCCGGCGGCAGCGCGATGATGACGAAGATCACCGGCGCCGGCTGTTCGCTCGGCGGCGTTACCGCAACGTATCTGGCCGTGGCCGAACCGCTTGTCGCCGCGATTTCGGCATCATTGCTGTATAACAGGGCTTCCGAAATCGCCGAAGCGAAATCGTCCGGTCCCGGATCTTTCCAAGTGGCGCTGCTTGACGCGCTTTGGAACGTCACCGCCGAGGAAGTCGCCGCTTCCGAAATCATCATCGACTAGGCTTTGCCGAACCCTGCATGGTATTCGGCATATCATGCGGGGTTCGGCAATTGCGTATATGGAAAATATGGACGATTGCCGGTTCACATTGTAGGTTTTCTGAATCACTTACCGAGAAGGGTTGATTATATGAACAATTATTCATATGCATCGATGCGCGATACATTCGATATGAGCGCCTACTTTGTGGTCGGCCCGCAGGATTGCAAGAGCCGTACTATTACCGGTGTGATTGAGGATGCGTTGCGCGGGGGTGCAACGTTCATCCAGCTGCGAGCCAAGAACACCGACGCGAAAGACATCACCAGCATGGCACGCGATATCGCGCAGGTTATCGAGAACAACGGCAAATCCGATTCCGTGGCGTTTGTGATCGACGATCGCGTGGATGTAGTTTGGCAGGCACGTCACAAGGGCATCAAAGTTGACGGCGTGCATATTGGGCAAACCGACTTGGAACCGCAGGAAGCCCGCGCGTTGCTTGGGGAAGATGCCATTGTGGGCTTGTCTGCCGAAACGGAAAGCCTGGTGAAGCTGATCAACGAGCTGCCTGCCGGCTGCATCGACTACATCGGGGCCGGCCCGTTGCACGTGTCCACCACCAAGCCGGAAGCTTCCGTTGGTGGCAACGATGGTTCCGGGCATACGCTCGACGAGGCGCAGATCAATGCGATCTGCGATGCGAGTGATTTTCCGGTTGTGGTCGGCGGTGGAGTGACCGCCGACGATATGGAGATGCTCGCACATTCGAAGGCGGCCGGCTGGTTTGTGGTGTCGGCCATTGCCGGCGCAAGCGATCCGGAAGAGGCGACCCGCAATATGGTTTCGCGATGGAAGGCAGTGCGCGGTGATGCAAAGCATGGGCACGTACTGCGCAAATAGCAATCACGGATCACGAATATTTCAGAACTTCGCATCATAAGCAAGCAAAAGCAAGTAAGGAGTCATTCATGACCAGCACTTTGGCACCGGTATTGAGCATCGCGGGATCGGATTCCTCCGGTGGTGCCGGCATTCAGGCGGATTTGAAAACCATGCTTGCCAATGGCGTGTTCGGTATGACCGCCATCGCGGCGCTGACCGCGCAGAACACCACAGGCGTGACCATGGTCACGAACACTCCTCCGGAAATGCTCGCCGCGCAAATCGACGCAGTATTTGAAGATATTCCGCCGGTCGCGGTGAAGATCGGCATGGTGTCGAGCGTGGAGCTCATCAACGTGATCGCCGACCGTCTGATTGCGCATGATGCCACGAATATTGTGCTTGATCCGGTGATGGTGGCAACATCCGGTGCGAAGCTTATCGAAGGCGACGCGATTGCGGCACTGACTTCCAAGCTGTTCCCGCTGGCCACCGTCATCACGCCGAATATGCCGGAGACCCAGGCGCTGTGCGAGCTGGCCGTCGAACAGGGTGCCGACGCGATCGACTACGAGAATGGCGAAAGCATCTCCAGTGAGAACGACATGGTGACGGCAGGCCATATGCTCGCCGGCCATTTCGGCTGCGCGGTGCTCGTCAAAGGCGGTCATGGCACGCAGGATGCCAGCGATGTGCTCGTTGAACCGAGCGGCAAAGTCACTTGGTTCCGCGCGCGTCGTATCAATAATCCGAACACGCATGGCACCGGATGCACGCTGTCTTCGGCGATCGCATCGCATCTGGCGCTTGGCGAGACATTGCCGGAAGCCGTCGATAGTGCAAAACTGTATCTGACGGGCGCCTTGGAGGCGCAGCTTGACCTCGGTCACGGATCCGGACCGATGGATCACGCTTGGAAATGGCGCTGACAGCCAAATCCGCACCAGCCAATCCAAGTCGTATCAGGCCGATAGGAACGCAACGAAAGGAACGAACATGACCCTTGATCGCAATGCGGAAAAGCAGGAAGTGCCGATCAACCCGGAAACCGGCAAACCGTATATCAACACGCTTGCCGCAGTCGCCATCTCCCCCGCCGGCGCAAGCCCTGAAAAGTCCACGTACGTGGCGCAGGCGGTCGACGTGATCCGTCAATCCGGATTGCCGAGTGAAACCAACGCCATGTTCACCAACATCGAAGGCGACATCGACGACGTGCTCAAGGTGATTCGCGACGCCACCATGAAGCTGGCTGGCCAGGGCTATCGCACCGACGTGGTGATCCGTCTCGACATTCGCCCGGGTTTCGAAGGTCAGATCCACGCCAAGCAGGCACTTGTGGACGAAATCCTGTCGGAATAAATCAGGCAATAAACTGTTAGATCGTCAGAAAAATCGAAAAGCGCGCTATTTATAAGGAATGGCGCGCTTTTCTTATTGATTTGGGTATAGTGTAGCGAATATGACTACGATGAAGGAAATTGCCGAAGCGGCAGGGGTGTCCATTTCCACTGTTTCCCTGGTGCTTAACGGCAGGGATGAAGGACGTGTGAAAGCCCCTTTGGCCGCGCTCGTACGCGAGAAGGCAGACGAACTCGGCTACACGGTCAATCCTCTGGCGCGCAGCCTGCGCACTTGCCGCACGCGAATTCTCGGCTTCATCAGCGAGGAAGTTGCCACCACGCCGTACGCAGGCGGCATCATTCTGGGCGCGCAAGACGCGGCAAGCACCTACGGGTACATGATCATCACGGTCAGCACCGATGGCAGGGCGAGCGAAGAGAACGAAATCGCCACGCTGAAACGGTATGGCGTGGACGGTTTCTTCTATTCGAAGATGTCGAATCGCATTGCGAGCGTGCCAGCCTCGCTCGGCGATTATCCGGTGGTGATGGTGGATGCCACCGATGCCGACAACCAGATTCCCAGCATCGAGCCGGACGAATTCCAAATCGCCTATGATGCCACGAAACGGCTGATTCAGGCCGATTGCAAGCGTATCGCCTACATCGGATGCTCGGAAAACATGATTGCGCAGGATGGCCGTTTTGCCGGGTATCAGGCGGCATTGCAGGATTCCGGTTTCGCCTATGATCCTTCGCTGGTATGCAATGTGCTCAATAATGGTCCTGCGTTGCGTGCCGTCGACAAACTGTTTGACGAACGCAATCCCGACGGTTTCTTTTGCTTCAATGATGCGCGCGCATGGTATGTGTACGAATGTGCGGCACGCCGCGGACTGACCGTCGGCAAGGACGTTTCCATCGTCGGCGTCGACAACCACCGCGTGTTCGCCGAAACGCTGGAACCGCAGCTGACCACGGTGGAACTGCCCCACTATGAGATGGGTTATTGGGCCGCATGCAAGCTTATTTCGATGATCGAACGCAAGCCCGTCGACAGTTCGTCTTGGCCGAATACCACCGCTCCCATGCCGCCGTTGGATTCGCCGATTCCTGCGAAGATCCATTGCGCGCTGATAGAAAAGGGATCGGTTCGCAGCTAAGTTTCGCGATCTAAGACCACATGAAAGGCCTGTTGACGTGTCCGTTACGACACGCCGAGAGGCCTTCTTTTTTATCCCCCATTTCGGCTTAATTCCAACACTTCCAAAAAGCGTTGGAATTACTTACGTCAATCGATTGACGTCAATCGTTTGACGCGCTATTATTTAACCATGTTCATCCACTTGGCACGGCAGCTGGGTGAATGACGGCATAACACAACATCGGCACACAACCGAGGTGCCGCGCGGCAGCGGCACAAACAAAGAGAAACAGAGAAACAACAACATGGCAAGTACAACTCGATCTGCATGGAAGAATCCTTCCTACCTGCAGAGCTCCTTCGGCATCTTCATGTTCTTCTGCTCGTGGGGCATCTGGTGGTCCTTCTTCTCCCGCTGGCTTACCGACCCGGCCCACGGTCTGGGCATGACCTCCGCCGAGCAGGGCCAGATCTACTCCATCAACTCCCTGGCAACCCTGGTCATCATGTTCGCCTACGGCGCCATCCAGGACCAACTGGGCATCAAGCGTAAGCTCGTGATCTTCGTCTCCGCCATCGCAGCGCTCGTCGGCCCGTTCGTGCAGTTCGTGTATGCCCCGATGCTGACAGCCGGCGGCACCACCCGTTTCATCGGCGTGCTCATCGGCTCCATCGTGCTGTCCGCAGGTTTCATGGCCGGCTGCTCCCTGTTCGAGGCACTCACCGAACGCTACTCCCGCAAGTTCGGCTTCGAATACGGCCAGTCCCGAGCTTGGGGCTCATTCGGCTACGCCATCGTGGCGCTGTGTGCAGGCTTCCTGTTCAATATCAACCCGCTGCTGAACTTCTGGGTCGGCTCCATCTGCGGCCTCGGCATGCTGTGCATCTACGCTTTCTGGGTTCCGGCCGAGCAGAAGGAAGAGCTCAAGAAGGAAGCTGATCCGAACGCGGCTCCGACCAACCCGTCCTTCAAGGAAATGATTTCCGTTCTGAAGATGCCGACCCTGTGGGTGCTCATCGTTTTCATGCTGTTCACCAACACCTTCTATACCGTGTTCGATCAGCAGATGTTCCCGAACTACTACGCTTCCCTCTTCTCCACCACTGAAATCGGCAACGCCACCTACGGCACCCTGAACTCCTTCCAGGTGTTCCTCGAGTCCGCCATGATGGGTGTTGTTCCGATCATCATGAAGAAGATCGGCGTGCGCAACTCCCTGCTGCTCGGTGCAACCGTGATGTTCCTGCGCATCGGCCTGTGCGGCGTGTTCCACGATCCGGTCAGCGTCTCCATCGTCAAGCTGTTCCACTCCATCGAGGTTCCGCTGTTCTGCCTGCCGGCATTCCGCTACTTCACTCTGCACTTCGACACCAAGCTGTCGGCAACCCTGTACATGGTGGGCTTCCAGATCGCTTCCCAGATCGGCCAGGTGATCTTCTCCACCCCGATGGGCGCCCTGCATGACGCCATGGGCGATCGCCCGACCTTCTTCACCATCTCCGGCATCGTGCTGGCAGCCCTGATCTACGGCTTCTTCGTGATCAAGAAGGACGACCAGGAAGTCGGCGGTGATCCGTTCTACACCGACAAGCAGCTCAAGGCCCAGGCCGCTGCAGAAGCGAACGCCTGAACGCAATCGCAAGTCCGGCCAAGAACATAACTGAATCGTGCTGCTCGAAGCGTTTCCCCTTTTTCCGCTTCGGGCAGCATTCTTACAACTTTTACTCAAAACTCAATAAGCAGCAATTCAACAATCACAAGAAAGGCTATTCAACGATGACTGGCTTCACCCCGGACGCACCCGTCCTTCACGAAATCAAGAACCACAGCGAGGCTCTGGCACAGGCGGAGGCGGGCGTTGCAGCCATGGCCGCCGCGCGCAACAACCGTTGGTATCCGAAGTTCCACATCGCCTCCAACGGCGGCTGGATCAACGATCCGAACGGCCTGTGCTTCTACAAGGGCCGTTGGCACGTGTTCTACCAGCTGCACCCGTACGGCACCCAGTGGGGCCCGATGCACTGGGGTCACGTCTCCTCCAACGACATGCTCAACTGGAAGCGTGAGCCGATCATGTTCGCCCCGACTCTCGAAGAGGAAAAGGACGGCGTGTTCTCCGGTTCCGCAGTGATCGGCGATGACGGCGAGCTCAAGTTCTACTACACCGGCCACCGCTGGGCCAACGGCATCGACAACACCGGCGGCGACTGGCAGGTGCAGATGATCGCCGAACCAGACAACGACGAGCTGACCAGCGCCACCAAGCGCGGCATGATCATCGATTGCCCGCTCGATAAGGTCGACCACCACTACCGTGACCCGAAGGTATGGAAGACCGGAGACAAGTGGTACATGACCTTCGGTGTCTCCTCCGTAGAAAAGCGCGGCCAGATGTGGCTGTTCTCCTCCGATGACATGGTTCGTTGGACCTACGAGCGTGTGCTGTTCGAACACCCGGATCCGAACGTCTTCATGCTTGAATGCCCGGACTTCTTCCCGATCAAAGACGCCGAGGGCAATGAGAAGTGGGTCATCGGCTTCTCCGCCATGGGCGCAAAGGCCTCCGGTTTCATGAACCGCAACGTTTCCAACGCCGGCTACATGATCGGCACGTGGACCCCGGGCGAGGCGTTCCAGCCGGAAACCGAGTTTCGCCTGTGGGATTGCGGCCACAACTATTACGCTCCGCAGTCCTTCAACGATGGCGAGCGCCAGATCGTATACGGCTGGATGAGCCCGTTCGTTGAGCCGATTCCGATGCAGGATGACGGCTGGTGCGGCAACCTGACCCTTCCGCGTGAGATCACCCTGGGCGCCGACGGCGATCTGCACACCGCTCCGGTTGTCGAAATGGAAGGTCTGCGCGAAAACACCACCGATTTCGGTGCGATCTCGCTGGACGTCAATGGCGAGCAGACCATTGCCGACGATGCCGAAGCCGTTGAAATCGAAATGACCATCGATCTCAACGCCTCCACTGCGGAACGCGCCGGTCTGAAGATTCATGCGACCGAAGATGGCGCTTACACGTATGTGGCGTTCGACGATCAGATCGGTCGTGTGGTGATCGACCGTCAGGCCGCAGCCCAGGGTGATCGTGGCTACCGTACCGCGCCGCTTTCCGCCGAGGAACTGGCTTCCGGCGAGCTCAAGCTGCGCGTGTTCGTGGATCGCGGCTGCGTGGAAGTGTATGTGAACGATGGCCGTCAGGCCATGAGCTCCTTCAGCTACGCTTCCGAAGGCCCACGAGCCATCAAACTTGTTGCCGAATCCGGCACGCTTGAGGTCAAGTCCTTGAAGCTCCACACCATGAAGTCCATCGGACTGGAGTGAAGCTGATCCAGGGCAGTAGCAAGGGGTAAATAGTAAGGTGGGTTCCGTGTCAGGCAAGATGCGGAACCCACCTTGCGTTATGCCGCAAGTTGTGACTTACGTGTTGGTTTGAAGAACGATTTTCGTTTCAGAACGTGGTTTAGGGAGTGCTTTATACTAACACCCCGGTAATGAACTTTTCTGACCGGAACGCGGGCAGGCTCCTCACCTTACTGATTTCTCGCCACCGGTCACGTGCGCGCCCACTATGGCGCAGAAAGCAAGGTGAACGATGGCGGTTTCGCACGTTCAACGCAGGGATTCGGCAACAGGATCCATACCCTCAAACACGAGTTCGCACATGGGTTCAGGCATGGCTGCGAACACGAATTCAAAAGACGGCATTGTCGCAAAACTTCTCGAAGCTTTGTCCGCCTTTGCTCACGTTTGCAAACGCCGTATTCCCACGGTTATTGCAGTAGTGCTGTTGCTGGCGGTATGGGAGGCGTGGGTCCGCATCGGCAATGTGCCCAGCACCATGATCGCCGCGCCAAGCGAAATCGCACAGGCCACCGTCGAAACATGGTCGACGTTATGGCCTGCCACGCAAGTCACTTTGCTTGAAGGTACCGTCGGATTCCTGTTCGCCGTACTGTTCGGCATTCTCATCGGCATACTGCTGTACTGCTCATGCATTGCGAACGCCGCATTGCTCCCGTTGCTTTCAGCTGCGCAGACCATGCCGTTGATTTCCATCGCTCCCCTATTTTTGATCTGGTTCGGTTTTGAAATTTCCGGAAAAATCGTGATTGTAACGGTATTCGGCTTATTCCCGATTGCAGTGCAGACGATTCGCGGTCTTGAAGCAGTCCCCCAGTTTTATTCGGATGTTGCGCTGACTTGTGGCGCCACGAAATCGTGGACACTGTGGCATGTGAAGCTGCGTGTGGCCGCTCGTCAGATTTATGGCGGCATCCGCGTTTCCGCCGCATACATTTTCGCCACTGCCGCCACCGCAGAATATTTGGGTGCACGCAAGGGTCTTGGCATTTGGCTACAGGCAGCATACAACTCGTTCCGCACACCGCTGATCTTCTCGGCCACGCTGGTCATCATCGCCATCACCGGCGTTCTGATGTGCCTGGTGAACCTCAGCGAACGCGTCCTGCTCGGCCCAGCTGATGCCGACGCCGATCCCGATGCAGACCAGTAAGTCAAACACGCCAAACATCATCGGCCTTCTGCAAACGCAGCATTCGCAGCATTCGCCACTCCGCATTGCATGTCGGTCACGCTGCCTACGTATAATAAAACCCGCTGTTAAGCCAATGCGTGGCAAACCGGCAATATTCCACGCCTTTCACTAGGCACCGTAAGGAATGTCGGGGGCATTGGACGAGCGGGGGCCTGAGGCCCTTCGTATCGTTTTCTGCCCGAACTCCGCTCGCAGCATATCCCTAGAAAACGATAGAGAATACAGATTCAAGGGAAATCGCTTTATGAGCATCTTCAGCAGGCATGACGCCACCGCACGTACTCACATCGCAAGCACAATAATCGCACTCTTCAGCGCAATCGCCATGTTGTTCAGCGTTACCGCATGCGGACAAAGCAACGATTCCGTAACAAGCACAGCATCTGGCAGCAGCGATCTGACCAAAGTGACCTTCATGCTGTCCTGGGCGCCCGACACCAATCATATCGGCGTATATGTGGCGAAAAACAAGGGTTATTTCAAAGAGGCAGGTCTTGACGTTGATATCGTGGCCGTGGCACAGGCCGGTGCCGAACAGGCCGTGAACAACGGCGTGGCCGACTTCGCATTGTCGAACCTCACCAACGTAAGCACGTACGCTGTTAAGGGCGCAACCATCAAGCAGGTGCTGCAGGTACAGCAGAAGCCAAGCGCCATCTGGTGTTCGCTCGCTTCCAACACTGAAATCAAATCCCCGAAGGATTTCGACGGCAAGACTTTCGCCACGTTCGGATCCAACGAATCCGATGCGGTGATCCGTCGCATGATTCAGTCGGACGGAGGTAAGGGCGAATTCGACAAGGTGACCGTCGGCACGTCCACGTTCCAAACGCTGTCCAGCAACAAGGCTGATTTCGGTGGTTTCTATGCTACTTGGGAGGGTGTGCAGGCCGACATGTACGGTCCGAAGCTCAACTGCTTTACCGAACCGGATTACGGCGTTCCCGGCAATGCCGACACTATTGGCGTGATCACCAGCGACAAGACGATTTCCAACAATCCCGAACTGGTGAAGAAGTTCGTACAAGCCACCAAGAAGGGCTACGAGTACGCATATTCGAATCCTGACGATGCGGCGAAGATCCTTGTGAAGGAAGCTCCCGACGCGAATCTCAAGCTTGATTTCGTCAAGAAAAGCATGAAAACCATTGTGGACGGCCAGTATTGGGGCGATCCCGCCAAGATCAAGGATGGTTCGTTCACGTTCGGTACGAACGACGTTGAAGGCGCCCAGCAGTATTTCGACTTCCTCGCTCAGGAAGACGCCTACACCGATTCGCATGACAAGGTGGTGCACGACGCTCCGCAGGCCAAGGATCTCGCCACCGACGAGTTCCTGAAATAATCGGGTTTGAACGAGTAGGTTTGTAACTCGTTTATGTGCGAATAATCGAAATATTGGAATACGGCATCCTGCATTTTTATTTCATGCCCAACACTGCTTGCTCAGTTCGGGTTGAACATGGTTTGTGGGATGCCGCACCATTATGCGTTGCATTTGGCTTCATTGCACGAGTTTGATTAAATAAAAATATGACACGACTGATTCTTGATGTGGACACCGGTATCGACGATGCACTGGCGTTGGCATACCTTGCGACGTTCGACACTGTTGACGTGCTTGGCGTGATCGGCACGTACGGCAATGTTTCCGTCGACACTGCGGTTCGCAATACTTCGTATGTGCTGGAACGGTTGGGGCTTCGGCACATTCCGGTGATACGTGGATCGTCGCATCCTTCATGGGCTCGGTGTTTCATTCCGGATGCAGGTTGTGCGCAGTTTCACGGCACGGACGGATTGGGAGGATTCGGCCCGGCTTGCGATAGTTCGTCTTCGGATACTGCTTTTTCAGATATTTTTTCGGATAATTCCGGTTCTGATACTGTTTTTTCTCGTGATTATCGTAGTCTGATTTCCGTTGGCGGATATGCGTTGGATGATGTTCATGCGAATCCTGCGGTTGATTCGTTTGAATTGTCGCTTACTACGGATTCGGCTTCTTTTATTCATGCTGATGATTCTTCCGCCGACTCGGTTTCCGAAGGCGTGCAGTTCATTATTGATCAGGTTCGCGCTTATGGTTTCGACGTCACTGTGGTTGCGACCGGTCCGCTGACCGATATTGATGCTGCGATCACGGCCGCACCGGATATTGCCGGCAAACTCAAACTGGTGATGATGGGCGGCACGTTGACGCAGGAAGGCAACTGTTGGGATCTGACTGCGGAAACGAACATCATTCAGGATCCGGAATCCGCAGATCGCGTGTTCCATTCCGGTGCCGACATCACCATGGTCGGCTTGGACGTAACGCATCAATGCCTGATGGGTTCCGATGCGACCCGTGCTTGGCGTGAAGCAGCGAATGCTGACACACTTACCAGCTCGACCGCATCCCAAGTCGCTGATTCACTTGATGGTTCAGCTGGTAGTTCAAATGCAGCTTCAGCTCGAACCTCGAGTGTGGCTGCAAGCCCATCTGCTTCCGATGTGCGCGTATTCCTCGCCGACATGGCTGATTTTTCCATTGCCGCAAACCTCAAGGCCGACGCGCGACTGTTTTCACAGGGCATGCCATTGCATGATCCTCTGGCCGCCGCCGTTGCTGTGGATCCGTCGCTGGTGACCTGTATCGACCTACCAATGAAAGTCGAGCTCGAAACCGGCGATTTCCACGGCACCCGAGGCCGAACCATCGGCGATCCCGCCGGACTGATCGACTCCAACGCACCCCGCATCCACGTAGCCTTCCAAGTCGACTCCTCCCGTTTCGTCCCCACCTTCACCACCCGAATCAGCACGTTGTAACAAACAAAACGGGGAGAACATTATGTTCTCCCCGCAGTTAACCTAATCAACTCAGCAAAAACTACTTTTTGACGCCGCCGAAACGACGGTCGCGGTGAATGTAGTGGTCGATCGAACGCCATAGCACGTCTCGACCGCAATCGGGGAACAGTTCCGGCACGAAATCAAGTTCGGCATATGCCGCTTCCCACGGCAGGAAGTTCGACGTGCGCTGTTCGCCGGAAGTACGAATCACCAAATCGCAATCAGGAATATCAGGATTGTACAGGTGTTCGGAAATCATTTTTTCCGTTACGCGATCGCCGGAGATCTTGCCGTCACGCACTTCCTTTGCGATTGCCGCGCAAGCATCCGCAATTTCGGCACGTCCGCCGTAATTCAGGCAGAACACCACGTCGATGGTCGTGTTGTTTTTGGTACGTTCCTGTGCTTTTTCCAATTCGTCGATAACGGATTTCCATAGTTTCGGACGTCGGCCGGACCAGCGCACGCGCACGCCCCACGCGTTCATCTGCTCCACACGACGGTGGATGATGTCACGCGAGAAGCCCATCAGGAAGCGCACTTCCTGCGGGGAACGCTTCCAGTTCTCCGTGGAGAACGTATACAGCGACAGGTAGCGCACACCGGCTTCGATGGCACCTGCGATGGTGTCGAACACCACCGGTTCGGCAGCCTGATGCCCGTCGGTGCGAATCAGCCCACGCTGCTGCGCCCAACGACCATTACCGTCCATGATCACGCCGATATGGCGCGGAACCTTGTTCTTCGGAAAATCAGGAATAATCGACGGGTCAGAAAATGGTGCCGCCGGAATGTCAAGGGACTTGTAATCCACGTTCTCAAAAGCCATACCCGCTAATCTAGCAAGCGCATGGAACGAATCGGACGTTCCAAATAGTATTCACCCCATTTTTCTACCATTTGTCGGGTTTCCGGAAGCAACGCCGTGCCGTCCAGCTCTCCCCAATCGCCGTCTACAAGCGCCTGCAACTGGCAGATCGCATTCCACGAAACATCAAACGATTCACGAATATGATCGGTCAAACACATTAGTCCGCCCGCGGAAATCGAAAAGAACCATGGACGATCAGCAGAAATCGGCTCCCCGCACACCACGCAGGCACGCAAACGCGGCGTCCAGCCAGCGATCGCAAGAGCACGCATCACGTAGGAATCGCCAATCGCAGCAGCCTCATGCGCATGCTTGGAAAGGGCATTCAACGCTCCCAACACCAGCCGATACTGTGCCACGGAACGCTCCTGCTCCGTCACCACCAGCTTGTCAGCGGTTTCGCAAATCACATTCGCTGCGGTATACGCCTTGAAATCGGTGCAGATGCCTCTCGCATACGCCGACACCGACTCGGCTTGGGAAATCACATCAAGCGAACGCCCTTCCGCAATAAGCAACGAGACGCGCATGAAAGGCTCCAAACGACCTCCGAAACGCGATTTGGTTCGACGCACACCTTTGGCGACGGCACGGATTTTGCCATGGTCACGTGTCAGCAAAGTGACGATACGATCAGCTTCGCCAAGTTTGACGGTACGCAAGACCACACCCTCGTCCTGATACAACGGCATTCACACACCTCCTTCGCCTCGACTCGTTTTCTTAACTGAACTATCTATACTTTCCGCACGTTCTTGCGCCAGCCGCACTCTCCCGCGATATCAGTAAATAAACAATCCCCAGAACGCGAATACCAGCAGCACATACAGCATGGTGACCGCCGTGATCCAAAACATCACACGGCCGAACCTCGTCGACGCGAGCACCGGCTGGCGGCCACTCACAATCGCGCCTATAGCCCCCTTACGCGGTGGCCATTGTACAAGGCCACGATTCGTCGCCTCCTCGATAAGACGCACGAACACGCGAGACCACGCCCACACCACAACAACACACACCATTTGAATAACCGGCCAACTCCAATACATCATGCCCGGATCCTCGGCGGGAGCGCCACCCCACGCTAGCTTGACCACGCCCATAACCACTTCGCCCAATCCTGCACCAAACAGCACAAAAGTGGCCATGGTGGCAACGGCAAGCGTAATCAACGCATTTTTGAACACAGGTCTCAGCCCCAACACATATCGGCGTCGATGCGCATGCGCCCAAATCTTACGTACGAGCACAATCAGCCACAGCACGCCGATCACCAGTAGCAACAGCACCATGCTGACATGCAGCACCACGAGATAAATGGTCAGCCCGCTGTTCGCCTGCAATTCCAACGGCACCGCAATCGACTGATACAAGTTGGTACCGGCCACACGCTCGCTGGTCTGCTGCAGTCCCCGCGTGATGCCGACAGCCCAACTGATCACATCATCCACGTAGGCGTCGGCGAACGGAGTGCCGCTATTGGATTCGTCGCCGAGTCGGAGCACATGGTTGGCGATGGGGTATGTGCGCACGGTCACGTCCCAATTGCCCGCCTTATGCGCCATGTCGATGATTTTCTCCGTGCCTTCCACCTGCGCGGTCATCACGTCTTTGGTGCCGTATGCCACAAGCGTGGGAATGGAATAGGCTTGGGGATTCAACGTGTCGAGGTCGAGATTGGTCAGGCCGAACAATTCCGCATCGATGTTGAACGCGCGGCGCACAATGGACTGGTATCCATCATGCGCTCCGACCAGCGCGAAATCCTGTGCGGCAAGGAATCCCAACGAATGTCGCGGCGAATACACCATTGGGCTCAGCAACACCTGGAATGCCACGTCGGGGTCTTGATCAAGCAGATATGAGGAAATCCAAGTGCTTTCGGAAGTCGCGTAAATGCCGACATTCGAAGCGTCAACGTTGTCGAGATCACGCAACATGGTGATGACCTGATCGTAAATGGCCGCGGAGCCCGGGTAATCACGGGTCGCATCGTTGGTGGACCATACCGGCTTGTCGAGCACGGCCGTCACGAAGCCTGCGGATGAGAGATCGGTGGCCATGTCTCCAAATGAGTTGTCACAGGTGCCATATCCGGCACCATGCATGAACACCACGCCGGGCCGATTGTTTCCCGCGTCTTTCGGCTCTCGAATCAACACTTTGACCTGTTGTATTTCACCGGTTGACGGCTGTTTCGCCTCAATGGTGACATATCGTTGCGTCACTTCGTAATCGCCTCGTTTGGCAAGGGTTTTGCCGGAAGGATTATCGAAGGTCACTGCCGTGTCGGATGATAACGTTTCGATGGTTTGACCGGTTGGCTCGTACTTCCATGACGATGCCGTCAAATTGGATACCGACACCAGAATGCCCAGCAGGATGATGAAGATAGGCAGACTGACCATCAGCCGTCTGCCCCTCGTCCACTGACTGGATTGGCTCTCCGCGCTGGACATGACTGACTGACGTTCCTGATCTGACACGCCGTTCATTGTACCGACTCCAGCTGAAATGGCAATCGACAACCAGCAAAACCAGCGGGCGGCCGATCACAATCTGCAATCGACCGCCCGCGGTCAGCGAAATCAACAATTGCCTTGCGCCACCGGCACCACCACCGGTCCTGTGGCGTTGACGGGCACCTGTCCGTCCGCTTCCATCTGCGCGGCGATCTCCTGCGCTTTGACCAGCAGCGTTTCCACAATCTGGTCTTCCGGCACGGTTTGAATGACTTTGCCCTTGATGAAAATCTGTCCCTTGCCGTTGCCGGATGCCACACCCAAATCGGCTTCACGGGCCTCGCCCGGACCGTTGACGATGCAGCCCATAACAGCCACGCGAATCGGCGCGGTCACATCCTTTAAACCTTCGGTCACCGCATTGGCCAACTGAATCACATCAACTTGGGAACGACCGCAGCTCGGGCAGGAGATAATGTCGAACTTGCGCGGACGCAATCCCATGTATTCCAGCAGCTTGCACCCGACTTTCACTTCTTCGACGGGCGGTGCCGACAGCGAAACGCGAATCGTGTCTCCAATGCCTTCAGCCAGCAGCGCACCGAATGCCAAACAGCTTTTGATGGTGCCCTGCCATGCCGGTCCAGCTTCGGTGACACCAAGATGCAACGGCCAATCACCCTTGGAAGCGAGCAGACGATACGTTTCCACCATGGTGATCACATCATGATGCTTGACGGAAATCTTGAAATCATGGAAGCCGACGTCTTCGAACATGCGCGCTTCCTTCATGGCGGACGCAACCAGTGCCTCCGGCGTCGGACCGCCATATTTCGCATACAGTTCCTTATCGAGCGAGCCCGCGTTCACGCCGATGCGCAACGAAATGCCCGCGTCCGTGGCGGCTTTGCAAATGGAAGGGCCAACCTCGTCGAATTTGCGGATGTTGCCGGGGTTCACACGCACCGCAGCGCAGCCCGCGTCAATGGCCTGGAACACGTATTTGCTTTGGAAATGAATATCGGCGATGACCGGAATCGGTGATTTCTTTACGATTTCCGGCAATGCGTCGGCATCATCCTGGCTTGGTACGGCCACGCGCACGATATCGCAGCCGGCTGCGGTCAGTTCCGCGATCTGCTGCAATGTCGCGGGAACATTGGCTGTCAGCGTATTGGTCATGGATTGCACCGAGATTGGCGCTCCCCCACCGACTGGAACGGGACCGACCATAATACGGTGCGATTTGCGGCGCGGATGCAGCGGGCTTTCGCTAATGGCTGCCTCACCGGTTTTACGGAACGGCTTTTCGATTTCTGGCATACGTCAAATCCTTGCAATAACAAGGCTCCCGACTTAGGGAGCCTTGCGTCACTTACGTTTCGTCTGTTTGTTTTGTTTCGTTTTCCGTTACTTGTTTATCAGGTCGTCGGCTCGACGACGGGCTTCCAGCTCGAGTTGGCTCATTTCCTCCACGGAAGCGAATAGCGGATTGCCGCGCAGTTCCGCATCCATTTCGTCCAACACTTCCTTGACGGTATCGACGATGCCGAGATATGGCAAGCGATGTTCGAGGAAGGCGTGAACGGCCTGTTCGTTGGCAGCATTCAGCACGGCCGTATGCTTTTCGGAAGCTTCCAAGCAATGTCGAGCCAAGCTCACTGCGGGGAATGCCTCATCGTCAAGCGGTTCGAACGTCCACATGGCGGCTTTCGTCCAATCACAGGCCGCTGCGATGTTGCCAAGTCGTTCGGGAGCCGATAGGCCAAGCGCAATCGGCAGACGCATATCAGGCGGTGAAGCCTGTGCGATGGTGGCGCCATCGCGGAATTCCACCATGGAATGCACGATGGATTGCGGGTGCACGGTCACGTCGATACGGCTCGGAGGCACGTCGAACAGACGGCTCGCTTCGATGACTTCAAGCCCCTTGTTCATCAACGTGGACGAGTTGATGGTCACCACCGGACCCATATTCCAAGTAGGGTGGTTCAACGCCTGTTCAGGCGTGATGTCGGTCATCTGCTCGCGTTTCCAACAGCGGAACGGACCTCCGGAAGCGGTGACCACGAGTTTCGACACTTCACCGTGCGTGCCCGAACGCAACGATTGCCAGATGGCGGAATGTTCGGAATCAACCGGATTGATCTGCTGCGCACGAACCTGTGCGTCGAACAGCAGATGACCGCCGGCCACAACGGATTCCTTGTTGGCGAGCGCCAGCTGCGATCCTGCCTGCAGTGCCGCAATCGAAGGTTCAAGGCCGATGGATCCGGTAATGCCGTTCAACACCACGTCGGCACCGGATCCGGCCATGGCGATTACCGCTTCCGGCCCGGCCATGATTTCCACATGGCTTGCGCCGGCTTGGTTTAGCGCATCTTGGAGCGCATGGACCGCGTTTGTGTTGAAGATGGCGACTTTCGAAACGTGAAATTGGACCGCCTGTTGGGCCAGAAGTTCCACGTGGGAGCCGCCTGCCGCAAGTCCGACCACGTTGAAACGGTCGAGATGGCGGGAGATGACGTCAAGTCCTTGGGTGCCGATGGATCCGGTGGATCCCAGAATGACTACGGTTGAGGTTTGCATGGGTTATGCGTGTGCTCCGTATTTGTTTTGGATTATTCGTGTGAACGCGAAAACAGGCTGACGGTCACGTCAGCCTGTTCAGTACGATTGCCTATTCAAAAGAAGGGAACGACAGGTCGGGAATATCGACATCCAAATTGCTGTTGGGCGCTTCGAACATCGGATTGATTACCGGCTTGGTTTCGTTCTTCTTCTCTTCCTCTGCCGGTTTCGCCGGTTCAACGGGAGTTGCCGTTGTCGAGTGATCTGCGGAGGTTGCTGGTTCCGGCGTGAAGGAGGGCGGGACGGTCGGCAAGGTTCCGAGATTGATCGAGTCGGTATTGACCTGCGGAAGGTTCGGCGTCGACAGGCTCGGCATGCGCGGGGTGAACGTGTCTTCGACCGGATCGGGAGCGTCGATGTTCTGGGCCATCTGCGCCAAGGCAGCCAACGAAGAATCGGGAGCGATGGTGATGCCGTGAGACTCTTCTGGCTGATGCGCGACCGGAGTGTCTGGAATCACAGGAGCCGCAGGAGCGGCCGGAGCATCATAGCTCGGCTCGCCATCATCAGAAAGCGGATTGAACGCTTCGGTTTCCGTTCCTACGGAAGATGGCTCCTCGGCAACCGTATTGGACGCTGTGAACAGGTGTGCCAACGACTGTTCCGGAGCCGCTGGAGCAACCGGAGCAGCCTGAGGTTCCGACGTTACAGGAGCTGCCGGAGTTACCGGAGCCGGCGGGGTGCTGATGGTTGGCTGGAACACAGGCGGGACCACAGGAGCGTGCGTCGGCGCAGCGGCTTGAGCGACCGGAATGCTCACCGGGGACGTTGCAGGCGTGGTGAAAATCTCACGTTCCGCCTTATTCAAAGCGTCGAAGGAGTCAGTGCTGTTTTGAACCTGAGCCGGCTGCGCAATAGGTTCTGCGGAAACTGCTGGAACGGCGAATAGTGGCGAGACCACCTGCGTCTCTTGGGATGCCAGACTGGTTGCGGACGGATTGGCTGCGGTCATCGCGCTTTCGGAGGGCTCGCCCACGAAGTCGGCCACACGAGCATAGGATTCGAGTCTGGTCAGCAGCTGCACGCATTCGTTCAGGTAATAATCCACCTGACGCTCGTCATAGCCACGCTTGCCCTTGCGCTGGGTGAAGATCACATTCGCCACGGTCTGGGAGTTCAGATCGACAAGTTTCTTGGCATCGTCTTCCGACACTTCCTCAACGCCGAGCTCGCCAGCGGCCTTCGTCAGGCACTGATCGACGATGCGATCCACTTGCTTGCGGTCATAGCTCGGTTCCTTGCCTTCTCCTGGCTTGAAACGTTCGCCGTGCTCACGTTTGGAATGGGCGTCAAGCTGGCGGAACAGACTTTCGGTCTGCGCTTTCCACGCCACACGACCGTGCTGCGAAATCTCCCATGTGGTCTGCTTGTCCACCACGGCGCGCTCCAAACGAGCAAGGGCCGCGTCCACTTGGGCGATCACATAGCCGCCTTTGACCAAATCGAAAGAAACATTCTGAATATCATGCTGGGTGAGTTGCGCTCCCTCACCTTCGTACAGCATGTGCGCACGCTCAAGAAAAGCGTCCACCTGTTCGGAATCGTACCCCCACTTGCGCTTCGAAGTACGAGCGATCCCCGATGCGTTCCTCTCGGATTCAGGTTCCTGCGCCATTGGCTATCGACCTCCTACTGCACTACTCAACGTCCCCACTCTACGTGATTGATTCGACGCTTTTGGCTTTCTTGTGGAAAATTCAGCGAATCGACACTCAAATCACACCATTTTTCACGCATTTACTATGGAAGGAACCCCTATTGGGCAGCGCAACACACGTTGAAGCTGTCGCAGGCAACGAATACTGTACAGTAGAGCTTTGCGGGCGATTAGCTCAGTTGGTTAGAGCGCCACCTTTACACGGTGGATGTCGGGGGTTCGAGTCCCTCATCGCCCACTTCACGGAATCCTTGAGATTCCAACGATTCAAACACTCCGCACATGCACCTCATCATCATGTGCCCACATTTTGCCCACATCACGCGAAGCGACCTGCACGGCGGCGTCGATGGTACGAGCCACGTCATCCAGGTCGGAATCAAAGAGGTCGGCGTAGACGTCCAAAGTCATGGCCGCGCTCTTATGGCCAAGCATGCGCTGCAGCGCCTTGATGTTCGCGCCGGCATGCACCGCGATGGATGCGGCGGCAGGGGCTCCACGCCCGCCCTCCTGCACGCGCTGACGAACCACGTGCGGTTCGTCAGCGCGCCCGCTGCCGACTGGTTGCGCGGAGGACGGCCGAGATGGTCGCGGAAAACCCAATCGGACGGCCCCTTGCCGGCCAGCACGGGAAGCAGCACCTCGCCCACCACGCCAGGCATGGGCACGTCACGCATCTCATGCGACTTCGGCGAGGTCTCAGCCCACTCGCTGCCGATACGCGTCACGCTCCGCCGGACATGGATTCGACGGCGCCCATAATCCACGTCCTCCACCCTCAGCCCGCACATCTCGCCCCAACGCAGGCCGCACAGTCCAAGCACCAGCACGAGCGCCTTGCGGTCGGTCGGCTGGATACGCGCCCTGCTAGCCTCATCCGCGACGGCCAGCAGTTGCTCAATGGTCAGATACCGGTGCAGTCTCCTGCCCTCACGCCTGGGCAGCGCGAGTTCGTCGGTCGGAGCCTTGGCGATGAGCCTGTCCTTGACGGCGAGATCGCAGACGCCCTTGAGCACGCCGACGATCTTGAGCACCGTGCTCGGAGCCAACGATTCCGCCTTGCCGCTGATAAAGGCCTGCAATTCGCGGTGTGTGATGGAGCCGATTTGTCGGTCGGCGTATTCCGGCTCCACATGCGTCTTCCAAGTGATTTCGTCGGTGCGGATGGTGTTTGGCTTGAGGATCGGACGCCGTGAATCCATCCACTCGGCGTAGATGTCAGACACCAACGTGCGGCCGGCTGACTGGTCCACGAAGCTGCCGTCCCTTTTGGCGGCGTTGACATGCTGGTCTCCCCACGCCTCGGCGTCCATCTTGCGCCGGAATCCTCTTTTGCCGGTCGGCGCTCCGTTCGGCTTACGGTAGCGCACCTCGTAGCGTTTGCCGCTTTTCGTCGTGTATTGGCGGATTGTGTAGGCCATGCTGGTCTCCTTTGCTGACATGGCCGATTATATAAGAGAGGCGGAGCCTTGCATTGCCCGGCTCCGCCTTGTCCATCGTGTCAGCAAAGGACGTTCTCCAGTCTAGTGTGCGACACGCCAAACTTGATTATTACCACTGTAGTAGTAATATTAATCATGTCAGCAAAAGAAAGGACAAATCAAGATGGCACACTACGACATCACCCACACCTGCGGACACGACGAACGCATCGAACTCTTCGGCAAGACCAGCGAACGCGAACGCCGCATCGAATGGCTCCAAGAGCGCCCCTGCACGGAATGCTGGAAGAAGGAACGCGCAGCCGAGGCCGAAGCCCGCAAGGACAAGGAAGCCGCCATGATCGTCGAAAAGCTCGGCGACGAAGCCGCAGACGCCGTCAACGCCCTCTCCAATGCCTCCTGCACCTTGGAGGGCAGCGCAAAGCAGGTCGCATGGGCCGAGGACATTCGCTCCAAGTGCATCGCCCGGGCCCTCGATCGGTTAAGCGACCTTGTGTCACGCCTCCCCGGCGAGGCCACCGCCCAGCAGTCCGCCGCCCTCGCCGCCCGCTGCAATGCCATCGTCTCCGTGATCGCCAACAAAACGTCGGCGGCATGGTGGATCGATAACCGTGATGACATTGACAAGGCGGTTGTGCGTGAAGCCGTCAAGTCGCTCGCCTGACCAGAGCGAAATGTGGTACGATGGCGTTGTCGCACCGGAATGTTGAGTGTCCGGTTGAAACAGCTTCGGCTCAATCCGGGGCGCGTGGATTGAAATTATGTGCAATATGCGTGAATCGAAAAATGCATATCAGGCATGTTTTGATGTCGCGAGACGCCTCGGCTTCGGTCGAGGCGTTTTGTTTTATCGAACGAATGGACGGAAACAACATGGAGGTACACGGATGACTTTGCGTGCGATGCGCGAGGGCGCTGGACTGTCGCAGCAGGATCTGTGCCGGGCGATTGGCAGCAGTACCGTGGGGCGCGTGTGGGCGTGGGAGGCGTGGTCCGACAGTCCGCGTCCGAAGTCGGCGCGCGACCCGCATTTGATGGGGTTTTCCACGGCCAAGGCGCTGGCGGACGAATTGGGCGTGACGTTGGATGATTTCTGGGCCGGACTGGATGGATGACGCGACACGCCGACTTGAAATGATACCATTAGTATCATATACTTGTGATCACAGGGCGGGAGGCGCTAGGCATCCCCACAGACTCAAGGAGACTGAAATGAACAACCTCAATGGCAGCGAGAAGCAGGTCGCATGGGCGACCGACATTCGCAAGGAATTCATCGAAAAGACCAAGGCCGACATGAAGTCGGCCGACAAAAACGACGTGCTCGACATGAAGGCCATGCTGAAGGTTGCCGACAACATCACCGAAGCGGCCGACTGGATCAATGCGCGCCGCAACGTCAGAATCATGTTCTTCGACCGAGCCGACTTCTGGGAGGCCAGAAGGGAGATCAAGGCCGCGGAGAAGCCGGCGGAAAAGGAGGATTCCGGCAGGAAACCGAGCGTCCGTGACATGCTCAAGGCAAAGATCGCCGAAAAGGACGGTGGCGGCGCCTCCGCCCCGACGGGCGAAGAGCCACGCATCGTCTACGACCTCTCAGACTGGGACCTCCTCTCCAAGCCCGCGGAAGACCGACCATGCCATCTGCGTTTCACGGCCGATGACAAGGATTCCGGCAGCCACGCCGAAATCATCACCAACCGCCATGGCGAGGGGCGGTGGGTACGGGACTCCACCACCGGCGACTACATCCAGATCTCCGGCACCAGCCAATACCGTCTGCCGCGCACGAAAAACGCGCTGAAGTGCCAGCTGGCCTTCCGTCTGAGGGGGTAATGAAAAAGGCCGGTGAAAAACACCGGCCACAATCCCCACCAATGTGGGGAACACTACGAATCCCAAATCTTTTATGGGATCATCCCCACTAGCGTGGGGAGCACGTCTTAAAGACACTCCGAGTATAACACACTTATAGGAGAATGTATGACATTATCCAAGGCCCAGTTCCGCGAGACCAGGGAGCGATGCGGTATCAGTCAGCAGATGCTCGCAAGCAAGGCGGGTGTCAAGGTTTTGAGCGTCAAGCGGTGGGAGAAGCCGGGCGAGGCGGAAGCGCCAGCCGACGTACAAGCCTGGCTTGGGCACATGCTTGACTTGCACATCCAAGCGGTCGAATCCGCTTTGGATGCGGTGGACGAAATGACGGAAACGCAAGGGCACGCGCCCAGCCATGTGGACCTGCTCTATTATCGTTCCCAGGAACACTACGACCGTTACGGCCGTGACAAGGGCGATTACGCCATCGTCAATGCCCGCAGCAGAGAGATCGCCGCGATCCTCGAAGCGCAGGGCATCGAAGCGCGGTTCCGTTATCCTGAAGATGATGAAGCCGGTTTCCAACGTTTGGCGAACACTCGTTAAAACACTGATAATACAAGGATTGACAATTTTTTATCATGGAGGTTGAAATGACTGATTTCAACGCATACGTTGATTTGATGGAGCCGAATAATGAGATTCTGAAATATCCGTTGTCCAATGGTGATGACGTGTGTTTTCATATTCGCATTTTCGATGGGCCTATCGATTTCGATGATGATGAGAACGAGGTGGATTATCTGAATCTTGATCCTGATGATTGGGAGAAGAATGATTTCACGCCCGACATTAAGAAGGTCCTTGAAGAGAACGGTTATCGTCTCACGTCCGAATGTGAGACCGATGGCGATATCCTCTCGTTCACCTGCGTGAAGGACGCTTGACGGCCACAAGGCCGCGAAGCACAGGGCATCGAAGCCGGTTTCCAGCGACTTGCGAATACGCGCTGAAACGCAGAAAAGCCCCTCCCCCAGCATCAGCTGAGAGAGGGGCGATGTTTAACCAAGTTTTCCGATGATCTGTTTTTCTTTGTCGTTGAGCGACCATACGGTCACATCCTCTGCCGCCTTCAGTTCCGCCGCCTTCAGTTCCGCCGCCTTGGCTTCGCTCAGGAGATAGCCGCCGCCGAAGATGGCCTTCCTCACCGCCCTCTGCGAGTCAAGCGCCCGCGTGAACGCCACATCCGAAGCCTTGACGCGAAAATCCACGCCGGCATTGCCGACCTTATTCAGTCGCGTGACGGTCAACAATTCCGGCGGATACGCATACTTCGGCAGATGTTTCCTGCTTTCGCGCCTGACTCGTTTCACCGCATCGTTGACAAGCTTCGTCAGATCCGGTGCGGTGCGAATCAGGTCATCGCCGAAACTCGTCACGAAGCTGGTGTTGACGATAGCGCCGTTGGCGTATTCGATCGCGCAATCCGTGACCAGCATATGCGCGCCGTTGCGCGACGTGCTGCTGAAAATCGTGAGGTTCGGAGCGAACAAGAAGAAAGGAATATGGTTGTCACGGTAGAACGTGCATATCTTCGACAGAATCGAGAACGGCGGATTATCCACCACCACCTTGCCGTCCGAATAGTCAAAACTCTCGTAGTCGCCGCCCGGATAGAACGGGCGCACCACCTTGCTGGGGTCGATGCCAAACTCACGGCATGCCCAGGCCTTTATCGTCTCATACACTGCGGGGGGGGTGTAGCAGTCATCCGTGGTCTTCTTATGTTTGAATTTCTCCACGAACGCGCCGTAATCGTCAATCGTCTGCTGTCTGATGCCCATTTGAAAAGTCCTAAAAATAAAGCCCCTCCTCCAAAATGGAGAAGGGGCAAAAGTTAAAAAACGGGTGTAAAAAATTCCACGGACACTACAGTGCCGCAAATTTTTCCACACCGAGGTTGAGTTTCCGGCGCGAGTTTGAGTCTCACGCCCGAAAATTAATCACGCGTTGCGCAGCGGATTGTAGGCGACGCCAAGACCGCTGGCAATGAAGCCAGCCACAGTCGAAATGTAGCCGCCGACAGCCGCATCACCGAAGGTCATGAAGCCAAGGCCGACGCACGAAGCGATCAGGCCCAACACGTAGACGACGGTACGCACCTGCTTGCTAAAAACGGGCGTGTACGCGCTGTCGGCAGTGTCGGTGCCATCCTCGCGCTCGTCGGTGAGATTGGCGATGGTTGTCTCCAAAGTGGATGGTTCTGCATGTTCAGCCATTAATGCCACCTTCCTTTCAGGCTTTGACGAGATACCAAGCTGACTTGTCCGCGGGAGCCAGCGCGACGTAGCGCACCGCTCCGCTATAGGCCACGTAGCGGCCCCAGATGTAGCCGTCCGCGACTGTGCCCCAATGGTCCAGATTGACGGTCTGTCCGTTGGAATAGGTGGCGACCACATTGCCGGATACGCTCGGACGGTCGCGCACGTTGAGCCCGTCCACGGCCACACGATACGTGCCCTGCAACACGTTTACGGACGATGCAGTGGCGGACTGCGTCGGCTGGACGGTTGGCGTCGGCGCCGTCGCGCCGGTCATCCTGTCATACCATGCCTGCGCGCGAGCCATGTAGGCGTCGCGCTGGTCTCCTGCGATGGATGCGGGGCAGGCGGTGGATGTGAAGTCGGAGTGAGGGAACACGTTGACGCGCCACTGCGGGCGTCCGAGGCCGTAATGCTTGCAGAGCGCGGCCACGAGGTGCGCGCCGTTGTCCAACGTCGCCTCGCTCAACATCCACGGATCGGACGAGATGTCCGCATGCTCCACGCCGATGGACGTGAGGTTCGCATTCCAATCACCCGCATGCCATGCCGTATCCGCATCCCAGACGAGCTGCGTGATTCTGCCGTCCGCCGCCGTCTGATAGTGCGCGGAAGCCTCGCGGGTCTGCCACACGTCATAGCAGTCCTTGCCGGTCAGGTTGCCGCCATTGTGATGCACGACGATCTTATCGATCTTGCATCCCTGGCGTCCTTTGGTCATGTGGGTGGAGAGGATGAGATTCTCGTCCGCTTCCAGATTCTCCCATGATTTCATATTTCCTCCTTTTTGATGGTTTTACGCTACTGCGAGCGTCCATATCATGACGGCCATCTCCAGCAGTCGCAGGAGCGGCAGCATGAGCAGGACGACGCAGACGAGCGTGAACGCGGCCAAAAGCAGCGTCGTGACACAGGTGAGCCAGACTGGCACGTCGCGGCCATGCCACAGCAGCCACGCCACCGCAAGCAGCAGCGCGACGAACACGGCGGCAGCGGACGTCAAAGCGAGCATGCTGGCCGTCATTGCCTGTCCTCCAAATATTTTTCGGCTGCGTTGACGATCCAGCATTGCGCGTCCAATTTTTCAAGCTTCGCCAACTCGTACCGGACGGCCTCGCTATGGTCGGTCGTGCGGTCGCCGTACATCAGTGAGATCAACGTGTTTTTGATCGTGTCGCGGCAGAGTTCGTCCATGCGCTCGTCGAATTTCTCGGTACGTTCGCCGAGCTGCCGTGTCTTGGCGAAATGCTGCGAGAGCGGCAAATCGTATGACAGGCGTTCCGGTTGCACGTGCGAATACAGGCCGGTTGCCAACGCTTCCAACGCGCCCGGCCAGAGCTTGAGCAGCAAGGTGATGAGCGCGCACGCGCCGCCCACTCCACCGAAACCGGCTAGAAAATTCTGCAGCACATTACATCTCCTTTACAGGAAAGCCCCGCACGTGGCGGGGCTTTGGTTTGTTTAATACTGGTGGTCCTCGGCGGCGAACACGAGCGGCAATCCGGCATTCTGCAGTATGCCCACGAGCGAACGGTCATCGAAACCGCACAGGCGGGTCAGCACCGTCACGCCAGCAAGTATCGGCACAGTCGAGTTGGACCTGATGCCGATGAGATACGAGCCATCCTTCTTCTGCCACACGACGTTAGCCAGTCCATCAGGCTGTGGGTTTGGCGGATACAACCAGCCAGTATCTTCGCCGGTGACGGTTATCTCGCACCCCTCGGCTGTGACCCTCGCGCTGGCCGTCATGCCATCCGGCACCCACGGCACCACCGGATCACGGTCCTTCAACGTCGGTGGATCGTAGAGATTGCGAATCCTCACGCGGCCACCCCCAATCCGTTTAGTAGGGTGCGGTGTCGGCTGCGAAGACGAGCGCTCCCGTCTCCCGCAGTATCGGCCACTCGTCCAGATCGACGGCGCACAACCCGAGCACCGTGGTCTCCACCTCCGCATGAACCGCCATGCCGAGGTAATTCCGCACCGATTCCGGCGTGGTGTCCATGGCGAGCGTCCCATCCTCCCGGAGCAGTATGGTCGCGAGCTCCGGATGAATGGAGTCCAGTGAGCTGGGCGGGTTGAGCTCCAGCATCATGCAATCCGCTTGTCTCACCGGGGTGAACGCCGAGCTCTTTGGCATGACGTATTTCCAATGCGAGCCGTCCCGCGCGACGGTGACAGCTCCTGGAATGGAGCTCCACGTTCTGAGCCGGTTTGCGCAGTGCGGGTCCGGCCATTGATTCACGATTCTCACAGCCGACCACCGGCCTTGAGGTCAGTATGCTGCCGTGTCCTTGGTGAAGGAGGCCGGGAGCCCCCCCCCCGCGGCAATGGCGTAAGTATCGGCGCGTTCCACGATGACATTGCTGATTGTCACACCGGGCTGGAATGCCCGAATGCGAACGCGGTCTGGCTTTTTGAGTGTGAAAGTCGTTTTGACGTGACCAATCTTGTCGGAAGAGAAAAGGGGGTTCCAGCCAGAATCGAACAACATTACATTAATGCCGGTTTGAGTCCCACTGTTTTGAATGTCAGCCGCGAAAACATAAGTGCCAGCCTCAACATTGTCGATTGCGACATCATAATCGCCGTGCGTGATGTCGCCTGTCCCATCATTGACCAATGGTGTCGATGGTGACGGATACCGGTTAATCCTCTTCATGATTCCCCAATTCCTTTCCCGTCAAAAGCTTCCAACCATCCCATTCCCTGCGCCACACCTCTCGGATACGGTCGATGAGGAAGCACATCACGTTCGCATCGTCGCCGACTGCGCCGGTGTAGTATTTCAGCCCGTTATGCAGTTTTTCGGTGCGGCACCACAGGCTGCCGACCGGAACCGTATCGGGCCGGTCGGGCTGCACGAGAATCTGCTTCACGCCAAGCGCCGTCCCACCATCAGCGACAGTCACGTGGCAGGCGTTGAACGCGTCCTTTTTGAGGACGGCGAGGAAATTCGAAGCGTCGCTCACAAAGCTCACCGTGCCGGCATTGATGCCCGCCACGGTGGAATCCGCCGTGGAAAGCGTCAAAGCGGCATCCTCGATGTGACCGTCCGCGAAGACCTTCTGAGCGGCCACCTTAAGCTCCGGGTGGTCACTGTAGAGCGCCTGGGAGGTGAAGTCCACCGGTTTGAGCCACACGTCCACGAGTGTTTCGGCGGCTGGCGGCCACACCTGCACGCCGTTATAGAGAGCATTAAAGAAGACCGGCTGGCCGTCCACGTCGATGACGGGTTCGCCCACTCTCGCGCCGTTCAATAGCACGCCCATTGTCAGGCCTCCTGCGAACCGTCGTCTGCGGCATCCGTGGTGTCGGGCGTGGATTCGGCCGTGGTCTCAGCCTTGTCCTCGACGGTCGCATCCGAAGCCTTGTCCTTCACGCTCTTCACAGCCTCGTCAATCGCCGTCAGAGCCTCATTCGCATGGGATTCCACCACGGCCTTGGACTCGCTGATGCTATCGGCGACAGACTGCACCGCGGCGGCGTTGGCCGACACCTGAGCCGTCTGCTCCGACACAGACTGCACGGCATCCGCAGCCTGCACGCTCGCCGCCTGCGCACCGGCAGCCGAAGCCTGCGCCGCATTAGCCGCCTGAGCAGCCGCAGCCGACTGCGACTCCACCACGGCACGAGCACCGGTCAGATCCTCCAGAATCTGGGAAGCCACCGTCTTGGCCTGACCCTCCGGATAAAACACCATCTGACCAGGATTCGCCTTCGACATGGCCTGCGCCTCCTGCAAGCTGGACGCCAGCAGGTAGGTCAAGGCAGCACCATTGTTAAGCGCCGGAGCCAAAGTACTAGCATCCACATCGACCAGATCCGCGAACTCCACGGCCGTCGCGCTGTCAGGCACGTTCACGTAGCGTCGGAACGTCCACAGGTCCGTGTCCAGTCCGATGGCGACCTCGTAGCAGAAGGTGTTGTCGGTCGGCGGAACCGTCACGGTCGCCTTGCCTTTCACGTCGAGTGCGACTTCGAAGCCTTCCCGCACGACGATGCGTGAGTCGCTGCGGAAGCGTTCGGTGGGAATCACGCGCACGGTGGCGTTGGACAGGTCGACGATGCCGCCTGCACTGGGTTTGCCGAAGTCGAAATTGATCTTGGTCATCCGTGTCCTCCTTTAGAACAGTGGTTTGAAAAACGGGTGGAAAACCCACAGGTCGGAGCGTTTCGCCGGAACGATGCCGACTGTGGGTTTTCGCAAGGTGAAAGGTGAGAAGAATGCTGTTGGGAACGTTCGTGGATGATGTCTGGTGGCCGTCCTGCGCGAGGCTCCGTGAATGCACAAGAGTGGGCTACGAATCGGCCTACCGTTGTCATATCCAGTCGAAGTGGGGTGGTGTCGATATGGAGTCGATCACTGCATCAGATATCGAGGAATGGCTAGGCTCGTTCAAGCTGGCTGGCGCCGCACGGAAGGCTTGGGCCGTTCTGCGGGCGATACTGAGGCTCGCCTACCGGCGTGGCGTCATGGACAACGACGTGACCAGGAGGGAGATCCGTTTGCCGCATCTCCGCCGTTACGAGCCGCGGGTATTGGACGCACGCCAGGTGCGCCGCCTGCTGAAAGGCTTCTATGGCCACGCGTTGGAGGCGTGGCTGCTGGTCTCCGTATGCGCCGGATTGCGCCGCTGCGAGTCCGTCGGCATCGAATGGGCCGACCTGGACTTGAAGCGAGGCACGGTCACCGTCAAACGTTCCGTACAATGGGTGGCGGGCCATGAGACGGTCACCGACCCGAAAACCGACCAGAGCAGACGGACCGTGGCACTTCCCCGATTCGCAGTCAAAAGGCTCGCGCAGTTGAAACACGGCAGAAGCGGACGGCTGGTCGGAGACCTGAACGCTAACCAGGTCGCCTCACACTACATGGCATGGTGCCGGCGGATGAAACTCCCCTGCGTGCCGCCAAGGAACCTCAGGCACACCTTCGGCACTCTGG
>ERZ809296.660-NODE-660-length-52072-cov-16.963800_pt1 | contig 52072 bp, 44 predicted proteins | sample MGYA00520511_ERZ809296 | MGnify/ENA primary metagenome ERZ809296 (study PRJEB31576, sample SAMEA3212662) | Homo sapiens | biome: human-gut; feature: human gut; material: fecal | place: Sweden | collected 2012 ...
ATGACGCTACAAGAATCTAAGGAATCCCACGGTTTTAACCGTGGGAGTATGTCAAATGTATTCAACCTAACAAAATTGTGATATAATCAAAATATGTTTAGATGAAATATCACAGTTTATTTCTTTTGAAGATCACACACCAGTTTTATTGATTCAAAATTAAGGAGGAAACATAATGAGTGAGAAAACAGAAATTACTTTTATGCAGACAAGATTAATCCGGCTTGCTTCAGAAGAGTGGTATTTACCTGTTGAGCAGATTATTCACTTGTTTAAAGAAGCCGATGTTCTTGAATATATAGAAAAATGTTATGGGATTTTCCATTGCGAAGGCGATGAAGCTGTACTTGAAGATATTACAGAGTTTTTGGAAGGAAAGGGGATAGAGATTAGTGCTTGATTTAAAAGATGGATTTGTTTTCTATCATGGAAGTTATTGTGAAGTAAAAGAGCCGGATCTTGCGAAATGTGCAAAGAGAAAAGACTTTGGGCAGGGATTCTATTTAACTACTTCAAGGGAGCAGGCAGAAAGTTTTTTGAGAACTTCAATAGCAAAAGCAATTGCAACCGGAAAAATTGAAGAAGGACAGAACTTTGGATATATTTCAACTTTCGAATTCAAACTCTCCGGGAAAATTGAAACACATATTTTTGAAAATGCAGATGTGGACTGGTTACATTGTATTGCCGCTCACCGAAAGAAAAAAATGTTTATTGAGGTTGAACGTGAAATGGAAAAATATGATATCATTGTAGGAAAGATTGCTGATGATGCAACAAACGCTACTCTTACCGCATATCTTGCCGGGGTTTTTGGGACTGCAGGTGATAAGGTAGCAGATGATTTTTGTATCAGACAGTTACTGCCTAATAAATTAAAAGATCAATATTGCTTCAAAACAGAAGCTGCTATTAAGTGTCTGAAATTTGTGAAAGGTAAGAAGATATGGCTGAAGTAAAAATTTCAAAAGAAAAAATAAATTATACAATCGATCTTCTTATTACTATGGTGACAGAAGAAATTGCAGAAGAGACGGGAAAAGACAGAAAAGAGGTATTGACAGATTTTCTGTGTTCAAAGACTGGAAAAGCACTGTATGATGAGAACACAAAGTTGTGGTGTAATGGTCCAGCATATATAGCTGAACTTTATATGGAGGAATTAAAGAAATTCTGATATAGATGCGAGTTTAAATTTATGTGCATTACATAAAAACGTGCAGATACACATAAAATGGGAATAGATATTGAAGTTTAATTTGTTTTGTGATAGAATATCATTACTAAAAAATGTGCAGATGCACGGAAATAGGGAGTGCAACGGTTGAGATTAAACGAGATGCTTACCTACAGCAGCTGATCGAGCGAAAAGATAATGGAATGATAAAGGTGATTACCGGCATTCGAAGAGAAGTGACCATGGGGACAGGTCCGGCGGCCTTTTAATTGGGTACGTTGGCTTGATTACTGTCCCGGTGGCTTACAATTAAGTTATGCAAAAGGCGCCAGAAGCTGCAAAAGTGGCTATGGCGTTTTTTGTATGGAAAAAATTTTTAATTGGGAATGTTGATTTATACATACATTTGACCCACTTTTACTTTGAATATTATGTCAAGGCGTCACTTTGTTTGGCGGAAGCCAGCCTAGACAGTAGCTTCCAGCAATGATTAAAAGTAATCAAGGGCTTGTAAGCCCTCTTGTACAATGGGTCAGTTTTAAGCATTAAATTCGGGTTACGTTTAAGTGTAAATCAACATCTGTCATTTTTTCCATGTGAATGATAATCCTCCTCCTCTTTTTTCTTATATTTTAAAATAAAATAGCTAAGAAGTGGAAACTGATCTAACAAATGACCGTATTGATCACGATCAGTATGACATGACCGGAAGACTGGTAAGAAGCAGTACACTTGAGAAAAACACAAACGTATCAGCAGAACCAACCGCAGCCAATACCCATACGGTGCAGTCACTTGAGATTGGCTATGATTCCTATGATCGAGTAGACAGTTTCGTTCAGAGCTTGGAAGGAGCAAAGACCAAAACAGGATTTGTATATGGTGATGCAGCAAAAGCACAAAGACCGGGACTTTCCTATGGCTTAACCGTGGATGGCGTGACACGACAGACACTTTAATATGATGCGTTGTCCCGTCGTACAAAGAAGGTTGTAACACTTTCTGGAGGAAGTAAGCGCGAAAACCGATATGTTTTTGGAACCATCAATCATCTTGTAGATACCGACAGTCTGCTTGCATCCATGTCAAATGGAACTGACAGCTGGAATTATACCTATGATAATGCAGGAAATATCACGGCAATCACATCAGGAGGAAAACGCATCAGCTATCAGTATGATGAGTTAAATCAGCTGATTCGTGAAAACAACGGTGTGTTAAATGAGACCATTCTTTATACCTACGATGCAGGCGGAAATATGACTTCGAGAACGACATATGACTATACGTAAGGAACCCTGCAGACCATAAAGAAGAATGAGACATTCACCTATCGAAGTGATGGATGGAAGGATCAGATTTTATCTTGGAATGGCTATCGCTATACATATGATGCAGGTGGCAATCCGACTCTGTTAAGAGGCGTTCCGTTAACCTGGGGAGAAGGCCGCCGATTAAAGAAGGTAAGTCTGTCATGGGGAACTGTAGACTTTGCCTACGACAGTGATGGAAAGCGCGTCAAAAAGATAAGCGGTAATACAGAAACAAAGTATTATTACAATGGAAGTATACTGAGCGGTCTGGTGAGAACCACAGCCGGAAGCACAGGTACTACTAAGACTACGGTACAGTTTGTGTACGATGCCGAAGGCAAGCCATTCATGCTTCGATTCAATGGAAAGACAGACTATTTCTATCTGTATAATGGTCTTGGAGATGTTGTGGGACTGATTGACAGCAGCAATAAGGTAGTGGTAAGATACCAGTATAGCAGCTGTGGCAAGGTTACTTCATCAGAAGATACCAGTGGAGTTTCTCTTGCAACACTGAATCCGTTTTGTTACCGTAAGTATGTCTATGATCCAGAGACAGGACTGTATTGTCTGGGAAGCAGATATTATGATCCGGAAGTTGGAAGATTTGTGAATGCGGATGATCCGGGTACAATCTTTGCAAAGCCTCAGGAATTGTATAACAAGAACCTGTATGCGTACTGTGATAATAATCCGATAATAAGAGAAGATGTTCAGGGATATTTTCCAATACCATGTATTGTAGGAGCTGTTGTTGGAGCTGCGGTTAGTGGATTTTCTTATGTGCTTACTAGTGGAGGTGAAATTGATGGTGTTGAGCTAGCAAAATCATGCCTGATAGGTGCAGTTTCAGGAGCGTTAGCGCCGTTGGATCCAACGAAGTGGGCCATAAAACCGCTGGTAGCGTGTGCAGCAGTAATTAATACTGTAATTAATACGGAAGGAGACATTGGAACCCGTTTTCTTTGTGGAGCATTTGAAGCAGGTGTTACAGCTAATAGTTGGACGGGAGGAAAAGTAGTTTTGGAAACGGTATCTGCAAAGATAATTGGAAATGCAGCAGTTGGCTATACGGTTGGTCAAACAGCAGAGCTTGCGGCGGTAGGACTTTCGGCGGCAGTAAAATCAGGTGCAAATACGTCAAAGAAGACAAATTCTGCAACGTCTAATGCGAGAACCACTAAACAGTCAAATACCAGAGTGATAACAACGGTATCTGGAAGAAAAAAGGTTATCAATAAAGTGAAGAAGCCAACAAGACGAAATACAAAGTTTCAGCGAGTATGTATGGCATAAGCTAAAATAAAAAGACAATGTTCAGGCAGGAGATTACTCCTGCCTGAGCGGCACGAAGGGAGAATTATGAAGAAACGGTGTATTTGGAATTGGTATAGAAAGAGAAAAATAGAATATTTAGATGAAAGGGATAAATGGTTTAAATATTTAGACATGGTAGTGCTTGGAATATTTATCGCTATTGGAGTTATAGGGCCAATTGCAATATTAATTGCATTGTTTCTTGAAGCTGCGACAAAGTATCAAATGCCATTTCAAAACGCAATGCGTAGCGCAGGAATTCAATTTATAGTTTTATTGCCATTTTTGAGTCCTTTCGAATATATTATTTACGCACAGGTATATGACGATATAACTTCTTCTGGAGTTTATTATTTAAACGAAAGGGGAATCCAACTTGAATATTGTATGCATATTTGCAGAGAAATAAGGTGGGATGAAATTGATAGGATTGAGCGAAGAACTATAGACATTGGAGAAAAATCTCCATGTGATGAAAAGGAGATCTTTTTTATCTGCAAAAAAGGGTGCAGTGAAAAAGAGAAAAAACCAAAAACGAGAAGTGGATACTTTTATGTTAATCATAGGAAACGAGTTATGTTGATAGGTTATTCAAAGGAACGCGAGGAGGAATTTCGTCAATATTGGGATAAAGAAATTCGAGATCAAAGAAAATGGACCCGAGGGATGAATCTTTTTTGAAACCAGCTCAAAGGCAGCAAAACATGCAGTTGAATGTGGATGTACCGCATTTACAAGATTTTTTAAACATCAGAGTGGATTTCCTAAATTCAAAAAGAAAGATATCTTAGATGTAAAGATGTATTTTGTAAAGAATAATCCCAAAGACTGCTGTTGTGAACGACACCGAATTAACATTCCCACCCTTGGCTGGGTGAGACTAAAGGAAAAGAGATATCTGCCAACGACGAAAGATGGCTGGCGGATTCGAAGCAAATATGAGAATTTAAAGAAAATGAGGAAAGGAGAGTCTGCTCAAAGAGCAAATATACAAAAACAAAAGCTTAGGGTACAAAAACTTCATCAAAGAATCAATCAGATTCGAACTGATTACATTAATAAGACAATCGCAGCGATTGTGAAAACCAAACCATCACATATAACGATTGAAGATTTGAATGTAAAAGGTATGATGAAAAACCGACATCTTTCAAAGGCAGTGGCATCAGAGAAATTTTATGAATTTCGGGAAAAACTCATGATGAAATGCCACGAAGAAGGAATTGAGTTAAGAGTAGTAAGCAGATGGTATCCGTCTTCAAGAAAATGTCACAGCTGCGGATGCATCAGGAAAGATTTAAAGCTTTCAGATCGAATTTACAGATGCAGTTGTGGCTATGTAGAAGATCGTGATCGAAATGCGGCACTTAATTTGAAAGATGCAGAAACTTACGAAATTGCATAATCAAACGCAAGCGTAAGTATGTACCCGGGGCTATCCGGGGAATTAACGACTGTGGAGTGTACAAGAACTTGTGAGTATATTTACACATATTTTGAGTGGTAGATTAAATGAGAGTTATTTATAAATTGAATGATGACATATGTGTAGGAAAAACATATATAGAAAATGATACATCGGTGTTATTTGATTCTGAAGCATTGAGAACAGAAGAATTAGGTTTTACTTTGTCACTGGGAGATAATTTGCGGTTTATGATAGAGGTATCATATAAAACAGGACGACTTTTCTGTATGACTTGTTTTTTGCAAGGTATGAAGACAAAGCGCATACAAGTGGAAAATATTAAATCTCATAGAGGACAAGTTTTTTTGAAAGATGAAGATAGAACAAAATATTCTGGCTGTATTTATAAACCATATAAAGAAGTCTGTTATTATGATGAACAGAAAAGTATTATATGTTATGGTGATTATTATTCTGAGTATTGTTTAATAGAAATTGCAACAGATACATATGTTGGAATACGTGATAATTATATTGTTGTAATTATTTTAAGAATATTGGGAATAAAGGAAAAAATACAGGTTAAAAATAATTGCTTAATGGGCTATTTGTGACCACGTAACATTTACCAATAATAAAAAAAATAAAACGAGCACAGAAGGTTTTAAGAAGAACCCGTATGGAATAAGTTTATAATTATAGCCGTTTGCATTTAATTTAATTTCAATGCAAGCGGCTCATAAATCATAAATAAAAAGGTTGAGAATATTATGGAAAAGAAAGTTTTAAAATTTTTTAATAAATATAAAATAGATCCAAATGGAAAAGACATGACAGCATTGGAAGAAAAAATGTAAGCGATGAATAACCAGATTAATGGCATAAGTCCAAAGGATAGGAACATTGGAAAATATATGCATGCTGCTAGAGGAATTGCTAAATATCTTGATAACCAAATAACAGATGAAATTCTGTATTGGAACTGCAAGTAAATAAGAAAACAGGACTCCATTTTGAAAGTAAAAATGGAGCCCTTTGAGAGGAGTAAAATATATGGGCACTTGGGGATATGGATTATATTCAGATGATGTTACAAGAGATGTAAAAGGCATATATGTAGATAAACTTCGAAGAGGAAAAAGTGGAATGCAGGCGTCAAAAGAGATGATAGCGGAATTTAAATGGGCGTTAGATGATGAAGATGATGCACCACTATTTTGGTTTGCAATGGCAGATACACAGTGGAATTATGGTCGTTTGCAAAATGAGGTAAAAACACAGGCATTATATTATCTTAATGACATAAAGAATTTGCAAAGATGGGAATTTGAGAATCCGAAAATGTTTTACAAAAGAAAAGAAGTATTAAATAGTTTGTACAAAAAGCTAATGACACAACAACCACCTGAGAAAAAAGTTTCTTTGTATCATTTATATTATTGTCAATGGAAAATAGGAGATATATATTCATATCAGTTAGATGGAGAAGATGCGAAAAAACGTGGTATCGATGGATGTCATTTGTTGTTTTACAAAGTAGCAGAAAGTACATGGTGGCCGGGACATGTGATTCCGGTTGTATACATTAAATTAACAAAAAATGATGAGATACCAAAAACAAGAGAAGAGATTGAAAAGCTTGAATATATTCAGGCATCAATCTTGGACAGTAATGATTTTTCGGATAAATTTATTATTGATGCACATGGAAAATGGCAAAATCGAGATTTTGAAACAGATGAATACGGATATTTGCCAATATACCGTTTTGAATTGATTAATACGTCAAAACGGGTTATTCCTAAAAAATTAAATTATATTGGAAATTTTCCAGATCTGACACCGCCTGATAAGGAATTTGTAATGGAGATTAAGGAGAATATATGCCCGGTATATTGGAAAAATGTGGAGGAAAACATTTTGGAAAAATATTTTTTATATAATAAAAAGGAAAACGTAATTTATCAAAATACCATGGGGACAGGTTCGGCGTCTTTTTTGACGCAGCTCTACTAAAGTTTACAGAGACCGCAAACAATGTGGTCTTTTTTGCATATAAGAAGCATCTAACCTGCATTGTATCGTACCTTTTTGTGTGGTATCATAGCTTTATCATTTTGATGGAAGGTATATTTGCGGAGGAAACAGATGGAAAAAAGACAGACATGTGATCTGGCAGGAATCTGGCGCTTTGAGATTGATAAAGAGGACAGAGGCTTTGCCGAGCACTGGGAAAAACGAAGACTGACACATACGATCACGCTGCCTGGATGTCTGCAGGCGCAGGGCTATGGTGATGCGATCAGTGAAGATACACCGTGGGTTCAAAGTTTGTATGATGCGCTGTGGTATCAGCGCGGCGAATATGCGTATGCGCAGGAGAATGGAACAAAAGTGCCATTTTTGAGTCAGCCACCGCGCCACTATACAGGAAAGGCGTGGTATCAGAAGACAATTTTTGTGCCTGAAAAATCAGATGGGTTTGTTGGCCGTCTGACGCTTGAGAACACAAAATGGAAGACAACGCTTTGGATTGATGGGGAATGTAAAGGCAGCATAGTAAGTCTTTGTGCGCCGCATGTATATGAGACAGGGGTATTGTCAGCAGGAGAGCATACAGTTACGCTTTGCATTGACAATGGCTGGCAGCTGCCGTATCGGCCAGATGGTCATGGCGTGTCAGATGCGCTAGGCGCAACATGGAACGGTGTAGCAGGAGCGATTACCTTAGAGCTATTCAATCGTGTTTGGATTGAGCGTGTCAAGGTGAATGCGCAGCTGCCGCAGGCTGCTATACAGGTGCACCTGAAAAATGAGACAAGCCATATTCAAAACTGTATAGTTCACGTACAAGATACTGTGCATACCGATATTAGTGCAGATGCAGTCTGCGTGCTCACTCAGGGGAGCCAGATTTGTGAGCTTACGCTGAACTATCCATCTGATACACCACTGTGGGATGAGTTTGATCAGGGCTTACAGCACCTTATAGTAACATTGTCTTCTATAAGCAATGCACTGCAAGGAGAAATGCAATCATCCATCACACAATTACCATTACAGAGCAAAGAAATGGTATCGCAGTTTCCAAAAGCAGTACTACAGACTAAAGAAGTCACCTTTGGTTTTCGCAGGGCAGAGGTAAAGGATGGTCATTTTGTTATCAATGGGCGGAACACATATCTTCGTGGAACTCATTTTGGCGGCGATTATCCTTTAAGCGGCATTCCAGATTGTGGCAGCGCATATTGGGATAAAATCATGGAGACTGTGAAAACGTGGGGCATGAATTTTATCAGGTGCCATTCATATTGTCCGCCAGAGGCTGCATTTGAAGCAGCTGACCGCGCTGGTGTCTATTTGCAGATAGAGTGCGATATGTGGAATGTGTTTGCGCCAGATGCGCAAATGAACAACGTACTGTGGGAAGAGACAAAGCGTATACTTGATACATTTGGCAATCATCCGTCATTCCTTATGCTGTCTCCGAGCAATGAGCCGGGTGGAGACTGGCTTATGCCACTTACTGATTGGGTATCAAAGTGTCGCGCATATGACAGCAGACATCTTTATACCATTCAGTCCGGATGGCCATATCCTATGGAGCCGGATAAAATCACGGGAACAGATTATGTCTATTTTCATAGATCAGGTTTTGGCATACAGCCAGGCGGAACCATCCGTGGACCGCGCGGTTGGAATGGTGGTGATTACCGTGAATCATTAAAAGATATCTCTTACCCTGTAATATGCCATGAGCTTGGCCAGTGGTGTGCGTATCCAGATTTTGATGTGATTGATAAATTTACAGGCTATTTGCAGCCGGGGAATTTCGAGATCTTTCGTGAGAGTGCGCGTGCGCATGATGTGTTGGGGCAAAATAAGGAATTTGTCTATAATTCAGGACGGCAGCAGGTGCGTATGTTAAAGGAAGATCTTGAAGCAAATCTGCGAACACCTTATATATACGGTTTTGAACTTCTTGATCTTCATGATTATTTGGGACAGGGAACGGCACTTGTCGGTATTCTCGATCCATTCTGGGATTCAAAAGGCTATGTTACTCCAAACGAGTGGCGTCAGTTTTGTGATGAAACCGTACTTCTTGCGCGCATCGAGTCCTACTGCATCGACCGTGCAAAAAATGCTGCGATCAGCATCCCAATCGAGGTTAGCCATTTTGGCCGAGCACCGTTACAGTCTGTTCGCATTCATTGGCAGCTTGAGCAGCAGCTAGTTAACAAGTATACATATGGTGAACATGGCAAGACACTTACGCAGACCGTATTTCAGCCGCCTGTTCTTTGCGGAGCACTAAAGCAAAGAGATTATGCGCTAGAGAAAAATCAGTATGCCGGCTGCATTTACTTGAATATGGAAGATATAGAGCCAAATCGTGTTTATATATTGCGCGTAAGCATGAAGGCAAATGGAAAGCTAGTGGAGAATACCTGGCCACTTTGGATATTTGACAGCAGCAAATTAAAACCAGTTTCTACACCAGACGAGTCAAAAGCAGAGTCTGATACGCACGAAGCAGTTTTCATCACTTCAGACCGCTTCCACGCCGAAACACTTCTTAATGAAGGAAAGCGTATATTGTTTGAACTGCCATATGAGGATACTTCATATGATTGTCCGCCTGTTCGCTTTAATCCATCCTTCTGGAACTCGCAGATGGGACCGACTTGGGCGCGCGGCATGGGCATGATAATTCAAAATGCACATCCGGCATTTGCATCATTTCCAACAACTGCTGACGGCGGATGGCAGTGGCAGTCATTAATTGAAAATGCAAGAGGTCTTCGAGTAGAGAAACTTGGCTGCGATTGCATTACAAACCTTGTTCAGCCGATTGACGAATGGAACAGAAACGACAAGATGAGCCTTCTTTTTGAGTGTCAGGTAGGAACTGGCCGTCTTATGATGACTTCCATAAATCTTGAACAGGATACCCCACAGGCCTCAGCCCTAAAGAAAAGTATTCTTTCTTATATGAAGAGCGATGCTTTTGAACCGCAGGGACAAGTATCATGGAAACAATTATCATCACTGTTTGAGATGAATGATGTAATGAAAGAATTAGGTGCAAAGATAGATGATGATTCATTATCTGCTTGCCTTGATGGAAATCCGCAAACCTTCATGCGACTTACGGGCGGCTATCCGTATTCCTTCATTATTCAGACAACGCAAAAGCATAACATTTCTGGTATCCTCTACATGCCGCGTCAAAATCATCGTGAACATGAGGGCGAGCTTCGAAGCTACTGCATTGAGGCATGGGTAAATGATACATGGAAACAAGTTCAAAAAGGTAAGCTTTCATCATCCTATGAACCAAAGCGCATAGCCTTTTTGCATGAGGTATATACAGATCGTATTCGTTTCACTGCACTCGATACATTTAGCGCACCTGGAAAGAGCTGCTTCTGGGCAATGGAACCAGACGGCTGGTATCAAAAAGAGGCAGACACGACTGCTAATCCAGAGTTTAAGGGACAGCTGCCGCAGGATATCTTTAGTGCATCGGTAATCAATCTTCTTTTGGCAGAGGAAGAAGAGACAGCCGTTTGGAAAAAGAGGATTAAACAGCGGGAATTAGCTCACTTAGAAGATAGTAAGCAAGTTGTGAATAATTTGCAAAATGTCACTTCTGAAAAGAGCGCAACCGCCGAAATTGATAACTAGTTACGTAAATGGGTGGCCGACAAACACTTCGCCGAGGTCCCCTTCGATAACCTCCTGGGTTACAATACAATAAAAAGAAAGGAATATCTACCATGGAATTTACAAAGTATGGAATCACAGAAACTCCAAAACTAATTTACAACAACCCACTTGCATCCAAGTCCGATATCGACGGCTTTGTGCTTGAGGGTACAGCTAACATTTCATTTCCTGATGGCAAGCTTCGCATGGAAAACGGATTAAGTGCTGCGCAGGGTCAGAAGGCAAACTACGTTTTATGGTGTCCGAAGGATTTTCCATCCAATGTTTACATTGAATGGGAGTTTCAGCCATTAAAGGAGCCAGGACTTGCAATCCTTTTCTTTGCTGCAAAGGGAAGAAATGGAGAAGATCTCTTTGATGAATCACTTCAGCCAAGAACAGGAGAGTATCCGCTTTATCATCACGGAGATATAAATGCCTTCCATGTATCATATTTCAGAAGAAAAGAGCCAGATGAGAGAAGCTTCCACACATGCAACTTAAGAAAGAGTTATGGATTTTATCTTGTTGCGCAGGGCGCTGATCCTATTCCGGACGTTGCAGATGTATCCGCACCGTACAAGCTTGGTCTTTTAAAATATGAGAATCAGGTACGCTTCTTTGTCAATGACTTAGAAGTATTCAATTTCAACGATGATGGAACAACATATGGTCCATGCTTGGAAGGTGGAAAAATCGGATTTAGACAGCTTGCACCGATGATAGGAGAGTACTCAAAACTTAAAGTTTATAGCTTTGAAAATTAAAAAAATATAGTTGAGAAAGTGTCTATTTACATAAAAGGTCGTTTTTGCTATGAACTAAAAATAAATTGAATAGACATCCAAAATTTGTCCGTTCTACCTAATGACAAATGATAAATTTTTAACAAAAAATAGAAAAAATTAATTTTTTTAGAACAAAAAGTAAAAAAAAGTATTGAAAAAATAAGCAAAGTATTATATAATATCGACAATGAAAATACACCATCCGTGTGCAGCAGATATCATCTTTGAAAACCAAAGTTTATAAAAAAAACTTGGTCGTAAATGCATAGAATGCACTCTAAAAGGATCGGAGTAGAAAAAAGGAAGGAGAAAAATCATGGGTAAGAAAAATAACACATCAGCCTATCAGCATAAGAAGACTCCGCTGATCACTGACATGAAGCGTCATAAGTGGCTGTATCTGATGGTTCTTCCAGGCGTTATCTGGATGATCATTTTCTGTTATCTGCCTATGGGCGGCCTGGTAATGGCATTCCAGAATTACAAGCTGCGTATTCGTGGTCATTCAGGCATCTTTTCCAGTTTCATCTACAGTGAATTTGTAGGACTGGATAATTTTAAAGAGTTTTTTACAAGTAAAACAGTTAGCTTCTGGTCGCTGTTTAGAAATACATTGTCCATCTCATTATTGAGTCTGGCATTGTTTTTCCCGGCACCGATTATTCTTTCATTGATGCTTAATGAGTTAAGATGTATGCCATTTAAGCGTATTTCACAGACACTGGTTTACATTCCTCACTTTGTATCCTTAGTTATCGTTGCATCTTTAACACAGCAGCTGTTTAACTCTAATGACGGTGCTGTTTACCAGTTAATGGAGATGTTTATGGGTGATGGGGCACCGAAGATTCTGACCGATCCGAAGTACTTCAATCAATTGATTGTAGGACAGAGTATCTGGAAGGAGACTGGTTACGGTACTATCATTTTCTTAGCAGCACTTTCCGGTGTTGACATGCAGCTGTATGAGGCAGCACGTGTAGATGGTGCAGGCAGATGGAGACTGATGTGGCATATCACACTTCCGGCCATCCGTGGTACAGTTGTTATCATGCTGATCATGAAGTGCGGAAGTATCTTAAACACAGGTTTCGAGCAGATTTACCTGATGAAGAACGATTTGAATGCTTCTAGGGCACAGGTATTTGATACCTACATTTATGAGAGAGGTATTGTAAGTGGCCAGTATTCTGTATCAGCTGCAGCAGGACTCTTTAAGTCTATTGTCAGTTTGATTCTTGTTTTAAGTGCAAATAAGATTGCAAAGCTCTGTGGTGAGAGCGGATTCTATTAAGGAGGCAAAAGCGATGGCTAACAATATTTCAAGAGCAAACAGAATTAAGCGGTCGCCTGGTGATGCATTTGTACAGGTTCTTCTGTATGTGTTTGTAGCACTTTTTGCCATAGCAACCGTTATCCCGTTTTTATATGTACTGGCTGGTTCCTTCGCGACAGAGCAGGAGCTGACTGAAAAGTCCTTCTTCCTGTTCCCGACAGTATTTTCTACCAATGCATATTCTTACATTGTAAAAGATGGTTCTATTTTTAGAGGTCTTGCAAACTCTCTGCTTGTAACAGCAGTTGGTACTTTTATCAATATGTTTATGAGTACCACACTTGCATATCCTCTGGCACGTTCCGACTTCCGTTGGAGAAACGGTATCACAAACATGGTTATCGTTACGATGCTGTTTGGCGGTGGTATGGTACCAAGCTACATCTTAGTTGTAAATATTCTTCATCTTCGTAATACATATTGGGCACTGTGGCTGCCAGGTGCAATCAGTGCATTCAACATGATTATTATCAAGAACTATTTCCAGGGTCTTCCAAAGGAACTTGAGGAGGCATCACACATCGATGGTGCATCTGACCTTACCATTTTCCTTAAGGTTGTTCTTCCTCTTTCCAAGCCGGTTTTGGCTTCCGTAGGTCTGTTCTACGCAGTAGGACACTGGAACTCATACTTCAACTCACTGCTGTATATTGATAATGTTAACATGAAGGTTGTACAGCAGGTACTGCGTGAGGTTATGCAGCAGGCACAGCAGGCAGAGACAGATGAGCTGATGGACTGGGGTTCAAATGGAGCACCGCCGTCTAAGGCAGTTCGTATGGCATCTACTGTAGTTGCAACTGTCCCGATTCTTTGCGTTTACCCATTCATCCAGAAGTTCTTTACACAGGGTGTTATGGTAGGTGCAGTTAAGGGCTAATAAAAAGAAGTGATAATGAGCGCGAAAATTTCGCAGATCATCTTTCATAGATGGCGACCGAAGGCTGCCTGTAAAAAGTGCAGCTTCGGACACTGTCAGAATATTTATTCCAGGAGGGTTTAAAAAATGAATAAGAAGTTTTTAGCAGCTGGTATGGCAGCAGCAATGGCAGCAACAATGCTTCCGTCTATGGCATTTGCAGATGAGCAGCCGACAGTAACTTTACTCGTTCCAGAGTACAATGCAGGAAAGAGCTTAAAGAATGAGGGCTCTGATGAGGTTATTAAGAAGGTTCAGGAGTACACCGGAATCAACTTCGAGATTAAGTGGGGAGATAATGGTGCATATGATCAGGTTCTTGGAACCACTCTTATGGACTTCGACAACATGCCAATGATTCTTACCTGCGGCGGCGCTATGAACGGAACAATCGTATCAGCAGCTGAGGAAGGTGCATTCTGGGATCTGTCCGAGTATCTTGATGACAGCGAGAAGTTCCCGAATCTGTCTCAGGTTAGCAGAGAAACCTTAAAGGGTCTGACAGTAGGCGGTGAGGTTATCGGTATTCCGCGTGTTCGTGAGCTTGGACGTTACGGCTTCTCCTATCGTCAGGACTGGGCTGATAAGTTAGGTCTTGGTACTCCGGAGACTATTGATGATGTTTATAACATGCTGTATCAGTTCACCTATGGCGATCCGGATGGAAACAATGTAGATGATACATACGGTATGGAAATGACTAAGTACACAGGACCGTTTGATATCGTTCAGACTTGGTTTGGCTGTGGAAACGGCTGGGTAGAGCAGGACGGTCAGCTTGTTCCGGTACATCAGACTGCTGAGTACAAGGAAGCAATCGACTGGTTAAAGAAGGTTTATGATGATGGTTTAATGAGCCCAGATTGGGTAACTATTGATACTTCTGAGTGGTCAAACGGCTGCAAGAAGGGTCAGAACGGTGTTTACATCGACGTTATGGATGGCGCTCGCCGTATTTGGGACTACTTCGTAGACAACGAAGTTCCGTCTGTTACTAATCCAGATGAGTTTGCATCTATGAACCTGTTAGGACCGATCAATGGCAAGACTCTTGCTACCTCCGGTTACAATGGTTTCTATGTAATCACTACTGATGGTGCTAAGACTGAGGAAGATGTTATCAACTCCCTTACCTTCCTTGATAAGTTAAATGATTATGATATGCTTATCTTAGCTGATTACGGTCTTGAGGGCGTTACCTATAACTGGACTGAGGATGGACAGATTGAGACTATCGAAGGAGAGACAAGTGATAGACCAAACCTTGGTTTGAACCAGATGGTTGCTTACATCCCAGGATATCCGGAAGATAAGAAGCCTCTGAAGCCAACTGAGAGAGATGATGCTCTGACCGAGTGCTACGAGCAGAGAACACGTCCGGTAGCAGTTACCAATCCGGCACTTGCTTACCTGTCTGGTTCCGAGACTTACTCCAAGTATGGCGCTGACCTTGACAACATCCTGTCTGAGGCAAGAACACAGTATATCTGTGGCGTTATCGATGAGCAGGGTCTGCAGGATGCTTGGGATGACTGGGCAAATAAGGGTGGAAATGATCTGATTGCTGAGGTTAACGAGGCATATGCAGCAGATCAGGAAACCGCTGAGGCTGATGAGAATACAGAGGCAGCTACTGAGGAGGCAGCTACTGAGGAAGCAGCTACTGAGGAAGCTTCCAGCCAGGCTGAGTAATTAAAATGATGTTGGGGTCAAAAGGTATTTTGACCCCTTTGATACCAGATTGCTACGTGCTTTGCACTCTCGCAATCTTCAAAAACATTCGTAATCCGCTCATTTTTCTTTGAAAAATGGCTACTTACTCATATTTTTGGCGGGTCAAGAGTTCAAAAAACCTCTTGCAAGCAAGCTTGCATCGGCTTTCTGACCTTTTGACCCTGGTATCATTAAAATTAAAATAAGAAAACCGTCAATGGTGTGATACCAAAGCGGTATTGGGGACACCTGGTTTTAGCCGGGTGTCCCTTATTTTGTTTTTTGGTGAGTAAACGCCTTACAAAATGCAAATTGTCAAAAAAGAGCATATGTGAGGTGTGTGAAAAAGAAAGAAAAATGGGTCAAAATAACGTGGAGGACATGAAAAACATGGAAATGAAGGATCAGACAGTTCAGTCAATGACACTTCATCTGATGGAAAACAGAAAAGCGTATGGCTATACAACATGGGGCTGCATGTGGGAGAAAGGCGCTGTATCTAAGGATGCTTCCTTTAATGTGTACGCAAAAGACAGTACAAAAAATAAAATAGTGCCGTCTCAGTCAAGAATAACAGCATACTGGCCGGATGGTTCAGTAAAGTGGACAGCTCATACCGCAGACAGCAAAAACGGTGAAACATTTGAGGTTATTCCTGTAAATGAAGACGTAAGCAGCAAAAAGGATATGGAGCCATCACTTTTTGTAAAAGAAGAGGAAGATGCGTATATAGTTGACGCAGGCTGTGTTCACGCGACTGTGCCAAAGAATAAAAATGTGATTCTTTGCGATGTAACAGTGGATGGACGTGTTCAGGTGACGGATGCGGATCTGGTGCTGCAGCTAGAAGAAAGAAGTGTGAAAGACGGTGTATTGATTCAAAAAACAGTGCCGTACACAGGAGAGATTGAGTCTGTTTCTATTGAGGAGCAGGGACCAGTTCGCGTAACCTTTTGTTTAAGAGGAACTCATGTAAGTCATGCAAATGATCGCCGTGTGCTGCCATTTGTCATTCGAGAGACTATTTATCTTAACAGCCCAAAGATTGATTTTGAGCATACATTTTTGTTTGATGGTGATGAGAAAAAGGATTTCTTAAAAGGTCTTGGTGTGCGTTTCCATCGTCCAATGAAGGGTGAAATGTATAACCGTCACATTCGTTTTGGCACTGATCATGGAAGTTTTCATGAGGAGATGGCTGAGCTTCTTAGCTGGCGTCCAAGAGTAGCGCCAGAGATTTATGATGCACAGACAAAGGGACAGATGCTTTATCTTGATGCAGATAATGATCAGGCTGCCGCAACTGCAATAGAAGCATCTAAGCATATGCCTATCTGGAGCCGCTACGTGCTTTGCCAGGACAGCGCAACACATTTTTCCATTAAAAAGAAGATTGTAAATCCAGACTGCTGTTATATAGAGGGACTTCATGGCATGAGAGCACCGGGCAGCGTAAATATTGCTGATGAGAGCGGAAGCTTTTCTCTTTCCTCAAAAGATTTCTGGCAGAAATATCCGTCAGCAGTTGAGGCTTGTGATCTTGATCAGGACAATGCAGAGGTGATTTTCTGGCTGTGGTGCCCACAGGTTGAGGCGATGGATTTTCGCCATTATGCTGATCAGGGCTATTCTCAGACCTATTATGAGGGCTTCGATGTAGTTGGTGCATCTGCTTACGGTATTGGAAATACTAACAATTTCTCTATAGAGCTTTCTAATAACGCAGTATCTGATGGCGATGCATTAAAGCGCTTTTCAGACAGTGTTCAAAAGCCGCCTGTATATGTAGCAGATCCGTCTGTTTATGAAAAGCTTCAGGCATTTGGTGAGTGGAGTCTTCCATCCCAAAAAACACAGGTAGAGCGCTTCTTAGAGGAACAGCTTGATAAGGCATTTGATTTTTATAAAAATGAGGTAGAGGTGCGCAGTTGGTACGGCATGTTTAATTATGGAGATATCATGCATACTTATGATCCATTCCGCCATAGCTGGCGCTATGATATGGGCGGCTACGCATGGCAGAATACAGAGCTTGTTCCAACGCTGTGGTTGTGGTTGGCCTTTATGAGAAGCGGAAGAGAAGATATTTTTACAATGGCAGAGGCAATGAGCCGTCACTGTTCTGAGGTTGATATCTATCATTTTGGTCCGCTTAAAGGTCTTGGATCTCGTCATAACGTGCGCCACTGGGGCTGCTCATGCAAGGAGGCTCGTATTGCAATGGCAGGTCATCATCGTTTCTATTACTACCTGACAGGTGATATGCGTATTGGTGATGTCTTTGAGGATGTAAAGGATGCTGATGAGGCAATTGTTACGACAGATCCGCTTCGTTTCTTCTTTGACAAAGATAAGATGAATGCACAGGCACATGCGCGTTCAGGACCAGATTGGTCAAGCTTTTGCTCTGACTGGATGACACAGTGGGAGCGATTTAACGATGACACATACAGAAATAAGATTCAGATCGGTATTGATGATTTAAAGGCGTTGCCGCTTCGCCTTACCTCAGGCCCTGATTTTGAATATGATCCGAAGGACAGCCATCTTCGTTACATCGGAGAGCGCACAAACGGAGGAAGTCATCTGCAGGTGTGCATGGGTGCTATTCAGGTGTGGATTGAGATTGCCGATTTGCTTGGCGATGAAGAATGGAAGGATATGTTAGCAGAGCATGGCCGTTTCTATTATCTGCCAAAGGAAAAGCAGTTAGAAGAATCAAATGGTCTTATCGGAAACAGAGAGTTTAGCCTTCCATTTATGGCATCGGGACTTGCAGCATATGGAGCAGCTCGTTTGCACGATAAGTGGCTGGCACAGACTACATGGAAGATTCTTCTTCATGCACTTTGCACTCATAATAATACAGAGGGCTTCTTGGCGCATGACATCTTTGATGCAGGAAATAAAGAAGTACTTCATGAGATTCCATGGATTACTACAAACTTCACTTCACAGTGGTGCTTAAATATAATCACGGCACTTCGCTATATTCGCGAGGATTTGCCAAAGACAATGGAAGAGTTAGAAAAGCTTTTGGCAGGGCTTGATGAAAGTGGATTCCATAAAGCGTAAAGGAGAAAAATAATTATGACACAGAAATTTCACGATTTAGTAGCTGGCGCACGTTCATACCGTCGCTTTGACCAGAGTAAAAAAATGACTATGCAGGAACTTGAGGAGTTAGCTGAGTTAGGCCGCATCACACCATGCGGTGGAAATCGTCAGTATATCCGCTTTGCACTTTGCGCAGATGAGAAGATGAATGCAGAGATTTACAAAAATCTGGCATGGGCAGGCTATTTAAGTGACTGGGACGGCCCGGTAGAGGGAGAGCGTCCGACAGGCTATATTTTGATTTTGCGTGATTTGAGCCTTCAGAAGAATCAGACCGTTGACGAAGGAATCGTGGCACAGACCATTTTCCTTGGCGCAAGAGATATGGGCTACGGCGGCTGCATGTTAATGAATATCAAGCGCACCGAGCTTATGGAAATCTTTGGATTAGATCCAGAGAAGTATGCAATTTCAATGGTAATCGCACTTGGCGTTCCAGTTGAAGAAGTAAAGATGGTTGAGGTAAAAGACGACGATATCAAATATTATCGTGACGAAAATCAGGTTCATTATGTTCCGAAGAGAAGCCTGAAGGATGTGATTGTAAAGGAACTGTAATGTTTATGGTTCATGGGTAAGCCAATGTTTAAGGCAAAGCCCGAAGGCGAATGGATTTCACGAGCCGGACACTTGAAGCAGGTCTTTCAAATTAGTGTATAATAAAAAGAAACATAAAAGGAACCTGCTGAGTTTGGTCCGGCGACGAAACCATTGCACCGAAGGGCTTTTCGTAACCTATCTGTGAACTGGAGTTTAGAAATTTTTGAAAAATGGAGCGCAAAAATGAAAAAATTTACAATTTACTTAGCAGGAGATTCTACCGTACAAAGCTATAAGACACCTGTAAAGCCGATTACTGGCTGGGGTCAGATGCTACATACCTATTTTAAAGAGACAGAACAAAAGATGAATCAGGATGGCTGTGACTGGATGGGCTATGGCAAAAAGAGTGATTCTGATTTTGACCAGTCGATTATTTATGAGACAGATGGCATGTTTATTGATAACCGTGCAATGGCAGGAAGAAGCAGCAGAAGCTACTTCGATGAGGGTCGCCTTGATGATTTAAAAAAGGCGATCAAGTCAGGTGATTATCTGTTCATGCAGTTTGCACATAACGATGCAAACAAGGAAAAAGAGGAGCGTTATGTTACGCCAGAGCAGTATGAGGAATATCTGCTTCGCTATATAAATGCAGCAAAGGAGCGCGGCGCACAGCCAGTTCTTGTGACAGCAATCGCAATGAGAGATTGTGATGATACGCCGGATGGCAAGTTTAGCGTAAGCTTTCCAGAGTATCGTGATAAGATGCTTGAGATTGGGGATAAGTATGATATTCCTGTGATTGATCTGGGAAAAGCAACCGCTGATTATCTGAATACTGTGGGCGATGAGGGCTCAAAAAAGCTGTTCATGTGGTTAGAAAAAGGTGCATACGAGGGCTATCCAGATGGAAAGCAGGACAATGCACATTTACAGCAGGCAGGTGCAAAGGCATTTGCAGGACTTCTTGCAGGATTGATTCGTTCATATGATCGTGATGACAAGCTGGATAAGGTGAAAGCAGAGTTGGCATAAGTTTTGCGAAGGGCGAAGTGACAAAATGGGTCGCTCGCCCGAATAAGAAAAAGGAGACAACTATGAACGCGACAGTAAAGCAGGTCTGGAATGACCACGTAGAAATTGCATGGGAACCGGCAGAGGGCGCCGAAAAGTATCATGTTTACTGGGCCGATAAAGACATTTTGACAATGAAGTATCAGCTTGTAGGCGATACAAAAGAGTGCAGCTTTGTCTTAAAGAAGGCAACGCATGTGCCGCATTATTTAAAGGTAGCAGCTGTAAAGGATGGAACTGAGTATGAGATGAGCAATCTTGTTGAGACACCTCTTAAGGCAGTTTTTCATGAGCAGCTTGAAAAATTAAACAGAGGTCTTGTTGCTGTTAAGACAGACAAAGGTGTATATGTGGGCTGGCGTATGTTTATTGACGAGGTGCGCGGCTACTGCGATACAGGACTTACGGGTGCTGATTATGTCGTATACCGCGGTGAAAATAAAATTGCAGTCGTTACAGACAGCACTAACTATATTGATACAGATGGAACATTGCAGGATACATATAGTGTTGCACCAATTATTGACGGCAAAGAGGGAGAACGCTGTAAGAAAGTTCTTGTATGGGAAAACAATTATATTGATATTCCAATGAATAAGCCGGCTGATGGCCGTTCCCCGAAGGGCGAGATGTATCCAGAGGGTCAGCCTTACACATACAGCGCAAATGATATGAGTATAGGTGATGTAGACGGAGACGGCGAGTTAGAGTACATCGTAAAGTGGGATCCGTCAAATGCACATGATGTTTCTCATCGCGGTTATACCGGAAATTGCTACATTGACTGCTATCGACTGGACGGCACACTTTTATGGCGTGTTGATATGGGACCAAATATCCGCTCAGGAGCGCACTATACGCAATTTATGGTGTACGATTTTGACGGTGACGGCAAGGCAGAAATGTGCGTAAAGACTGCACCAGGTACAAAAGTGACTCGTTTTGCAGCAGACGGAACAGCGACAGAGGAATATATTACTCTTCCTGAGCGCGATGTAAAAAATGGCGTGACAAATCAGGACAATTATGTATGCACCGCAGCCGATTATAAAGAGCATCTTGTAGAGATGTTTATGGGCTGGAGCAGTCACCCAGAGGTTGTATCTGGACGTTGGCCTGCGACACTTGAGGAGTGTTTTGGTATTCCTGTTAAGTATCATTATCCGCTTAGCCGCGAGGATGCAAAAGAGCTTGTTTCTTACTTTATATATGAATTTGCACCGTCAAGAAGCGATAAGAATCATCTTGAAGCATTTGAGGGCTTTATCTATGATGGTCCAGAATATCTTACTATGTTTGGCGGTGATGGAAAAGAGCTTGAGACAATTGATTTTCCAGTGCCAAGAGGCGATGATGGCCTGATGTGGGGCGACTATGCAATGAGAAGAATTGAACCGTGCAACCGTGTAGATCGTTTCTTATCTGGCGTTGCATACTTAGATGGCGAGCATCCGTCCGTAATCATATGCAGAGGCTACTACACAAGAAGTACTGTGACAGCTTATGATTTTAAGGATGGTCACTTTGCAAAACGATTCATGGCAGATTCTGGTCATGTGCCAATGAGCAATCCATTTAATGACAATGCACACGAAAAAGAGGGCTTAGATCCTGTTTATGGAAAGTTTGCAGGACAGGGAGATCACAGCCTTTCAGTAGCAGATGTGGATGGTGACGGCTGCCAGGAGATTATCTATGGTGCAGCTGTGATTGACCATGATGGCAGTCTTTTATATTCAAGCTATGATCATCTGCCAGATGGACGTCTTGCAAAGCTTGGTCACGGTGATGCAATGCATGTCGCAAGAATCAATCCAGATTTGCCGGGATACCAGATCTTTAATGTGTTCGAAGGTGCAAAGGCAGCACCGTATGGATTTGCGCTTCGCGATGCACTTACTGGAAAAGTATTCTTTGGTGAATATGCAGAAGAAGATCTTGGACGCTGCATGATAGGAGATGTCGTACCGGGTGTGCGAGGTCTTCAGGTGTGGGTAAAGGACACCTTTGACTGCAACGGAAACAAGCTTGACGTAAAGCGTCTTGGAACAAACGCGAATATCCACTGGGCTTCTGATATGACAACGCAGATCATTGACGGTGTTGACTATATGGAGCGCAAAAAGCAGACCGGTATCATTAACGATAACACACATGGCATTATGCTTGACCCGCATGGAACGCTCACAAACAATGGCACAAAAGGAAATCCTTGCCTTGTTGCTGATATTTTCGGCGATTATCGTGACGAGATTATTCTTCGCCTCGAAGACAGCAGTGCAGTGCGTATCTACACAAACACAGATCTGTCAGCACATAAATTGTTTACGCTTCTTCATGACATTCAGTACCGCGTCGGCGTGGCATGGCAGAATAACTGCTACAACCAGCCGTGCTATACAAAGTTTTATCTGGCAAGCGATATGGAGTGGAAGTATGTGCTGCCAGCGCTGGCATCGACGGTGACTACCCGGTAGTTTTACGAAGGAAGTGGCTACTCGGAGGTTTTTTGAAAGGCGAGAGTGGTTCCCCGGAAGTTTTTTGAAGGGGCCACTCGGTGAAGCGTTTGTCGGCGATATTAGTATAATTTGGAAAGAGGGATTTTTATGAGCTATGCGTATGCTTTCAGCCTATTGGGAGAATAGGCTGAATCACATATTCTCCTTTAATATACATTGATTCGTAACTATATAGAAGGAGAAAAGAAATTTGAAATATAAAGTAAAAGATATCAATAGACTGGTTTATCCGATTCTATTAAATTATTTATTGAACAGCATATTTGAGATCCTTGATCAAGCGATTGTAGGACATTATTCTAGTCAGAGTTTTGCATTGGTAGGGATTGCGTCGTCTATGATTTATGCAGTTACAGGAGCGTTTGGTATAATGTCAACTGTATTCAATATTATCGCGGCTGAAAGAAAAGGAAAAAAGGATGAAGCTGGCTTTGAAAGCGTATTTGCTATTAATAAAATGCTGACATTGCTAATTGGTTTTCTGTTCTTTATTATAGGTTGTCTTGGCGGAAAATTATTTTTTCGACAAGTGTATGGAATTACAGGGAATGATTTGATAGAAATGCTTTCTTATTTTTATCCAGCGGCATTTACAGTAGTTCAAAATATGCTTATTTTTCAATATTCTGCATATTATCGAAATTGTTTCAATACAAAAATCACACTGTATAGTACAATTGTTTCTACGATAGTTAATTTATTTTTTGATTATTCTCTGGTATTTGGTTGCTTTGGATTGCCACAACTTGGAACAGCTGGCGCAGCGTGGGGAAGTGTAATTGGCTTATTTGTTGGCCTTTTCATATATCAAATTCCATATTGGCGGAAACATTCGCCGGTGATAGCGAAAAGAATGATTGAAAAAAATACAATAAAGCAAATGTTTCGGTTGTATCCATCTTTTTGGGGGCAAGAATTTTTAGAAAATACGATTTTGGTTTTTGTAGTATCTGGGATAGTATCGCGAATGGGAACAGATAAAATGGCTGTATACAGTCTTTTAGGAACTGTGGGCGGTATTGTTGGACTTCCTGTTTATGCGTATGCAATAGCAGCTCAAACCTATGCGCTGCAAAAAAGAGCATCAGGAAATAAAGATGAGGCAAAAGAATATTTAAAAACTGGCGCAGGCATGGCGTTCCTCGTAATAGGGATAGTATGTATTTGTTGTTGGATAGGGAAGGAGCAAATGCTAAGATGTATTATTTCAGATACGAATATAATACAGCAAGCGAAAAAATTATTAATATTTTTATTTGCAATACAGTTGATTAAAGTTCCGTATCAAATTTACATGAGTTACCTTCAAGGAATTGGATATGAGAAATTAGTTTTTTATTGTGTTGCAGCCGGAACGATTGCAACAAGTGTTGGAGTGCTTATATGCGGTACATTATGGAAATTATCAGGGATATATGCGATAATGTTTTTGGAATACTTGATACTAACATGGATATATAAGGGCTATACACGCTAGCAGCTATTGTATCTACCCGGAAGTTTTCCGAAGGGTCATTCGGTGAAGTGACTTTTTGGGTTCACGGGACGCCTTTCGCAAAAACGTCCGTCTCATAAAGCACATTCACCTAGGGTTTCACTAAGAAAGAACGTCTCTCGGAAGAGTATATCTTTTAAGAGGCGTTCTTCTTGACTTTGCAAAAAAAATGGGTATAATAATAATCAAGAAACAAAGAAACCAAGCAAAAAGGAATAGATAGCCATATTTTTGTATAGAATAGTAAGGAGGTAACATATGCCTACAGCTGTATTGGAAAGAGGAAGTAGAAAAGTGGATAGAAAAGTTCTTAGTATATCTTCAAAGAGACAGATTACAATTCCACAAAAATTTTATCAGACATTAGGATTTGGAAACGAAGCAGAATGTATTGTTCATGGGAATGAACTTATAATTCGTCCGGTGAAAACTGTTTCTGGTGGTGAATTTGCAGAACAGATTCTTGCAGAGTTAATTGATGAGGGACTATCGGGGGAAGCGTTACTCTCTAAATTTAAAGAACGTCAAGCTCAAATTAGGCCAGCTGCGGAAGCTATGCTTCATAATGCGGAAGAAATCGCAAATGGAAATGCGCCATTTGAAACGTATGAAGATGTTTTCGGATCGGAGGATGAGTAATGCTGTCAGTACGATTTGAACCTCCAGCAGCAAAATATATCAAAAAGCTGAAGGATAAAAAATTAAAAACGCTGTATCGGGAAGCAATTGATAAAATCTGCAATGACTATACAATAGGAGAGGCGAAAACCGGCGATCTGAGTGGATTTTATGGATATGACATTTATTATAATAAGACAAATTATGAATTGGCATATACGATTGAACGAGTTGGGGAAGAACTGGTAGTTGTAGTTATGGCAGGAACAAGAGAAAATTTTTATGATCAGTTGAAGCGTTACATAAAAGGATAGAGATATAAGTAGATTGGACAGCAAAAACCTCTCGGAAGAAAATTTCTTCCGGGAGGTTTTTTAATACCGTAGACGATAAAAACAATTATTCCAGTACGAGCAGCAGAGCCATCTTAAACTTGCCCTGAGCGGTAACGCTGTGCAGACCATTCTTATCAAAACGGAAATTCTCACCTGCGGACAGCGTGTAATCCTTGCCCTCATAACCGATGGTAGCCTTTCCTTCGAGTGCGAAGATAATTGCGTTGCCGGGTGCACGATGTGGTGTTAGGCCAGTTCCCTCGTCGAATGCCATCAGCACAAACTTCATGGTGCCGTTGCTAACAACGTCAAGATTTGCAATACTTCCCTCTTCATAAGAGATTAAGTCCTTCAGCTTCATTACTTCTCCAGATTTTACAATACTGTTCATAGTTGTCTCCTTTTTAATAATAATTTCTGTGTAAACAGTTCCGGTAGTCGTTTCCACTCCGCAGAGGGTGTCGCCAGGAACGATAAGACAGTCACCGTCTGATACCGGCTCCTTTTTTGCCAGATCTCCAATAAGAAAATCAGCAGTTCCTTTTGCACCAATATAGATGGAAGTTACATCATAGCGCTCCTGACTGATGGACGTATCCTTGCCAAGAGAAAAGAATGTAACCGCAGTTGTCTGTCCCATCTTCGCATCGCGAGAGATAGTCATTCCATCCTTGATCGGACGCAGCTGTTCCACTGTAAATGTGCCAGTCATAAAAATAAATCTCCCTTCTGTTGATATTTTATCTTATAAGTATGGAAACATGCAAGTGTTTTACAAAAATCGGGCAGGAAAACCCACGATTTGTTACTGTTCATGGATAAGCCAATATTACAGCAGAGCCCGAAGGGCTTTCGTTACATGACGCATGAACAGTATCACGGAGTCTGCGAAAAGCCTTCGCAAGTAAAAGTCAAAGTTGTATTTCTGTCAGCGGTATGGTATACTGGACAAGCAGTAAAAATCTTGAAAAAACAGAAAGCTGTACTTTCTGAAAAGCGTACTAAACGCAGAAATGAGGTCTATTATGGATTCAGTAAAAATGAGAGAGGCCGTAGAGGCTGGAAAGACCATTCTTGGTATTGAGTTTGGCTCAACAAGAATTAAGGCAGTGCTGACAAATGAGGAGAATGCCCCAATTGCACAGGGAGCACATGACTGGGAAAATCGTCTGGAGAACGGAATCTGGACGTATACTCTTGAGGATATCTGGGGCGGATTGCAGGATGCATACGCAAAGCTGGCAGCAGATGTTAAGGCACAGTGCGGTGCTAGTCTGAAAAAAATTGGTGCAATCGGATTTTCAGCAATGATGCACGGCTACATGGTATTTGATAAGGAAGGAACACTGATGGTTCCGTTCCGTACCTGGAGAAATACAATCACCGAGCAGGCAGCAAAGGAGCTGACAGCTGCATTTTCATTTAATATTCCGCAGCGTTGGAGCATCGCTCATCTGTATCAGGCAATTTTAAATGGTGAGGAGCATCTGCCGCGCATTGACTATCTGTCTACACTGGCAGGTTATGTTCACTGGAAGTTAACAGGAAAGAGAGTGCTTGGTGTCGGTGAGGCATCAGGTATGTTCCCGATTGACAGTAAGACAAAGGATTACGATCAGAACATGGTTGAAACCTTTGATAAGCTCGTTGCACCGAAGGGATATTCCTGGAAGCTGCGTGACATTTTACCGCAGGTACTTGTAGCAGGTGAGCCAGCCGGAAATCTGACCGAGGAGGGCGCAAAGCTCTTAGATCCAAGCGGAGAGCTTGAAGCTGGCATTCCAATGTGTCCGCCGGAAGGTGATGCCGGAACTGGTATGGTAGCAACAAACAGTGTAACTGTACATACAGGAAATGTATCAGCAGGAACATCTGTATTTGCAATGGTTGTCATGGACGAGAACGAGACATTAAAGAAGGTTCACGAGGAGATCGATATGGTAACAACACCAGATGGTCTTCCTGTAGCTATGGCTCACTGCAATAACTGTACCTCTGACCTGAATGCATGGGTAGGTATCTTTAAGGAGTTTCATCAGGCGCTTGGTGTTCCAGTTGACATGAATCAGCTCTTCTCAGTACTGTATAATAAGGCACTTGAGGGCGATGTTGACTGCGGTGGTCTGATGGCATACAACTATTTCTCAGGCGAAAGCATCACAGGCTTTGAAGAGGGTCGTCCGCTGTTTGTGCGTACACCAGACAGCAAGTTTACACTTGCAAACTTCATGAGAACTCATCTGTACACCTCTCTAGGCGCATTAAAGGTAGGTCTTGATATTCTGTTTAAGGAAGAGGGCGTAAAGCTTGACAATATCTATGGTCATGGCGGTCTGTTCAAGACAAAGGGTGTTGGACAGCGTATCATGGCAGCAGCAATCAATGCACCTGTATCCTTGATGGAGACAGCAGGAGAAGGCGGAGCATGGGGAATTGCACTGCTTGCTTCCTACATGCTTAATAAGAAAGAAAACCAGCCATTAGATGCGTTCCTTTCAGAAGAAGTATTCCACGGTGAGACTGGTGTTCGCATGGAGCCAAATGCAGAAGATGTAGCTGGATTTGATGCGTTCATTCAGAGATATAAGGAGTGTCTGCCAGTAGAGCGTGCGGCAGTAGAGAGCTTACCACTGTGAGTTGGTGGTTACCCGAAAATGTGATGGATGCCGGAAGTGTTACAAAGTGGCAACCCGCAAGTTTAACGAGGGCCCCACTCGGCGAAGTGACTTTGTCGACGGGCCCAACTCCGCAGGTCCCCACTACACGTTTTCAACGTAGGTGTATTTTGACAACGGGCCCGCTACAACGTCCCCGGCTGCGCAGCAGACGAGTGTCTCAGTAAAGCACATTCGCCTCGGGGTGCCACTACGTTACGATGGCAAACCAAGAGTGCTGTTGCATAATATAGTGAAATGGTCTGTATCTGATTGACAGGTATGGACCATTTTTAAGAAAGGGAAAATTATGAAATACCATAAACCATCATTTTTTGATCAATTTAAGTGTATTGGTTCGGCCTGTACAGATACCTGCTGTGCCGGATGGGAAATCGAAGTTGATGAGACAACAGCGGAAGGGTATCTTACCGAAAAGGGTGCATTTGGAGATCGTCTGCGCCGCGAGATTGGAAGCGAACCAGGCGAATATTTCTTTAAATTACAGAACAATCGCTGTCCATTTTTAAATAAAGAAAACCTATGCGATATTTTTATCAATTTGGGAGAGGACAGGCTTTGTGATATCTGCCGTGAGCATCCGAGATTTTATAATTGGTTTGGTGATTACACGGAAGTAGGTCTTGGACTATGCTGTGAAGAAGCCGAGAGACTTTTATTTTCTGACAGTAAGCCGCTTACTTTTGTGGAAGAAGTTACGCAGGATGAAGATGATGAACTATCGGAAGAAATGTGGCACGAGGCAGAGGATGTCTGTCCAACTGCAGATGAAGAACAAGATTACAGTGATGAGGATGAACATACAGATTCTTCTGACCTATTAGACGACGAATCCGAAGAATGTGAGCAGATGCTTGAAGAACGAAAAGCAATCTTCTCAATTTTACAAAAACGTAAAAAAAATATCGGCGCACGCCTAAAGAGACTGCTTTTGCAGCTGCCATATGCAGATGAAATGTTGCTTCTGACAGTTCCAATCTTGGAGTGGGACGATCCAGAATCTATTCCGAAATTAGACTATAATGCAAAGCCAAGCACGAATACACTAAAAAGCAGTGCATTATTTTTGATTCGCTTTTTTGACGGAATGGAATCACTTGACGAAACATGGCCGTCCATGATGAAAGAGCTAGAGCAAAACATTGATAGTTTAATAGATGTTGATAAAGCAGCAGAGTTCCTTCAATTCATGAAGGGCGAGAATCGCTTATACGAGTACGAACATATTGCAGTGTACTTAGTCTATCGCTATTATCCAGAGATTTTATTTGATGGTCAGATTGAAGCAAAAATTCTGTTTGCGGCTGCCTCCATTTGCCTACTATTTCTTATGGACTTACAGTGTTTTCAGGAAAATGGTGTTTATACACAGCAAGATCGCATTGAATTAGTACGGCGCTTCTCAAAAGAAATCGAATACTGCCCAGAAAATATGGAACGCTTCGAAAAGTGCTGCACCGAGCAATACGAGGATTTACTTAATAGTATTTTCAATCTATGCCATCTTTTTGCCGACAAACACTTCGCTTCGCCGCATTCATAACCTACCGGGCTGCACCCCCGATGTATTGAAAAAAGTGCAAAGAAACGCATTTGTCCGCTTGTAAGATTTTAGGGGATATGCTATTATAATGTCAGACCAAAGGTTAAGACACAAACGGCGACAGGTGGATGTGCAGCATCGCCGGGAATCGAAGAAATAAAAAACATTAATTCGGTTTCGGGTGATGCGGCACATGATAGGGCCCCTGACCGGGGGTGTCAGCAATTTTAAGTTACAGTTCACGTGTCATGCTAGATCTGGATAAATCTCATGCTTGCATGAAGATTTGACAGATCAGCAGGACGAAGTGGACGCCCGTTAATGAACAAAACAAAGCTGCGTAGCAGCGACGCACGGAACGTGCGGTTTTGTGAATGGGTGTCCCGTGAACAGCAACAATATTAAAGGAGGTTTTTTAATCATGAAACAGTTTGAAGCATGGGCTGGTTTTAAGGGCAGACTCTGGAAAGAGGAAGTTAACACCCGCGATTTCATTCAGAACAACTATACTCCATATGATGGAGATGCATCCTTCCTTGCAGATGCTACTGAGGCTACAGATAAGCTTTGGGGAGAGCTGCAGGAGTTAAATAAGCAGGCTAGAGCAAAGGGCGGCGTACTGGATATGGATACCGATATCGTTTCCAGCATCACATCCCATGGCCCGGGATACCTGGATAAGGATCTTGAGAAGGTTGTAGGTCTTCAGACTGATAAGCCTTTAAAGAGAGCATTCATGCCTTACGGCGGTATCAGAATGGCAGAGGAGTCCTGCGAGATGTACGGATATACTCCAAGCCCAGAGCTGCACAAGATCTTCACTGTATATCACAAGACACACAATCAGGGCGTATTTGATGCATATACACCAGAGATTCGTGCTGCACGTAAGAACAAGATCATTACTGGTTTGCCGGATACCTACGGCCGTGGCCGTATCGTAGGCGACTATCGTCGTATCGCTCTGTACGGAATTGACTTCCTTGTTGCTGAGAAGCAGAAGGATCTGGCTAACTGCGGCGATGGTACTATGACTGATGATGTAATCCGTCAGAGAGAAGAGCTGGCTGATCAGATCAGAGCACTGAAGGATATGAAGGTTATGGCTGCAAGCTATGGCTTCGATATTTCCGAGCCGGCTAAGACCGCTCAGGAAGCAGTTCAGTGGCTGTACTTCGGATACTTAGCAGCTATCAAGACTCAGAACGGTGCTGCAATGTCCATCGGACGTGTATCCACTTTCATTGATATTTATATGCAGAGAGACCTTGAGAATGGCGTTATCAACGAGACTCAGGCTCAGGAGATCATTGACCACTTCGTAATGAAGCTGCGTATGGTTAAGTTCGCTCGTATTCAGTCTTACAACGAGCTGTTCTCTGGTGACCCGGTATGGGCTACTCTGGCTATCGCTGGTCTTGGCGTAGACGGACGTTCCATGGTTACTAAGAACGATTATCGTATCCTGCATACACTGGAGACTATGGGACCGGCTCCGGAACCGAACATGACTGTTCTGTATTCCAAGAACCTGCCAGAGTACTTCCGTAAGTATGCTGCAGAGGTTTCCATTAAGACATCTTCTATCCAGTATGAGAATGATGATGTTATGCGTGTTGTATGGGGCGATGACTACTCCATCTGCTGCTGTGTATCCGCTACACAGACCGGTAAGGAAATGCAGTTCTTCGGCGCTCGTGCAAACCTGGCTAAGTGTCTGCTTTACGCTATCAACGGTGGTGTTGATGAGAAGACAAAGGTTCAGGTAGGTCCGGCATACAAGCCGATCACTTCCGAGTATCTGGATTATGATGAAGTTGTTAAGAAGTATGACGTTATGATGGATTGGCTGGCAGGAATGTATGTAAATACTCTGAACCTGATCCAGTATATGCATGACAAGTACTACTATGAGGCAGCTGAGATGGCTCTGATTGATACTGATGTACGTCGTACATTCGCTACTGGTATCGCAGGATTCTCTCACACAGTTGACTCCTTAAGTGCTATTAAGTACGCAAAGGTTAAGACTGTACGTGATGAGGACGGTCTGGTTGTTGATTATGAGATCGAGGGAGACTTCCCACGCTACGGTAACGATGATGATCGTGCAGATGACATCGCTGTAGAGCTGTTAAGACAGTTCCTGACCAAGATCAAGAAGCGTCACACCTATCGTAACTCTGAGCCGACAACCTCTATCCTGACCATTACTTCTAACGTAGTTTATGGTAAGGCTACTGGTGCTCTTCCGGATGGTCGTCCAGCTGGTGAGCCACTGTCTCCAGGTGCTAACCCGTCTTACGGCGCTGAGAAGAACGGTCTGCTTGCATCTCTGAACTCTGTTGCTAAGCTGCCATACGAGTGGGCTCTGGATGGTATTTCCAATACCCAGACCATCAACCCGAGTGCACTTGGAAACACTGACGAAGAGCGCGTAAACAACCTTGTACAGGCTATGGATGGCTACTTTGCAAATGGTGCTCATCACCTGAACGTAAACGTATTTGGTGTTGAGAAGCTTCTGGATTGCCAGGCACATCCGGAGAAGCCAGAGTATGCTAACTTCACAATCCGTGTATCTGGTTATGCAGTTAAGTTCATCGATCTGACCAAGGAGCAGCAGGACGACGTTATCAAGAGAACTTGCCATTCCTTCCTGTAATTAGGAGTAGTGACAGACTCGATTGATTTCGATCTGAACAAATCAGAATAGATTTGCTGTAAATTTATAAAACTAATACAGGCGGAGGGTGCTTTGGCACTCCCGCCTGTTTTACTACAAAATAATAGTAAACGTGAAGACATGAAGTTCACAAAACAAGAAAGGAAAAAAATTATGATTCAAGGCATTGTTCATTCTTTGGAATCTTTTGGTTCTGCAGACGGACCAGGAGTTCGTTATCTCGTATTTTTAAATGGCTGCAATTTGCGCTGTAAATATTGCCACAATCCAGATACATGGGCAAAGAAAGACGTACAGCTTTTAACAGCTGACGAAATTTTAGAAAAGGCAGTTCGTTATAGAAATTATTGGGGCGACAAGGGCGGCATCACTGTAAGTGGAGGAGAGCCACTTTTACAGATGGAGTTCATGAACGATCTGTTTGCAAAGGCAAAGAAGTTAAAGATCAATACATGTATCGACACCGCAGGAGAGCCATTTACGAGAGAAGAGCCATTCTTCGGACAGTTAGAGCAACTGATGACAAATACCGATGTGCTTCTCTTTGATTTAAAGCATATTGATCCAGAAAAGCACAAGGCGTTGACTGGCAAGACAAACGAGAATATCCTTGACATGGCAAGATATCTTTCCGATATCAATAAGCCAATCTGGATCCGTCACGTGCTTGTACCAGGCATCAACAGCGACGAAGAGTCACTGACAAAACTTCATGAGTTCATCAGCACCTTAAATAATGTATATCGTATCGATGTACTTCCATACCATACACTCGGAGTATTCAAATGGAAAGAGCTTGGAATCAAGTATGGTCTTGAAGGTGTACCGACTCCAACCAAGGAAGAAGTCGAACTGGCAAGAAAGATTCTTTGCGTAGACGAGTACAATCGCTACAAGAACGCATAAAAGCCATAAATTTGTATAAAAACCATTGGGGAATGATCTCCAGTGGTTTTTGCTATTATTTGGTCCGACGACGAAAATATTACACCGAAGGGCCTTCGTAACAGGACGCGTTTCGCTACAGTTCACTGGACGCCCATTCGCAAAACCGCACGTTCCGTGCGCCGTTGCTAGCCGCAAACAAGTTTGCGCGCAACTTTGTTTTGTTCATGAACGGGCGTCCACTTCGTCCTGCTGATCTGGACAAATTTCTATGCAAGCATGAAATTTGTCCAGATCTTGCAGGACGAGTGAACTGTTGAAACACAAATTTCCTTGAAAATAGGAAAATTTCCCATTGCCAAAGAAAAAAATATCATGTATAGTTAAAGAAAAGAGGTTTGAAACCGCTTGCAAAGGACAACTTGAATAAAAATTGTACAGCGGGTGACAGAAAGGCATGGTACATTTATGGCAAAAGAGCGTGCGAATATTTATACGATCGCAAAAGAGGCTGGTGTATCTCCGGCAACAGTTTCGCGCGTGCTGACCAATAACGCCAGAGTCAGTAAAGAAAAGCGTGAAAAAGTACAAAGCGTGATACAAAAATATGGATACACACCAAATGCGCTGGCACAAGGTCTTAGTAACTCAAAAACAAGGTCGATTGGTCTAATGATTGCTGATATTTATAGCCCATTCTATTCAGCGGTAGCGACAGAATGTGAAAAAGCAGCAGATAAAGCAGGCTATCTGCTGTTGATGCTTACGTCGTTGGGTGATCCAGAGCTTGAAAAAAAGCAGTTAATGAAGTTGTATGAGCAGCAGGTGGATGCAATTATCGTAGTTGGCGGTGTAATAGACAGAATTGCGGTAGATGAAGAATATGTAGAACAGCTTAATCATATCTTGGAAAGCACACCAATTATAGCAACAAATCGTCCTGTAGGTGTGAGAAATTGTAAGATACATCTTGATGAGGGCGGCAGCATGGATCTGGCGATGGACTATTTATTTAGTCTTGGTCATGAAAAGATTGCAATAATTGGCGGACGAAAGGATGCGAAGTCTACACTGGAAAAGCGTATGCGATATCGCACAATGATTAGGCAAAGAGGAATTGTATATCGTGAAGATTACGTATTTGATTCCATTGATTATTCTAATGACAGCGGTTACAACTGTACGAAAGAGCTTTTAAAAAATCCAGATCGACCAACAGCAATAGTGGCAATCAACGATTTTACGGCAGCAGGTGTACTTAGGGCAATTCACGATGAAGGACTTCGTGTTCCGCAGGATATCTCAGTAGTAGCATTTGATAATACGTACCTGTCAGGTGCATTGACACCGGCATTGACATCAGTAGGAGCCAACTATACAGAGTTTGCAAAGCATCTTGTAGAGGCAGCAATCCGTGCATCAGAGAACGAGACATGCCCTGAGGACTATATGGTTCCGGTTGGTATTAGCGTAAGAGATTCCTGCACACATGTGCCTGAAGAAAATATTTGAGGAATATGAAAGTGGTTTCATAAGGTCAAAGGAAGACAGAAAATAGGCAAAATAGGCTAGTATAACAAGAAATCAAGGAGTGACATATGTTCACTCCTATTTTAATTGTAAAATATGCATAATAAAAAGGCTTGTATATTGGTGAGTTATTACAAAGATGTTAGAATGCGCAAAAATATGTTGACATATCAGATAAAAAATATATAATAAAGCTATGAAAAGGGTTTCAGCAAGGATAGTTGAAATGCACGAATGAAACCTCACCTTTCTGATAGAAAATATACATAATGTGACATGAATTTATTTTTTTATGAGAAAGATGAAAGCGGTTTCATAAATGCGTCAAAATAACTTTATAACCGCGAGCGCAGCAGTGGCTGAAATTCAAATTTTATTCTTTATTATTATTAAGGAGGGTAACATGGCAAAGCAAACATCAACTTTACCTCAGTATCAGTACAAGAGAAAGCATGGCTTTTTCTATAACCTTAAAAAGTATCGTGTACTGACACTGATGTGTGTACCGGCAATCGTATTCTTCTTTGCATTTAACTACATGCCGCTCCCAGGTATCTATGTGGCATTCGTTAAGTACAATTACAGAGACGGTATTTTCGGAAGCAAGTTTGTAGGTATGAAAAACTTTGAGTTTCTAATGCAGTCTGGAAAGCTCCTCGGCCTGACAAAGAACACGATTCTTTACAACTTGGCTTTCATCTTCTTAGGAAACATCATTGCGATGTTAATGGCAGTTTTGTTAAACGAGATCCACAATAAGTATTTTAAGAAGGTTTCACAGACATTGATGTTCCTTCCATACTTCATCTCACAGGTTCTTGTTGGTTTCCTTGTATTCAACCTGTTAAACTACGATACCGGATTTATCAATGGTATTTTAGTAAAGCTGGGTATGGAAAAATGGCAGCCGTATTCCGATAAGAGTGTATGGCCACCAATCTTAATTGCCGTATATCTGTGGCAGGTAACTGGTTATAACTCAGTTGTTTATTTCGCATCTATCTGTGGTATTGATACTTCTATCATCGAGGCAGCAAAAGTGGACGGCGCAAACTGTTTCCAGAAGATTCGCTACATTATTCTGCCAAGTCTTCGAAGCACAATCGTTATCTTACTTTTGTTCGCACTTGGTGGTATCGTAAAAGGAAACTTCGGTCTGTTCTACAACATTGTTGGTACAAATTCACTGTTGTATGATACAACGGATATTATCGAGACATACGTATATCGAAGTACAATCACAGACTTTAACTTCTCAACAGCATCTGCAGTCGGTCTGTATCAGTCAATCATCGGATTCTGTATCGTTATGGCAAGCAACTTTGCTGTTAAGAAGATCGATCCTGAGTACGCATTATTCTAAGGAGGGAGAAAGAAATGGCAAAATCGACAGTAAAAGGTACGAAAATCAAGCTGGATCGCTCCGATATCATAATCCGTACAATAGGATATGTAGTAGTTACACTTTATGCGTTGGCTTGCGTGTTACCATTCCTGATTATTATTGGAACCTCATTTACAGCTGAGGAAGTGATCCGTATAGAAGGAGCACAGCTGTTCCCGAAGCAGTTTACAACAAAGGCTTATGAGATGGTACTTCAGGGTGGTGCAATCTGGAAGTCTTATGGACTGACTATTACGATGACCTTAACTGGTACACTCGTTGGTCTGGGCATCATTTCCATGACTGGATATGCTTTGCAGAGAAAGGATTTCCCATTCCGCAATGCAATCTCATTCTACATCTATTTTACAACACTGTTCTCAGCAGGTCTGGCTCCGTACTACCTGTTAATGACACAGACCTACAAGCTGCAGGATAACTACTTAGCAGTATGGCTTCCGCTTCTGATGTCATCTTGGCTGATCATTTTGATGAAGAACTTTGTAAAGTCTATTCCTCATGAGATCACCGAGTCTGGTAAGATTGATGGAGCTGGTGATATGAAGATTTTCACAGCATTGATTCTTCCAATGTTAAAGCCGGCACTTGCAACAATCGGTTTGTTCCTTGCAATTGGTTATTGGAATGAGTGGTATCAGTCATCACTGTTTTTAAGTGAGAAGATGAGTGTTTATCCATTGCAGTATACTCTGTACAAGGTCGTAAATAAGGTAAACAGCTTAAAGAGTACAGTAGCAGGTCAGTATGTTGACTTGTCCGATCTTCCGTCAAATGGACTTAAGATGGCAAATGCAGTCTTGGCAACTGGACCAGTTATTCTGCTTTATCCATTTGTACAGCGTTACTTTATCGGCGGTATCACCGTCGGAGCCGTAAAGGGCTAATGATTTTTGATTAATAGCAGGATAGTCTGCATTAATAGATACTTAACAAAGAAAGCAAGCGAGGAGAAGACTCGCACAAAGAAGGAGGATTTTAATATGAAGAAGAAGTTTCTTGCATCCGCATTGGCAGCATCTATGGTAGGAACAATGTTCGCATCAATGCCGGCATTCGCAGAGGAAGAGTCCAGCAGCGCAGCAGCAGAAGAGGTTACAAGCGCAGAAGCAGAGGAAGAGTCCAGCAGCGCAGCAGCAGAGGCAACTACGGGCGAGGTTCCAAATTATGATGATGTCTGGGCAGAGAAGTGGGCAGATGTTGATACATCTGAGCATGTAGTTATCAATTACATGACTACTGGTGATGCACCGACAAACGATGCAACACAGAAAATGTTAGATGAGCTGAATGCAATCCTGACAGAGAAGGTTAACGCAGAGCTGCAGATTTACTACATTGGTTGGACCGATTATCTGTCAAACTACAACCTGACTCTGGCTCGTATGGATGGTTCTGTAGATTTAGTTGGTACTGGTACCGACTGGCTGGATGCATGGCCAAACGCAAAGAATGGTGCTTTCCTTGAGTTAGACGAGGAAATGCTTGCTAAGTACGCACCAGTTACTTATGAGACTGTTCCGCAGGAAGACTGGGATCTGTGTAAGTACAATGACAACATTTATCTGATGCCAGAGGATAATTACGCGCAGTGGACAAATCATGGTTTTGCATATCGTCTTGACTGGGCAAAGGAAGCTGGTCTTGAGGATGGCGTTCACAGCTGGGAAGATATGACAACATACTTTAAGTATGTATGCGATAACAAGGATGAGCTTGGCGTTGTAACTCCTTGGGATTCTGATGGCACACAGTTCTCACAAATGGCAGGCGGCTGGATTTCTTCCCATAGCGATTTCGTATCAATTGATGGTCTTGCAGCAGCAGCTTACTGGGGCGGAACAAAAGATGATCTGTATACAATTGTAAGCCCACTGTATACTGATACCGATTCTCTTGTAGAATTTGCAAAGATGATGAAGGAATGGGATGAGATGGGTGTTTGGAAGACAGACGTTCTGAACAATACCTCTTCTGATAATAGAGAGGACTTCAAGCTTGGCAAGACTGCTGCTGAACAGCATCATACCGAGACTTGGACTGATCTTGTAAGTAAGACTCCAGAGAACGTACCGGGTGCTGAGGTTGGATTCTTCTGGTTTGGCGAGGAAGAAAAGAATGTTACTGCTTTGAATATTACTCACGGTGCAATGGCAGTTTCCTACGGTTCTGAGAACCCAGAGAGAGCTCTGATGGTTTATGATTTACTGAGAAATGATGCTGAGTGCTACGATCTGATCAACTATGGTCAGAAGGGTGTTCAGTGGGATGTAAACGATGAAGGTCTTCGTATTACTCCAGAATCCTATAATTCTGATACTGATGGTATTACAACTAACTTCTGGTGGGGACGTAACGATCTGTTAGAGATCCGTGACGCTACAAAGGATTGGGACAAGATTGATGTTATGTATAAAGAATTAGAAGATGCAGCAATTGATTATCCTTATGGTAAGTTTGTTGCAAACGTTGATGATATTCAGTCCTACATTAACAACATCAACGAAGTTAACACCAACTACATGAAGCAGATCGCATATGGTAAGTACACTGGCACCGCAGAAGAGATCGTTGCTGAGTATCAGCAGGCTCTGAAGGATGCAGGTATGGATATCGTTATCGAAGAGCTTCAGAAGCAGTTAAATGAAGTTTACGGTGACGCAGAATAATAAAAATAGTAACTACCCACAGTAATGGGTCAGTAAACGCGTAAAGGGCGGGGTGACCTTTGGTCATCCTGCTCTTTTTTGTAACATAATTTAGAAAGAGGAGCAATGATGACACATACATTTGAGATCAAAGACAATTTTTATCTGGACGGCAAGCCATTTCAGATCATCTCTGGTGGAATCCACTATTTCCGTGTAGTTCCGGAGTATTGGAAGGATCGTCTGGAAAAATTAAAGGCGATGGGATGCAATACAGTTGAGACTTACATTCCTTGGAACATGCATGAACCAAATAAGGGCGAGTTCCATTTTGACGGAATGCTCGACATTGCAAAATTTGTAAAAACAGCACAGGAGTTAGGTCTGTGGGTGATTATTCGTCCATCACCATATATCTGTGCAGAATGGGAGTTTGGCGGACTGCCGGCTTGGCTTTTGGCAGAGGATGGCATGAAGCTTCGCGGCTGCTATAAGCCGTTCTTAGATCATATTCGTTCTTATTATAAAGAATTGTTCAAGGTTTTGGCACCGCTTCAGGTAAACTACGGCGGACCAGTCATCATGATGCAGGTAGAAAATGAGTATGGCTACTATGGTGATGACACAGAGTATCTTGAGACAATGAAGCAGATCATGATCGATTTTGGTACTGTTGTACCTCTTGTTACATCAGATGGACCTATGCATGAGTCTCTTTCCTGTGGTCACTTAGAAGGTGCTCTTCCGACTGGAAACTTTGGTTCACGCACCGAGGAGCGTTTTGAAATATTGAAGCAGTATACAAATGGCGGTCCTTTAATGTGTACCGAGTTCTGGGTTGGCTGGTTTGACCATTGGGGCAATGGCGGCCATATGAGAGGAAATTTGGAGGAGAGCACAAAGGATCTTGACAAGATGCTTGAGCTTGGCCATGTCAATATTTACATGTTTGAGGGCGGCACAAACTTTGGCTTTATGAATGGATCTAATTATTACGATGAGCTGACACCAGATGTTACTTCCTATGATTATGATGGCGTACTTACAGAGTCTGGTGATATAACAGAGAAATATCGCCGCTATCAGGAAGTTATCCGCAAGTATGCACCGATTCCGGAAGTAACATACAGCACAAAGATCGAGAAGAAAGCATACGGAACCTTACAGTATGATGCAAGAGTTGGACTCTTTGAATCTCTTGATGATCTTTCAGCACCTGTAAAATGCAAGTTCCCGACTTCTATGGAGCGTTTAGGACAAAATTATGGATATATTTTGTACCATACAAAGCTTGAGAAAGAGCAGAATCTTGAAAAGATCCGTTTGTATGAGGCAAATGACCGTGCAAATCTCTTTGTTGATCAGAAACCGCTTGTAACGCTTTATGACAGACAGCTTCTTTCTGAGGCAAAGGCAGGAGAGGACTTTGCAAAGGAAGATGGAAAGCCAGTTACCTTTAAGAAGGGTGCACCGCTTGATATTCTTGTTGAGAACATGGGACGTGTAAACTTCGGACCAAGAATGGAGCATCAGAGAAAAGGTATCGACGGACACGTACAGATCAACGGTCACACTCACTTAAACTGGGAAGAGTATTGCCTGCCGCTTGACAACATCGAAAAGCTCGATTATACAAAGGGCTATACAGAGGGACTTCCGGCATTTTATCACTTTACGCTTGACGTGGACCAAAAGGGAGATACCTTCCTCGATTTCGAAGGATGGGGTAAGGGATGCATTTTCTTAAACGGATTTAATCTGGGACGATTCTGGGAGATCGGACCACAGAAAAGACTTTATATTCCGGCACCGCTGTTAAAAGAAGGACGAAATGAAATCGTCGTATTCGAGACAGACGGCAAACAGCCAGGAACAATAACCTTAAAAGATGAGCCGGATATCGGCTGATGAAGCTGGGGCGGACATTGTAATGTGTCTGCCCTTTTTTAATAGGAGAAAAAATCATGGATAGAACATATATTACACTGAACGAGAACTGGAAGTTTCACTACGGCGAGGTACCGGAAGGCTGGTACAAGGGATACGATGACAGTGCGTGGACTAGCGTTACGCTGCCACATGACTGGTCTGTACACATGCCGTTTGAGCAGACTAATTCTAGCGGAACTGGATATTTAAGCGGTGGCATTGGCTGGTATCGCGTGCGTTTTTCACTTCCAGAAGCATATAAGGGAAAGCGCGTGAGAGTTGTATTTGATGGAATCTATAAAAATAGTAGAATATGGTGCAACAGCTATCACATTGGAAAGCGTCCTTATGGTTATACACAGATCAGCTATGATATTACTGACTTTGTTCAGTTTGGCGCGATTGATAATGAGATTACTGTGCGTGTATGCCATACTGATTTAGCAGATTCACGCTGGTTTACAGGCTCTGGTATTTACCGCAAGGCATACCTTGTAGTGGAGGAGCAGGTTCATGCTGTATGGAATGGTGTTGCCTTTAATGTGTCAAGAGCAGATGAGCAGTCAGCGGCTGTTTGTGCAGATGCAGAGATTGTAAATGAGCTGGATGAGCGTGTGATTGGAACATTGACTGCTAGTCTAAAGCTATGTGGAAGTGATGAGGAGTCGGTTGTTTTTGCTAGAGTACCTGCTGTAATGGAGGCACATGAGAAGAAAACCTTCTATTTAAATGGAATGATTGGAAAACCAAAGCTTTGGTCTTGTGAATCACCATCATTATATGAGCTTTGCATTTCATTTGAAAAAGAAGATGAAAATGTGATTGTATTAGATAAAGAGCGCGTTGGTATCAGAACATTTTCATTTGATGCTGATCAAGGCTTTTTCCTGAATGGAAAGGAAACAAAGTTTAAGGGCGTATGTGTTCATCATGATGGCGGCTGTCTTGGTGCAGCAATGTATCGTGAGGTATGGCTTCGCAGACTGCTTAAATTGAAGGAAGGCGGCTGCAATGCAATCCGCTGCAGTCATAATCCGCATATGCCAGAGTTGTATGATCTTTGTGATGAGCTTGGACTTTTAATGATGGATGAGGCATTCGATGAGTGGGAAAATCCGAAGAATAAGTGGTCTACCGGTCATAATGTATATCCGCCAAAGCATGAGGGCTACGCAGAAGATTTCCCAGAGTGGCATGAGCGTGATCTCGCCGATATGGTACGCCGTGACCGCAACCATCCAAGCATCGTTATGTGGAGCATTGGAAATGAGATCGACTACCCGAATGACCCATATTGCCATCCACTATTTGAAACCATGACAGGAAACAACGATGCCAACAAGCCGGCAAAGGAGCGTCAGTATGACCCGGATAAGCCAAATGCTGAGCGACTTAGCGCAATTGCAAAGGAGTTGGCAGCGATTGTGCGCACACAGGATACCACAAGACCAGTTACATTGGCAGCAGCCTTCCCAGAGCTGTCATCTCATATTGGATTTTTTGATGCACTTGATGTTGTTGGCTACAATTATAAAGAGCATCTGTATGAGGAAAGCCACAAACGTTTTCCAGACAAGCCATTTTTAGGCAGCGAAAATGGCGGCGGCTACGAGCAGTGGTGTGCGGTGCGCGACAATGCATATATCAGCGGACAATTTTTGTGGACAGGAATTGATTATCTTGGAGAGGCACATGGATGGCCGATTCATGGTTCATCAGCAGGTTTAATGGATCTTGCAGGATTTGAAAAGCCCGGCTTCTATAGAAGAAAGGCATTCTGGAGCACAGAACCATTTGCTTGTATCCTGACACGCCCAGATGATGGTGATGAGCATGAGTGGAGACCGTGGAATGCACATTGGAATTATACAGACGGAGAAAATGTCGTTGTACGAGTATTCACAAATGTGCAAAAAGAAACTATTTCTCTTAGTATAGTTGGTATTGATGGTGAAAAGTCATTGCACTATGGAACATATCTTGAAAAAGAAGGCTGCACCGAATGGCGTTTTGCTTATGAGCCAGGTGTACTTAAGGCAGTGTGCGGCGAAGCCGAGTGCAGCATTCAGACAGCAGGAAAAGCAGTCGAGCTGTCTGCAAATGTATGGCATGCAGAAGAAACTATAAATAAGGAAGAAGTGATGCAAATCGAGGTTTCACTTACCGATGAAAATGGTGTTCTTGCGGCAGAAGATCTGGAAATCACGGCAGAGGTAATAGGAGGAACACTTCTCGGACTAGAAAACGGTGATTTAGCAGACCTAACGCCATACTGCGAGTCACACAGAAAGACACACAATGGCAGATTGATTGTCTATGTAAAGCCAAAGGAAGAAGTAAAGGTATGCATCAGCTGCCCGGCATTAGATAAAAGAGTGTGGATTGAATAATAATATATGAACAAAGAGGAATTACTATGGCTGCGGCGGTACAACCAATATTGCGGAAAATTCATGTATAAGGAACGATGCCGCCGCGGCATCTCTGAACAAAAAATATCAAGAGGTGTCTGCACCAGAACTGAGCTTAGGAAAATGGAAAATGGCGACACGCCATGGAAGAAAATGATAGGTGACTATCTGCTGCAAAGACTAGGTGTGCCGACTGAATATTTTGAGGTAATGGCAGATGCAAGGGAATTGAACGGATGGAGAGACCGCGAGGATATCTGTCTAGTTGTTTTTGAGCAGCCGCAGAAAGCACAGCAATTACTAGAAGTGTATCAGAAAAAGTATCGAAAAAAAACGCCATTTGAAGAGCAGTTTTTAAAGAAAATGCAGACCATTCTTCTGATGCAGGCGTACAAAAAAAGTTTTGAGAGCAAGAGCGTTGACGTTGAACGTGAAAAATCAGAGGGAGAAAATCTGGTGGAAAGCGCACAGCAGACGGTACTATGTACATTACCCGATGGATGGGAAAAAAAGAAGCTGTCAAAGTTTTTACTGGCTCCCTGTGAGTTGGAAAGTATTTTGCTTCTGGCAAATTGTCTGCTTCTTATCGGTAAGACAGATGAAGCTATGCAGATGCACAAGAAGGTAGCCGACTATGTAAAACAGGCAAAGTTTGAACCAAAGGTTCAGATATTGATTTATCCACAGGTGGCACTTCTTGGAATGAAATTCGAATTGTATGCAGGCAATGAAGAAAAAGCGTTTTCATATGGAATGGAAGCACTTGAGCTACTCAGACATCAGTACTCACAGCGTTATGTTGTTTTTGTTTTGGAAGAACTGCTTAATGTGTTAGAATGCATTAGCGTAAAAGGAAAAGAGGATCAGAAATACAAGGAAGAAGAGACAGAGGTAACAGAATTTCTCAAGACATTTGAGGAATTATATCGGTTGTTTTCGCACCCTAAAAAGAGAATGTGGCAGAGCATTAGTGTCAGCAATACGCATGAAATTGGACTGACACTTAAAATGCTTAGAAAAGCAATGGGATTGTCAGCGGCAAAGGTATCGGCTGCGAATCCAGACCATCTGACTGCGCGACAGATAGAGAAAATAGAGGCGGGGACGCATCGACCTTCTGGCAGAAATTATGAAATGCTCATGCAGTTTTATCATAAGACGGGACTAGAAGGGCAGCTGTTACTTGAGACTGATTCGCTGGAAGTGCTGCACCAGAGACAGGAAATTGTTGACTTCATTATACGCGAAGAATGGGATAACGCATGGGAAAGTTTTCAGAGCTTTAAGGAAAAACTGGATGTGAACGTGCCATTAAATCGGCAGGAAGTGCTGTTTATGGAAAGCAATATTTTGTATAAGCGAGAGAAGTTGGCCTCAGATGAATATCTGCGAATGTTAAAAGAGGCGTTGTCCTGTACAATGCCAGAACTTCCGCTGGAAAAATGGAATATGTGGGTGTTCCAGATAGAGGAGGGGAGTCTAGCTGGGAATATTGCAGATAAACTTGAAAAATCTGGTGAGTATGAGTGCGCAAAACAGATTTATCAAGCGTTGTATGAGTCTTTTGAGTTACAAATGAAACGTACTCAAATTCCTTATAGAGGTTATGTTGTGATAACAACCGGATTGGTTAATTTATTGGGTGATCATAAATTATATAGACAATCAATGCAAAAGGATAAGAAAATTATAAAAGCATTATTAAATGATACCATAGAGGATGTTGATTTTTTTCTATATGATATTTGTTGGAGTTTATATGAATTAGAAAAAGAAGAAGTTGATAAAAAAGAAGAATACCAAAATTGGCGAAGAAAGCTTTTTCTTATCTCATATCAACTTGCAAGCTTTTTCTATTCAGAAAATAGTGTAAAATTTTATCAAGAGAATATGGAAAAATATGTATCATGAACCAACTTTACTAGGTCTATCATTTTGTGGCAAAATAGAAGGCTGTTCTTCTGTGGAAGCCTCTTCTGTCTCAATAATAGTATCAGGATTTTTGGAGTTAGCTGCTTTGGCAGTAGTAAAATAAAAGGTAGAAGCTATTGCTGAAGCGGCTAATAAGGTGAAACATACAACTTTAAATTTTTTCATAGATAAAATCTCCTTTTTCTTTTTTTTCTTATTGTAAAACAGAAAATTAAAAGAGACAATACGTCGTATTTGAGACAGGTTTTGACACATTTCAAAATCTGTCTCAAATACGACGTATTGTAGGTTAAGTGGAAGTATAGTATATTGTAAACAACGACATAAATAATTTTCTGGCAATAGAAAAAATACAAAAAGGGGGAACGAGGGACTATGATTAAAATTGCGGTATGTGATGATAAAAACGAAGCGGTTGCCTTAACAGAGAAGATAAATGAAATTTTTGAAAAAGATGAAACAATGATTAGAATTAGTTATTTTAAGAATGCAGCATTATTGCGATATGAAGTAGAAGATAGGGTGTATTTTGATTTATACATATTGGTGATTCAGCAGGGGCGAACAGAAAAAGAAAAGCAGTTAATGAAGACTGTGCGTGAGCGAGATTCTGAAGCCTTTTTCTTAGTTTTAGCAGATAAACTTGAACCAACTTTAGCGTTTCCAATCAAATCAGTTCAAATCATTGCAAAGAATGCGTCTGATGATGAGATTGAGAATATTATAGAAGATGTAAAGGCTGCAATGGAAAAAAGAAAAAAACAATGTTACATTATGAAAAATCAGGCTGGAACATGGCGTATTTTATATAAAGATATTCAAAGTATTACACATGAGGGAAAATATAGTATATTTTTAGTTCAGGGGGAAAGAGAAATAAGAGTTCGCAAAACATTAAAAGAAATATTTGAAGGACTTACGAATTATGATTTTATATGGGTTGATAGAGGTACTATTTGTAATCTTGCGTTTGTAGAATGTGTTCACAATGGGGCAATTGTAATGAAAAATGGAGATAAATTCTGGATAAGCAGAGGGAAAATAAAGTATTTCAAACAACTTATCCAGAAATATTGGGGTGAATAAGCGAAGAAAAGTTGATTTGAAAGTCAAAAATGTTGATTTTAAGGACAGTTTTACATAAACTTATTTACATTTGCTATAGTAGAGACACGATAAACTTATCAAGAACGAAACGAAAAAACATTATAGGAAAGGAGTAAATTATGGGATTTAAATTAAAAAGAGCATTAGCAGCATTAGGAGTAGCAGCGTGCGTAGCAGTACCTACGTTGGCAGATACAACGTTTTATGCAAATGCACTTTCACAGGGTGGAGCATTTTCAACGACTCCAATAACAAAGAAAACAACTCCGACTGGAGTACCGGCGACAATGAGTTTTACTACAGTTGCCAATTATGATCCAAATGTGAATGCACATCCGTTGGCAGCACGTGTAAGAAATGCAAGTGGAGCAATAGCAGTATCTGATGTACAAGCAGTATTTGGAACAGGAACATATACATTTTATTACTATTCTGGATATGGCACTTACGGAGATACTTATGTAGGACGAATAGCAACGCATTCACAATCGACTAAAGGAGCAAATTTTAACGTAAGGTTTACACCGTAAAGTGAGTATTGAAAAGAGAAGCTTAGGCCTGCAGATATTCTGCAGGCTTAAGTGCTATTAAGAAAAATGGAGGAAACGTGTATGAGAAAACGAATCAGTGTATGTATGTTAGCGGCAATGATGAGCGTGACCAGTATGTATTCATTTGTGGCGCAGGGAGCTGAAAACGAGACAGAGCAGGAAACGGGAATCGAACAGGAATCAGAAACGCAGGCAGAGGAAGCAGTAGACCCGATGAGTGCAGACCGACTTTTGATGAGAGCAAGAGATTTTAGACCATCTGAAATTCTGGATGCATATTTTGGTGAAGGAAAGTGGGATGAAGCGTTAGTTACAAATCAGGATTCGCTGATAAGTGAAAGAAATGAATATGATGGTGAGGATAGGACGATTTTGATTTCACAGAGCGGTGTTGGTTTTTTAGCAATAATCGTTACTTATAAAAATGAAATACCAGATGAAGAAATAAGACGTCAAGAGGGAGAAGATTTATTACAGGCATTAAATATTGATATAATGGATGAATATACCAAACAAACGGATATTGCAAATGGTGATCGAGCAGTATATACCTATTATTTGCAGCAGGATGGAATCAAGCTATCGCCAGAGGGCTATTCGATTGGAGGCGAGGGTGATGGAACCGAATATTATGGTCAGCTTGCGAAAATCTCTATGGAAGATACGGGATATACGATGTTGATACAAAAAGCCTCAGAGGTTGTTGAGCGTGAAAGTGTTTCAACGCGGCAGCGGATTTCAGATGAGGATGCATTACAGGCGGTATATGATGCTGTATGGAATGGGTTACAGATTCCGCCATTGGAAACAAATCCAATTGAGGATTCATTACAAGTTGAAATTCAATATATTCCAATAGATATGGGAACAAATGAAGATGAGTATGTATATGACATCGGACTTTATGTGAAGCAAATGATTGATCCATCATCTGGATCAGATCAGTTATGGTATTTTGCAGGTCTTGTTGATGTGACAATGCCATATTGCTATACATTTACAATGGCAGTAGATTTTGAAGAAGATTTTCAGACGGAGTATTTAAAAATTTCAGATCGGGAGTAAAGGACGGTGATGCTCTATGATAGGAAGGGAATTAAAACGTATACTACAAAAACCAGCTGCGCTTGTATGTATAATTGTGTATATTGGAATTATGATATTGGGAGTAGAAACTGATTTGAGAGCTGACCATGAGTCTGGAATTTTAAGTTTATTTTATTTTACAGAAAACTATGGTGTGACCGCTTTTATACAGACGTTAATTTTTCCAATAGCAGCAGCGGGTAATTATTTTGATGAACGAAAAGGACATTATGACTGGTTGATGCAGATGCGTTCTGGTCAGATGAAATATTGTTTCGCAAAAATTGTATCTGCGGTATTGAGTGGAATTATATTGTATATGATAAGTGTGTTGTTGTTTTTTGTTTTATGTATAAGCATTGCACCTGCGGTAAGACAAGGAAGTACAGTAGAATCAATAAAACAACTTTTTGGAGGAACAATATCTGGGAACATAGAACCTTTTTGGTATAAATTGGCTTTATCAATTGGATATTATCCGACTACTGTTTTGTATGCATTGGGATATTCATTTCAGATTGGTATTTATGTATTGATTGGATTATGCGTATCTGTGTTTTGTACAAACCGTTATGTATTTTATGCGATGCCATTTCTTCTTACAAGACTGGGAGCTTATGTGGGTGGTTTGATGACCTGGACTTTATATACACCAGTGGGAATGGAAAGGGCTGCTGACGGCGGATTGATAATCTGCCTCACCCGGAATCTCGCCGCATACGCAGTGCTTGGATTTCTTTATTACCGAGAGATGAAATGGAGGGGGATCAATGGATAGCATGAGAAGAATGAACGCCTATGTAAAATTAAATTTTCAGCGCTGTCTGTCTCAGGGAAAAACACTTGTAATCTGTATTTGTCTGGCCGTCTTTTTCTATCTCTATTTTGGTGATGTGCGTGGTGGTCTGATGGAGTCGGGACAGAAAATTGGCATTATGGAGATGTTTCTTGTTGTGACCAACAATATGTATACGTCGTTTACTATATGGATTGGTTTTGTGCTGATTATATGTGACATTCCATATCGTGATGATGGTGTGTACCAGTATCTGCTGCGTACTTCCCGAAGGAGCTGGCTCTGGGGACAGATCGTGTATATTGTCGCAATTACAGTGATCTATTTTGCATATATATTTTTATTACTGCTGCTTCTTATTGTGCCGCAGGTAACATTTCAGACAGCGTGGACGACAACCTTTGTAAAGATGATAAATGCACCGTTTGGCTATGGAATTTCCAATTATTTTTCATTCCCAGTTTCGGTCATGCGCCAGACAACGGCGCTGCAGCTGTTTGGCAGATGCATTGTTCTTTGCCTGATGATTGGAATGGCAACTGGTTTTCTGACTATGATGCTTCATATGCTGTGGCCGAGTGGTCCTGGTATTGCAATCGGTGGAATCGGAATTGCGATGGACTATTGGGCAACGGTTGTGCGAGTCGGAGTGACAAGTAAATATTTGTTGTTTATCTCTCCATTCAGCATGAGTCGTGTCGGAAACTTAAGCACGACTGCATTTAATCGTGTTAATCCAACGTTTTCTTATGCGTGTCTGTTTTTGGCAGGAATGATTCTTGTGCCGCTTGCTGTCATGAATCTGAAAATAGGCAGATACGATTATAGCTAAAAAGCGAGGTGTGTATATGGAACCTTATATTATATTGGATGGTGTATCAAAAAGCTTCCGGTCGGTTGAGGTGTTAAAGCCGCTTTCGATTGAATTTGAAGAAGGGCTGATTCATGGCATTGTGGGACGAAATGGTTCTGGCAAGACAGTTATGATGAAGCTGATTTTAGGCTTTCTAAAGCCAACACAGGGTACGGTGACTGTAGGCAAAAAACGTGTGGGAAAGGATGTGGATTTTCCACAGGATGTTGGCGCGATCATTGAAAATGTGGATTTTATTCCATATTTAAATGCATATGACAATCTGTATAATCTGGCGGCGATTCGTCACCGGATCACAAAGGAAGATGTGAAACAGGTATTAGAGACTGTTGGATTAGGAGATACCGGAAGAAAAAAGGTGGCGAAGTTTTCACTCGGAATGAGGCAGAGGCTTGCAATCGCACAGGCTATCATGGAAAAGCCAAAGTTAATTATTTTGGATGAGCCGATGAATGGACTGGATAAGAGAGGCGTGGAGGAAATGCGCCAGATCTTTCTGAATTTAAAGGCAGAGGGGACGACGATTCTTCTTGCGAGCCATAACATGGAGGATATCCGTTGTCTGTGTGATAAGGTGTATGAGATGGATGCCGGTGTACTTACGCCAATAGATGGAGTTTCTTGATGGAAGGGGCGCTGCAAAGAGCAGCGCTTTTTCTTTTACAAAAAGTGCTTGCATAATTACTTGACTTGAGGTAACATATAAGTATACAAACAAAAAACAACAGTGTGAACTTTTGAGATGACATCGCTTTTCAGAAAGCAGAAAGTAGAAGGAGGGATTATGGAAAATCAATTCATGCTTCCGATTGGAATCGAAGATTTTAAAGAGATTCGAGAGGAATGCTATTATTATGTTGATAAAACGGCATTGATTGAGCAAGTTCTTGAAAAGAGAAGCAAAGTAACCTTGTTTACCAGGCCGCGCCGCTTTGGAAAATCATTAAACATGAGTATGTTAAAACGATTTTTTGAAATAGGAACGGATCCCTCTTTATTTGAAGGGCTTCATATTTCAAAAAATGCGGCGCTGTGTGAGCGATATATGGGAAAGTATCCTGTGATTGCAATTAGTTTAAAAGGCGTGGATGCAGCATCTTATCAAGAGGCAGTTGTCCAACTCGTAGAGATTATAAATCAGAGTGCAGCGAGCTTTCAACTTTTGCAGAATAGCGGTAGGTTGACCGATTATGAAAAAGAAAGATTTTGTAAGCTGCTTGATGATGATATGAATATGAAAATTATGAGTTCAAGTATGTTATGGCTGACAAAGCTTCTTGAAAAACATTTTAATCGAAAAGTGGTTATATTGATTGATGAGTACGATGTGCCGTTAGCAAAGGCATATGAAAATGGCTTTTATGACGAGATGGTTCTTTTGATTCGGAATATTTTTGGAAATGTATTAAAGACGAATGAGAGTCTTGCTTTTGCTGTGCTGACGGGGTGTTTGCGTATTGCAAAGGAAAGTATTTTCACGGGCTTAAATAATTTTAAGGTGTATTCAATTACCGATGTTGAGTTTGATGAGACATTTGGCTTTACAAATGAAGAAGTGAAATCAATGCTAAAATATTATGGATTGGATCGTCATTTTAATCAGGTAAGGGAATGGTACGATGGCTATCGCTTTGGTAATGCGGATGTCTATTGTCCGTGGGATGTTGTGAATTATTGCGATGACCATCGCAGCAATCCAAATGCAGAGCCGAAAAATTATTGGATGAATACAAGTGGAAATGATGTGATCAATCATTTCATCGACAGTATCAATGATCCCGGAATGTTGACAAAAGGTGAGTTGGAACGGTTGGTAAACGGCGAGTTTATCACACAAAAGGTAGATGAAATGATAACGTATAAGGAATTGTATTCAAGTATCGACAATCTGTGGAGTACACTTTTTATGACAGGCTATCTGACGCAGCGCGGTTATATCGGAAATGGGTATTACCGCCTTGCAGTTCCCAATCGAGAGATTTGCAATATTATCATTGAGCGTGTGTTAACCTTGTTTCGCAAGGAGGTTGCCCAAAACGGCAAGTTGCTTGAAGACTTTTGCAATGCAATCGTATCGTCAAATGAAGCGGCTGTTGAACAGCTACTGACTGAGTACATGGAAAAAACGATTAGCATTCGCGATAATTTTGCCAGATCGCTTCATGAAAATTTCTATCATGGATTGATGATTGGAATTTTAGGATACAGGCGAGACTGGGAGATTTTATCCAATCGAGAGTCCGGCGATGGCTTTAGCGATATTCTTATAGAGACAACAGAACCAGAGAATGAGATTGGAGTTGTGATTGAGCTAAAATATAGTAGCGATGAAAAGAACCTTGATACAGACTGCCGTGGAGCGTTACAGCAAATCGAGGATAAAAACTATGTGCAGGAGCTGTGTAACAAAGGTTATCGGAAAATCTTGAAATATGGAATTGCATTTTATCATAAAAAATGTCGGGTTATGGTGAAACCAAATTAACAGAAAGGAATGAGAAAGTATGGGCATGTTTGTAAATCCTGGGAATCAGGCATTTCAGGTGGCAGTAAATTCTGAAATTTACAAAAGTCGGGTGGGAAAGCCCACGGTTTTAACCGTGGGATGAAAGCCAAGAAACTTTTTGCAATTA
>ERZ809296.669-NODE-669-length-51457-cov-5.453309_pt1 | contig 51457 bp, 51 predicted proteins | sample MGYA00520511_ERZ809296 | MGnify/ENA primary metagenome ERZ809296 (study PRJEB31576, sample SAMEA3212662) | Homo sapiens | biome: human-gut; feature: human gut; material: fecal | place: Sweden | collected 2012 ...
ATCAAACGGCTCCTGATGGTATAATTCCTTGTAAACCTCAACACACTTCATGGATCTGTTTTCCTATTCTTCTTGTTTATTTGTAAAATTCTGCGTACCACTCAGCGAACTTCCGCAAACCAGTTCTCAAACTTGTGCTCGGCTTGTATCCGAAGTCACGCTCCAATGCACTGGTATCTGCATAGGTCACAGGCACATCACCCGGCTGCATCGGAACCAGTTCCTTGTGTGCCTCGAAGTCGTAATCTTCCGGCAGAACCTTTGCTCTAACCAGCTCCTCACTCAGAATCTGCACGAAGTCCAGCAGGTTCTCCGGATTCTGATTGCCGATGTTGTAAACTGCATACGGCGGAATCGGCAGACCATCTTCGCCATTCTTCTTGTCCGGTGCTTTCTTCATCACGCGGACAACGCCCTCGACAATGTCATCCACATAAGTAAAGTCACGCTTGCAGTTGCCATAGTTGAAGATCTTGATGGTTTCACCCTTCACCAGCTTGTTGGTGAATCCGAAGTAAGCCATGTCAGGACGACCCGCCGGACCATAGACCGTAAAGAATCTCAGGCCAGTGGATGGAATGTTATAGAGCTTGGAGTACGCGTGTGCCATCAACTCATTGGATTTCTTGGTTGCCGCATAGAGGGAAACCGGATTATCCACCTTGTCGTCGGTGCTGTACGGAACTTTCTTATTGGAACCGTAAACGCTGGAAGAAGAAGCATACACCAAGTGCTCCAAACTCTCACAATGGCGGCATGCTTCGAGAATATTAAAGAAGCCGACCAAGTTCGATTCCACATAGGCCTCCGGGTTGGTGATGGAGTAGCGCACACCAGCCTGTGCCGCAAGGTTGACAACCACAGACGGCTTGTACTTCTCGAACAGCTCAGTGATCAGTTCCTTATCAGCGATGTTGCCTTTGACAAAAGTAAATGTGGGATACTTGGCCAGCTCGTTCAGGCGAAATTCTTTCAATGCTACATCATAATAGGCATTCATATTGTCGATGCCAATAACGGTAGCCGAAGGAGCTTCCTGATAAATCCGTTTCACAAGGTTAGCGCCAATAAAACCAGCTGCACCTGTGACCAAAATCGTTTTATTTTCCAGCATGACGTTACTCATCTATGATCCTCCAATTTAAAAATTGCTATATGCTCCCCCAGCTTCGGAAACCCGCCGTCCCTCTCGCTTTCCCCTTTTTCCATTATATATATATTCCGAGTCCACCGTCAGTCGTCTCTCTGACCCGCTTCCTCATTACAAACAGCAAAAGCCTGTGACACACTCAACGCATGCCATCAGGCTTTCATTTTTGGATAGGGCACTTCCAACTTTTTCGCCAAACCTGTTTTCATCGTGTTCAGCCTCCGCTTTCTGCCTGCCGCTATCAGAGCGCCGTTTATTCCGTTTCAATCCGGTTGTCTTTCTTGTTGCCCTGCGCGTCAAAATCGTTCTGTCTCACACGCCCGTTTCATTATTGATAACATTTGATTTCATCTTCTATATTATAGTATTCTTCCTTTGTACTTGTCAAGTTGTAACCCTTATCAAATATTCTGTTTTTTTCGACATGATTTGCGCTCAAGCATTATGTTTGCCTTTCTCCGTTTTTTTGTATCGGCTTCGCGCCAACAAATCATCTCGTTTCCGCATGCGTATTATCCTCTCATCCTCCTCTTTCGTCGCTTTTTCTTCGTGTTGTTCCCCTCTTATGCTTTGGGCTGCATAACCGCGTTGTCTTCCACATTCTTCCGCTCATTAAAAAAGCCTCGAATCTCGTCTTTTCAGCGCGATTCAAAGGCTGTTTCTCACTTGTCCGGCTCTTCCTCTTCCATGTTCTGCCCAAAATTTTCCGGCACATCAATCAAACCGATTCTGTAAAAAATCGGATAAATGTATGAAATGCCGCGTACATCTCCCAACGCCTTGGGTCTGGCGATCAACGGCCGTTCCTTTTTCTCCTGCCGCACCGCCTCAAATGCCTGCATGACCGTTTTCCATGTGATGCTTTTGCTCTTTTCGCGCCTATCCACAAAAAGCTCTTTGGTATATACGCCTCTGCGCCCGATTTTCAAATGATAGCTGTACGGAAGACCGGACACGGTTCGGAATCTTTCGTTCTGAAACGCTTCCACGCAGGCCCAAAGCGTGTCCTCGCCGGGCGCCTTATGGAGCTGCCGCACGCTCATTTCTTGGATATCCGTCATATCTGTCGCTCCCCTTTATGGAAAAGCGCCGCCCCGACCGACGCAACGCTCTTATCATTTGCCTTTGCTCATTTTGCGGCCGATAATTCGCTTTCCCTGTTCAAACAGCGCCCGGAACTCAGCCGTTCTTCCAAATACAGCCAGAACCAGCGCGCCATAAACCATTGTAAACCCAACGCCCTTTAAAATAAACATCATAACTGTATCGATATGTCTTGCAAAAAGCCCATATCCCAGCAAACCGCCGACAAGCACCGTTGCCGTCCGGCGGCCATAATCCGCAAAATAGGTTTTCAGTTTGCTTTGCCAATCCGTTTTGATGCCATATTTCATCAGCACATACGGTTCCACCCAGAAACAGGTCGTCATCGTGCTGATGATCGTGCCCAGAAACACGCCCGTCACGCCATGACGCTGCACGAGAATCAGCGACGTTACCAGGTTGATGATCGCTTCCGCCACCGCTTTGTATCGGTCATGCCAAAACAGCCCCATAGCCTCGCGGAATTGCAGGTTGATCTGCCGCATGCCGCTGACGTAAAACTGCACGATCAACACCAGCACGATCCGCATCGGAAACAGATAGCTTTCGCCGAACATCAACCGCATAAACGGGTTAAACAGCGTCGCCAATCCCGCCGTGATGTAGCCGTAAAACAGGAACATGAAAAAATCGAGCTGTTTATAGATTTTATAGATGTATTCGCCGTCTTCCGTCACGCCCAGATTATCGACGCTTCCGGTAAACGCGGAATACACCTTGCAGAGCAAATCATTCAGGCTTTTCAGCACAAGCCGATAGTTGGAATATATGCCCATCTGAAATCTTACCACAATTTCACCCATTCTGCAAGAAAAGACAACCATTCCGGCCGGGAAAACGCATTTTTTCCATTTCCCTCCTCATTTGGCTGGCCCATTCAAAAAAAGCCGGAACTGCGCGCGTCAGTCCCGGCCTGGATTCACCCGTTTTCTGTTTTATGGCTTTCCTTATCGCCGTACATCCGTTTATCCGCAAGAGCGCGAATCTGCTCTTCGTCTTCGCCCTCGCTGGGATATATAGCATATCCGACCGCATTCCCGGCAAACGGTTTTATTGAAATCCGATAAATATCTCCGAGTTATTTTTTCATTGTATCACATTCTGTTTTTCATGTCCACCATAATTGACATTTTCCCCATTTAGGCGTACACTGGAAGCAGTAATTCCCAGTGACACGATAGGAAAGGATGATTCACCGATGAAACCTGTTACTTCTTCCCTGCTTCAAAGCTTCGGCGCGGACTATGAGGCCAGCGCCGAGCGCCGCATCGCCACACTCGCCCTCTCCAAGAGCGAGCTGAACAGCGTCGCCTTCTGCTCCAAGGGCGCGGGCGCCATGCGCCAGAAATTCTCCGTCGAGGTGCCGACGCTGGAAGTCACCAACCAGAAAGCCAGCGGCCGCTGCTGGCTCTTCGCCGCGACCAACGTGCTGCGCGAGCGCATCGCGCAGACCCGCAATCTGGAGAATTTCGAGCTTTCCCAGAGCTATCTCGCTTTCTGGGATAAATTCGAGCGCTGCAATTACTTCCTGGAGAGCATTCTGGAAACCGCCGATCTGCCGACGAACGACCGCACCGTGATGCACATTCTTTCCACCGGCGTGCACGACGGCGGCCAGTGGGATATGTTCGCCAACATCGTCCGCAAATACGGCGTCGTGCCCAAGGATGTCTACGACGAGACCTATCAGAGCAGCAACACCCGCAACATGAACGCGCAGCTTAATCGCGCGCTGAAAGTCGCCGCCGCCAAACTGCGCAAAATGACTGCCGAAAAGGCCGATGAAGCCGCGATTCAGACCGAAAAGAACAAGGCGCTGGATGCGATTTACGGCTTCCTGTGCAGCTGCTACGGCGAGCCGCCCAAGGCGTTTGATTTTGAGTTTGTCGATAAGGATAAGGTCTATCACATCGAAAAGAACCTCACCCCGCTGACCTTCGCCGAGCGCTATGTCGGCGATCTTCTGGATCAGATCGTCAGCATCATCAACGCCCCGACGGCCGATAAGCCCTATCACAAGACCTACACCATCCGTCTGCTGGGCAACGTCGCCGAGGGCCGCCCCGTCGTCCACCTCAACCTGACGATGGATGAGTTCAAGGCCGCCATCATCGCCCAGCTCAAGGCGGGTAAGGTCGTCTGGTTCGGCAGCGACGTCGGCCACTACGGTGAGCGCACTATGGGCATCTGGGACGACAACAGCTTTGATTTCGCCGCGCTGACAGGTCTGCCGCTGGCGATGGATAAGACCGACGCGCTGGATTACGGTCTCGCCGCGATGAACCACGCGATGGTGCTCACCGGCGTGAATCTGGACGAAGCCGGCAAGCCGACCCGTTGGAAGATTGAAAACAGCTGGGGCGACAAGAACGGCGAAAAGGGCTACTATGTCTGCTCGGACAGCTGGTTCGACCAGTATGTCTTCCAGGCCGCCGTTGAAAAGGAATACCTCGGCGATCTCGTCAAGCTGGCCGCTCAGGAACCGATTGTCCTTGAGCCGTGGGATCCGATGGGCACGCTGGCGGATTAAAGGATTAAATAACAAAGCATTCTTTTCTTAACTTTTTCAATTTTACAGTGCTATAATTTCTTCCACAGCGAGTAGCTTTACAGGCGTAAGACCGGTTGTAAAGCTGCTCGTTTTTTATTTTGTTCAGAAAAAAGGAGGTCTTTCCCTTGGAACAAAAAACAAATGCTTTTCTGGAAAATGAAAAGATGGGCGCGCTCATGCGCAAATACGCCGTGCCCTGCGTCATCTCGCTTCTGGTCGCGGCGCTGTATAACATCGTTGACCACTCGGCAAGGCGCTGGCCTCAACCCTGATTTCGCTGCTTCGCGAAATTGTCTTCGGCGTGGGGCTCGCCCTTCTGCTTCCCCGCTTTTTCGGGCTGGACGGCCTGCTTTATTCCTTCTCCATCGCCGACGCGCTGACGTTCATCATCGCCGCCGTCATCATCCGCCGCACATATCGCGAGCTGACCTGACCCTTTCACGCCGCCCGCCTGTTCGGAATATGCTATGGTATCCCGATGAAAGGAGGGCGGCGGAGTTTTTTGATGCTCCGCCTGATCCATATGGAACGAAATCAAAACGTTTTGGACACCCCCGTCACGCCATTGCCCAATCCCGGCGAGGGCGGCCCCGTTTATTCCGGCGACGACGACAGCCAGATCCCGGCGATTCCCCTTCCGAATCCGGGCGAAGGCGGCCCGGTTTATTCCGGCGACGACGACAACGCGCAAATTCCCGTGATTCCTCTTCCCAATCCAGGCGAAGGCGGCCCGGTTTACCCCGGTTCGGACGACAACGCGCAGATTCCCGTGATTCCCCTTCCCAATCCGGGCGAAGGCGGCCCGGTTTACCCCGGCGGCTTCATTCAACCCGTTCAACCGATTCAGCCCCTGCCCACGGTTACATATGCCGCCGTCCGCTTCTTAAACGCGGCCTACGGCTATCCGGCTTTCCGCGTCTACGTGGGCAACCGCCGTGCGGCCAGACTGCTCAACTTCGCGTCGCTCTCGGCCTATGTCCGCCTTGCCGCAGGCTATCAAACCGTGACCGTTACGGGCATGGACGGCTATGTCTACATCCAGAAGACCATTCCATTTGAAGCGGGCGGCCGATTCACCATCGCCGTCATCAACCGCCCCGGCGGTCTGGATTTGCTGCGTATCACGGATAATTGCTGCTTCACTTCGTTGCAGGCGGCACATTTCCGCGTCGGCAACCTGGCCCGAAACAGCGGCGCGCTCGACGTGCTTCTGCCCGACGGCCGCGCGGTCTATACCGACGTACGTTTCAAGGAAATCGCCTCGTTTAAGCGCATCGCACCCGGCGCATATGAGTTTCTCTTCGCTGAAACCAACCAGCTCCCCGCGCCCGCGTATTCGGATATCGAAACGCTCGATTCCGTGTTCATCGGCGCGAACCCGCTTCCCGATACCGCCGCGTCGGTCTATCTGCAAGTGACGCGCGGTCGCGCCTATACGGTCTATCTGCTGCAAAACGGACAGAGCTATAACGCCGTCAGCCCGCTGGTCGTGGAGGACGTGATCGGGTAAGCCTTTTTTCCGTCAATAGCAAACGGCGAGCCGCTTTTTAGTAAGCAGCGCGCCGTTTGCTTTTCAGTTTTTCTTACTTCACAACCCCGATCGCGTTCATCTGCGCCGGAAGGGACATCGTCGCCACGCCCGTGGTATAGAATGTCGCCGTCTCGCCGGCCTCAACCGTCACGTCGTCCGGCAGGGAGAGCAGCACCTGTGCGCCGCCATCCGTCGGCGTCACAAGCACGCGGCCGTCCTCCTGCACCTCATCCACCGTGCCCGCCAGCGGATAGATGTTGACCGCCAGCGCGGCGGCCTGCGCGGGGATGGAGCGCGTCAGCTTGCCGTCGTAGAGTACTTCGGCATACTGTCCGACCGCCAGTTCACTTTGCTGAATCGCACCGTCGTAGAGCGTGTCGTCCAGCAGATTGACCTGCACCGTCCCCTGCTCCGTGCCTTCGAGCATCAGATATTCGTCGGTGATTTCCGTAATCTGCCCGTGCAGCATGTAAACCTGCGTCATGCCGTCCTCCGTCTGCGTTTCGTCCGTCAGCGCCGCCTGCTCCGGTTCAGCCGTCGCTTCCGGCAGGGCCGTTTCGCTCGGCTGCACGGTCGGTTTCCTGTCGCTCGCGCCCTTCACCGCAAAACCGATGCCCAGCACAACCAAAATCGCCGCTGCGAGAATCATCCACTTTTTCATATCATTTTCCTCCTGAAACTTCGTTTTCATCCGAACTTCGTCGTCCGATATCATTTAGACGGATGAGGCGGCGAAAAAGTTCCCGCTTTTTAAAAACTTTTTTCAGCGGGTATGGAATAGCCCAAAATCCCAACCGTCTGCGTCGTCAGCGCGAAGGCTCTCCCGTTCCATGCCAGCGTGCCGATGAAATCGCCCAGCGCGTCCGCGTGATACAGTCCGCTGATTCTCTGCCAGGCGACCAGCTCCAGCAGGCCGTCCCGGTTCACGTCTGCCGGATAGAGCAGGCTCACGGGATCGACAAACCCTTCCTGCTCGCGTTTGAGCCTCCCGTTCTCATCGTAAAGCTGCGCGAGATAGTCGCTGTCCTTCCCCGCCAGATCGATAAAATACGCCATGCCCGTGTTTTCGCTCTCCGCCCGGACGGCGTATTGATCGAGATACCGCACCCGATAGTGCATCTGCCTTGCATATTGTTCGCTGTCAAATACCATTTGATACGCGCCGTTTTGGTAAGCAATCACGCTGTACAATCCAATCGCTCCGCTCGAACCCGTTTCCAGCGCAATCAACACATCGGCCCTGTCCCGCGCTGTCATGCTGCCCAGCACCAGCTGCGGATCATAGCCCTCGTCGTGCGCCAGCGGCACGCGCACGGTCCGCCCCGTTCTGCCGTCCGTGACGGTCAACTCGATGTTTTGCCAATACGCCGATCCTGCGCTTTGCTCGCCGGATAAAATCAGGGTTTCCGCCGCGCCGTCGCCCGTCAGGTCGCCCCGCGCGGATGCAATCCGTTTCCGCATGGCCTCTCCCCCTTTTCGGAAGAGCTTATGTGTTTGGGCAGAAAAAAAGCCCTCGCGGACGAGGGCTTCGGCCTTTACTTATGCAGGAACCCAAACAGGCCCTTCTTTTCATACGGCTCAGTACGAATTGCGCCGACTTCATAGCCTGTATCGGCGATTACCTTTTTCAGCTTTTCTTCATCCAGCGGATTCTTGCTGATAATTTCCGTCTGATTTTTCGCACGGGAGGAATTGACCTTCTCCACGTCGGGGAACGCCTTGCGCACCGCGTCGTTGATATGGGCTTCACACATGCCGCACATCATACCGCTGACTTCAACCGTTATTTTTTCCATCTATGAACACTCCTTTTGAAATTAGCTCGTACTAACCGATTTGCTTCCCCATCATACACCCCATGGGGGTATTTGTCAAGATGCGCATATCAAAAAAATCCCCATGTCTGTCCTCATTGGAGCACAGATATGGGGAAATCATGATGTTTTAGGAAACCGACGGCCTTCTGTTCGCCGCTGCGGTGTCGCCTTCCCGGCGGGTCTTGCCCGCGGGCAGCTTGCGCTTGGGTTCGCCCGGCACGAGCGTCGGCTCCTTGCCCTCGGCAATAACCTCCGGCGTGACGACGACCTTCGCCACATCGCTGCGGGACGGCAGATCGAACATCGTGCCCATCAGCGCGTCCTCGATGATCGCGCGCAAACCGCGTGCGCCGCTCTTGCGGGCAATCGCCTTAGCCGCAATCGCCTTGAGCGCGTCCGGCTCAAACTCCAGATCCACGCCGTCCATCTCCATCAGCTTGCTGTACTGACGGCACAGGGCGTTGCGCGGCTCGGTCAGAATGCGCACCAGCGCGTCTTCGTCGAGGTTATCCAGCGTCACGATAATCGGCAGGCGGCCGACAAACTCCGGAATCAGGCCAAACTTGAGCAGGTCTTCCGGACGAATGTCCTTGAGCACCTCGCCCACGTTGCGGTTTTCCTTGCTCTTAACTTCCGCGCCGAAGCCGATGGAGCCAGCCCCTTCGCGCTTTTCGATGATCTTATCGATCCCGTCAAACGCGCCGCCGCAGATGAAAAGAATATTCGTCGTATCGATCTGGATGAACTCCTGATGCGGGTGCTTGCGTCCGCCCTGCGGCGGCACGCTGGCAACCGTACCCTCGATAATTTTGAGCAGCGCCTGCTGCACGCCTTCTCCGGAAACATCGCGCGTGATCGACGGATTCTCGCTCTTACGGGCAATCTTGTCGATTTCGTCGATATAGATGATGCCGCGCTGGGCCGCCTGAATGTCGTAGTCGGCATTCTGAATCAGGCGCAGCAGAATGTTTTCCACATCCTCTCCGACGTAACCTGCCTCGGTGAGGCTGGTCGCATCCGCGATGGCAAAGGGAACGTTGAGGATTTTGGCCAGCGACTGCGCCAGGAACGTCTTGCCGCAGCCGGTCGGGCCGACCATGACGATGTTGCTCTTTTGCAGCTCCACGTCGCCGCGCTTTTTGGGCGCGTTGATCCTCTTATAGTGGTTGTAGACGGCAACGGCGAGCGCGCGCTTGGCCTTATCCTGGCCGACCACGTATTCGTCGAGCACCGCCTTGATTTCGGCAGGCTTGGGCAGATTCTGCGGTTCCTGGTTCGGCGCAGTCCCCAGATCATCGGCGATGATCTCCTGGCACAGCGCGATGCACTCATCGCAGATATACACGCCGTTGCCCGCAATGATGCGGCGAACCTGATCCTGCGTTTTGTCGCAGAAGGAGCAGCGCGCCACGCGCGGCTGCCGGGTTTCGTCCTTATCTCTCGGCATTTCGCACCTCAGAAAACATTGATTTCACTTGGCATAAAAGCAAATTCTCCCCTCCCTTGGCGGGAAGGGAGAACGCTTTCGCTTACTTTTTGCGCGGCTGGTAGATTTCGTCGATGATGCCGTAGGCAAGCGCCTCTTCGGCCGTCATGAAGTAATCGCGTTCCACGTCGCGCTCGATGCGCTCCAGCGGCTGATGGGTCATTTCGCTCATCAGCTTGTTCATCTTGCCCTTGGTGCGCAGCAGCCACTGAGCGTGCAGCTGCACGTCGGTAGCCTGTCCGCTTGCGCCGCCGCTGGGCTGATGAATCATCACTTCGCTGTTGGGCAGAGCAAGGCGCATGCCCGGTTCGCCCGCCATCAGCAGGAACGCGCCCATCGAGGCGGCCATGCCGAGGCACACGGTGCGGATCTTCGGCTTGACGTAGCGCATGGTATCAAAAATCGCCATGCCGTCCGTCACGCTGCCGCCGGGGCTGTTGATGTACATGGAGATATCGGCGTCCGGGTCTTCCATTTCCAGAAAGAGCAGCTGGGCGACGATGCTGTTGGCCAGCGCCTCGTTCACCTCGCCGCGCAGAAAGACCACGCGGTCTTTCAGCAGGCGGGAGTAAACGTCATAAGAACGTTCGCCGTAAGGCGTCTTTTCAATGACGCTGGGTTCAAAGTAATAGTTATTATTGGTCATCATGGACGCCTCCTTAACAGGCGTTTATTTGGAGTCGAGCAGACGGCTGGGGCGCTGCCCCAACCTCCGCCAAGAACCTGAGGTTCCTGGATCTCCCGCCAAGCTGGATTGCCGTGCAATCCGGCTGTCTGTATCAGGAATCTGCTTCAGATATAAATATGCGTACAGCTTTTGAGTTGCTTACTCGGCCTTGGCGTTGTCGCAGAGGAACTTCACGGCCTTATCGCGGATGACGTCAGCCTTGAAATACTCGCGGTCACCTTCCGTCAGGTTCTTCTTGAGATCCTCGACATTCTGGCCGATCTGCTTGGCAAACTTCTCGATCTCGGCGTCGATCTCTTCCTCGGCTGCCTCAAACTTCTCGACGTTCTCGACCGCCTCCAGCACGAGGTTCGCGCGCACGCTCTTCTCGGCCTGATCGCGGTACTGATTGCGGAAGCTCTTCTCATCCTGGCCGGTGTACTTCATGAAGTCGGCGAGCTTGAGGCCCTGCTGAGCCAGACGTGCCTCAAAGTTGCGAACCATAGAATCGATCTGGCGCTCGACCATCGCGTCCGGAATCTCGACGGTGGCATTCGCCATGACCTTCTCGATCACCGCGTTGGTGAAGGCGTTGTTGTCGCGCTCGGCCGCCTGAGCTTCCAGTTTGGCGCGAACGTCAGCCTTATATGCGTCCAGCGTGTCAAACTCGCTGATATCCTTGGCGAAATCGTCGTCAAGCGCCGGCAGCTGGGTCTCGGTAATGCTGTTGACCTTCACGTGGAAAACGGCTTCCTTGCCTGCCAGATCGGGCGCATGATACTCGGTCGGGAAGGTCACGTTGAGGTCCTTCTCTTCGCCGATGTTCATGCCGACCATCTGCTCTTCAAAGCCCGGAATGAAGGTGTGGCTGCCGATCTTGAGGGTCTGGCCCTCGGCGGTGCCGCCCGCAAACTTCACGCCGTCCACGCTGCCGGAGTAATCGAGGTTCACGGTGTCGCCCTCGGCAACCGCGCGATCGTCCACAGAGACTTCCGCGGCCTGCTTATTGCGCTCCTTCTCGATTTCGGCGTTCACATCGTCCTCGGTCACGAGGGTGTGTTTCTTCTTGACCTCGACGCCCTTGTACTCGCCCAGGGTCACGTCCGGCTTGACGAACACTTCGCAGGTGAACTGCAGGTTCTTGCCGGTGCCGATCTGCTGGATATCGACCTGCGGACGGTCGACGACCTCAAGTTTGTTCTCGTCGATGGCCGGGCCGTAAACTTCGTCAAAGATCAGCTCGAAGGCCTCGTCATAGAAAACGCCTTCGCCGTACATGTTCTCAATCATCTTGCGCGGGGCGTGTCCCTTGCGGAAGCCGGGGATCGCGACCTGGCCGCGCACCTTGATGTATGCCTTGCCCATCGCCTCGTCAAACTTGGCCGCGTCGATGTCAAAGGAAAGTTTCACCTTATTGCTGGAAATCTTTTCAACAGTGGTGCTCATGATCTTTATGCTCCTCTACGGTAATGGTTGCGCCCCGGAAATCCCAAAACGCTATCTTATATTATAGCACGGGGCCTCGGGCTTTTCAATCCTCAATCCGTGGTATTGAAGCGTTTTTTTGTTGTTTTCGGGCATTTTCCGCCCGCCTTTCTGATTTTTATGCGCTGCGTATCCGCTTTATGCGCATACCGCCGCCCCATTTTCGGGCAGGATACGGGCAAAGGAGGCACGCCATGTCCCTGCTCTGTGTTCTCACCGCTTCGCCGCGCACGTTGTCGGATGTCCACCTGCTGTCCCGCCGCATGCTGGCCATGCGCGCTTCGGCCGATGCGCTGCTGGCGCTGTGCGACCTGCCGGATGCCTTTGCCGCCGTCATGCCGGAGGATGAACCGCTTCTGCGCGCGCTGCAAAGCGCCGTAATGGCCGCCGACGCGCGCGCGGAGCGCTTTCTGCTGCTCGTTCGCAGACGCGTCTGGGACGATGCGTCGCGGCTGTATCTGGGCGAAAGCCAGCCGATTTCGCCCGTGCAGACGGTTTCCGCCCTGCTTGATCGCGGCCAGACACAGGTTTCCTTCGCCGCCGCCAGTTTTTCGCCCGCGTCTCTGGCGGGGCAGTTTTCCTCCGTGCTCTTCTGTCCCGCGGACGTCTCCTGTGCGCCGGACGTTCTTCCTCGCATGTCGGCCGCTTTGGATGAATCCGGTCTGCTCGCCGCACGCATGCTGCCTCCGCTTCATGACCGCGCGCCGCTGCTGACCCGCCTGCCGGATTTTTCCTTTTCGGAAGGGCTGGCCGCGCTCCGCCACCGCCTTGCCCGCCAGAACCGCGCGCTGATTTCGGATCGCGTCCTGCTCGCTTCCGCCAAGGCGTTTTTCCAGCTTGAAAAAGCCTCGTCTCTTGACGCCTGCCCGCTCTGGCCTGAAGCCGCTTTCGTCGCCGAAGACACGCCCTCCCTGCAACGGTCCTTTCGGCAGACCGCGCGCTTTTTCGACGCGCTCTGCCGCTTACCCAAGCTGACCGGGCTGCAAAGGCTCATGCTGCTTGCCCCCATGCTTCGGCTCTTTCTGCTGTTTCTCGCCGCTGTCACAGGGCTGGAGTTTCTCGCCGTGCTGGCGCTGCTTGAGCCTTACGCCCTGCTGCATCCCCGGCTGCTTCCCGCCGCGCTCGTGCGCACCGCTTTTCTGCCGATGACCGCCGTCTGTGCGTTCAACTCCTTTTTTGCGCACAAACTGGCTCGTTCGCCGCTTCTGCGCATTCGTTTCCCGCGCGGCGCGCAAACGCCGTCTGCCTGCGCCCTCTGCGGCGCGGCGCTGATCCCCATCGCGTTTCTCAGCCTGCATGCGTTTGCGCCGCTGCTCTTTGCTTCGCTGCTTTGGCTGGCCGCGCCTCCGCTTTTCCGCGCGCTGAACCTGCCGGAAGCCGAGCGCATTCCGCTCAGCGCCGACGAACGCGCGCGCGTCTTGCAGCTTGCGCGGGAAGCGTTTGACCTGCCCGTCGATCATGCCCTGCCGGGGCGCTCGATGCTCGTCGCTTGCGGCGGCTGCATGCTCGATTTTCTGGAACCGGACGAAGCCGCGCGGCGCATGCTGGCGCTTCTGCCTGATTTGCAGCGCCGCCCGTTTGACGCGCACGAAACCGCCTGTGCGCTGGCCGCCGCGCAATACATCCGCGAGCGCATGGGCGACTGCGATGCGGCGCTTCGCGAACTTCCAACACAGATTGAGCAGCTCTGCGTTCCGGAAGATCCATCGTCGTGGCTGGCCGTCATTCTGGATGGCGTGCAGGCGCAGAATGCGCTGTTTCTGCCGCTCTGCCGGGTGAGCGCGGCCTGTTTCATCACCCATCCGCACGGGTTTCTGTCTCTGCCGGAAAAAGCAAAAACGCCCGACGATTCGTGGGCGTTTCTGATGTTCTGCGACGTGCTTTGCGCGCACGCTTTTTTCCCGCTTTTCTGGCGTTCTCCCGTCGCCGCGCCGTATCGGAGCTGGGTTACGGTTGGGGCAACGTTGGGCTGCCGCCCAAACCTGCCTGGGGTCTAAGACCCCCTCTTGTTTATCGCTCCGCGATAAACAGGGAAAACCGAAGTCATCTGCGTCATTCCACGCATTGCATCGCAATGCGTAAAACGGAAGGTGCAGGGAACTCAGTTCCCTGCCGGGGCTTGGGGCAGAGCCCCAACGTCCCCCTCGTCCTCCCTCACGCCCTGTTGCGCACCGGCCCGCGCAGCATGTCGCCTGCCGCAAGCTTGCCGCCGCAGGGAATCCGCACCCGCTCCATCGGCACATTCACCACGCCGACGTGCTCGCCCGTTCGCTCAAGCACAATGTCCTCGATGACCAGCTTTTCGCTCCCCTTCGGCGTAACCGTTTCCAATTCGTCACCGACAAAGAAACGGTTCTTCATCTCCACCAGCGCTTCCCCGCCGGAAACATCCAGCACATAGCCCATGTATTCCGCTTCCTGTGTCACGCCGACCGCCTCGCCGCAGACCTTCGGCTGGCCGAAGTAAAAGCCCGTGTCGTATACCCGATGGCTGATCTTGTCCAGCTCGTCGCGCAGCCGCCTTTGCAGCGCCGCGTTCGCCTTGTAGCCTTCCGGATCGTTTGCATACGCGTCCATCGCCCGGCGATACGCCCCGACGACCGTCGCAATGTAGATTTCCGTCTTCATCCGCCCTTCAACCTTGAAGCAACAGATGCCGCTCTCCATCAGCCGCGGCAGATGATCCATCATGCAGATATCCCGGCTGGAGAGAATCGCCGTGCCCCGCTCGTCCTCTTCAATGGGCATCGCTTCGTCCGGCCTCGTCCGCTCATGCAGGGTGTATGTCCATCGGCACGGCTGGCTGCACGCGCCGCGGTTCGCACTCCGCCCCGTCAGGAAGCTGGACAGCATGCACCGCCCCGAATACGACATGCACGCCGCGCCGTGAATGAACGATTCCAGCTCGATTTCATCGCCGACCGCCGCGCTCATCGCCTCGATCTGGTCGAACGTCATCTCCCGCGCCAGCACGACGCGCTTCGCCCCCAGCGCCTTGTATACCCGCGCGGATTCGCTGTTCGTCGTGCTCGCCTGTGTGCTTACGTGAATATCCAGTCCCGGCGCCTCTCGCGCAATCCGCGCGATCGCGCCAAGGTCGGAGATGATCGCCGCATCCACACCCATGTCGCGCGCCGCCTGCGCCGTGCGCACCATGCCGTCAAGGTCGCCGTCAAAGGCAAAAATGTTGAGCGTCAGATTGACCTGAGCGCCCGCCGCATGCGCCAGCGTGACAGCCTGCTCAAGTTGCTTTTCGTCAAAATTCCCGGCCTGTGCGCGCAGGCCGTATTGTTTCGCGCCACAATAAACGGCGTCTGCACCGAAGCGCAGCGCCGTTTGAAGCGCCCTCATGTTGCCCGCAGGCGCGAGCAGAGAAGGCATTGTTTTCATCTTGTCCTCCGTTAATTGAGTCCGCGGCTCCTGTCATATTCCTCCCACAGCGGGCGATACATCGCCACAGCGGCATTATGCTCTTCCAGCGTCTTGGAGAAATGCAGTTCGCCGGAAGCCGGGTCGGTCGAGCAGAAATACAGATACTTCTGCGCCACATACTGCTCGTCCGGATACAGCGCCGCGACAATCGCGTCCATCGACGGGTTGCAGATCGGGCCGACCGGCAGTCCCTTGCGGGTGTACGTGTTATATGCCGAGTTGACGGAAAGCTCGCTGTCGCCGAGCACCATCTTTTCCGATCCGGTCGCGTATTTGATGGTCACGTCCGAACCCAGCGTCATATCCGCCTTGAGCCGATTATGGAAAACCGCGCTGACTTTGGCGAAATCGCTCTTCTTAGCTTCCTTCTCGATCATCGAAGCCAGCGTGATGACCTCGTCCATCGTCATGCCCAGCTCCTGTGCGCGTTCGTCGTATCCGGTCAGATACGCCGCTTCCATCTGCGTCAGCAGACGCTTGATGATGGTGTCCGCGCTCGAACTGGTATAAATCTCATAGGTATTCGGCGACAGATAGCCCTCCAGCGCGTATCTGCGCTGGCTGACCGTGTCGGTTTTCATCATCTCTTCGATGAAGTAATACCCGCTGTAACTCTCGCCCGATTTGCACAGGCTGAGGAATTCATCCGTATTGCCGAGGATTTTCAACTCTGCCAGATAGCGGGCCACATCCTCCACCGTCCAGCCGGGAATGATGGTGATGGTGGTCGTCAGCGGCTTGCCGTCGCCGGAAATCAGCTGGTCGAGAATCTCCGTCGCGGACATTGCGCGGGAAAGCTCGTAGTCGCCGCTCTGGATTTTCTGGCCCATGCCCATGAAATCCGCCATGTATTTGAACACGGTATGGTTATGGATGAGTCCGGCCTCTTCCAGATTGCGGCTGACGGCGGAAAGCGAACTGCCGGATTTCACGCTGAAAGCGACGGTCTGCCCGTCCGCGCTGTCCATCGGCGAAAAGAACATGTCGTCCACCTTCTGCCATCCGGTATAGACCAGCCCGCAGATGATGACAAACGAGCAGGTAAACACCAGAATCGGCCGCAGAATCCGCCAGATCCAGTCATACCAGAAAAAGCCGTACCGCCTGCTTTCCAGCAGCTCGCGTTCCTCCGCGTCGTGGACGGGGCGTTTCTTTTTCTTCTTCGCCAATGTCGCTTTCCTCCCGGTTCAGGGCTTTTCGGGCACGTCAAAGCGGATGCCCGCGGCCTCGGTCAAAATCTTAAAGATATCCGCCAGCGTCTTCTGCATCTGCATTTCCGCCATCAAGTAAGCCTGCACGTCGCTGTTCATATACAGCAGCGAGGCCAGCTGCTGAAACCGCTGCATATCCTCGCTGGGCATTTCGCCCGCCGCGCCGACCATGCTCATTTGCAGCTGCACCTGCAAACGCTTATATTCGTCCAGCAGCAGGCGGTTGGTCTCATCGGCGTAGGCGCGTTCGCGCAGCTCGGCCAGATGCACGCATTCGTCGCTTTTCCTGATTTCTTCGGCCAATTTGTGGGCCGTATCGTAAATGTTCATGTTCCAACTTCCTTTTTGCGACGGAGAGAATGCGTCGGGGCTCTGCCCCAAACGCTGCCAGAAGGCTGACGTTCTTAGATTCCCCGTCTTTCATTGATTGCTTTGATCGCTTCGCAAAGCATGGACAGACTGCCGCCCTGCTTTCATCCTCTTGCAAGGGCGCGCACCCATGCGAAATTACGTCTCCATGATAATCGGCAGAATCATCGGGTTGCGCTTGATGAGGTCGAACAGATAGTTGTGCATCTCGTCCTTGATCCCGTTCTTGACGCTCGTCCAGTCGCTCTGCTCGATGCGGTCATACCGCTGCAAAACGTTCATCGCAACGTTTCTCGCGCCGGAGATCAGCTCCTCGTTTTCGCGCACATAGACAAAGCCGCGGGAGATGAGTTCCGGCCCGCTGGTGACCTGCCCCGTCTCCTTGCTCACGCCGACGACCACGATAATCAGGCCGTCCTGTGAGAGGTGCTTTCTGTCGCGCAGCACCACGTTGCCCACGTCGCCCACACCGAGACCATCCACCATCACCGAACCGGTCGGAATCGGACCGGTGATATTCGCTTCGTCTTCGGAAAGTTCGAGTGCCTGCCCCATTTCCAGAATGATGACGTTGTCTTCCGGCATGCCAAGCTCCTGTGCGAGCTGCGCATGCCTGTGCAGCATGCGGTATTCGCCGTGCACCGGGATGAAATATTTCGGTTTCACCAGCGTGTGCATGAGTTTGAGTTCCTCCTGGCATGCGTGGCCGGAGACATGCACGTCGGCAATGCGGTTGTAAATCACGTTCGCGCCGCAACGATACAGCTGATCGATGATCCGGGAAACCATGATTTCGTTGCCCGGAATCGGCGTCGCGGAAATGATCACCGTGTCACCCTGGCGAATCTGCAATTTGCGGTGTTCGCTGTTGGCCATGCGGGTCAGGCCGCTCATCGGCTCGCCCTGGCTGCCCGTCGTCAGCACCACAATTTCGCTGTCCGCATAGCAGTCCAGATCGCCAACGTCGATGAACACGTCCTGTGGAATTTTCAGTTCGCCGATCTCCATCGCCAGCTTGGTCACGTTGACCATGCTTCGACCGACAAAGCAGATTTTCCGCCCAAATTCGATGCAGTTATCCACCACCTGCTGAATTCTGTGCAGATTGGAGGCGAACATCGCGATGATAATCCGCCCCTTCGCGTCCTTAAACAGGTTGTGGAACGTCTCACCGATCTTCTTTTCGCTCATCGTGTAGCCGGGGCGCTCCACGTTCGTGGATTCCGCCAGCATCGCCAGCACGCCGCGGCTTCCCCACGCGGCCAGCGTATTGAGATCGGTCACTTCGCCGTCGATCGGCGTGTAATCGATCTTAAAGTCGCCCGTCACAATCACCGTGCCCGCCGGACACGTCAGCGCCATCGCCACCGCGCCCGCGATCGAATGGCTCACCTTGATAAACTGCACGGAAAACGCGCCGGCCTGAATCACATCCTTCGGCTTCACGATATGAAACTGGATGTTGCCGATATTATGCTCCGCCAGCTTGCCGCGTATGAGCGCACAGGTCAGCTTTGTGCCGTAAACAGGCGCGGGTACGCGCGGCAGCACATACGGCGTCGCGCCGATATGATCCTCGTGGCCGTGGGTGAACAGATAGGCGCGCACGCGCTCCCGGTTGCGTTCCAGATACGTGATATCCGGAATCACAAGATCAATGCCGAGCATATCGGCCCGCGGGAAAATCGAGCCGCAGTCCACCACAACGATATCATCGCCGAATTCAAAGGCGGTCATGTTTTTGCCGACCTCGCCCAGACCGCCCAGCGGAATGATTCTCAGCTTTGCCAACTTGCGTCTCCTCCTTTCTGCCTTCTCCTTTTGGTTTTCATCTTCCAAAAGCCTTTCTTTCGTTCTCAGGCTTTTCAAATCCAAACAATTTTTTAGGTATGGTCGTCCAAGCTTATTCGATTTATTATAGCACAAAACCTTTGCTTGTCAAAGTCTATCCTGCCAAAAATGAAAAGAAGCGTTCGTTTTTTTCGAACGCTCTATCAACAAATGGTTTTATGCTTTCATGCGGCCGGCGAAAAAACGCCGTTTTCCGCGCTTACAGATGGCGCTCCAGCATTGCGGCGATATCGGCTTTGCCGCGCGCGCCGACCGCCTGCTCGACCACTTTGCCGTCCTTCATCACGATCAGCGTCGGGATGCTCATGATGCCGAACCGGCGCGCCAGCTCCGCCTGCTCATCCACATCCACCTTGCCGACCACGGCGCGGCCGTCAAAATCCTCGGCCACTTCTTCCACCGCCGGGGCAATCATGCGGCACGGGCCGCACCACGTCGCCCAGAAATCCACCAGCACGGGCTTGTCGCCGTTCACGGCCTCGTCAAACGTCTTTTCGTCAAAATGCAGAATCATGGTCAAAACCTCCTTATCGGTTTACGCCTGTTTGTTTTCCGTCTCCTCCGGATGGGTGACGGAGATGATTTTCTGTTCCCAGCGACCCTTGGAGAGCTTCGGGTCAATGGCGCGCATGATGAAATACGCCGCCGCCGTGCCGATCACCGCGCACAGCGCCATCAGCAGTTCGCCGTTCATCTTCACGCCCGTCTTTGTCAGACCCCAGCCTGCGGCCAGGCCGACAATAAAGCCCGCCAGCGGCAGCATATACGCCAGCGCGGAAGCTTCCATCACATGCGAATCATCCATTTCCACTTCGATGATGTCGCCGACCTGTGCCCGTCCCTTGAGGCTGACGGTATGCTTAGCGCAGTTTTCACTGCCGTGCATGCACGCGTGGCAATCGCCGCAGGCTTCATGCCGTTCAAACGCCACCGTGAGGGTATCGCCGTTCACGGCGGTCACAACGCCTTTATTGGTCATAAAGTTCCTTTCTTGGGGAGCGCGATGGGGCGCCGCCCCATACCCCGGCAGGAACCTGAGGTTCCTGCACTTTCCTCTTTTATGGATTGCGCCGCAATCCATGAAGTTAAAAATTGGAGCTGTACGCGCGAAGCGAAGAAGGGAGTCTGAGGGACTTCGTCCCTCAGGCAGGTTTGAGCGGCAGCCCAACGTTCCCAACGTGTCTCATGTTACTCGTAAATCTTCTCGAACTTCGTAAAGCCCTCGGCTTCCAAAAGCTCAATCTGGTGCTTCATGTTCTTGCTCATCGGCAGAACCGTCGCCACCACGCCCGTCTTGCGCGCCTCGGCTGCCTGTGCCAGCACTTCCGCCTTGCGCGCCGTCGGCACCTTGCCGCCGACCAGATACGCCACCGAACCTTCCGGCAGTTTGAAGCTCCCCTGCGCGTGATCCTTGAGAATCGTCACGATGCGCTCAAAGCCGATGGAGAAGCCGCACGCGCTCACGTTCTGGCCGCTGAATTTGCCGATCATCTGGTCGTAGCGTCCGCCGCCCGCGATGGAGAAATTGTAGCCGTCCAGCGTCACCTCGAAAATCGGGCCGGTGTAATAGCCCATGCCGCGCACAAGCGTCGGGTCAAAGACGATCTTCACGCCGTCCGCGAGCATCGGCTTCACGCTGCCCACAATGTCCGCCAGCGCCGCGCCGACGTTTTCCGGCAGATATTCGCCGCTCACGCCTGCGCAGAAGTCGGCAATTTCCATGCCCGGCTGCACGTTGCGGTAGAACGCCATGTATTTTTCCACCTTTTCCGGCGCATATCCGCTTTCCAGCAGATCCTTTTCAATGCCATCGAGGCCAATCTTGTCAAACTTGTCCAGCGAAATCAGCGCGCCGCCGATTTCTTCCTGCTCAAAGCCCGCCGAAAGCGCCGCTGCCGCCAGCATCCGGCGGTCGTTGATGTGGATGGTGAACTCGTTCATGTTCACTTCGGAGAGAATCTTGCTGAGCATCGTCGCCGTCGCGGTAATCAGCTCGATCTCGGCCAGGCTGCTGTCGTCGCCCAGAATGTCGATGTCGCACTGGGTAAACTGACGGAAGCGTCCCTTCTGCGGGTTGTCCGCGCGCCAGACGTTACCCAGCTGCATCGCCTTAAACGGCGTCGGCAGTTTCTCCTTGTTGTTCGCGTAGTAGCGCGCCAGCGGCACGGTCAGGTCATAGCGCAGGCCATTGTCCGCCAGTTCGCCGTCGCCCTTTTCAATCGCACGCTGGAGCTCCGCGCCGCGCTTCATCACCTTGAAGATGAGCTTTTCGTTGTCGCCGCCCTGCTTGCTGGTCAGGTTCTCGATGTGCTCCATCACCGGCGTTTCAATCTGCATGAAACCGTATGCGCCGTAGGTTTCCTTGATCATGCCGAGCACATGCTCGCGAAGGCGCATGTCGGCGGGAAGCATATCGCACATGCCCTTGACGGGCGTTTTGATGAATTTCATAATCGTATTTCCTTTCGTGTTTGCTCCTTCAGTTTACTCCTTCAGTCGCGGCTTCGCCGCGCCAGCTCCCTCTAAGAGGGAGCCTTTGGTTTAATCCGCTTTTGCTTTCGATTCGTATTCTAAACGCAAATCGAAATTTTTTCAAGTTTCGTATATAATCAGGCTTCCTCCTTGAGGGCGTGCAGTTTGCCGCCCACAGTGTGGGAGGCAGGCAAGCGAAATGCCGAAGGTCTGTCAGCGAAGCTGACTGAAGGAGTTATTCGCTCTTACTCCTGATTTTCCTGCATGCGCCGCCATTCCTCGCGGGAAATGAGCACGGTTCGCGGCTTGGTCGGGCCCTCGGCTTCGGCGGTAATGCCGCGCAGCGTCATTTCATCGACCAGCCGCCCCGCGCGCGCATAGCCCACGCGCAGACGCCGCTGGAGCATGCTGATGGAAACCTGCCCCGCGTCCACCGCCAGCTCGATGGCCTTGGCGAGCATCTCGTCCACCGGTTCGCCCGCGCTCGGCGTGTCGGAAGAGGCGCTGCTGTCCTCGTCGGCGGCGGTGTTCATCTGCTCGATAACGTCCTCGTTGTAATCCGCGCTGTGGCGGCCGCGCACAAACTCGACGATCCGCTGCACCTCATCGTCGGATACGAAGCAGCCCTGCACGCGCGTTGGCTTGCCCGCGCCCTGGGGCGCATAGAGCATATCGCCCTTGCCCAGCAGCTTTTCCGCGCCGCCGGAATCGAGAATCGTGCGGCTGTCGATCTGGCTGGAAACCGCGAACGCAATTCGGCTCGGAATGTTCGCCTTGATCACGCCCGTGATGACGTTGACCGACGGTCTCTGCGTCGCGATGACCAGATGAATGCCCGCCGCGCGCGCCAGCTGTGCCAGGCGGCAGATGGATTCTTCCACCTCGCCCGGCGCGACCATCATCAAATCGGCCAGCTCGTCGATGATGACGATGATCTTGCTCATCGGTTCCTCGTTCGGTCCGATGGCGTTGTTGTAGCCGCGGATGTCGCGCACGCCCATCGTCTCAAACCGCTTGTAGCGATGCTCCATCTCCACAACCGCCCAGCTCAGCGCCGCGCTCGCTTTCTTCGGATCGGTCACGACCGGGACAAGCAGGTGCGGAATGCCGTTGTAAACGGAAAGCTCGACGACCTTCGGGTCGATGAGAATCAGCCTCACCTCTTCCGGCTTGGCGCGGAAGATGATGGAGTTGATGATCGTGTTGATGCAGACGGATTTGCCTGAACCCGTCGCGCCCGCAATCAGCACGTGCGGCATTTTCGCCATATCCGCGATGACCGGCGCGCCGGAAATACCCTTGCCCAGCGCAACCGCCGTCGGGGATTTCTCACGCATCATCTCCGGGCTTTCCAGCACGTCGCGCAGCGACACCATCTCGATTTTCTGGTTCGGGATTTCAATGCCGACTGCTGGCTTGCCGGGAATCGGCGCTTCAATGCGCACGCCGTCGGAAGCCATGTTCAGCGCGATATCGTCCACCAGACCGACAATACGCGATACCTTCACGCCCGGCGCGGGCGCGAGTTCATACCGCGTGATGGCCGGGCCGTGGGTGACGTGCAGCAGCTTGGCCTGCACGCCGAAGCTTTCCAGCGTGCCGAGCAGCTTGCGCGCGCCCGCCTCGTCCTTGGCGCGCTGATCGGGATCCTGCACCGTGCCGCTCTGGTTCAGCAGATCGATCGGCGGGAAGACGTATTCCTCCTTCGCCGTCTGCGGCGATTCATGCACTTCCTTGGCGGGCATGACAATGGGCGTTCCGTCCAGCCGATTGCCGCGCAGCTGCACGACGGTCTGCTGTTCATTCATCCGCTGCGCCTGCAAAACGTCCTGCCCCTGCGGCTGAACAGGCGGCTGTGCCGGACGCTGGCCGCCTGCCGGATACCCCGCGTTCTGCGGCGTGCCCGTCCGATCGTTTGCCGTCGGATTGTGCTGTGGCGGCCGATAGCCCGCGTTGCGTTCCGCGCGCGCTCTGGCCGCGTCGATGGCCGACGCGGAATAGCTCGAAGGCACGCTTCCGCCCGCCGTCTGGGCGCTCTGTCCCGGCCAGCCGCCAAACGAGCCGCCCATCACAGGCGCAGGCTCATCTTCCGGCTCGTCGTGAGATTCATCCGCCGTCACCAGCGCGTCGCCGTCGTCGTATTCGACGCTCGCTGCGGGCGTTTCGGGTTCGTCCTCTTCTTCGTCTTCGGATGGGTCCGGGAAATGGCTGTCGTCGATGGGTCTGTCCGCGCCTTCCGCTCTCGCATTGGTGATAGAGTTTTCCTCGTCGTCGTCTTCCTCGGCGTAAGCATCCGCCGACACATCCGGCTCGACAGTCGGTTCTTCGTTCGTCGGCTGACTGTACGCGTCGGTCGGCGCATAACCCGTCGTCGGCTGACCGTATGCGTCGGTCGGCGCATAACCCGCCGTCGGCTGGCCGTATGCGTCGGTCGGCGCATAACCCGCCGTCGGCTGGCCGTATGCGTCGGTTGGCGTATAACCCGCCGTCGGCTGACCGTATGCGTCGGTCGGCGCATAGCTTGCCGTCTGCTGTTGATAAGCGCCGCTTTGCGTAGGCTGGCTGCCGTTCATGCCGTAGAGAAAAGCGCTTTCCGCTTCCTGCATGGTGAAGCTGTTGCGGCGGCTCGGCGTTGTGGGCGCATGTTCATCCACGGGCGCGCGGGTAAATTCGTCGTCCCGCTCGATGTAGAGCTGCGCGCCGTCGGAAATCTCTCTGCGCTTGCGCGGCGCGGCATTCCTTTTCGGCGGGCGGCTCGTGAGCACGGGGCGGTCGTCCGTCCGTTCGTCTTCCTGTGGGCGCACCACGGTGAGCGTCGGCTTTTCCTTGCGCCGTGTGGTTTTCGGCGGTTCGGAGGCCTGATCCGGCTCTTCCGGCTCAAACGCCCTGCGCATCTCTTCTTCCTGCTGTCGGCGCTTTTCCTGTTCCGCCGCCTCTTTCGCTGCGGCTTCCTGCTCTTCCTTCTGCTTTTGCAGGCGTTCCTGCCGCCGCTTCTGCCGCTCGATGGCCAGCGCGTTCTCGCGTTCCAGTTCTTCCTCCTGCCGTGCGTCGCGCAGCGCGTCTTTCTCCTCGCGGCGCTCCTGCATGTCCACGCGGAAATCGTCGATCCATTCGGAAATCCGCATGCCGATGCCGCCGAACGAGAAGCCCGTCATCGCCATCAGCACGATGGCCGTCGCAAAGATGAGCACGATCATGCCGCCCCAGACGTCCAGCGCCTTATACAGCGGCCACGCCAGCAGCGCGCCGATAAAGCCGCCGCCTTTGCAGTCCAGCGAGCTCATCGTAAACGAGCGCACCAGAAACACGCCGTAGTTCGCTTCCACGCCGTCTGCGGCCAGCGCCGCGTTCACACCGGATATGCGAAACAGCTGGAACATGGCTTCCACAAACAGAAAAATCAGCGAGCCGAGAATCAGCGTTCTTGTGCTCCACTTTTTCTCCCTGAAAAAGACGAGCACCGCGCCCGTCCAGCAGAGCACCACCGGCAGCAGCAGGCAGAGCATGCCGCCCAGGCCGCGCACGACGAGCATGCATCGATTCAGAAAGCCGCCGTCCGACGGAATAAACTGACACAGCAGCGCCAGAAAGCCGATGCAGAACACCACAATGCCGACAACGCCGCGCGTATCCGTCCCCTGATTGTTCTTTCTGCCCGGCTTGCCCCGTCTGCCGGAAACCGTGCGCTTTTTCTTCGCCGCCGCGCCCTTAGCCGCCTTTTTCGCCATTCTCTCTCCCTCCAACGGGGATGCGGCGGGCTGCCGCCCGAATCCGCTTGGGGCCTGAGGACCCCACCCCCACCTTATTTCATCTATATTTCGTTCTTACAAGCATGTTTCTCTTTTTTTATTTTGAAAAAACAATCTGCCCGCGCATAGTCAGGCAGATTATTATAGCATGTTTGGCAAAATCAGTAAAGGTCTTCGGGCATCGCGTCGCGCAGAATCAGACAGCTCAGCACACCGTTTTCATTCACGTGCGCCTGCAAAATGCGGCCGGATAACTCAAAGAACAGGCTCTCGCCCGCTTCCAGCATGCGGTCGGCGGCGCTGTCCGCGTCATAGCTCCGCGTTTCTTTCGGCTCTCCGAGACGCTCGATCAGTTCGTCTTTCGTCGTTTTTCCAATGGTCAGCCCGCAGATGTCCGCACGCGTGGTGCGAATCGCGGAAATCGGCGTATCCACTTCATCGGTTTCGGCGTATTTGGGAATTTCCACGGCCCAGCCGCGCAGCGCCGCCTCTTCAAACAGATACACCTGTGAATCCTTCGTATAATCCGGATCGGTCAGCAGCGTGTAAGCTGAAAGCACTTCGCCGAGCTTCTGCCCAATGGCGGCGCGCTCCATCGGCCCTGGCAGTCTGCCGTTTTGGGCCGCATCGGCCAGCGCGTTCATATCGCCTTGCCCGTGCGCCAACGCATACGCCGGGCTGTCTTCGCCGATATAGTCCGCCAGCTCATACCACGCAAACTGCACCGCGCCGCTCTGCTCGTCAAAGTAGCGATAGCTGTCATCCGGATAAAACACCGTCAATCCGTATGCGTCGATGGCGTAGTTGTCGCGCGGCATCGGCAGAAGCTCGCTGTATTCCATGTAGTCGCTCAGCTGAGACAGCACGTCGTTCTCAATGATCGTTTCCATCGCATCAAACGCCGCGTCCGCGTCGCTAAACAGCTGTTCCAGGCGGATTTCTTCGCCCGTCGTCCGGTCGAGCACCAGCGCGCGCACCGCGCTTCCCGCTGTGCCGTCTGTCTGCGTGCCGTTCCAGCGCAGAATCAGAGAAACGACGTTCCCCGCCGTATAAACCTCGCCGCTCTGCGCCAGTTCCGCGCCCGCGCGCTGGGTCAGCTGCGCCGCCTTCGTCTGCTCAAAGCACGATTCAATCAGCCCGTTCGCCATCAGCAAAGCCGGATTCGGCGTCGCATCGGGCGCAGGCGTGTTTTCCTCCGTCTGCGTTTCTTCTGCCGAAAACACAGTCAAGCTCTGCCCGTTTTCCTCTTTCTGCTCCATGTGTATTTCAAGCTCTGCCAGCGCCCATGTCGGAACGGCAAAACTCAGCATCATCAGAATCAGCGTTAAGCGTTTCATGGCGTATCACCTCTTGCCCTCTATTGTACATGAAAAGAAATCGCTTTGTAAAGAGACGAATTGCCCCTTTCTTTTCTTCCCAATCGGATTGTATCGCAATCCGAAAAAAGCGGGAAATTCAAGAACCTCAAACTCCCCCTCAAAAGACCATCGGCTCCAGCTGCCGCCCCTCCAGGGCCGCTTCCGCCGCCGGAAGAATCTGCGTGAAATCCGCTACACAGCTCGTCGGCTTCGCGCGGAAATCATCCTGCTGAAACGGCACAAAGTACGTCCCTTTCCGGTTCATCAGCAGCCCGATGCCCGCCGCCGCGCCTGCCAAAGCGTCGTTCGTCGAAACCGCAATGAGCACGGGCCGCCCGTTGCGCCTGTGGCTTTTCACCGCCAGCGTCGGCGCGGTATCGTATATGCCGCAGGCCAGCTTGCCCAGCGTATTGCCCGTGCATGGCGCGAGAATCAGTAAATCCAAAAGTTTCTTCGGCCCAATCGGCTCAGCCTGCGCAATCGTGTGAATCACCTTTTCCCCGCAGACTTCTTCCGCCTGCGCCACCCAGTCCGCCGCGCGGCCAAAACGCGTGTCCGTCGTGTAGACGTTCTCGCTCATGATCGGCAGAACGTGATAGCCGTGCTCCACCAGCAGATTCATCTGCGGAAAAACCGCTTTAAATGTGCAAAACGATCCCGTGATCGCAAATCCGATGGTCATATCGCTCATTTCGCGTTCCCCTCCCGCTTCGTCATCGCCGATATCAGAGCGTCAAACAGCGCTTCTCCCGCGTCCAGCGGCGCATACCGCCCCGGCAGGCCGCTTTCTACGCAGACCCGCAAACCCAGCTTCACCGCCTTCTGCATGTTCAGGCCGTAGGGTGCGCTCGCCAGCTCGATGATCGGCGTGTCGCGCGGCACGCCTTCCAGCGCCGCGTCGCCGAGCACATGCGCCGGAATCGTGTTGATGATCACATCCGCCTGTCCGCATGCTTTTTCAATCTGCGCCAGCGGCACGGGATGCGCGCCCGCCGCATGCGCCATGTGCATCTGGTTTTCGCTGCGCGCGCAGACCATCACGAACATGCCCATCGCGCAGAGCCGCGCCGTCATCTCCTGCCCGATCCGTCCATAGCCTGTCACCAGCGCCGTTTCGCGCATCAGCGCCCGCTTTTTCACCCGCATCACCGTCGCCAGCGCGCCTTCCGCCGTCAGCCGCGCATTTTTTCGCAAAAAGGCTTCGTTTTGTTCCGGGCGAACGATTTGCGCCGCATGCGGCAGCTCTTCGTCCGCCACGTCGCCGCCTGCCAGCACCGCGCGGCATGGCGGAATCCGCGCCAGCACAGATTCCCGCGTCAGCGTCCCTTGAGCCGAAACCAGTTTATCCTCCCGAAAGCTCTTCGGCCACGGCAGCATCACCGCCTCCACGGGCGGCATTTCCACATCTTCTTCCCGCTCGATGTGCAGCGTCTCCCAGCCCGCCTGCTCGGCGGCCGCCAGCGCCCCGCGCATTCTTTCGTCCCCGCCAAAGGCAATCAACCGCATGCTCATCCCTCCCGGCGATGGTATGCGGCGCTTCGCCGTTTTATGGCCAAAAATAAAAACTGTCGAACTTCATTGAAGCTCAACAGCAATGTTACGTTTCAGTCCTTTATTCCAGCATCGACGTGCAGTGCGGGCAGCGGGTCGCGTCGTCCGCGATTTCGCTCTTGCAGAACGGGCAGATGCGCTTGGGCTTCTCCGGCGCGGGTTCCGGCTTCTTGTAAACCTTGTTCATCGCACGGATGACGAGGAACATGCAGAACGCGGTCAAAATGAAGTTGACGATGTTTTGGATAAACAGGCCGTAGTTGATCGTGCCCACGCCCGCCGCCGCGGCCGCCTCGGCGGAAACATACGATCCGCCGTCCAGCGCGATGAACAGGCCGCCGAAATTGATGCCGCCGGTCAACACGCCGATGAGCGGCATGAAGATGTCGTTGACCAGCGACGTGGTGATCGAGCCGAACGCGGCGCCGATAATCACGCCGACGGCCATGTCGATGACATTGCCGCGCATCGCGAATGCCTTGAAGTCCTCAAAGAATTTTTTCATGAGCGTCTCTCCCCTCGTTTGTTTATGCTTGAGCGGCTTGCACCACAACAGCTTCTCCCCTATGAATCAACCGGCATCCGGCGGCGCAGTTTTTATTCCTCCGCCGCTTCGCTGGCGATGTTCTGCGCCAGCTTGTCCACCGGATCGGCCTTCGGTTTTTCAGCCGCCTGTTTAGCCTCTGCCTCGGCAATTCGATCCGCCAGCGCGGAAAAATCGATCTCCGGCAGATCGGCCAGCGAGGTCAGGCAGAAGTGGCGCAGAAACGCGTCCGTCGTGCCATACAGAATCGGCCTGCCGAGCGCCTCTTTGCGGCCGACTTCTTCGATCAGTCCGCGCGAGACGAGCATCTGCACCGAGTAATCGCATTTCACGCCGCGAATCAGCTCGATTTCCGCCTTCGTCACCGGCTGACGATAGGCAATCACGGCCAGCGTTTCCATCACCGCCTGTGAAAGCGACTGCTTCTGCACCGGTTGAAGCAGCTTTTCCACATATTTGGCGTAATCCGGCCGCGTCGCCAGCTGAACGTGCTGGCCGAATCGCAGCAGGCGCAGCCCCCGGCGGTCGTAATCATAGCCGCCCTCCAGCGCGTTGAGCGTCTCTTCCAGCTCTTCATGGGTAATGCCCATCGCGCGGCAGATTTCGCTTTTTTCCACTGCGTTTCCCGTCACAAACAGAATCGCTTCCACAATGCCCACGCGTTCGGCGAGATCCGGCTTATCTGTCTCCGTCTGTGGGTTCTCCGTCTGCGGCTGATTCGTCTGCGGGTTCTCCGTCTCCATCTTCGTCCCTCCTGCCGGGTAAAATCAGTATATCGTCAAACACGTGCTCCTGCTGAGCATGCAGCCGCCCCAGCTTGAGCAATTCGAGCATCGCCATGAAATACGAGACGATTTCATCCCGCGTCACCTCGTCGGAGAGCATATCCGTAAACAGCACGGGCCCCTTTTTCAGCCGCGAGGCGAGGTTGAACACGCACTGCTCGATGGTGAACCGGTCGCGGGTGATGGAGCGGAATACGCGCCCCGGCTCTTCTTCCTGCGTCTGCCGGGCAAGAATGCGTTCCAGCGCGCGCACAAGCCCATCCAGCGACAGGCCCGTCAGCTCCACGGGCTGCGGCGGCAGCGGATATTCCTCCGGCAGTTTGGAAAACACCTGCATCGCCGCCTGTTCAAATTCCTTCATGCGGCCCGCGCTCTCCTTATAGAGCTTGTATTCTTCCAGTCTGCGGATGAGCGTCTGTTCCGGCGTTTCCTCGCCGTCCTCCGTCGGTTCGGGCGGGCGCGGCAGAAGCGCGCGGGATTTGATTTCCAGCAGCGTAGCGGCCATGGTCAAAAACTCGCTGGCCGTGTCCATATCCAGTTCGTCCACGCTGCCCATCGACGCAAGATACTGCTCGGTGATTTCGGAAACAAAAATATCCTTGATATCCACCTTCGCGCGGGTAATCAAATGCAGCAGCAGGTCGAGCGGCCCTTCAAACTGCTTGAGGGAAACGTAATACATCGCTTACCCCCAAATCGCGCGGATCGGTGCGAGCAGCAAACCCTGCGCAGGATAGACCACCCAGCTGATGATGCGGCCCAAAATGCCCTGTGCGGAGAGCACGAGCACGATGAGCATGCCGATGCGGAAAGCCTTCTGGCTGAGCTGATAGCGTCCCTTGAAGATCAGGTCGTTGACGACATGATAGCCGTCCAGCGGCGGCAGGGGAATCAGGTTAAACACAGCCAGATTCAGGTTGACCAGCGCCGTATAGGCCGACAGGCGGACAAACGGAACCAGCCAGCTTTGGGCGATCACCGCGCCAAAATCCTGCCGGGCGGTTCCGGCAATCACGGACCACACCGCGTTATATTCGTAGCTGACGACTTTGCTCAGTCCGTTGTAGGCGATAAACTGCTTATCCCACATAAACGCGCTGCACAGCACGGCCAGATAGGTAAAAAGCACAAAGAGAATCAGGTTGACCGTGATGCCCGCGATGGACACCAGAAAATCGTCCCTGTTGCGGTCGCCCCTGAAATGATACGGATTGACGGGCACAGGCTTGGCATAGCCAAAACCGACAAAAAACATCAGAACCGTGCCGACCGGGTCGAGATGGCGCAGCGGATTGAGCGTCAGCCGCCCGGCGCGCTTGGCCGTATCGTCGCCGCAGCGATAAGCGACATAAGCATGCCCCCATTCGTGGCAGCACAGGCCGATGAGCACGGCGAGCGTGCGGAAAATGGCCTGATCAAAAAAAGCAAGCGGCTCGCTGAACAGCGTGCTCAGGTACTCAAACATAGGTGCTCCTTTCGGGGATGGGACAGCGCCCCGCACGTCTCCCCTGTCCAATCATTCCGTTATTTTATCGCACGCGGGCAGCACTGTCAAGCGCGTTATTCGTCCACGGAAGCGGCGGAAAAATCCAGAGCGTGCCGTCGCTTTTGTTCTCGTTGCCCGCCCTGCGGAGCGCCAACGCCGCGCGGTATCCCGCTGCGTCGTTTGTATGCAAAAAAGCGTCCACACGGGCCATAAATGCGTCCCGACCGCATATGCCGCCGTATTCCGTCTGCGCTTTTTGAGCCATAAGTTTATCCTCTTCGTCTCTATAACGCTTTGATTATACCATCTCATATAACATAATTCAACACAATGACATACAAAATAGGCGTTCCCGCTCAAAGAAACGCCTGTTTTTGATGTTGACTTTTTCTCATCCCATCTGCGTCATATCCCTTTGCAGCCGCGAGAGAATCCTCTTTTCCAGCCGCGAAATATAGCTCTGGCTGATGCCCATGATATCCGCAACCTGTTTCTGCGTCTTCTCCGCGCAGCCGCCCAGCCCGAAACGCAGACGCATGATCTCCTTTTCCCGGACGGACAGCTTGGACAGCGCGCGGGCGAGCATCTGCCGCTCGACCGTCTCTTCGATGGAGCGGTAAACCAGATCGCCGTCCGTGCCGAGAATGTCTGAAAGCAGCAGCTCGTTGCCGTCCCAGTCCGTGTTGAGCGGCTCGTCGAGCGAAACTTCCAGCTTTTGGCGGCTTGTGCGTCGCAGAAACATCAGGATTTCGTTTTCGATGCAGCGGGAAGCATAGGTCGCCAGCTTGATTTTCTTCGTGTAATCAAACGTTTTGACGGCCTTAATCAGCCCGATCGTGCCAATGGAAATCAGATCTTCAATCCCCACGCCCGTATTCTCAAATTTTCTGGCGATGTAGACGACCAGCCGCAGGTTGTGCTCGATCAGCGTCTGGCGCGCCGTTTCGGGCTGCTCGTCCATGCTCAGAAAAAGTGCCTGTTCCTCCTCACGGGTCAGCGGCGCGGGCAGAGTGTCGCTCCCGCCGATGTAGGCCACCGTCCCCTCCGGGCGGAGAATCGCCAGCGCTGGTGTGACCGTCCTCCGCTCCCAATTCGATCTGCTCTTCCTTTTTTCCATGCTCAAGCCCCCTCTTGTCCGTCTTTCCGGTTCAGCAGCGAGGCCGGCAGCAGAGCCGGGGCGTTCCCCCCAAGCCCCGGCGAAAGTGCCAGCATAGCCTCAACCGCCCATTCATTTCGACCGTCGCAAAGGATGGTTCTCTCAGGCGTCAGGCAGAACATCATCTGCCGTCCGCCCGCCGTATCCGCAAAAATAGGGCGCAGCGGCGTATCCTCCAGCCCGAACAGCCGGTTTCCGCGCGCCTGCGGGATGACGATCACCGGCCTGTGCGTGAGATAATCCCGAAGGCAGTTGCCGCTGTCCACCACGGCTGAAAACCGCGCCGTCCGCTTTTTGTACGTCATGCGCACGCGGACGGTTTGAACGTCGCGCCGCATCCGTGAAGCACGAATCATCGCCGCGCTCAGCAGCGGAATCGCCAGCGTGCCAAGCAGCAGCCCCGTCGTTTTAGAACCCGTCGCGCCGGAAAGCGCCTGAATCGTGCCGCCGAGCAAACCGGCCGCGCCCAGCAGCAGCCCCGCCGCGCGAAAAGGCCTGATCGCCCGTCCGCACGCGGCCGCCATCATGCCCATCGCAATCGGCAGCCACAGCAGAGCGCGTCCCTCTCTCGGCAGTCCCGCGCACAGACGCGCCGCCGCCGCGCCGAGCAGCGCCGCAAGGACGATCCGCCAGACCGGGGCTTTCGCCCCGCCCAGCCGCAGCGCCAGCGTCACCATCACGCCGTCCAGCAAAGCATCCAGCAGGAAAACCCATCCCGTTTTCATGGCGACATTATAGCAGCGCGTCCGTTTTTTTCCTGTCGGTTGCACACGCGAAAAACAATGAATCTTCGCGCCCATTCGACACATCTATCCATTTTTGACATCAACCAGCTCCGTCTCATACGTTTTTCGCTTTCAAAAACTCCATATCAAAAAAACGCGTGTTCTCCGCCATGAAGAACGTGCGTTTCCTTTTTCTGTTTTTGAGAGGGGATGGCTTACAGGGCCTTCGTCACCTGCTGGCCCTGCTTGGTATCCTTGAGCACATAACCCAGCGCGGTGATTTCGTCGCGCAGGCGGTCACTCTCCGCCCAGTTCTTTTCGGCGCGGGCCTTCGCGCGAGCTTCAATCAGCGCCTTGACCTTCTCGTCGCCGTCGTCCGCCTTGCGGGTCAGAATGCCAAACACCCCGGCCATTTCATTCAGGGCGTCCAGTACGGCGGAAATGGCCTGCTTCGGGCTGTTTTCGTCCAGCTCAACGTTTGCTTCGCGCACCAGTTCAAACATCTTGCCCATCGCATCGGCAGTGTTCAAATCGTCGTCCATCGCCGCGTCAAAGCCTTCGCGCGCCGCGTTGACCTTTTCAAGCAGCGCCTGCTCCTTTTCGCCCATCTCGCCTTCATTCGCGTTTTGCAGCAGGAAGAGATAATGGTCGCGCGCGGTATACAGGCGATCCAGCGAAGCCTTCGCCTGCTCGATCATCTCGCGGGAGAAGTTGATCGGGCTGCGATACTGCGCGCTGAGCATGAACATGCGCACCGCTTCCAGATCAAATTCCTTGGCGATGTCGCGCACGGTGAAGAAGTTGCCCAGCGACTTGCTCATCTTCTGGTTATCCACATTGATGAATCCGTTGTGCATCCAGTAATGGACGAACGGCTTGCCCGTCGCGCCCTCGCTCTGGGCGATCTCGTTTTCGTGGTGCGGGAAGACGAGGTCCTTGCCGCCGCAGTGGATATCCAGCGTCTCGCCGAGGTATTTCATGCTCATCGCAGAGCATTCGATATGCCAACCCGGACGGCCCATCCCCCACGGAGATTCCCACGCCGGCTCGCCCGGCTTCTGCGCTTTCCAGACGGCGAAATCCATCGGATGGCGCTTGTTCGGGTCAACGTCGATGCGCGCGCCGCTCTCCAAATCCTCAAGGTTCTGGCCGCAGAGCTTGCCGTAGCCGGGGAACGCCTGCGTATTGTAGTAAACGTCGCCGTTGTCGCAGGCATAGGCCAGGCCCTTGTCGATCAGCTTCTCAATCAGCGCGATGATATCCGGGATATGCTCGGTCGCGCGCGGATTGACCGTCGCGCGCTCGATGCCCAGCGCATCCGCGTCGGTGTAATATTCCTTGATGAAGCGATCGCCCAGCTCCTTGACGGTGATGCCCTCTTCGTTGGCGCGGCGGATCATCTTATCGTCGATATCGGTGAAGTTCTGAACGTACTTCACTTCATAGCCTTTGTGCTCCAGATAGCGGCGCAGCGTGTCAAACACGATAAACGGACGCGCGTTGCCGATGTGGAAATAGTTGTAGACCGTCGGGCCGCAGCAGTAAATGCGCACCTTGCCCGGCTCAATGGGCTTGAACTCTTCCTTGCGGCGGGTCTGCGTATTATAGATCTGCATCATCTTCAATATCCTCCTTGGGTACGGTTGTACCGTAATGATTGTGCATTTGTTCTTCCAGTTCGCTCACCCGGCGTTCAAGGGCCACAATGTGCTCCTTGATCGGGTCGGGCAGGTGAACGTGATCGAGATCGACATGCGGGGCCGCGCCTTCGCGGCGGACAACGCGGCCGGGGTTACCGACCACGGTGCAGTTGGGCGGCACCTCCTTGAGCACCACCGCCAACGCGCCGATTTTGCTGCCGCTGCCGACCGTGAACGGGCCGAGCACCTTCGCGCCCGCGCCGATGACCACGTTATCCCCGATGGTCGGGTGGCGCTTGCCCACGTCCTTGCCCGTTCCGCCGAGGGTCACGCCCTGATAAAGCGTCACATTGTCGCCGATGACCGTCGTTTCGCCGATGACCACGCCGTCGCCATGGTCGATGAAAAAGCCCTTGCCGATGCACGCGCCGGGGTGAATCTCGATGCCCGTCACATGGCGGCTGTGCTGGGAAATCCAGCGTGCCAGCGTCGTGTGGCCGTTTTGATAGAGCCGATGCGCCAGACGGTGATAGGCCATCGCCTTCACCGACGGATAGCACAGCAGCACCTCCCATTTGGATTTCGCCGCCGGGTCGCGTTCCATCACCGACGCGATATCCGCGCGAAGATTGTCAAACATTTCATCCGCCCTTTCGGATCAACGCAAAAAGCCCCGCCGTCTCCATTCAGAGACGGCAGGGCCGCGGTTCCACTCTGTTTAAGCGCGTAAAAAAGCGCCTCGCTCGTTTCGTCTTAACACGACGTCCATGTCAAAGCCTAAGCGCGCGCCTCAGCCTTGAAGCTCCCGGATGCACTTCCCCCTGTTCCGTCCCAGACGCGCTTGCAGCCGGTGGCGCGTCCTCTCTGCCGGTCTTCGCAAAGGTACTTTTCCGTTCGTTGCCTTTCTCCCCTATTATATGCAACCGACGGGGAGAAGTCAAGCTTTTCCGGGCGGCAAAACACCTGAAAACCGACCGCCGCCAATTTTCCTGCGTTTCCCCCTTTGCGGATGCGTAACTTTGTGCTATAATATGCTTAATTTCAACGATTGGAGGACGATTCCAATGGCTTCTAAGACCAACAAGAAGGCCGAACAGAAGCAGAAGATGGTGCGCATTGTGGCGGTTGTCGCCTGTGCCGCACTGCTGCTGACGGCCATCCTGCCCTATGTCGCTTCCAGCCTCCTGCGCTGAGCAAGGACAAAAATACGCCGCTTCCGCCGGTTCGGAGGCGGCGCTTTCTTTATCTCATCATCATGCCGCAAGCGTGCCTTTGTTGCAAGGCCGCCTAAAAGATTCATCATCTCAAAACAGGACTCCGCTCTTTCTGTTCGGCAGAAACAAACGAAGTCCTGTTTTTCGACATTTGTCGAAATGATATTTCAGCTTTCCGGCTGAATTTTCTTCGCGCTCTCTTTCAGCGCTTCGGCCAGCCGCGCGATTTCGGCGGCCTGTTCGGTCGTAATGCTCTCCGGTTTGGTCTTATGAACAGCCTTGCGAAGGGCGGCAATATCCTCCTTGACCTTCTTTTTGTCGTCGTGGCTGATCTGCTTATCCTTGCCAAGCGCCTGTTCAGTTTCATAAATCAGCTTTTCCGCCTCATTGCGAATGCCGGAAGCCTCGCGGCGCGCCTTATCCTGCGCTTCATATTGACGGGCGTCCTCCATGGCGCGGCGGATTTCTTCTTCGCTCATATTGGTGGTCGAGGAAATGGTGATTTCCTGCTGGTTGCCCGTGCCCAAGTCCTTCGCGGAGACGGTCACAATGCCGTTCGCGTCGATGGCAAACGTCACCTCGATCTGCGGCACACCCGCCATGGCGCGGCGAATGCCCTTGAGGCGGAAATTGCCCAGCAGCTTGTTATCCCGCGCGTAATACCGTTCGCCTTGCAGGACTTTGATATCCACGGCCGTCTGGAACGGCGCAGCGGTGGAAAAAATCTGGCTGTGACGGGTCGGGATGGTCGTGTTGCGGTCGATGATTTTGGTTGCGACGCCGCCGACCGTCTCGATGGACAGCGACAGCGGCGTGACGTCCATCAAAATGACGTTCTGCGCGGCGGAGGAAACCACCATGCCGTTGCCCGCCGCCAGCTTGCCGCCCTGCAACGCCGCGCCCATCGCGACGCATTCATCCGGGTTGACGTTGCGTGCCGGAACCTTGCCGGTCAGCTTTTTGACCATTTCCTGCACGGCGGGCATGCGCGTGCTGCCGCCGACGAGCAGCACCTGCCCCAGGTCGCTCATGCTCAGCGCTGCGTCCGTCATCACCTGGCTGACCGGGCCGCACGTGCGCTCCACCAGATCGCGCGTCATGCCCTCGAACTGCGCGCGGGTGACGGTCACATCGAGGTGGTGCGGGCCGTTCGCGTCCTGCGTCAAAAACGGCAGGGTCACCTGTGTGCTCATCTGGCCGCTCAGTTCGCGCTTGGCTTTTTCCGCCGCCTCGCGCACGCGGAGCATCGCCGCCTTGTCGTGCCTCAAATCGATCTTTTCCGTGCGCTTAAACTCGTCCGCCAGATAGTCGGCCAGCCGCTCGTCAAAGTCGTCGCCGCCGAGATGGTTATCGCCGCTCGTCGCCAGCACCTCGATCACGCCGTCGCCGATTTCGATCAGCGACACGTCAAACGTGCCGCCGCCGAGGTCATAGACCAGAATCTTCTGCGCCTGCCCGTGGTCGAGGCCGTAGGCAAACGCCGCCGCCGTCGGCTCGTTGATGATGCGCAGAACTTCCAGCCCCGCAATGCGCCCTGCGTCGCGCGTGGCCTGCCGCTGGCTGTCCGTAAAATACGCCGGGACGGTGATAACCGCCTGGCTCACCGGTTCGCCGAGGAAATCCTCCGCATCGCGACGCAGTTTCTGCAAAATCATCGCGGAAATCTCCTGCGGCGTATACGCTTTGCCATCAATCTTCACGCGGTAATCCGTGCCCATCTCCCTTTTGATGGAAAGCACCGTCCGCGCCGCGTTGACCGCCTGCTGGCGCTTTGCCGCTTCGCCGACCACGCGCTCCCCCGCCTGCGTGAAGCTGACGACGGAGGGCGTCGTGCGCCCACCCTCGGAATTGGGGATGACGACGGGTTCGCCGCCCTCCAGCACCGCCACGCAGCTGTTTGTCGTGCCCAAATCGATGCCGATCACTTTGCTCATGAAAAACGCCTCCAAATCAAACGACTTTTCCGTCGTATGCCTTAATTCTTATTCCACCCCTTGATTTTCGGAGCGATCTCTATTATTGTAAGAAACAGCATGTACGAAATCAAGAGCAGAAATGTGAAAAAGAAAGAAAGTCAGTTCACATTTTGGGGCTTTGCCCCAAACCCCACCAGAGAACTGAGTTCTCTGGACTTTCCACTTCGCTTCGCGGCGATTTAAAACTTGTCCCCCATCCATTTATCGCACAGCGATAATGGAAAGAGGGAAATCCAAGAACCTCAGGTTCTTGGCAGGGTTTGGGACGGAGTCCCAACGTCTCTCCCGTCTCTTCCGTCTTTTTGAAAAAATTTTCGGTTTTGTGAAATTTTGGCGCATTTGTCTCGTCTTAATAGGTAAGGAGGTGGATGGGCGATGTCGTCCTTTACAGAAGATGAGCGCGAAGAAAAACTGCGGCATTTGATGGACGTCTACGGCGACGGGCTCAAGCGCCTGTGCTGCGTCTACCTGCGCGACCTCGGCTTGGCCGAAGACGCGGTGCAGGAGACATTCATCAAGGCCTATGACCATATCGACGAGCTGCTTGCCGGCGAAATCGAAAGCGCCAAAGCGTGGCTGATGCGCATTGCCGTCAATACCTGTAAGGACACCCTGCGCTCGTCATGGATGCGCCATATCGACAGGCGGCAGGAAATCGAAGCGCTGCCGCTGTCCATCGCGAGCTGTCCCGAAGAAAAGCTGGCGCTGGCGCAGGCCATCATGGCGCTCCCGCCCAGACTCCGTGAAATCGTGCTTTTGTATTATTATCAGGATATGAGCCTTCGCACCTGTGCTAACGTGCTCGGCATTTCCGCGCCGACCGCCACAAGGCGTTTGCAGCAGGCGCAGAAAAAACTCCGCATTCAACTGGAAGAAAGGGGCTGAGTTCGATGAAAAAAGACCCAACCATTCGTGAAGCCATCGACGAGAGCCTCTGCGCCGTCCGCTTCAACGCGCAGGATGAGCGCAACGTCATGGCCGCGATTCACGGCCGCCGCGTCAGGGCCAAAAAGCGCGCGCGCCGGCTCAATCTGGCCTTCGCCGCCGGGCTGCTTCTGCTGCTCGTTCTGCCCGTATCCGCTTTCACGCTGCACACGCGCCGCCTGAGCGCAGTCAACGCCGCCGCGCCGGGCGAAGACCGTATTCTCTCCCCGGATGCCACGCCGGAAGCGACCGCCGCGCGTTCTCCGCTGGCCACCGCAAACGCCGCGGCGTCCGGCGCGCTCACCGAGCAGGACGCCATTCAGGCCGCGCGGACATGCTTTGAAACGCTCTGCGACACAAGCATTTTCTCTTTCGACGAATACACCGTCTCCTGTGAGCGGACGGGGGACGCGTATACCGTGCTGATGACGAGCATCTACGGCAACGGCTGCACGTTTTCCGTGACCGTGGACGCGCTTTCCGGTCAGGTGATCCATCATTCCGCCGCAGATCTGGCCACGCACCCGATTTATCTGAGCGAAAGCGCGCCCGAAGTGCAGAGCTGGTATGATAAATACGGCTATGCCGTCTATCTTTGGGCGGAAAACGTGCAGGTGGAATTTTCCCGCCGCTATGAGGGCGCAACGCTCCGCGCCGCGACGGCCGCAGACCTGACCCGCGAGCAGGCGCAATCCATCGCCAAGGCGGCTGCCGCCGCCGATTATGCCGCGCAGGGGCTTGCGGACATCGAACCGCTGTGTTACCCGATGCTGTTCAGCGAACGCGCCTTTGACGACGGCGTTGCGCGCTACCTGGTGATCTGCTGCCCGGACAGGCCCGCCGATGCAAGCGCCGAAGCGCTGAAAACCGCGCCCGATGTGCTCGTGCTGATGAACGCCCAAACGGGCGAAGTGGAAAGCGTGAAGCATGAGCTGGACGAGCGCGACAGGGCGATGATAAAGGGCATAATCAAATGATTTTTCCTGTATAAAAACAGACAGTCCGGAGCGCGTCGGCGTTTCTCCGGACTGTCTTTTTTTGGGAAAGAGCGTTTGCTTATTTCTCCGCGTCGCTCTTAATCGTATCGATTGCGTCCTCGATGGTTTCGGTGGTCTCCTGGCCCAGCTCTTTGCTGAGTTCTTCGATCTTCTGGAAATTATTCTGCGATTCCTGTTCATCCTGCATGCGGGCTTCGCGATCCTCGGTAAATTCCGCATTGGCGAAAATCTTCTGCATGCGCTCATCCGGATAATGCTCGTCCAGATACGCTTCAAACGCGTTGCGCGGCTCGACGCCCTCGCGGCGGGCCGTCCAGCGCAGAGAGGTAAACAGGGTCATCACAGAGTTAAAAACCATGAACACAAGCAGCACCCACGTCAGCGGCTTACCGACCTTGTTGGGGATTTTCAAAATCCACTTGGCCATGCGCGGGTAGATATCCTTGATCCAGAAGATGCCCAAAATGCCCCAGAAAATGGAATACAGCAGGCAGATGCGTCCATTCAGATTATAGGGCATATTGCTGTAATCCCACGAAGTCGAGCCGAAGCAGACCTCCTGAAACCACGAGCAGGCGTATTCCACAACCGAGCCGACGACAAAACCGCCGACAAACGAGAACACACGCCCGCGGTTGCGGAATTGATACAGCGCGCTGCTCAGGCAGAGCGCGCCGATGCCGTAGACGAGGTTAAACGGGCCGTAAATCAGGCCGACGCGGCTTTCATAATGGCCGCGCTGAATCAGGCAGTAGATCGTTTCCAGCACCACGCCCGCAAAGCAGCCGATAAAGAACACCCAGAACAGCTTATAAAACGTCATGCCCTGCGCGAAGTGCGCTTCCTGCTTCTCGCGGTAGTCGATCTGCGCGTTGGTCGGCGCGGGCGGCAGAATGCGCACCTTCTTTTTCTTTCTGCGGTCGTATTGCTCCGTCTCTTTCAGCCGGGTTTCAACCTCATCGATCAGTTCGTTGAAAGCTTGCAGCTTTTTGGCCATCAGATCGCGGCGTTTGCGCAGCAGCACCAGCTCGTCGCGGATTTCGGCATAGAACGCAGCCTTCTGCGCGTCGTCCATCCGCTCGTCGGCGGCCAGAACGTCCATCTGACGGCGCAGCTCCATATACGCTTCATAGTCTTCCGAGCCCAGCTGGGTCAGCAGTTCGTTTTTTTCTTCCCTGGTCATTCTTTTCCCTCCGTACCATCATCTACGGTTTTCGGGCACAGTATATCATGCTTTGCGCCCTATTTCAACCTCCACGCAGCCCGTGTCCTCGCCGACGAGGAAAAAACGCACGCGCGCCTGTCCCACATCCCGTCGAAGGCGGCGCAGGTTTGCCGCGTCCTCCTCCGTCATCTCGCATACGCCCTCCGGATGGTTGCTCAGCAGCCAAATCTCCTCGGCGCTTTTCTCAAATGCAATCGTCTGATCCGCAAAGGCCGTATCAAACTGGCACAGCGACAGAATTTCGCCCCGTCCATTCACCGCAGCCACGGCCGAAAACGGCACATAGACCCGTCTCATCAGCATGTCGGCCAGTTCATCCGGCGTTATCCTCTTCTCCATCCGCTCATCCTCCTTTTTCTTCTGCACATGGCCATTATACACCCGCCCCCGCCTTTTCTCCAGAATCCCCCGGTTGCAAACGGCGGGCATCGCGCCCGCCATTCTCCGGTTGACGAAAAATCAAAAACACGTTACAATACACTGAAAGAAATGAGGTGCAGAGATGGCCAACACGACAAAACGCATGCTCTCCATGTCCCTGAAAAAACTGCTGTCAAAGACGACGCTGGATAACATCACCATTCAGGATATCACGGACGATGCGGAAGTCAGCCGTAAAACCTTTTATTATCATTTTCAGGATATTTATGACCTGCTGGACTGGACGCTGCAAGAGGACGCGCGCCATCTGGTCGCCAACAAAATCAATCTGGATAACTGGGAGGAAAGTATCGCCGCCCTATTCGTCTACATGCAGGAAAACAGGATGCTCGTTCTCAACGCGTTTCATTCCCTTGAACGCGACACGCTGGAAAAAGAGGTTTTCAAGCTGCTTTCCCCCTTACTCCACCGTCTTTTTTCCGCCCAGGAGGGCTTTGATCGACTGAGCGAAGCCGATCAGGATTTCATCGTCAGCGTGTATGTGCTGGGAATCACCGGCCTTTTCCTCCGCTGGATCGGCGCGAACATGATGTCCCCGCCAGAACCGATGATCCGCCAGCTCTACCGCCTGATGGGCGGCAGCCTGCAAGGCATCGTTCAGCGCTTTTTAACGACGGCAAACACAGAATAATCCGTTCAGAAATCTTTACACAAATTCGACCGAATGTGTCAAATTTACCCAAATGCTTTTCCCATATCCCAAAAACGGACAGGGAATTGCATTTGGGTATTTTCTTTAGGCTTGCTTTGGGAATATACTTGTGCCACAACAACAAAGGAGTGTGTCTTATGGGTATCGCAGATTCGATGAAAAAAGCTGCTTTCTCCACCGCGTTCAGCTATATCGGCAAGAACCCGGAGGAAAACGCCCCGAAGCTGATGGCTTGGGTGGATAAGTTCGCGGGCGACGGCCCGAACAGCTTCCCGACTCAGCGCGCAGCTGTCCGCAAGGTCATTAACGATAAAGACAACAACATGCACCATCTCGTCATGGACATCATGAAGGATACCGATCCGGAAGTGCTCAAGGCGACGTTCATGAACTTCTTCCTCAACGCCAACATCATCGGCTGGCCGAAGCAGGAGGAAAACCGCAAGAAGTATGGCTGCAACATTCCGTGGGCGATCCTGCTCGACCCGACTTCCGCCTGCAACCTGCACTGCACCGGCTGCTGGGCGGCGGAATACGGCAACCGCCTGAACCTGACGTTTGACGAGATCGATTCGATCATCACGCAGGGCAAGGAATTGGGCGTGTACATGTACATCTACACCGGCGGCGAGCCGCTCGTTCGCAAGAAGGATTTGATCGCCATCTGCAACAAGCATTCCGACTGCCAGTTCCTCTCCTTCACCAACGGCACGCTCATCGACGAGGAATTTGCCGATGAGATGCTCCGTGTGAAGAACTTCATCCCGGCCATCAGCCTGGAGGGCTTCGAGGCTGCGACCGACGGCCGCCGCGGCAACGGCGTGTTTGAAAAGGCGACCCGCGCCATGAAGCTGCTGCACGACAAGCACCTGCCGTTCGGCATTTCCGCCTGCTACACCAGCGCGAATATCGATTCCATCGCGTCCGATGAATATATCGATTACATTTGCAGCCTGGGCGCGCGCTTCATCTGGTATTTCCATTACATGCCGGTCGGCAACGACGCCGCCCCGCAGCTCCTGCCGAATCCGCAGCAGCGCGAATACATGTACCACCGCATCCGCGAAATCCGCGCGACAAAGCCGATCTTCGCGATGGACTTCCAGAACGACGGCGAGTATGTCGGCGGCTGTATCGCCGGCGGCCGCCGCTACCTGCACATCAACGCCAACGGCGACGTCGATCCGTGCGTGTTCATCCATTACTCCAACGCGAACATCCGCAACTGCACGCTGCTCGAAGCGCTGCAAAGCCCGATCTTCATGGCCTATCACGACGGCCAGCCGTTCAACGACAACCATCTGCGTCCCTGCCCGATGCTGGAGAACCCGCAGATGCTGCGTGAAATGGTCGAAAAGACCGGCGCGCATTCCACCGACCCGCAGTCTCCGGAGACGGCGGATCACCTGTGCGCCAAGTGCGACGAATATGCCAAGAACTGGCAGGCAACGGCTGAACGCCTCTGGGCTTGCAGCCACGACTGCTCAACCTGCGGCGCCGGCTGCGGAAAGAAGGACTAACGATGCACACGCTGTTTACTTCCGAGAGTGTGACCAAGGGGCATCCCGATAAAGTCTGCGACCAGATTGCCGACGCGATTCTGGATGCGTTGCTGGCGCAGGACCCGATGAGCCACGTCGCCTGCGAAGTCACCGCCATCACCGACGCGGTGCACATTTTCGGCGAAATCACCACCACCGCGAAGGTGAACTACGAACAGATTGCCCGCGACACCATCCGCAAGATCGGCTACACCGAGCCGGGCCACGGCTTCGACGCGGAGACCTGCAAGATCACCGTCGACCTGCACGAGCAGAGCCCGGATATCAACATGGGCGTTTCCCGCGAAATCGAAGAGGACGCGGGCGCAGGCGATCAGGGCATGATGTTCGGTTATGCCTGCCGCGAGACGGAAAGCCTGATGCCGCTGCCGATTGAGCTGGCGCATGCGCTGACCAAGCGCCTGGCCTATGTGCGCGAAATGCACATTCTGCCGGACATTCTGCCGGACGGCAAGGCGCAGGTTTCCGTGGAATACGACGAGGCGGGCAAGCCGGTCCGCATCGACACCGTCGTCGTCTCCACCCAGCATACCGAGGCCATCAGCGAAAATGAGCTGCGCACCGCGATCATCGACGAGGTGATCTCCCGCGCGCTCCCCGCCGACATGCTCGACCAGAACACGCACATCTATGTCAACCCGACCGGCCGCTTCCTCATCGGCGGCCCTGCGGGCGACAGCGGCCTGACCGGACGCAAGCTGATTGTCGATACCTACGGCGGCTATGCGCATCACGGCGGCGGCGCGTTCTCCGGCAAGGATTCCAGCAAGGTGGACCGCAGCGCCGCCTACATGGCTCGCTACATCGCCAAGAACGTCGTGGCGGCCGGTCTGGCTGACCGCTGCGAGGTGCAGCTCTCCTACGCCATCGGCGTGGCCCAGCCGGTTTCCGTGCTGGTCGATACCTTCGGCACGGAAAAAGTTGCCCGCGAAAAGATTCAGGAGCTGGTTTCTGCCGTGGATATGCGTCCGGCGGCGATCATCAAGCGCTTCGATCTGCGCACCCCGAATTTCAGCAAGGTTTCCTGCTACGGCCACTTCGGCGAGAATGCCAAAGATATGCCGTGGGAGAAGACCGATCTGGCGGAGAGCTGGAAGAACGCGTAATCGGAATGACGCCGCTTCATTCCCCCACTGAAAGTCTGAGGTTCTTGGATTTCCGATCGCAAAAATTATATTTTCATAAAGCAAAGCGAGCTTCGATTCATGTCGGGGCTCGCTTTCATATTCACTGATTGTTAAAGCAGACAGTATATATTATAATGCTTTTGTAGGCAGACGAGTGCTGCCGATGGTCGCCTCCCGCTTCTGTTACAGAAGAAGAGAGGGATGCGCTATGACACTGTATGAAATTATTATGGTCGTCCTTACGTTCCTGAGCCTGCTCATTGCAGTAGACGCAAAGAACCGTAAATAAAGCGAACCGCCGGTCAGCTGGAACCTGATCGGCGGTCTTGTGCTTTAAGGTTTTTACTTCAAGCGGGAGAACCGATTCAAGACGGCTCCTCGTTTGCTCACATTATAGCTTGTATCCAGCTCTGCGTCAAGATACAGGGCTGTTTCCTTATTTTCCTTCCCGCCACTCCTGAATCATCTTTGCGGCGGAACGGGTCATCTCGCGAGAAAAATCGCAATTCCATTTGCGCTTGCAGTGCGCCGTGATCCAGCGTTCCAGCTCTTCGCCGTGCTTATCCTGACGGTTTTCGAGCATACGCCGCATCTGTTCGGGATCGCGCGACTGATATTCGTTTTCAAATACGATATCATCCGCTTCAAAGCGCGCGGGCTTCTTGCGCGTCTTTTGAAACTCCGTCGGAATGCCGTAAACCACCATGCAGACCGGCTTGACGTACTCCGGCAGGCCGAGGATTTCCCGCTGCTGTTCGCAGCGCTCGATGATGTCGCCGATGTAGCACGAGCCGCAGCCCAGCGCATCTGCCGCGACGACGCTGGCATGCGCCGCAATGATCGTATCCATCATTGCGAGCATCAGATCGCCTTCGCCCGGCTTGCGCAGCTCTTCGCCCAAATCCAGCGTCGCAAACAGATCATACCAACGCTTGTAATCCGCGCAAAACACCAGTACCAGCGGAGCGGACGCGATAAACGGCTGATTGTCACAGGTTTCAGACAGGCGCTTTTTCTTCGCTTCATCCGTCACGCGGATGGCGCTCCAAAGCGTCATGTTGCCGGCGGTCGGCGCTTCGATGGCAGCGCGCAGAATCTTCTGCACATCCTCCTCCGGAATCTCCCGCTTTTCGTAAGCGCGGACGCTCTTTCGATTGTAGAGGAGTTCAATCGTTTCATTCTTCATCGTCATCATCCTCCCAAAGTTCTTCCAAGAATTTCTGCACGGCGGTGCGCGCGCGGTAGACATCGTTGCGTTTTTCGCCCTGCTGCATCAGCGCGTCCCCTGCCTCGCGCATGTCCCGTCCCGCCATCAGCAGTTCAAAAATGCGCGCTTCAAGACTCGTATCGTACGCCGCCTTCCCTTCTTCCACATGCACGTCATGCAGATCGAGCACCAGGCAGTACTCGCCCTTCTCCGCCTTTTCGTTGGCGCGGAGCATAGCCAGCACTTCCTCCGCCGTGCCGCGGATCGTCTTTTCGTGCAGCTTGGTCAAATCGCAGCTGGCGCTGATGCGGCAGCCCGGCAGGGTTTCACAAATCACGCTGACCAGATCGATCACGCGGTGCGGCGACTCGTGCGCGACGGCAATCGGCACGCCCGTGCGCGCAATTTGCAGCAGTTTTTCGGAAAGCTCCCGCTTCTGGCGCGGCAGAAAGCCGTAAAACGCAAACTCCCGCGTGTCAAACCCGCTGACGGAAAGCGCGCTGGCCATCGCCGTCGGCCCCGGAACGGCCAGCACCTCGATGCCCGCCGCCGCGGCTTCCTTCGCCAGAAAACTGCCGGGATCGCTGATGCAGGGCGTGCCCGCGTCGGTAACGAGCGCCACATCGAGATCTTCTTCCAGCATGCGCGCAACGATGGGCGCAGCGCGGTTTTCCTCATTATGCTGATGGTTCGAGACGCAGGGCGTGTTGATTTCAAAATGATTGAGCAGCGCGCGGGTCACGCGCGTATCCTCGGCGGCGATGAGGTCGCAGTTCCTGAGCGTTTGCAGCGCCCGCGCGCTGATATCGGACAGGTTGCCAATCGGCGTGGCGACAATAAAAAGACGCGGCATGTTTATTCCTCCGATTCGGTGTAGCACTCAACCTGAACCCCGGCCTCTTTGAAGATATCCAGCGCGAAATCATCCGGATATCCGCTGTGATAAACCACGCGCACGATGCCCGCGTTGACGATCATCTTCGCGCAGAGGATGCACGGCTGATGGGTGCAGTAGAGCGTCGATCCGTCGATATTCACGCCCAGCTTGGCCGCCTGAATGATGGCGTTCTGCTCCGCGTGGACGGCGTAGCACATCTCGTGCCGCGTGCCGGAGGGAATGCCGAGCTTTTTGCGCAGGCATTCGCCGCGCTCCACGCACGTTTTCACGCCCGAAGGCGCGCCGTTATAGCCGGTGGTCATCACGCGCTTATCCTTGACGATAACCGCGCCGATTTTTCGCTCTTCCTGATAGCAGCTCGCCCAGGTCGAAACGAGCTGCGCCATTTCCATAAAACGGTGATCCCACTTGGTAAACATCTGTCGCTCCTTTTCGCGGGGCGCCGCCCCGCACCCTGCCAGAAACCTGAGGTTTCTGGACTTCCCGATTTGGAATTGATCTATGGGCTGCTTCGATGAAGCTTTATATTGATTTCAAAGTGGAAGGTCAAGGGAACTCAGTTCCCTTGTGGGGTTTGGGGCAAAGCCCCAGCGCATACCCCTTCCGCCCGTCGCATACGCTCCACGGGTGATGGTCGTGCGCGGTAAAACGCTGATTCAAAAAACGCTCTTTTTGAGCGCATCGCATTTCGCGGTTCGTTCGGTCGGCTTCCTGCTGCGGTTGTGGCTCTCCCGCGAGCTGGGCGCACAGACGATGGGCCTTGTCGAACTGGCGCAGAGCGCGCAAATGCTGCTCATCACGCCCGTCGTCACGGGCCTGCCCGTCGCCGTCTCGCGCATGTGCGCCAAAACGGAAGGCGCGCGCCGGGTTCGCGTCGTGCGCTGTGCGCTGCTGCTTGCGCTGCCCGTCAGCCTGCTGATTGCCGCACTGGCATTTCTCTTCCGCGAGCCGCTGTGCCTGTGGCTCGGCGACGTTCAAACCCTGCCCGCACTGCTGTGTTTTCTGCCGTGCATCCCGATTCTCGGCGCATCCTGCGTGCTGAACGGGTATTATTACGGCATCGGCCAGCCCGTTCCGCCCGCCGTCAGCGAATTACTCGAACAGATTGTCCGCGCGCTGCTGTGCGTCCGGCTGGTCTACGGTCTGCGCGGCTGGCCAACGCTCTTTCGCGCGGCCATTCCGGCTGTCGCAACTCTTGCGGGCGAAACCGCCGGACTCATCCTGATGCTCGTGCTCGGCGCTCGGCTCGTGCTCTTCGCCCAGGGCGAAGGCTCTCGAAAGCCGGTCTTCCGTGAGCTGCTCGCTCTTGCCCTGCCTCTGACGGGCATGCGCCTCGTCTCTTCGCTGATGCAGACGGTCAATGCGACGCTCATTCCGGCGCGGCTTCAGCTGTTCGGCCTTTCCGCTGCGGAAGCGATGGCCAGCCTCGGCGTGTTCCACGGCATGCTCAAACCCATTTTGTTCATGCCCTCGTTCATCACGTGCAGCCTGAGCATGGCCGCCGCACCCGAACTGACGAAGCGCCAGACGGACGGACAGCCGCTCTGCACGCTCTCCACGCGGATGATTCTCGCGTCGCTCGCCATCGGCGCGGCGGCGTCGGCCGGCGTATGGCTGTTTGCGCCGCTGATTGCGAATTTCTTCTTCCGTCAGGCGGCGCTTCTGCCGCTGCTGCGCCGCTCGTGCGCGCTCATCCCGATCATCGCGACAACGCATGTCTGCGGCGGCATCATGAACGCGCTCGGCCTGCAAGGCGCGTCGCTGAAGATTTCGCTGGCTTCCGGCCTGCTCGGTGTGCTGACGGTACAGTTTCTCGTGCCCGTCATCGGCCTGTGGGGCGCGGTCGTCTCGCTTGGCGCGGTTCAGGGATTGACGCTGCTGCTCAGCCTGCTTGTGCTCAGGCGTTCAGGATGTATTGCTCGATCACGCTGACCAGGCCATCCTCGTCGTTCGTACCCGTCACCACATCGGCGGCAGCCTTAATTTCCGGCTGAGCGTTTCCCATCGCCACGCCCAGCCCCGCATACTTGATCATGGCCAGATCGTTAAGACCATCGCCGCAGGCGATTACGTCCTCGCGTTCCAGTCCAAGGCGCTCGATCAGGCCCGCGATTGCCGCGCCTTTGTCCACGCCGCGCGGCATGATTTCAATGAAAAACGGTTCGCTGCGATAGACGCTCAACCTGCCCATAAACCGGCGGGCAAGGCGTTTTTCGTGTTCAGCCGCGCGCACGGGCGGCGCGGTCAGCAGCGCCTTGAACATGTCCATGCCGCGGTAGTCGTCAAAGTTCTCCACCATCACGCGGTTAAAACCGTTGAGCACGGTTTCCCGCTCCAGATAACGATCCACGCGTGTGCCGCAGACGACCGTGTTTCCGTCGTAAATGCACATGCCCAGATCGTGTTCGCGGGCGTAATCGAGCATCCACGGCGCAACGTAATCCGGCAGTACGTTTTTATACACAATTTCATTCGTCTGCATGTTGGTGACGCATGCGCCATTGTAGCTGATGGCATAATTGCCGTATTTCGCCAGCTCCAGCTCGCCGATATAGCGCCGCATGCCGCCCGTCGGCCGACCGGAAGCCAGCGCGACCGCATGGCCCATCTGTTCGATTTTCAAAATCGCCTCCAGCGTTTTGGGCGTGATATCCTTCTGCGTATTGGTCAGCGTGCCGTCGATATCCAGCACGAGCAATTTCCTTTTTTTCATGTTTCCTATCCCCTCCGCCGCATCGGCGCGCTTAAACGGCGTTCTTCGCCCGGTCGCAGGCCGCCACGTGCATCTGCGCGGTTTTGGCGCTGGCGGCAATTTGGTCGATGATGGCAAAGACCATCTTTTCCATGTCGCTTCCCCGGCTGTAATCCGCCTTGACGGCAAAATCCACGCGCCCCTCAAGCAGCATTTCGTTGCTGATCTGCTCGTCCTCCTGCCAAACCGCAATGGAATGGCCGCCGTTGAGCTTGGTCAGCTTCATGCTCGGCACGTCGGTCAAGCCGTCGCCGATATAAATCATGTTGGAAAACGGCACGCGCCGCTTTTCCTCCGGCATGAATTCATTGAGCGCGCGGTGCTCGGTCACATCCAGCACGCCCTTGTTCACGCGGAAAAGGAACTGCGTTTTGCTGGTATAATTGACTGCCATCGCGGGCCAGCAGGCCACCCCGTGCTCGTCATAGCAGAACGATGCGGCGTAAATCTCCTTAAACTCCTTCGCTATCGGCGTGCCCTCGATGATCTCCTTCAGGCCCGAAGAGATGATATAGTGTTCCGGCACTAACCCCTTGCTTTCAGCATAATCGTTCACGCGCGCAAACCAGTCGCTCACGCCGTCAAAGAGCTGCACGTCCTTGCCCAGCGCCCGCAGCATGCTGCGGTTGACAATCAGCTTGCCCTTCGCCTCTTCCAGCATCATATACATATACGCCAGAATCTGATCCATCTGGTTCTGCTTCATGGCCGTGACGCACTTGTGCCAGAACGCGTCCGCCTCCATGCCCAAATCCGGAATGAAGCCGTATTCCTGCATATCCCGCGGGGAAAGCGTATGGTCAAAGTCGTACATAATGGCCAGAATTGGACGTTTTTCCATGCAGTATTCCTCCTTTGCGCGCGTTTTTCGATTCATTCATTATACGCAATTTGTTCCAATGTGTCAATTCTCCCCTTGACAGAACGGCTCAACTTCTGTATAATGCTAATCGTTAGCTCAATCTAACGGAATTCTTTCGACTTTGAGCTGCATATTTTTTTGAAGATGAGTTAGAATATACTAACGAATCTGTGAAGGAGATGTCCGACGTGTCCATCGTCCCCATGCTCATCGACCACTGTTCGCCCACGCTGGCCAGCCTCAAATGCGGCAGTCTGTTCAGCATTCGACCGGAGGACATGGCGTATACGATGCGTGAAGCGCGGGCGCTCTCCGACGAACTTGCGCCCAAAGGACTGGCCATCCGCGTGATCGACGTGGGCGACGGACGTGCGCTGTGCTATCTTTACCGGCCCTGCCAGCTTTGCCGCATGCTCGCCTGTGAAAAGGAAGCCGCCTTTTTGACCGAGCAGGGTTATCCGTATCTGACGGTTGAGGACGCGGTGGATCTGCTCTGCGCGCGCCTTTCGCAGGGCGGCGCGTTTCCGCACGAAATCGGCCTGTTTCTGGGCTATCCGATCGACGATGTCGTCGCGTTCATCGCCAACAAAGGGCGCAACTGCCTGTGCTGCGGCTGCTGGAAATGCTATACCGACGCATGCGCCGCGCAGAAAGCGTTTGATAAATTCCGCAAGTGCACCAGCGTTTATAAACGCCTGTTCGCCTGCGGAAGGACGCTCGATCAGCTCGCAGTCGCCGTATAATTTTGCCTGACCGGGAGAAACTCCCGCGATATAGAAAGGAGATTTTCAAATGAGTCAAGTTGCTGTTGTGTATTGGAGCGGAACGGGCCATACCGAGGCGATGGCGCAGGCTGTCGCCGCCGCCGCTCAGGCCGATCTTTTCACCGCCGCCGAGTTTGATGCGGACAAGGCCGCGAATTATGCCGCGATTGCTTTCGGCTGCCCGTCCATGGGCGCCGAGCAACTGGAAGATTCCGAATTTGAGCCGATGTTCGAGGCTGTGAAGCCGTCTCTGGCGGGCAAGAAAGTCGCGCTGTTCGGCTCCTACGGCTGGGGCGGCGGCGAATGGATGCGCACCTGGGAGAGCGACTGCGCAGCGGCGGGCATCACGCTTTGCGCCGAGAGCGTCATCTGCCAGGACGAGCCGGACGACGCGGCGCTGGCCGCCTGCGCCGCGCTTGGCGAAGCTTTGAAGTAATATCAAAAAATGGACGCGCAATGCGCGTCCATCAGCCTGTCGACAAAAAGGGTACTTTCGGTTCGCGAAAGTACCCTTTTACGATCATAAACAGCTTTTCAAGCCGCCAAAGAAGGCCGTTCTTGTCCTTCCAAGTTGCCAGTTTTTTAGATTCATGGACGCAAATAAGAGGGTAAGCTGAGAGGTCACTCTCGCCAATCCTCTAAGATGTGTATACCGCATACCATGCTGCTCTTTGGCACACGCAATGCTCGTGTTTATACACCCGTGCAATCTTGTTGGGGAAATGCCCCAAACCC
>ERZ809296.681-NODE-681-length-50917-cov-35.691656_pt1 | contig 50917 bp, 45 predicted proteins | sample MGYA00520511_ERZ809296 | MGnify/ENA primary metagenome ERZ809296 (study PRJEB31576, sample SAMEA3212662) | Homo sapiens | biome: human-gut; feature: human gut; material: fecal | place: Sweden | collected 2012 ...
TGCTCAAGAACGTCAAGGGCATCGACCTCAACGCTCCCGCTACCCGTGAGCTGGTCGCCGAGCTCCTGTTCCGTGCCATCGCTGAGGCTTCCACCGTCACCTACACTCCGGCCTTCGGCTATGTGACCGATAAGGTGCTCGGCAATGCTGCTCCCACCCTCGGCTACAAGAACTTCAAGCTCGTCGGCAAGGATTCCGCTGACAAGTGGGGCCGTCCCGCTACCAAGTGGATCTACAACGTCGGCGACAAGGAGACTCTTGTCAACGACAAGCCCGTCGTCTCCTACACCACCAAGGTTGCTGAGTGCGACATCGCCAAGGATCTGGGCATCTCCTCCGCTAAGAAGATCGAGAAGGCCTACATTGATGGTCAGCAGCCCGGTATTACCAACGAGCTCGTCAGCACCAACAAGTACGGCACCATCAACCCGCTTGCCACCACCTCCTATGTCGGCGCTCAGGGCCGTCTGACCGAGGTCTATGACATGGATTCCGACGGTTACCGCATCGTTGAGATCAACACCTACCTCGCCAAGGTCGACAAGGTCACCGCTGCCAAGACCGACCGCAACGGCCACACCACCGACGCTACCGTCGATCTGACCGTCTACAATGGTACGCACAAGGGTAAGGCTCCCTCCACTTGGAACTTTGACGGCGTTAAGGCCGAGGGCTTCACGGTTGACCAGTATGTTCTCGTCACTGTTCTTCCCGAAGGTTACAATGCACGCCCCGCCCTTAACAAGGCTTCCGTTGAGAGCGTCGTCGCGGCTGAGGTCGTTGCCGGCGGCAAGCTGACCGGCTGGACCAACGAGATCGGCACCACCGCCGCTACCTCCGTTGTTGCCGGTACCACCTACAACGATGCTGACAAGTTCGCTCTGAACTGGCGTGAGGCTGGCAGCAACTGGCTCGTCGCTCTCGACAGCTATGGCAACGCCATCGGTCTCGTGAAGAGCTCCTCCAGCTACGCTGCGGTCGCCCGCATCGAGTGGAAGCCCAACACCACCAGCTTCGGCGGTTACGCTCTGGCTGATATCGTTCTGGCTGACGGCACCGTTCAGGAGAAGGTCACTGTCGCTTCTGTGAACGGCAACGCTGCAAATGCCACCGGCTCTCAGAACGGCAACTTCTATACTCAGGGCGTTCCCACTTCCGGCAGCGTCTCCATCTACTGGAATAACAACACGGAATATTACAAGCACATCATGTCTTACTCCGTCAATGCTGACGGCAGCTACAACCTGATGCCGCTCAAGGATCATGCGACGACTGCCACCGAGGACAGCGTTCTTGATCTGAGCCAGGCCACCTATACTAAGGGCTCTGGCACCATTTACAACAAGACCAACACTGTTGTTGCCACTGCCAGCACTGTGTTCCTGTACATCAACGAGAACGGTTACAGCTACACTGTTTACACCGGCAAGGACAATGCTCCCAGCATTTCCGATGCTACCATGTGTGTGAAGTACGACAGCAACGGCTATGCTGACCTCGTCGTTGTCCGTAAGTTCACCGCTGCCAGCAACACCTTTGTTGCTTATGTTACCGACAGCATTGTTGACGGCCTCTATTATCCCACCAACAGCAGCACTTTGTCCTATCCTAAGTATGATGTCTACAAGATGGGCGCTCTGACTGAAGATAATAAGACCACTGTTATCGACGAGTATGGCAAGTTTGCGGCCGCCTACGCCACTCACGGCACTGGCCTGTATGAGTTCAAGGTCGTCGAGGGTGTTATCGACAGCATGGTGTCCGTCATGTGCGATGGCTGCGACATCTGCAAGGTGGCTTGGACTGCTGACACCTATAAGATCGACCGTCTTGAGATCAAGGCAAACGTTGGCGATACCACCACGCTGCAGGGCGCTGTCTACGGCACTGGTGGCAACGCCATTCCCAAGGACTTCAACATCCTGCCCGAGACCCAGATCATCACGGCTACCAGAACCAACGGCCTTATCACCTTGGCTGAAGGCAGCAAGTCTGACCTCGTTGCCGGTCGCAAGATGCTGGTCAACTATGTCAACCCCACCAGCAACATCTACAATGCCAAGACCGTTTATGTCATCATTGAGGACGGTTCCGATGTGAACCCGAACCCCAATCCGACTGAGACCAAGGCTATCCTTACTATGGTTGGAAGCAATAACGACTTTGCGGTGGCGCTGACTAAGGGCAATACCGCTGATAGCCCCGATATCACTGGCGCTACGGTTCGCCTTCAGAAGAGCTATGCCAAGGATTCCGGCTATGATGACGGTATCCTGATGACGCCGGCGCAGAGCTCCTCTGGAGCCAACATCTACACTGGTAGCGTTTCTTACGTTGCTGGCCAGACCTACTACATCCGTGCATACGTTGTTACTGCTGATGGCTCCGCCTTCACCAGCAACGTTGTTACGGTCAATCCGTAAGGATATTTCCTAAACGGATACAGTAGCAAAAAACTTCCCATAAAGTTTCAGCCCCGAGCCGAAAGGCTCGGGGCTGTTTTTTATCTCTTTACGGCAAATAATGTTGCGGTCGCGCCTGCATTCGATGTGCCGCTGAGTGTGATGCTGTTGATCTCGTTCCACTTGACGGTGGTGTTGGTTTTACTGCCGCCGGTGCCGCCGTCATTGCTGACGACCGTAGAGTGGTAGGAGACGCCCTCCAAAAACGGCGTCAGCCAAAGAAGCCCCGCACTGGTCGACCAGCTGTTGGCGCAGGCCGTGCCGAGTTCCGTGCCGTTGACCGATAGTTTCAGCGAACCGCTGGACGAGCCTGCGCAGAACGTGAAAAACAGCGCGGCCACCTTGGTCATGTCGACCTGCGAGAGGTCGAAATTGAGCGTGCCGTTTTCCGTCGTGGTCACGAGCGGGCCCGCGAGCTTGACGAGGCAGTTGGCCTCGCGCGCCGCCGCGAGATCCTGCTGCACGGCATTCAGCTCGGCGCTGCTGGCCGCGCCCGCCGCGGCGTCGGCGTTCGCCTTGAGCGCCGCGTCGATTTTACCGAACGCCCCGTTAAAGTCATCCATCTTGATCTGATCCGCCTTGACCCATTGCGGAAGTTTGTAATTTGTTGTCGTCTCCATGCTCTTTCCCCCAAATTTTCATAATGTTGGAAAAGGCACCTCACCCCCCCTGCAAACGCGGGGACACTGATGCATGATTTGCCTTTTCATGATACGCCGTATCATGAAGAAACGTTGCACACAACGCGGCAAAAAGTTGTACCGCCTCCGGTATTAGAATTCACGATACCACAAATTGCCGCGTTTTGTGCAACGATCGCCGTTGTGCGCGGGAACTTTTTCGCCTATCATGCGTCTATAGAAGTATCCGAAAGAAACGAGGACTGACCGATGAAAAAGCTCCTTTCCCTCCTGCTCCCCCTCGCGCTGGCCCTTTCCCTCGCCGCCTGCGGCGAAAAAAGCGCAGACGAGGCCGCGCGCCAAACCCCGCCAACACTGACCGTGACAAGTGCAAACGCTTGCAGCGTCACCCTCAAAAGCAGCAGCTACGACTGGACCTACACCCAGGGCCTACAGAGCATGACCGCCATTGCCTGCGGCGCGCACCCGCTGGACGAAACCTCCCGTGACATCACGCCTGTACTGGAAATGCCCTTTGCAGTGTCGGCCGCCTATTTCTACACCGTAACGCTCGATTTTGGCGATAATTCGCCCGATTCCGTCAGTCTCCGCTGCTGGCCGTCCGACGCCTGGGGCAGCACCGGCATGCCGTCCGAGACCGTGACCGCCCAGCGGCAGGATAACGGCACATTCCGCGCAGAACTGCCGCAAAGCGACGGCATTTTCGCCGTCGATGCCCTCTGGGACGGCAGCAGCGCGACCTACACCTTCTGCACGCACGCGGAGGGGAGCGAAGAGCTCCACCCGGGCGCGGTGCTCAGCATCGGCGAGAGCAAAGACATCCGCAAGATCGACATCTCGTGGCGCAGCGGCAGCGTGAACATCTATACCGCCGAGCAGAGCGCGCAGATCAGCGTGAAGGAGGAATCCACCGCGCCGCTCGCCGAGAGCGAGAAGATGGTCTGCGCGATCGACGGCGACACGCTGCGCATCCACTTCCTCGGCGACGCTTACCGCGGCAGCTACGACGGGGAAAAGTACCTCGACGTGGGACTTCCGAGGGAACTGGTCAGCGCCGGTCACTTTGAGGAGATAAAAGTCGAAACAACGGACGCCTACACCATCGTGGGCGCGGACGTTTCCGGCAGCATCAAACTTTCGACCGTCGGCGGCGACGCGCGCGTGATGGGCGCAACCTGCCCCACGGTCGAGATCGAGACGGTGAACGGCAGCGTGGGCGTGGTGGACGGCACATGGGGAAAAATCGAGCTCTCGACCGTCTCTGGCGCGATTGAGCTTGCGGGCGAAGTGGAAAATGCCGAGATCGAAACCGCGAGCGGCAAGGTGGATATCGCCGGCGCGCTCGGCGCGCTGGACTTCGAAAGCGTCAGCGGTGACCTGATTTTGGCTACCGAGCGTGCGCTGCGCCTTGATGCCGAAACGGAGAGCGGCAGCATCTATCTGACCCTTCCCGCGCAGGACGGCTTTACTCTCGACTATGAAACGAAAAGCGGCGCGTTCCTCTCCGTGCTCACCGAGCGCGAAGGAGCGCTCATCACCTGTCTCGACGACCACGCGACGCACTACTCTGTGCCCGCGCTTGAGGGCGGCGCGGTGAGCGAGCTTACGATCGAAACGATGAGCGGCGAGGTGACGATTGGAGCCTCTTCCTCTGGAAGCAACTGAAGCGAACAAAAAAGAGAGCGGCGCTGCCGCTCTCTTTTTTCGTTATTTCTCGTCGATTGCAAGCCACGTCTGGTCGAAGCCGTAGGGGAGCAGCTCTTTGATGTGCAGGTGCTTTTCTTCGTTGTCCTTGTTGAGGCACACGACCTCCATGTCGGGGCCGAACTCGTAGAGCACCTGACGGCACGCACCGCAGGGGTAGCAGTAGTCGTCGCTGCGCCCAGCGATGACGATGCGCTTGAAGCGCCTGTGCCCCTCGCTCACGGCCTTGAACGCCGCGGTGCGCTCGGCGCAGTTCGTCAGGCCGTAGCTCGAATTTTCGATGTTGCAGCCGGTGAAGACCGCGCCGTCCTCACATTCGAGCGCCGCGCCCACAGGAAAGTGGGAGTACGGCACATACGCCATGTCCAGCATGGCGACGGCCTTCGCCTTGAGTTCTTCTAACGTTGCCATAATAACGCCTCCTCACCAGTCTACGCCGAGATCAGGACGGACTTGCGTATCCATGATGTCCTCGGCGTTATAGAATTGCAGATAGCGGCTGCGCGAGTGGCGCAGCGTGGTGCCGTCCGGATGCAGACGGTCGCAGATGACGGCGGAAATGTCGGGCTTCACATAGCTGAACGAACTCGTGCCGACGCTCGCGAAGATGCGGAAGCCCTGGCTTTGCAGGTACTTGAAGCGCTCGCCGGTCTGGTGCCAGTCGTCGCCGTCGGGACGGCCGCCGTGCGGGTAGAACAGAATCTGCGTCGGGCCGACGAGCGAGCCGACCTCGTCCGCCCAGCGCTCGGTGTCGTTGATGACGGTCTGGAGCGGCTTGGTGTCGAGGCGGATGTGGCCCCAGGTGTGGCTGCCGAACGTCCAGCCGGTCTCCTTCAAGCGCGCTATGACGGGCTTGACGGCCTCGATCTCGCTCGCGCGGTAGGTATCGAACGCAGGGCGGTCGGGCGAATCTGCCGCGATGTCGCGGTCATCCTGCGTGCGATAGCCTAAAATACCCTGATAGCCCGTCAGTGAGAAGATGGCCTTCGCGCCGTTCAGCGAAAAGTCGGGGTGCTCGTAGACAAACTGGTCGAGAATGGGTGTCGCGTCGAGTTCCTTGGTCAAAAAGGTCTCATTTGTGTACGGATCGGTGCACTGCGCCCAGATCTCGCCGTCCTCGCCGACGACGAGCTTGCTCGTGAAGCCCTCGTCGAGCATATAGGGGTAGTAGTTCACGTCGTCAAAGCTGATGACGAGCGGCTTTTTGCCCTCTGGCAACATCAGGGTGTTTCGCACCATGTGCGTGCCGGTCTCGTCCGTCACCTCGCTCCAGACGTCTTCCATCGCGACTAAGATGTAGCCCTTGTCGTACACGGACTGCAAAATTTTGTTGTATTCGTCGACCGTCACCATCCAGTCGTCGAGGCCGTAGCGCTGATCCTGACTGGCATTGCAGTCGTGGAAAGCCCACTGCGGGTAGGCGATGATCGGGTGGAAAAAGAGGTGCTCCACCACCTGATCCGGTCCCCAGGCCTGCGTGAGCTGGTCCTCGGACCAGTAGTTGCGCACAGCGTCGTAGGGGTCAGTTGCATCGTCAGTATTGTTGTCGGTGTCGCTGCCATTCTCGTCCGTGACGGTCTGATCGTCGCCGTCGGACGGCGTCGTCTTATCGCCGCAGGCAGTCAGCAGCGACAGCACCATCAGCGCGCTGAGCAGCAGTGCAAAAAAGTGTTTCATGTCAAAATCTCCTCTCTCAAAACTGCGCGGTCATTATAGCAGACTTCACTTCTTTTGACTACGCTTTTCGAGCTTTTGTTCCCATTTGTAACTATTTACCACAAATAATTAAAGCGTCACAGCTTTTCGCGTCCGCAGACGCAAAATAATTTTGAATCGTTTTTTGGCGCGACATGCGCGTGCCAAAAAACTCTTCTCGCTCCGCGCGTGTCGAAGCCGCCCTTTGGGCGGCAAGGCACGAAGCGGAGTGTACTTCTCAAAAAACAAGGGACACGGTTTCCGTGTCCCTTGTTTTTTGAAGAATTAAAAGTCTGCGTTGCCCACGGTGCGGGGATGCAGCTCCACGTCGCGGATGTTGCCGATGCCCGTTAAATACATCACCATGCGCTCGAAGCCGAGGCCGAAGCCCGCGTGACGGCAGGAGCCGTAGCGGCGCAGGTCGCAGTACCACCAGTAGTCCTCGGGATTCATGCCGAGCTCGCGGATGCGCTTTTCGAGCAGCTCGATGCGCTCCTCGCGCTGGCTGCCGCCGATGATCTCGCCGATGCCCGGAACGAGGCAGTCCGCCGCGGCGACGGTCTTGCCGTCGTCGTTGAGGCGCATATAGAACGCCTTGATCTCCTGCGGATAGTCCGTGACGAACACGGGGCGCTTGAAGATCTGCTCGGTGAGGTAACGCTCATGCTCAGTCTGCAGGTCGATGCCCCACTCGACGGGGTAGTCGAACTTCTGGCCGCTCTCCTTTAAGAGCTTGACCGCCTCGGTGTACGTCACGCGGCCAAAGTCGGAACTCTCGACGTGCTGGAGACGCTCCAGCAGACCCTTGTCGACAAAGCTGTTGAAAAATGCAAGATCATCCGGGCAGCGCTCCATCACGCGGCGGATGATATGCTTGACCATCGCCTCCATGACCTCAAGGTCGCCGTCGAGGTCGCAGAACGCCATCTCCGGCTCGATCATCCAGAACTCGGCGGCGTGGCGCGCGGTGTTGGAATTCTCGGCGCGGAACGTGGGGCCGAAGGTGTAAACGTCACCGAACGCCATAGCGAAGTTCTCGGCGTTGAGCTGGCCGGAGACAGTCAGGCTCGTCTTCTTGCCGAAAAAGTCCTTGCTGTAATCGACCTTGCCGTCGGGCGTTCTCGGCGGGTTTTCAAGATCCAGCGTCGTGACCTGGAACATCTCGCCCGCGCCCTCGCAGTCAGAGCCGGTGATGATGGGGGTGTTGACATAGACGAAGCCGCGGCTCTGGAAGAACTCGTGCACGGCGTAGGCTGCCGCGCTTCTCACGCGGAACGCCGCGGAGAAGAGGTTCGTGCGCGGGCGCAGATGCTGAATGGTGCGCAGATATTCGACGCTGTGGCGCTTTTTCTGCAGGGGATAGTCGGGGGAGGACACGCCCTCGACCTCGATCTCTGTTGCCTTGACTTCGAGCGGCTGCTTGGCCTCGGGCGTCAGCACGACGGTGCCGCGCACGATGAGCGCGGCGCCCACGTTCTGCGCGGCGATCTCCTTATAATTAGAAAGAGAATTCGCATCCATCACGACCTGCAAATTGCGGAAGCACGAGCCGTCGTTCAGCTCGATGAATCCGAAGGTCTTCATATCGCGGATGGTCTTCGCCCAGCCGCATACGGTGACGCTTGCGCCGCCGTACTGCTCTTTGTCGGCGAAGAGCGCGGCAATTCTCACTCGTTCCATAATAATTTTCCTTCCTTTTGTGGGTTTTCACGGGATAATAGATGTATTATATGCCACTTCCCGTGCAAATTCAAGCCCCGCTTTATATTGACTTTTGACAAGTTGTATGTTATGATACAATCTTACCTCAAAAGGTAAACGTGAAACTTTCACCTATTACTTTACAGGAGGATTTTAACATGAACAAGTATCTGGATATCGCCCCCGAGGTTGCCGAGGCCCTTGCCGCCGGTAAGCCCGTCGTGGCGCTCGAATCCACCATCATTTCCCACGGCATGCCCTATCCCCAGAACGTGGAAACCGCGCTCAAGGTCGAGCAGATCATCCGCGAATGCGGCGCGGTCCCCGCGACCATCGCCATCATCGGCGGCCGCTTGAAGGCGGGCCTTTCCAAGGAAGAGATCGACTATCTCGGCCGCACCGGCGCGGGCATCCCGAAGGCTTCCCGCCGCGACCTGCCCGTGCTCGTCGCGCAGGGCAAGGACGGCGCGTGCACCGTCACCACCACGATGATGATCGCCGACATGGCGGGCATCCGCGTGTTCGCCACCGGCGGCATCGGCGGTGTGCACCGCGGCGCGCAGGAGACGTTCGACATCTCCGCCGACCTCGAAGAGCTGGCCAACACCTCCGTCATGGTCGTTTGCGCGGGCGCGAAGTCCATCCTCGACCTCGGTCTGACGCTCGAATATCTCGAGACCCACGGCGTGACCGTCATCGGCTACGGCACGAGCGAGCTGCCTGCGTTCTACACGCGCAAGTCCGGCTTTGGCGTCGACTACGAGCTTGACACGCCTGAGCAGCTGGCCAAGGCGTTCCACGTCAAGCGCGAGCTGGGTCTGCGCGGCGGCTTACTCGTCACGAACCCGATCCCCGAGGAGTACTCCATGGACAAGGAAGTCATCGATAAGGCCATTGCCGAGGCCGTCGAGGACGCGAAGAAGGACGGCATCCACGGCAAGGCCACGACCCCGTATCTGCTCGCCAAGATCAAGGACCTGACCGGCGGCGACAGCCTGGATTCCAACATCCAGCTCGTGTTCAACAACGCCCGCCTCGGCGCGGCGGCGGCCGTGGAGCTCAGCAAGCTCGAAAAGTGAGATACTTTGTCATCTATCTCGCCGCGATCAATCTAATTACTTTCTGCGTCTACGGCGCAGACAAGCGCCGCGCCAAAATTCAGGGCGCGCGGCGCGTGCCCGAAAAGACTCTATTTGCACTCGCGCTGCTGCTCGGCAGCGCGGGTGCTCTTTTCGCAATGAGGGTCTTTCACCACAAGACGCGGCACTGGTACTTCAAGTTCGGCATTCCGGCGATCTTACTCGCGCAGATCGCGGCGGGGGTGTTCGTGTATGTGCGGTTTTTCGCGGCGTAAAAAATTTTTGGGAAATTTTCGGGTTTTGTGAAACAAAACCGACGTTTCTTGCGTCTAATCAATGAAGCAAAGGGAAACTGGGCGAAGAGGGAAGATAAAGAATTTATGAATTTTCCATTTTCCTGTTCCCTTATTTCCCGCGGCATGGTAAAATGCCATGTATGAGAAAGGCTCTGTGCGCGCGGAGCCGACAACAACAAACACGAAAGGATGAAGATCACATGAAAAAATTTCTCTCCTTGCTATTGGCTCTGACCCTGGTGTTGAGCCTCGTCGTCGTGCCTGCAAGGGCGACGCCGGATAGCGGCGGAACGCCTGCAACGCCGAGCGCCACGCTCACTTGGGATACTAATCCGACAATCAGCGTCAAGAGCAACGGAACCGAGGTTGCCGCAGTCACGAAGGGCGATTCTCTGACCTTTGAGGTCACAGCGCCTACTGTAAAGAAGGCGGACAATACTCCCGCCACGCTTAACACCGATTATACGGTTTCCTATTCGTGGAGCAATCTGCCGGGCGGACTGACAGCTGCCAACAGAGGAAGCATCACCGGCACGACAAACACTGCTGGCACTTTCAGCAACGTGACCTGCGCCGTTACCGTTACGACCAAGCCCGCCGAGGGTGAGGGCGTTGTCGTAGCCACCAAGAATGCAAATGCATCTGTCACGGTCAATGACCTCGTGTTTTCTGCCTCTGATATTGCTTCGATTTCCTACAAGGGAAGAGTTTGCACGCTTAGCGGGAGCACCGTTTCGGCTCCCTACTTCACTGCGAGCGAGAATGCTACTCTGAGTCAAGCTGCCGGCGACTGGGTCGTGACACTCAAGAGCACTTCTCCTTTTAAGCTCAAAAGTGCGGTCTACAACGGCACCAAGCTGACCGTTACCGAAACCGGAGATAGCTACTTCGACCTGACCGTCACTCCAAATGCCCTCACGCCGAACTTTACTGCCACTCCCAGTTCCAACACCATCGGCAAGAATGCTTCTGTTACTCTGAGCGCTTCCCAATATAGCCGTGAGGGTGTGACCCCCACCTATGCATGGACTTACGGCACTAACAATGCCCCAATCGACAATGGTGCATCGCTCACATGGAAGCCCGTCGTTGCTTCCGGCGCGACGTATCCCGTGACGATCGCCGTCAAGTGCACGGCCTATGAGGGCAGCGTCAAGACTGCCGAGCAGAGCTTCAACATTCAGGTCACGGAAGACGATTATGTCGTTACCCTGCCCGCCGTCGGCAAGCTCCCCACCAACGCCGCGAACATCTTTACGCTCGTTCCGGGCACTGCCGCAGGCAGCAACTTCCAGTTCTATAAGAACGACGCAAACAAGACGCATATTACATCGAACGTCACCTATACGTACTCTTCTTCCGCTCCGTCCGTTGCCACCATCAGCAGCGACGGCAAGATCTCTACTTTGGCTGCCGGTTCCACGAACATCACCATCACCGCAACCTACAATGGCGCTGCTTATACCCGCACCTTTGCCGTTCAGGTCGTCAATCCCACCTACACGCTGGGCAGCACCTACTGCGGCTATAACAACAGTGTCTACAGCGCCGCTACGCTGAAGACCTACGCTAACAACGCACTGACTACCGCCGGCATCACCGGCGTGACGGCCGATTCCGTTGCGCTGGCCAGCGCTTCCAGCAATGTTGTCGCTACCGGCACTGCGGCCACCGGCTACACGCTGGCGGCAAGCCCCACCTATCTCGGCACCGCTAATTTGACCGCTACCGTGACCAAGACCGGCGGCGGAACGTTTACGATGACCTTCAAGGTTCCCGTGCTGCCCATTCCCTACAGCACCTCTCTCGGCACGGTCAATGCCGAGCCCTACACCACCGGCTCCACCTACTATAACAACACCTACCGCGTTACGCTGCCCACCACTTTCAACCAGTACTATGTGGTGAGCAAGAACACCACCCCGAACTACAACGTCTCCGCCGCGCCCACCTCCGGCGTGACCACCGTGACGCTCAACCAGAACGAGTTCGTCAACGGCCAGTGCACGCTGTATGTCATCGCATGGAACAGCAACTATAACGGCTACGGTTACGGCTACAACTACGGCACCAACTACTACGGCAAGTACTATTCCGGCGCGATCACCGTGACCCAGACCAACTACAACATTCAGTACAACGGCGTGGCCGGTGAGACCGTCCAGTTCGCGCAGAGCGACTTCACCGACTTCATGAACGAGGTCGCTGAGGCCCGCGGCGACGCCAGCAAGACCAAGTCCTATCCCTATGTCACCTTCGATTATGTGACCTTCTCCCTGCCCACCACCGCGCAGGGCACGCTGTACTATGGCGGCACCGCCATGTCCACCAGCAATTCCTCCGGCGCGTTCAACACCCGCACCAAGGTCACCAACCTCGATAGCGTGACGTTCGCCCCCAACGCCAAGACCACCGCGAAGACCATCACGCTGAACTTCACCCTGTACGCGACCCGCTATTCCAGCTCCTCCACGAGCCGCGGCACGACCGTGAGCTACTCCGGCAGCGTCGTCGTCAACCTCGTGCGCGAGGACATCAAGTACACCGTCTCTCAGGGCGACAGCGTCCGCTTCGACGAGAGCGACTTCCTCAGCTACCTGCGCTCCACCAAGGGCTACAGCAGCAACTACACCATCGACTACGTGACCTTTGACCAGAGCGCCGTCTCCGCCGTCAACGAGGGCTCGCTTTACACCTACTACAACGGCTACAACTACGGCGGCTCCGTCAAGACGACTGACAAGTTCTACTACAGCGCCACCGCCAGCCAGAATGCGCTCAGCGACGTCGCGTTCCTCGCCAGCCGCTACGCCAAGACCGGCGAGACCGTCTACATCCCGTTCACCATCTACGCCCGCTACGGCACGACCGGCACCGGCACCCGCCAGCTCACCGGCACCGTGGCCATCAAGATCGGCCAGACGATGAACTTCATCGATGTCAAGACCACCGACTACTTCTACAACTCCGTCAAGTGGGCCGTCGGCAAGAACATCACCAACGGCACGTCCAGCACCACCTTCTCCCCGTACAAGTCCTGCACCCGCGCCGAGATCGTGACGTTCCTGTGGCGCGCCGCCGGCAGCCCGGAGCCGACCATCACCCGCAACCCGTTCCGTGATGTCAACGCCGTCACGCACTCGAGCTACTACAAGGCCATCCTGTGGGCCAGCCAGAAGGGCATCACCTCCGGCACCAGCGCCACGGCGTTCTCCCCCGATCAGGTCTGCACCCGTGCCCAGATCGTGACCTTCCTGTACCGCTACGCGGGCCAGCCCAGCGGCTACTACTCCAACCCGTTCAAGGATGTGGGCGCCACGAGCGAGGCGAGCTACTACAACGCCATCCTCTGGGCCGTCGGTAAGGGTATCACCACCGGCACCAGCGCCACGACGTTCTCCCCGTATGCTTCCTGCAACCGCGCCGAGGCCGTGACGTTCCTGTATCGTTACACCAACGGACTTTAATGCTTAAAACGAAAGCCCCGCTGAGCGGGGCTTTCGTTTTAGCTTTTTGCGCTCCGCGGCAGCGCACGCGCCGTAGGCGCGCACGTTTGCGGAGCGAGAAGTGTAAATCCTGACGCACACGCCCCAGGGCGGCTTCTCTTGCCGCTTTGCGGCAATTCACCTTCTGTCGTCAGGATTTACGATTTCATTTTATTTCGCCGCTTGCGGCGAAACTCTGCGAGGCGTTTTGGGGTGCAGCCCCCTATCCCCCCTGTAAGGCGACTGACGGGGGCGGGCGGTTTGCGTTTACTCTTTTCCATTCTGTAAACTTTTGTTCAAACGCCTTTACGGGGGTTCAAAAAGCGTGTAGAATGGCAGCATCAAGATTTTAGGAGTGTTTTTTGTGAACAAATTCCGCGATGCCCTTTACCGCTTTATGTATGGCCGCAACGGCGTAGACGCGCTGAACTGGGCGCTCGTGATCCTTGAGCTGGCCGTGAGCATTCTGAGCTCGATCATCCGTGTGCAGGGCGTGTCGCAGGCGCTGTACTTTGTGTCGATGGTGCTGATGTTCATCGTGCTCATCCGCATTTTTTCGCGCAATCTCGCGCGCCGTCAGGCCGAGAACGCGAAGTTTCTGACCTGGTGGACGCCGAAGGCGAACGCCATTCGCGGCGCGAAGGCACGCCGCGCCGACAAGGCGCACAAATACGTCCGCTGCTCCTGCGGCGCGTACTGCCGCGTGCCGAAAAACATCGGCAAGGTCGAGCTCACGTGCCCGAAGTGCGGCAAGAAAAGAGTCGTGAAAACGTGAAAGAAAAAATCCGTCCCGCGGGACGGATTTTTTTGTAAGAAAACCAATTCTCCGCCGTCTAATAGACAGAAAGGGGGTGAGGGCGCTGACGAATTTTGAAGAGGTGTACGCCGTGTACTTCGACGACGTGTACCGGTATCTTCTCTCGCTTTCCGGAAGCGAGAGTACCGCCGAGGAGCTGACGAGCGAGACATTTTTCCGCGCGATGGACGCCCTCGACCGCTTTCGGGGGGAGTGCAGCGTGCGCGTGTGGCTCTGCCAGATCGCGAAGAATCTCTATTATTCGCAGCTGCGGCGCGAAAAGCGCCTCGCCCCGCTCGAAGACTGCCGGATCGCCGAGGAGAGCCACGGGGAGGAGTTAGAAGATCACAGCGAGGCCGCGCGCATCCAGGAATTGCTGCACGCGCTCAGAGAGCCGTACAAGGAGGTCTTCATGTGGCGCGTGTACGGTGAGAAGAGCTTCCGCGACATCGGCGCGCTCTTCGGCAAGACGGAAAACTGGGCATGCGTGACGTATCACCGCGCCAAGCGCATGATCCGCGAGGGATTGGAGGACGACTGAAATGGACAAAACTTGCAGCATCGTGCAGGATCTTTTACCGCTCTACGAGGAAGACATGCTGCGCGAGGAGACGAAGGAATTTGTGGACGGGCATTTAGCGCAGTGCGCGGCCTGCCGCGCCGAACTTGACGCGCTGAAGGCGGACGTGAAGCCCGCGCCCGTCAGCGCGCAGCCGCTGCGCGACTTGAAGCGGCAGCTTCGGCGCAAGAAGCTGACCGCCGTGCTGCTGGCCGTCACGCTCGCGCTGACGCTGGCGACGGCGGGATTCGCGTATCTCACCGCGCCGCAGTATTTGCCGTACAGCGAGACAGAGTGGGCGATCTCGCGCTCGCCCAGCGCGCTCGCGGACGGCTCGGCAGCGGATGGGCTTTCTGATCTCAGCGACGCGGAGAGCATCTCCGTCAGCCTGCTCGTGCCGGTCTCCGGCGCAGAGGTCACGAACACGCAGGACCCCAACAGCGGCAAAACCATCTACTTCATCACCGCATGGCGCACGCCGCTCGACACATGGCGCGGCGCATTCGACAAAGCCGGGGGCGCCCCGAACACACACAGCGCAAATGATCGCACACAGCGCGAGGCGGACGCACTGCAAGGCGTGCTCGCCAAGGCGGAGTCCGCGCGCACGCTCTTCACGCTCGACGCCGCGAACTGCGCGGCAGTCTGCTATTCTCAGAACAACGGGCAGGACGATGTGCTGCTCTGCGGCAGCATGAATGGCGGCATCATTTCTCTGCCGAGGCTGGCGTTGGGCTATTACGTTTTGCTATCGTTAGCACTCCTTATTACGCTGGGTATTGCATTTTTTATCTGCCGCAGGAAGAAAGCGGGCAAAGCAATCGGCTATCTCGCGCTGATTCCCGCGAGCTATCTTGCCGGTCATCTACTCGTCAAGGGTTTCACGACGACGAGCTACCAGATGCAGCGCGACTTCTCGCTCATTATCCTCGCCGCCGCGCTGATCTACGCCGCGGTCATGCTGGCGATCAACCTCTGGCGGCAGAAGCGGGAGAAGGTGTAAAAGAGGAAGAGACGCATTCGCGTCTCTTCCCGTTTTGGCGCAGCGGGAGGGATTCGAACCCTCGTGAGGTTTCCCTCAAACTGATTTCGAGGGAAATAATCAGAGAAAAGAGCTTTTATAGCTTCTCGAATGGTGATGTAAAATGTCTGATACAGCTATATTTTTATCGGTCTTTATATGACATTGCTTTTCACAGGAGCAACGTATTATAGCGCCGCTAAATTCTCTGTCACCATTTTGGCACCAAGTAATATCTCCCTATCTGCTCGCCGAGGGCTATGAGATCGTGCCCATCTCCAAGATCCTGCTCTCTGGCGAATACAGCATCGACCACACGGGGCGGCAGTGTCCCGTAGCGCAGTGATTGCGGCGGTGCCGATACTACGGCACGAAAAGGGAGAGTTCTCTTACGCAAGAGAACTTCCCCTTTTTTACCGGCCTCCGTGTGTCGCGGCCAACGTTTTACGCATCAGCAATGATTGAAACAAATGCTGCGCAGGCGGATCATGGCATATCTCAAGCCGCGGCGCTGTGCGGGATCCTGACGGCTTGTGCATGTATCGAAAAGCGAAGTATATCTTACTGTGTATATTCAGCATGACTAATTTTGTAGTTTTTATCGCCAAATATTTCGGTTATTCTGATCTCAGAAAGTCGTTGCCGTAGCGGCACTTTCTTACTATAATGTGGTAAAGTGTTTTGCGTGAGGAGGTAAAAAAATGAATTACAGTAAGGCCACATTGCTCGAGTCTCCTGTATTCCGACATTTTGATGAGCTCTGTCATATCCCGCATGTCAGCGGAAATGAAAAAGCCCTGAGCGACCATATCCTTGCATGGGCAATGGAGCGCGGACTGCAGGCGGAGCAGGATGCGCACCATAATCTTTATATCCGCAAGCCTGCCAGCAAGGGCTATGAGAATGCTCCGTCGGTTATGCTTCAGGCTCATCTTGATATGGTGGGCGATCAGCCGGGCGGCGGTACGTTTGATTTTGCCCATCAGCCCATTGAGTGGATCATCGAGGGCGATACCATTACGACCGGCGGCAAAACGACGCTCGGTGCCGACGATGGCGCAGGTGTTGCCTTGATCCAGTCGATCCTGGAGGACGACACTCTCGCGCATCCTGCTCTGGAGGTCGCGCTTACCGCGATGGAGGAAGTCGATTTCAGCGGTGCGGACAAGTTTGATTTCCCGTTTACATCTGAACTTTTCATCAATCTGGACGGCTCCTATGATACGCAGATCCTGTGCAGCAGCTCCGGTGGCATGGATGCCGATGTCGTGCTGCCCCTGACGTATCAGCCGGCGGCGGACGGTTCGGTGTGTGCCAGGATTTCTGTCGCCGGTCTGGCGGGCGGCCATTCCGGACGCGAGATCAACCGGGGGCATGATTCTGCCATCGCTGTGATGGGGCGTTTCCTGCTGGCGCTGAGCGGCAGTGTGCCGTTTCTGATCTCACGCGTGGATGGCGGCAACGGTTATACCTCCATCAGCCGTGATGCTTCGGCTGAGATCGTTCTCGATCCCTCCGATATGCCCGCACTGCGCGATGCCGTCAAGCAGCTGCAGGAGGTGATGCGGCAGGAGCATCCCCGCACCAGCAGCGGCATTGAGGTCAGCCTTTCCGATGCCCCGTGTCCGGCGCAGGCTGCCCAAGCGCAAAGCATCATCGCATGGCTGACGCTTTCACCGAACGGCATCGTGCAGATGAACGAGATGTTTCCCGGTGTGGTGGAGTCCTCCGTCAACCTCGGGACGGTCAAAACAGATGAAGCGGGGATGCATTTCAAGTTTGATATCCGTTCTCTCCCTGAACAGATGGGGCGTTTTTCCTATAACCGGATCGCTCTGCTTGCCAAAATGACAGGCGCCAGCTGCGCGACCTCTCTGCAATATCCGAGCTGGACGCTCCGCGAGCCGTCGGCGCTGCGGAGCACCGCTGTCGATGTCTACCGGCAGCTCAACGGCAGCGAGCCGGAGGTGCTCTCCATCCATGTTGGGCTTGAGGTCGGCTATTTCTGCCGCCGCAAGCCGCAGCTCGATGCCATCTCCATCGGCCCGCTGCGCTGGGGAGCACACGGCCCGGCGGAGGCAATGAATATTCCTTCGCTCTACCGCTGCTTTGAATATCTTAAAGCGCTGCTCGCTGCGATCCGATGATCCAGCTCAGATGAACTGCTTGAAATATTGCTGCATGTAGTCCAGAAAAGACCGGGTCGCATTGCTCAACGGCCGCATGCTGTCGCGGAACAGGAACGTCTTTCGCCGGAAGTTTTCCTCGTCCACCGGCAGCAGAACCGCACCCTGAAACGGCAGCTCGCGCCATGAGACCGTGGGGACGACCGAGATCCCAAAGTCGCAGGCAACATATTTTTCAAGACATCTGAGGTCATCTATGTAAGTAACGCTTTTCGGATGCAGACCCTGCTGCTCGCAATGCATCGTCAGGATACGGCAGAGGCTGGAAGCAGGAGAGAGAAAAAGAAAATTCTCCTTTGTCAGCTCCGGCAGGGCAGCAGACTTTTTTCCCGAGAGCGGATTGCTTTGGGAAACGGCAATTCTCAGTTCCTCCTCTAAGACGGGCACACACAAATCCTCTCTCTCCGTTGGTGGGAAGGCTGAAATGCAGAAATCATAGTCCGTCGCCTCTTTTGGATTCTGATACAGAAGGAAGCGCACCTCAGGGTTGAGCCGTTTGAACGCGGCAATGCAGTCCACCATGTTGTACCGGTGCTGAAGCAGCAGGCATTTTACGGTTCCTTTGAGAGACGTGCTCTTTTTCTCCTCCTGAACAGCCTCAAGCGCATTGTCAAGATGCAGCAGCGCTGCCTGCACCCCTTGGAAGAGGATCTCTCCCTCCGGCGTAAGGGAGATCCTGTTTTTCGTGCGGTCGAAAAGTGCGGCGCCCAGTTCCCGCTCCAGCTTTGAGATCGTTTTGGACATGGCCGGCTGCGGGATCATGTGATAGGCCGCCGCATGAGAGATATTTTCCATTCTTGCCACGGTGGCAAAATAACGAAGCTGCAGCAATTCCATTGCAGGTTACCTCCATTCCTATACTTGCAGATATGGTATCGCAAAAAGGGCATACCTGCAACCATATGTTTTATTCTTCATATCGTTTAACAGAAAGAAGGACTATCATGTTCAAAAAAAAGAATTCCATTGAACAGCAGCAGGTCAAGGCGGTCAACCCCATGATCATCCTGATCGTATTTCTCCTCATTGCTGCGATCGCTACTTATATCATTCCCGCCGGTTCGTTTGACCGTATTGCCGATGAGACCACCGGCTACGAGACGGTCGATCCCGACAGCTATCACCGCGTGGAGCAGAACCCCATCAAGCCCTTTGACGTGTTCAAATCGTTCCACAAGGGTCTTTCCGGTTCTGCAAGCCTTATTTTCTTCATCCTGATCGTCGGCGGTTCGCTGCAGGTCATTCAGGACACCGGCGCGATCGACATCGGACTGAAAAATCTTATCAAGCGCTTTGCTGGACGGGAAAACCTGCTGCTCATTATGATCCTGCTTTCGTTCGGCGTGCTGTCCTGCTTTGCCGCATGCAGCGAGGAGTTCCTTGCCTTCATGCCGCTGATCTACACGGTCTGCCTTGCGCTTGGCCTTGACTCCATGGTCGCCGCGTTTCTGGTGCTTGGCGCATCCTCTATCGGCTATTGCGGCGGTATGACGAATGCCTTTACCGTCGGCGTTGCGCAGAACATTGCGGGCCTGCCAGTCTTTTCCGGCATGGGCTACCGCACGATCGTGTTCATCGTCTTTGAGATCGTGAGCCTCGTCTGGATCTGCCTGTACGCGAATAAGATCAAGAAAAATCCGGAAAAGAGCCTGATGCACGATATTGACAACCAGTATCGTACGGAGCTTGACCTTTCCGAGATCCCCCCGATGACCACGCGCCACAAGCTCGTGCTGCTGGTCTTTGTGCTCGGCGTTGCCGTTATGGTCTACGGCACGCTGAAGGAAGGCTTCTACCTCACGGAAATGAGCGCCGTCTTTGTCATCATCACCATTCTTTCCGGCCTGATCGGCGGTCTGAGCGGCGATCGGATCTGCGATGCGTTTGTCAAGGGCGTGAAGGATCTTGTCTGGGTCGGCCTCATCATGGGCATCTGTAAGGCTTTGACCAATGTCCTTACCGACGCCAATATCATCGATACCATCATCAACGCCATGGCGCGTCTGCTTATCGGCCTGCCGAAGAGCGTTGCTGCCTGCGGCATGTTCATCGTGCAGGATCTCATCAATTGTGTGATCCCCTCCGGCTCCGGCCAGGCTGCCGTGACGATGCCTCTGATGGTTCCGCTGGGCGATCTTCTTGGTATCAACCGTCAGGTCAACGTGCTGGCATTCCAGTTTGGCGACTCTCTGACCAATATGGTTACCCCTGCCGGTGCCAAGCTGATGGCCGGTATTGCCATGTGCCACATCCCTTATAAGAAGTGGATGAAGTTCTTCCTGCCCTGCTTCATTCTCTGGGTCATCACAGCCTGTGTGCTCCTAATTATTGCTACGGCCATCAACTATGGCCCGTTCTGACCGGATGGCCGGAGTACGCTGTAACGATGTGATTTGAATTAGGAGTTTTCCGTTGGACAATGCATTGATCATTCTTCGGCAGATCGGCATTATGTTTTTCTATCTTGCCATCGGCTGCCTTCTGTTTCGCTTTGATCTGCTGACAAAAGAGGGCAGCCGTTCGCTTGCCAATCTGCTCATTTACATTTCGCTTCCCTGTGCGATCATCCAATCGTTTTGTGTCAGCGACGGGCCGGAGATCCGGCAGGCGCTGCTTCCTTCACTGTTTCTGGGAGCGCTGCTCCTGCTGCTCTCTATGGCCATTTCGGCAGTGCTGTTCCATCAAGAACCGCTGCAAAACTTTGGGGCGGCGTTTTCCAATGCCGGGTTCATGGGCATTCCGCTCATTTCCTCCTCGCTTGGCGAACAGGCGGTGTTTTTCAGCGCCGGGTTTACCGCCATGCTGAATATCTTGCAGTGGACGTACGGCCAGCGGCTTCTGTCCCGACAGAAAACCAAACGTCCGTGGCAGGCGCTGCTGAACCCGCTGATGATCGGTTTCCTGATCGGCCTTGCTCTGTTTTTCTCTAAGGTCACGCTGCCATCCGCCGTGCTCTCGTGCCTGTCGGCGCTGTCTGGCCTGAACGCCCCCCTTGCCATGATTACCGTGGGGGCATATCTTGCTCAGACCGATTTTCACGACATGGTCTTTACTGCCCGCAACTATTGGGTGTGTGCGGTCCGGCTGGTGCTGATCCCGTTAATGAGCATTGCGCTGCTTTCCCTGTTTTCGGGGGTCTCTGTTTCGCTGCGCTATGCGCTGCTCATTGCGGCCTGTGCTCCCATTGGAGCCAATGTGGCTGTTTACGCACAGCGGCTTAACGGTAACTATACCTATGCTGTGCAGCTGGTCTGCCTGAGCACGTTGCTGAGTATCATCACGATGCCCCTGATCATGGGCCTTGCCGGCGTCTTATGGGCGTGAGGAGCCGACCGCCTGCAAAGGAGATCGGGATTACGGCAAAGCGCAGATGGTGGGTATGTACCGCTCCCGCGCAGCAGGCAACGCTGCGGTATAGGTCTGTGACGGCTGTGTAGGTTTGTCAAACATATTGGACAGCGAACTCGATAGGAGAAAGCCAACGGAGCGGTCTCATGGGAAAGTTGTTAGAACGGCGGTTGTGGACAGAGAGCTGCTTTGCAAAATCGTCCAGAGAATAGAAGTCGTGACAGGAATAGAAACGCTTCTGGTCCTCACGGTGGCTGCGCTCGACCTTGCCGTTGTGCCGTGGCGTATAGGGACGAATGAGCTTGTGTCGGATGCCCAGCTCGGCAGCCGTCTTTTCAAACAGCGTCGGCAGATCTCGCTTGCTGCCCGAAAAACGGTTGGTAAACTCAAAGCCGTTGTCCGTCTGGACGCACTCCACTTTGATCCCTCGGCGGGCATACCACACTGTCAGCCTGCGGAGAAAGTTCGCTGAGGAGTAGCCTGCTCGCTGTCGATGGCGGTCAGGAGCATCTGCTGTTCCTCCGGCTTGAGGTAGGAGATTTCCACAGCGGGGGTCATGCCGATCTTCTTCTCGTCCACCATCTGCTGAAGCTCCGGGGTGAGTTCGGTCAGACGGATGTAGCGGCGCACAGTGTCGCCACTGATACCGGCGTCCTTTGCCACTTCGTCATCTGCTCGGAAATTCGCCGCAACTTGCGGCGAATTATTTTCATCTGCCTTTTCTTCTGTTTTTGCCGGTCTGCCAGCCTTGCGGCGGATAGCCTCTAGCTTCATTTTGTACGCCTGCACCCGTTCGGAGGGAAGGATGTTCTCGCGCTGGATGTTGCTGTCCACCATGAGGATGGTGGCGGTGTCGTCGTCCATCTGCCGCACGATGCAGGGCATGGCGGAAAGCCCCGCCAACTCGCTGCCGTGCCTGCGCCGGTGTCCGGCGATGATCTCATAGCCGCCGTCCTCGCGGGGACGGACGATAGCCGGGACGAGAACGCCGTACTGCCGGATGCTCTCCGTCGTTTCCTGCATGGCCTCGTCGTCCCGCACCTTGCACGGATGGTTGGGGAAGTCGTGCAGTTCCGACAGCGGGAGCAAGGTAATCTTATCCTCCTGCACGGGAACAGAGGTTTTTGTTCTGCGCTTTGCTGTGCTTTTCGGTTCTTCCATGTTCGTGTTCCTCCTCGTTGAAAGCGGCAGGAACGAAAAAAGGGAGAATGACCGCTGTTACCGCCATTCTCCCATGAAAACAACTATGCGATTGTTTTTCTGCCCCTTGACCGTCTGAAAGAGAGCTATCTGATCGAGAGCCATCTCGCCGCAAACCCGCATGAATACTGGATTTTTGCTGTTTGCGTTTCACCTTCCCGAACGACGCATGTTCAACGAATTTTTTGCAAAGGATACCAGCCGCAAAATCCGTGCCGTCAACAAAGCGAAGGGTGAGCGTGGAGAGCGCTTGACCACCAACGTTCCCTAGGGTAGCATTAAGGCGTAAAGGCAAATCCCTCATGTAGCCTGATTATAGTATTCTTGCAGATACTGTCATGGTTGGGCCAGTCACGAGCAAGCGCTTTAACGCTTTCGCTTTTCAGCCTCGTTTAAGCAAGCGTAGATTACTTTTTATTCTTCTTCAGCTGCTCTTTGAACGAGCGCTTAAGCATATCCATACCAGCCTTCTTGGTGAGGTCATTCTGGTCGAGTTTGCCCATCTTAATAGCCTTGCAAACCTCAATATAGGCCTTACCAAGAGCAAGAGTGATCACACCGGCTGTGCCCGCCGAAATTGCGCCACCAGCCACAGACCCCGCCCCGGGAATGAGCTTTAACAACCCTGCCGCAACTGTCTTTCCGATTGCCGTAGCACCGCCTACACCTAAAGCAGCAACAGCTAACGACTTTAGCGCATCTTTACTGACATCCATCTTGAACACGCCATTGATTGCTGCCATCATAGCAACCTGTTGAGTGACGAGCATAGGTGCGTCAGCAAAGGGAATTGGGATTGCGCCTGTCGCAGTCGTACTCGCAACAAAGCCGAGCACGATGTTATCGGCTTTCTCCAGCATGGTTTTGTATTCTAGGCCTTGCAAATCGCTAAGAAATTCGTTTTCATAATCCTGATTCATCTCTTCTGTCCCCATAATGTAACTCCTTTTCAATTCAAAAAATAGGTATCGATGTCAGCCTTTTCTCGAAGGATTTTTTCTTCTGGAACACCCACAAAATCGGCAAGTACGATAGAATTTGCAAATGCAATATTGGCCTGCGGATCAAATGCCAATTCCAGTACAGACTTATACTTGGCAAACTCCTTCCGTAAGAGTTCCACAAATCTCTGGTACTCGAAATACAATACCTGATCGAGAGCCTGCATTTCTGTAAGGAATCGTTCTGTTATTGTCTGCTCTTTCTCCGACAGATGATCTTTGGCAATCCCATACATGAACATCCCTGCTACATTGCCGATAACTGCACCCAGAACAGGAATTGGAATTACTGTCTGTCCAATTAGCGAAGCAACTGCACTGACGGAGACGTCTAAACACAGCACTTCTGAGCTATTCACAAAGTCATCCTCAGAAATTTCACCTGCGCGAAGCTTTTTGCTTTGCGCTGCCATACCAATCGCTGCTGTTACGCAGGCGCTGGCGATTGCAGCCGGCGTCGCCGTGAAGTTTGTCATACCATAAATGGCTGCACCACGAATTCCACCTGCTCCGGTGCCTTTTGCCGTATCAATGCCAAGCTCTTTCCAATCTTCAGCGGTAAACTCGGAAATCTTTCTCCCAGCCTTTAACTTTTTGTAAACGCCAATGCAAAACGCTGTACCGCCCTCGAAAGCAGCAGATACCCCGGCGGCTTTGGCAGCTTCCTGCACGGTTGGCTTGCTGGCCTCGTATGCACGATTGCGGTTCTCTTGATCCATTTCTTGAATCTTGTTCCGCTCATTTACAAATGTTTGGTCAGTTGCATTGACCTGCACATCTGCATAATTCAAACTGGCTGGTTCTATATCATCGGGAGAAATACCGCTGTTCCGGAAAAAGTCTTGCACCTTATTCCATTGACTATATGTGAAACCGTCACCGTTTCCGGACTGTAATCTGCTCGCTTCTTCAGGGGGCATATTAAGCAGTCTCTTTACTTTTTCGTAGAAATCTGCAGGGATTTGGTATTTGCCTCCTTGCTTGATAAAGTCAGGATACTTTTGCAGATGCTCCTGTACTTTTGTCAATCCCCACAAATGGTCTCCCTGAACAAACTTCTGCTGGATGTTCACACCATCCCGCACCATGTCTGTCGGGCCATTATCGTTTACCCATTTATAGCAGGCTTTTAGCCCGTTGATCAATTTTTCTGCATTACCAAAGCTCGTCTCCGATGCCTCAGCGATGAAACCATGGGCACCCTTTATTCCGCCACGGTTTCGCTCGATGATCTCGGCTATAATTCTTAGTTTCGCTTGTGTAAGCTCTGTCACAGCAGCGGCCAAATTATCATTCTGCTTAGAAAGTGCTGAAACGAGTTCATCTATGCGGAGCTGATTCAAGTAATCGATCCACGCCGCGCTTGCTTGCTCCTGCGTGCTTTTTATAATATTGGAAACATCCATAACTTAAGCCCTCATACCGTCTTATTCAGAAGTTCCGCCAATGCTAGGGTGTTATTTACAAAAGCTCCCAAACTCAATTGTTCCTCTTCGGCAAGAGCTTCATAATCGGCACCAATGTATTTCTGCTCTTTAGCAAGTGTCGCTGTCAATTTCCCGTGCAGTAAAAGGGTTTTTTTCTGAAGATCATTGATCGCTTCACTTGTCTCTTTCAGTTCTGCGCCTGCAACTGTAATTTTTTGTGCTTCCTGCACGGCTTCCTCAGCTAATTCTTTATTCTTTCGACCTTGGAAAATTGCTGTCAGGCCAACAGATGTCCCGGCAATGCCCCAGCCAATGGGACCGGCCAAAGCTAATAACGCCTGGCCACCCGCTACTCCAGCACCTCCTGCGCTCAGTGCGCCGCCGCCAAGCCAAGCAAGCGCCGCTTTTGTTGCAACCGCTCCAGACAGGCTGGAAATTGCTGTGCCAGTTGAGGCAGTACCGAAGGTTGTAGCAACCCACATCATTGCTGTAGGAGCCATGCTTGCTACCGCTGCCCCTCCGGCAACGCCCGCAGCTGCACCTAAACCCATCTTTTTGCTTTCTTCTGAGGCCCGCATAGCAAACTCTTCCGTGGCACAGAACTTTTCGCTTTCCGCGGAAATCATTTGAAGCTTTTCTCCGAACTCTTTTGGTGTCTTTGCAATGCTGTTAATCAGCTCTTCCGCCTCTCCAATCATGCGGACAGATTCGCGCCTTGTGTCGTACAATTTTTCGCACAACCATTTCGTATGCTCGTAGATTTCATTGTACTTCTGCGCCGCTCTCTCGTGAATTGCAATCGCTTCTTTTTTGGCTTCGTGATACAGCATTTTAGATTCCTCCTAAAAATGATTTAGCTAATTCATAACAGTCAGAATACCTGCACATATTCTCCTTGACTCCACAGCCACATATCGATGCCCTTGCCGAAGGCCTCAGCTTTTACAATCCAGCCGTCTGCGGTTTCCTGCTCGACCTCTGCTGTGGGAAGACGGTCGAGCACGGCTTCAATGGACGGTCCTGTATACTGGAACCGAATCTTTTGCAGCCTGCCGCCATACATGAACTGTACCCGCTTGCGGAATTCGCCTTCCTGAAAGCGCTCCAGATACGGCACTTGAAAATGCTCGTCTGTCACGCGGAAGCTCCGAATGCGGTCCACCCGATAGATGGTCGGAAACAGATCATCCGGATTTTCAAACTCTGCTTTCCTGTCAATATTCCGGATAAAAGCGACAAGATAGAAGTAGTATTCGGAGAACATCAGGCCGACCGGCTCGATCACCCTTTGAACGGCTTCTCCGCCTTTGAGCTTTTCATAGGTGATCTCTGTCACCAGATGCCTCTGGATGGCATCTCCGAGCTCCCAAAGGCCGTTTAACAGGTGTTTCCCGTGGTGTGGCTCGATATAGAGATGTTTTTCGTTTGCTAAAAGCTCTGCAACAGCGTGCCGCTGTTCTGTTGGGACGCAGCAGCTGACCAGCTTGTCGAGAATGGGAAGCATCTCATCCCGCCGCAAGGAGCGGCTTTCCAGCAAGATTTTGCAGACGGCCAGCACCTCGCTGTTGTTCAGATGCGCATTGTCCCGCTCAATAAGCCGATAGACCTTCTGCCGTGCGTCATAGATGATCTCTCCCGGCGGTGTCTGCTCGGCAAAGAAACATCGAAGGTCTTCAATATCCCGCTGCAAGCTGCGCTCATTGACGCCGAAGCGGTCAGCCGCAGCTTTTTTCTGCACACCGACTCCCTTGACAAAATCCTGATATAGATACAGCAGCCGTGCGCTCTTTTCAATTTCCATTTGAATCTCCTCCTGCCTGTCATACTGCACGCATACATGGACAGGATTTGTCTATCTGTACAAAAAATAAATCTTCTTGTCCAAAAGTATACACCAATAGTTCCAATATTTCAACGCTCAAAGTTATTATTGAGTGAGAACTTAACGGGGACGGGCGGCACTAAAATGCCGCCCGCTCTCTTTTACGGCTCGTATTCGTATACAGCGCCATCTGGATGGTGGGCATTCCAAGTCACAAGCCATTCCGAACTCCCACTGCGAAGAACAAGGAGGTCCTGAAGCCCTGTATAGTCAGAGAACTGGAAATAGTCTGCTGTATAACCGCTGCATGAATAAGAATCTACCAGCGTAACATCGTAGTGAAGCTCACCTTCTCCCAAGGCGTAGAAGCTCACCTCACCGTAGCTGCCAAAATCATGCAGCGTGAGTTCGGCCAGTTCTTCTCCGCTATCATAGCTGCGGTAATCACGGACTTCTTCTCCGCTGTAATGTGCGCCGGGATCGCCAATCGTGTAATTTCCGCTGTTGAAGTCCTGCTGGAACTGCTCATAGAGATCATAGCCATTGGAATCGCTCTGTCCGGTCGAGAAAGAATTGCTCTGAGAACCGCTGGTTGTCTTTCCGTCAGTCAACTTGATCTCGTACTCTACGCCGGGGCGGTCATCTGCAAACAGGTTATCGCCGTAGAGATTGGAGACGACCAGTTTGACGGGACTGCTTGTGTCATGCAGATAGTAAGTGATGGAGTATTCACCGGTACAGCCGGGGGCCAGCTGACTGAAGGAATCGGTTTCGGAATTGAAATAATCCTGTGTCAGCTCTCGCCCGTTCTGATAGGCGCTGAGAGAAAATGACCATATCGGATTTGCATCTTCATCCCGAAGGTTGGTCCAGCTGTAATAGATCGTGATGGTCTCATCGTAGAAGTCCACACTGCTGTCCTTGAGCTGAAAGGAATCCTCAAAAAGCTGCTGCTCCTGAGCCTCGACAAAACTGCCGATATAGGAGACAAGCGCCGCATTGGGCTCTGCGTCGGCGCGATAGATCATGCCTTTTTTCACATAGTTCTGATAAAATGCGACAATGTTGACATCAACATTTCCTGCATAGTCCGCTTCACCGCTCTCGCCCTGATCGACATAGACCTTGACAGTACGAGTGAGGTTCAGGTACCTGACACTTTTCCCTGTCTTGATCACGTCAGGAAAATCCTCATTGTACATCATAAGCTGAAACGTCATAGCAGTCGGCCCACCGCCGTCGCGTAAATCTTTCCACGCGTACTTTTCTGCCTTTGGCATATCAGAATCAACGGGCTCCAGTGAGAAAGTAACTCCCATGGCGGAAAGGTCGCTGAGTGCCGAGCGTGCCTGTTCCAAAGCGATATTGTCGATTTGCTCGCGGAACTGATCGGCGTAGTATTGCATGACACCGAAAGCGATAATGCAGACGAAGATGATATCCAGCAGCGCCGTCAGCACTTTTTTCACGCTGCGCTTCTTTGCCGCCGTCGCAGGAACTTCGTGGCCAGTTTCAGAAGCAGCCTTCTGGGATTCCTCATTTGCAGTGGAAACGATCTCTTCCGCGTCGGTGGTCTCGAATAAGGCGGTATTGTTTTCTTTATTCTCTTCCATTTTTGCTCTCTCCTTTTTATATTGATTTAGGCCTTTATCTAAATGCTGAGATCATTGTAGCCAAGAGGTTAGACACATTCTGTCTATTTGTCGGTATTCTGAAAGTTTATTTTTGCACCGCCTGAAAGTTAGTGCAGCAATCCCTTGATAGTTTATTTAAGAGAATAACTTGTGGCGATAATATGATTGCATATTCACCACAGGAGGTTTCTGCGATGGACTGGAGTGCGATCGGCAAAAGGATTCGGCAGCAGCGGGAGTATATGGGCCTGACCCGCGAGCAATTTGCGGAGCAGATCGACGTGACGCCGAAGTTCTGCGCAGACATTGAGACCGGCGCAAAGGGAATGTCGGTACCGACTCTTTGCAGAATTGCTAAGACGCTTCGCCTGTCTACCGACTATATTCTCTACGGGATCACCGAGCGGGAAAATCCGGATGCCGTTACGCTGATGCTGGAAAACTGTTCAGAGAATGAACGCGCCTACGCCGAACAGCTGCTCAAGACCTTTGTGGCAGCGATGAATATGAAGGATGAAGAAAAGGCTCTGCTGTGATCAGCGGGGCTTTTTCGCCTTTCGGTAGAACGTCGTCTTCGTCATGCGCAGCATCTTCATAGCTTCTGCCGCACTGATTCTTCCTTCCTGCCACTGCTTCACGACGGTATCAAAATTCGGCCGTTCAATCGGCTTGCGGCCTTTGTACTTCCCTTCTGCTTTGGCAATGGCAATGCCTTCCTGCTGACGCTGCAAAATGTACTCCCGTTCCAGTTCGGCGACAGCCCCAAAGACAGTGAGCATAAACTTCCCTGTCGGTGTCGTGGTGTCGATGGCCTCCTTTTTACTGACGAACTCCACGCCCTTTGCAGTCAACTTCTCTACCAAATCCAGAAGATCTCGCGTGTTGCGGGCAAAGCGGCTGATGGACTCTACAATGACGGTATCTCCATTGCGGACATACTCCATCATCTTTTGCAGCTCCGGACGGTTGGCATTCTTGCCGCTCATCCGATCAATATAGATCTCATCCACACCGAGTGATTTCATCAGCACCTCCTGCCGGATGGTATTCTGCTCCCGTGTGCTGACGCGGATATATCCGATTTTCAAAATGTGTCACTCCTTTCGCTTGTAAATTGGTGTTTTCCTTGATATACTACAATTAGAAAATATTTTCGATTGGGGGTGTCCTCCGTGAAAACCTATACTCTGGATGAGATTCGGGAAATTGTCTCCAAGCTTGCAGCGCAGTACGGCGCAAAACGTGTTTATCTGTTTGGCTCTTACGCCCGCGGTGATATGACCGATTCCAGCGATATCGACCTGCGTATTGATAAGGGCAGCATTAAGGGCTTTCAGTTAGCGGGACTGCTCCTTGACTTGGAGGACTCTCTTGGGCGCTCCGTGGACTTGGTGCCTACCACCAGCCTTGACCAACGCTTTTTGGATTCCATCCGGGATGATGAGGTGTTGCTGTATGAAGCCTCTTGACCGAAATATCAGCGTGCTGGAGCATATCGTTTCCTACTGTCAGCAGATTGAGCAGACAGTGGAGCGATTTGGCAACAGCGCCGAGACTTTCCAGAATGACCCCATCTACCGCAACGCTGCCGCTCTCTGCATTCTGCAAATTGGTGAGTTGGTAGGTAAGCTGACGGACGAGTTCCGGGCGCGGCACCCTGCCGTTCCTTGGCGGCAGATCAAGGCCATGCGGAACATTGTAGCGCACAGCTACGGCACCGTTGACCCCGAAACCACTTGGGAGATCATCACGGATGATATTCCCGCATTGAAAAAATATTGCGAAACAATCATCGCCTCGCAGCAATAAACAAATGTCCCATTAGAGTCCTCTCCGCAGATGGCACGTTCCAAAATGCGGAAAGCGACCCTAATGGGACTCTTTTTTTGCGTCTCGCTGGGGTATGCCCTAACGGGACGCCTTACAGGTACGGCAGGACGAAGATATCACCGTTGACCATGATAAACTGCTCCGGAGTAGCAAAGCGCTCCAAGTAGATCTGCGCCTGCTCATCGGTCAGGCTTTCAAAGCGGTCGCTGTCAGCAGGAGCCGCGCAGAGGAAGAAGGTCCCCGCCACGATGTCGTAGATAGCTCCATTGCTGTCCCGCAGTGCGCGGTTCAGGGGTAGGTTCAGCAGCTTTCCTTCATCGTTGCAGATCAGGGCGACCGGTTCCTCAAATGGATAGACCGCCTGAATGGTTCCACCGACGATCTGCTGCATGGAAGTAAGGGTATCGTCGATGTTCTGCACGAACGGTTTCTTCTCAGGTTCCACAATAACAACTTGCATGAGCAATCCCCCTTACGCAATGACAAAACGCCGTGTAGTGGTGCTGCGGCTGAACTGATTGAACAGATCTGCGTGCGTCAGCTTGAAGGCGGCGCTGTCAAAACGGTTCGTAATGATGGTTTTCCAAGTAATGAGGTAGTCCTTTCCGGACAGCACATCCGTGTTCTTTGCCAGCATTTCAGCTTTCAGGGAATCTTCAATGGCCGCGATGGAGGACTTTACCTCGGCTTCCATGTCTCGCAGTTCCTTTAACTCTTTGACCTTCGCGTCAATCTCGTAAATGCTCATCAGTAGATCATCCTTTCGTATAACAGTTCTTCAATTTCGTCGGTGGAAAAGCCCACGTCCAGCAGCTCGTCAATAGAGCTTGGCTCGTAGCCGTAGTAGGCGGCGACGCCTTTCAGCGTGTCCAGATATTCCTGCTCGGCTCTGTGCTGCTGCGGGACGGCCTTCCTCTGCACGGAATGCAGCGAAAAGCTGCTCCATGGGCAAAGCAGGTTCGCCGCGTCGAAAGAGGCCCTTTCCATCTGCCCAGAGGGACGGAGCTTCAAAATATCTCCACAGTTCAACTCGACACGCTCCGGCTTGCCGATGGGCAGATGCAGCCGTTTCAGCGCGCGGTTCAGGATAGCCTCGGTGGACGCATACAGGTACAGGCCGCAGTGTGGGTAGTAATAGAGACACAGCGGATTATCCCCCTTCACGAAGTACAGATTCTCCCGCTGATCCAGCACGGTGAATGTAAAAGAGCCCTCGGCCGTTTCCGCCATGTCTTTAAGGCTGGAAAAATCGAGGGCATTTTTCTGCTCAATGAGCTGGACGGCCACGTAGCTATCCGTCTCGATCCTTGTTTTCGGTAGGTGCTTGGCGTGGCGAAGAATGCCGTCGTTCCAAAGCACGCCGTTGTGTGCAAGGGCGAACGGCTTATTTTCTACGTAGCCAAGGAACGGGTGATTGTTTCGATTCCTTCGCGCGTCGCCCTGCGTGGTCATACGGGTATGGCCCATGATGACCCTGCTGTCTGCCGGAATACGGAACCTCATCCGATGCGCCGCTATGGGACGTTTGTAGATGCTCAAATGCCGGTGAGAACAGTATGCGATGCCGGTGGCGTCTGTACCACGCTCTTCACATTCCGTCGCCAATACGGAGAGGATGCGGCTCTTCTCCTTGGCACCGAATTGGTTCCGGCTGTCGATCAGACCGAATAAGCAGCACATCAGACCTCCGCCTCGCTTTCTACCGGCTCGTTCACATACAAGCGCCGCTCCTTCAAATACTGCACCAGCTCAGGCTGTGTGCAGCCGGAGACAAAGGTCGTCCACGACAGCGATTTCAACTCCTCGTCGGACATGAAAAGAGCCACATCACAGATCCGGTCTAGGAGCTGTAATGTGGCAATGAGCGTGTTGTATTTGAGGGTTCCACGGAAGATGCGGAATTCGATGGTGCTCTTGTTGGTGAGGTTAACACTGGTATAGCGACCGGCGTGAGCGCTCTTCTTGGCATGGTCCAAAAGCTCCTTCGGCTGATCTTTGTAGCCATAACGGGCCGCCCACTGGTCGAGCTGATGCTGCGTTCTTCGGCTGAACTTCAGAAGCTCTTCCCAGCTCTTTTCGAAGAAATACAGAATGCGGGCGATCACGGCGTCCTGCTGTGCTTCCGTCTCACCAAAAGCATTGCGGTTGACGTGAACATGAAGTCCGCAGGTGCCCGCCTGATGGCTGGTATAGCCCATCTGCACAGCCTTCTGTAAGATGGCTGCCCACGGCATTTCCGACTGATGGTAGGCGAGCGTCATGGGATGTGTCACCATCTCAAAGCCGTCGTCCAGAGAGCCGTCATGCTTGCAGTAGAGGTTTTCCAAGCCGCTGCCGTTGGCGATGGACATGACCTCGGCGGCGTTATCATCGTCCTCACCGGCACCGTCCACTTCCAGCTCTACGCCGAAGAAGCGGTCGCCGTCTCCGCGGAACAGCGGCTCAGGCTTGTAATAGTAGTCCTGGATCGGCTTGCGGGAAGTGCGGCTCGTGTAGCAGTCATAGCAGAACGGATATTCGTTGCCATCGCTCTCACAGGCGTAATAAGTCTGGCTGATGCGGATGATATCACCACAGCTGTGACAGTTTGTGTAGTGACGGTCATAGCAGTCCTGACAGAGCGGTGTGGATTCGTCTCCGGCGTTGTCATCCCGCCAGATGCGCTCACCGCAGTGGGAGCAGAGCATCGTTGTTTCCTCAACACAGCTCTCGCATAGGGGGCTTTCGTTCATCCAGATCGGGGCGGTCAAAATCATTTCTCCGCAGTGGCGGCAGGTGTAATGTTCAGTCATCGTTTTCTTTCTCCTTTGTAAAATAGTCGATCGCTGCACAGAGCAGCGCGGCGGCAGCGGCCAGTAAAATTTCAATAATGTTGTTGGTATTCAAGTTCTGATTATCCTTGGTGATTTTCTCCCTTCCTGTCCCTTGCGTCCATCACGATAACACGGCCTTTCGCAGCAGAACGCCGACGATCTCCGCTAAAACCGTGCGGATGAGACGCAGTAAGTGGTGCAGCATAGTCATAGTCTCCTTTCGCATTTTTCTTGTGTTTTCCGCTGATTTGCAGCTTGCAGAGCAGAAAATCCATCATTTTCTCTGCAAAATCGAAAAAGAGCCAGAGCCCATGATCGTCGAGGACCTTCGGGCTCTGGCTCTTTCTCTTACCAATAATATATGGTTGAGATGTGAGAAATAACACTAAATGGGACGAAAGGGATAACAAGGATATAAGGCTTTATGCCAATTTCAACATAGGAGGTTTTTACGATGACAAGATATGATGACCGCTACGATGAGTTCGGCTATGAGCATGAGGACTATGACGGCACGCTGGAGCTCAACGAGTATTTGACGCCCCGAGAGGTGATGGAGCTGCTGGCGATTGGGAAGAACACCTTCTACAAGATGGTCCAGTCCGGCGGGCTGCCGGCATTCAGGATCGGGAAGCAGTGGCGGGTGAAGAAGGAGTGCCTTCCATAAGGAAGTGGAGCAATATATAAGCGCTGCTCCGCTTCTCTTAACACTTACTTTCGCTTGGATGGAAATAATTCGATTAGGTCCTTTTTTATGGCTGCCTCACGTTCGTGTGTATCCATAGAATCATATTCGGTCGCAGGCTGCTTTTCCGGATCGACTATACTTAGCAATAAACGGTAGCATTCATATAAATCAGGTTCACAAGCAAAGGACGCCGAATACTGACGATTGTCTTCTGACATAAGCTTACTGGTGATATACATCCATCGATATCCCAGCATAAGCAAGTCGTTCGGTGAAAATTCAAACTGTTCTCCATCGTACCTTTTGCTTTTTATCTTTTTCCCGGAGTCAGTGCACCAGTTTTCTTTATGGACATTCCTGTAGAATAGGCTCTGTCCCTTTTCCGGAATAATGTACTCAGAAGTGACAAATGAAGCTTCGCTTGTCACTTCCCTAGTGAACTGAACTCGCCGAACCTTGGGGAATGCAAATGAGTTTGCGTATCCTCGTAACTCCAACTCCGTAGCGCCGCCGAGTGCGGTCAATAACTTTCCAATTCCGGTTTCCGCAATCTGCATAGAATTCTTATCTGCGTCTATGCATTTTCCGATAAAGTATGGATTAGGACTCAAAAAATCACTCGACTTCCACGTACACGGAAGCTCCGCCTTCAAGAATCTTTGAACGAAGGGAACCTTTTTCCTTACGTAGTTATACATATAGGCCGTCAACAAGACAGGAATCATCTCACATACTTCGCTCCGCCCTATGTCCAGTACTTGATACAGCCCACACTCCCAGCCTTCCAGCTCATCATAAAAGCATAGCGGGGAGCGTATTTGAAGCTGCTGAAACTCGGTATACAGAGCGGCAAATGCATCATACCGGTCAGCGGAAAGCCATTCGTCAGCATGTGCATTCCAATCTGCTAACCTATTTAGCAAAGCATTTTTCGCACTTAAATTTTTTATTATATAGCTTTTATTATAATTTGTCAAACCACTCATTTCAAAATCCCCCTGTTTGTGTTTTGTCTTGCGTCTATATCTCACACCGCTTGTCAATATATTGTGAGTATAATCCCATATCTGATAACATATTGTGGTTTCTTAAAAAAGCAAAGTGCCGGACAGTAGAAGGGTCCTGAAGCCTCAAATCTGACATTTTTCCCTTCGTGATGTATCATTCTTACTGTAATCATCGATGATAAATGAACGTTACGAAGGAGAAAAATCCTATGTCCAAGAAGAAACACCGCAAGTATGATGAGTATGCTCTGCTTAATTATGGCTCCGACTATGATGACTGCTTTGAAGAGGATACTTACTATGATGACACCCCGCCTTTATCCTCGTATACCCCGCAAGTTGATAGCGATGAAGACTCGTATGTCGATATCCCGACCATAGACGTCCCCCGAAACAAGAAGGCGCGCGCCGTGCGAGCCTTCGCCAACCGGATCGCAGGTGACTGTCACGTAAAGGTTTTGGAGCACAAGGAGCTCTTGTTCTATGATGAAGAGGCCTTCTGCTACACGCCGATTTCCGCGCCGCTCGTCTTTGTACAGCAGGTATTAGGAACGAAGGTATGGAACCTGACACAGAAGGATATGGGTGACATTGTTCAGGCCTTGTTCAGCGACCCTGATATTCAGATTGCCGCTGAGGATGTCAATGCCGATCCGTACCGTATCAACTGCCTGTCCGGAGATCTGGATTGGCAAACCGGACAGCTGCGAGAGCATTCCAATCAGAAGCTATACACCTATTGTGTGGACGCTTGCTATCTCATGCCAGATGCGCGGCAGGGATGCCCTGTATTTGATCAGTTCTGCGCCACGTCTCTTCAGAATGATCCAGCAAAGCGGTAGCAGTTGTTAGAGGTGCTGGGCTATATTTTGAGTGATGCTGTGGGTGCTAAGAGTGCTTTTTTCCTGCACGGTGCACCTGACAGCGGAAAGTCTATCCTACTCAACTTTGCCTCGGCTCTGTTGGACAAGCGCTTGATCGTCAACATCCAGCTCCATCAGCTTAACGAGAAGTTCAAAATTGCAGAGCTCCTCGGGAAGAAGATAAACGTGGCCGGTGAGATCAAGGGGAGTGCTCTGAGAGATATCTCCAGCTTCAAGTCTATCACCGGAGGGGACAGGATGTGTGGGGAATTCAAAGGTGAATCACCGTTTTATTTCACACCAACCTGTAAGCTCCTGTTTGCTGGAAACACCCTGCCGGAAACGAAGGACACGGATATGACCCGCTCATTCGTCAACCGCCTCTGTGTAGTGATTTTCGGTGTCAGCATTCCGAAGGACAAGCAGGATAAGAACCTTCTGAATAAGCTGCTGGAAGAGCGTGACGAGATATTTTCCCTTGCCATGGATGCGCTCGCGTCCCTGCATAAGAGAAACTACCAATTCACCGTACCGACCGATACGCAGCATTTCCTGAACGCATACGCTGAGACGCAAAGCTCTGTTCATGCGTTTTTGAAGGACTGGTGCGAGATTGGAAATGGCGGCTATGTTTTCAGCCGGGATCTGTGCAACGCCTACCGAGAGTACTGCGATCTGAATGGTTTTGATCCAATCAAGAATCAAGCTATGCAGAATATGATCGTAACTCTCCCGAACGTATCCAGAGAGCGCATTCGGGCCGAAGGGAAAAACCTTCGAGGCTTTCGCGGCCTGATCGTCCATAGAGAAAGCAGAAATGCTGGAACAATGGAACACAGCTCCTGATGCGTTGGCAGACAACACCTTTCGGCGTTCCACTCTTCACGGACTGTTCCGCGGCATGAAAATCGCCCACGTCGACCATATATTATTTTAATGTAATAAAGTAAAGGAAGGTTTTATTTCTATGAATACCAAGAAGAACTCTATCACGATGCCCCTGCCCCTGCTGGTGACCGCCAAAGAGCTTGCCCGAATCAGCGGTATTGGTGAGAACATCATTCGCCGCCTGATGGACGCGGGCGAACTGGAATATCTGCTGGTCGGCAACCACCGTCTTCTGAGACCAGAGGCTATTATCGACTATTATGATCGGCATAAGACGCCCATCCGTTCGTACAGGAGTAATAAGCTCGGCGAGCCTGCGTAAGCAATTTGATTAGATCACATCTGCGACTGGCAGCGTGATTTTTATGGGTGGGGCCGTGCGGCAGCTGACACGTCTTTCAAGAAGCGTGCAGTCCGTGCGGCAACGCCCATGAAAATTGCGTTGACTGACGCAGCGCAAAAGAGAAAAGGAGATATATCTATTATGGCAATTACAGAACGTACCGTCAAGAACAAACGAAACTCCACCGGCGTTTTGACCGGCAAGCCAGGAATCGTCTATGATGTCAATGTCAAATATCGCTCCGAAGGAAAAGTAAAGGCCCATTCGAAAAAGGGCTTTGCAACTAAGAGCGAAGCCCAGCAATACGAGGCCATGATGAAAAATAAGCTGGCAAACCCGTCCTATGTACCGCCTGCGGCATCACAGAGGCGACTGACTGTAAGAGACTACCTCGCCGAGTGGTTAGAGCGTCATGGCACTGCTAATCTGCGTCCCAGCACTAAGGCAAGCTATCAGAGTCATATCCGCAACCATATCAATCCCTACATTGGGGATGTCTATTTGGGGCAGTTGACTCCGGCTATGCTGGATGATATGTTTGCAAAGCTGACTGAGAAGGGACTATCACCTTCCTCAGTAAAATATGCTCACCGTATCATCGGCGTGGCTCTTGAACACGCCAGAAAATATCACTATATTGAGAGCAATCCGGCACGAGATGTCATCACCAGATTTGGCAAGCAGGGGAAAACTCCTGACCCGTACACGGTAGAAGAGATGCGTCAACTGCTGGTTCGAACAGCCGGAACGGACTGGGGGTTGATCGTTGTCCTCGGCGGCCTGTACGGACTGCGACTGAGCGAAATATTTGGCCTGCGCTGGAGAAATGTTGACTTGGAAAATCAGACGTTCAACGTCATAGAGCAGCTTCCCTTTGCGCTTCCAGCAGGGACTACATACATTAAGGAGATGGCCCCTGTTAAATCCGGCGACCGAACTCTGCCTATTAAAGACCTAACGCTACCATATTTTATTCGGCAGAAAGAACGACAGGACGAGCAGAAACGGCTGTTGGCGATGTCTGGTGAGACCTGCTACGAAAATGATCTGGTGCTTGCTAAACCGAACGGCGTTCCCGAACGCAGGGAAAGAGTGTCTGCAAACTTCGGGCAGTTTCTTCGCCATCAGGAACTTCGGCATATTCGCTTCCATGATCTTCGCCATTCGGCAGCAACCAATATGCATGAACTGACAGGAGATTTCTATACGGTAGGCCAGATCCTCGGTCACAGCTTAAAGGGCATTGGCATTCAGCTCGGAATCTCTAACAATATGGAGGCAGTTACCGCGCAGTATGTGGACGTCCGCCTCGACAGAAAGCGATTTGTTCTCGACACCTACCACAAGGAAATCTTAGACCATGAAGCATAAGTACAAGGGCATCCTCACTAAAATGCAGAGGATGTCCTTCTTTTATTTTGCTTGCAGCTTCGCACACGTTTATATCGCGCTATATAGGCTGCTGAGGGTGTATCTGTCACCATTTTGGCACCATTACATTCAAAGCGCGAGCATAATATGCAGTGCTTTGACACTAAGAGGATCTCCGCCTATGTGCTAATGCAAGAAGTGTGCCAGATATGGAACACAAAAAAGAAGCCTTGGAAACATTGCGTTTCCAAGGCTTTTTGGCGGAGCGGGTGGGATTCGAACCCACGTGCCCTTGCGGACAACTTGATTTCGAGTAATTTCGAAACTGTTCCACTTAGGCGTCACATCGAAGCAGTACACGGTAGTTACTATGCCTTGAACCCATTGAAAAATCAGGACTTTTTGAGTATTTGATACAAGAAAAACAGGGCTGGCAGGCGCTTTCGCATTTTCCGAAAAATGCGAGCAAAAATGGACAAAGGATAGAAAATAGGATAGACCACATTTCTGAGAATCATTGGTTTTCTCTGCTGTCGGCAATCACCAGAAGGGAGAACTGAAATGGATCTGCTGACCTATTATTCGGATCTTGCAGTAGCATATCCGGAGTATATTACACAAAAGCAGTTTTGTGAAGTGTGCGGGATATGCCACAAGACTGCGTATAATTTAACCCGGCGCGGAGAAATCTCATATGAGATAGTAGATACCCCTACCGGGCGTATTCATCACATTAAGCTCACAGATGCACTTGCCTATCTTTACAAAAAGGATACGCTTTATGGAAATGATGAAAATGTAAATCGGCAAATATATGAGGTGCTGCAGGCACATTTTTCATACCTGCCCGATCTCCTTCGGACACAGCAAATCAGGGAACTGACAGGGTTCTCAATGACCGCTATTCAACGCTGGGTACTCGAAAAGCGTATTACTGCCATACTCGGAAGAAAAGGGTGGAATATTACAAGGGATTCGCTTGTAACCTTTCTTTCGTCGTCCTATTGCCTACGCGGAAATAGAAAACCCGAAAAATTTCAAGCTCTGTTGCAAAAGTGTACCGAGCAATTAAAAATTTGAAATCTCAGGGCAGGGATTCCCCTGCCCTTTTATATCCCATAGAATGTGAGGTGAACGCTATGGCCTTATCCCTGCCCTATTACTATGGACATTCTGGTGAACAATACGCTTTCTTTCGCATTCCAAAACTGCTAATCACCGATAGTCGGTTTGATGGCGTTTCCTCTGATGCAAAGCTGCTGTATGGACTACTGCTTGATCGCATGGAGTTGTCCTATCGGAACGGTTGGGTTGACGACCAAAATCGTGTCTTTATCATTTTTACGGTAGAAGAAGTCATGGAAACCCTGCGCTGCCGCTCTGAAAAGGCGGTGCGCCTATTCGCAGAATTGGACAGCAAGAAAGGTATTGGTTTGATTGAACGAAAGCGGCAAGGACTTGGAAAACCGGCTATCATTTATGTGAAAAACTTTGCCGGCGATATATCCTGAATAAATCGAAAGTCCAGACTTTCGATTTTCGAAAATCATAGATGTGGCCGGAGTCTGCGCTTCTGTGACTTTCGATTTTCGAAAGTCTTGATTTTCGGTTTTCGAATTTCTTGACTTTCGAAAATCGAAATCTAATAAGACTGAGATATAGCAAGACTGAGAATAGAAAGAATACCACCCGAAAAAAGAATAACCGTAAGAAGCAACAGCTTTGTTAGAACAGGGGCCGCAAGGCTCCTTTTTTGTTGGAGGAGGTGTCCCATTGAAAACAATCGCACTGGCAAATCAGAAGGGCGGCGTGGGTAAGACCACCACAGCCGCCAGCCTCGGCATTGGTCTTTCTCGGCAAGGTAAAAAAGTTCTGCTGATCGACGCCGATGCACAAGGCAATCTCACGCAGATGTTAGGCTGGCCGCAGCCTGACGAATTATCCCCCACGCTCTCCACCCTGATGGAGAAGATCATCGCGGAGCAGTCCATCGCTCCCGGTGAGGGTATCCTGCACCACCAATCCGGCATCCATCTTGTTCCCGCCAATATCGAGCTGTCGGCACTGGAGGTCACGCTGGTCAACACCATGAGCCGTGAAACGGTACTGCGGCAATATCTGTCCACCGTGGCAGAGCGCTACGATTACGCGCTCATCGACTGTATGCCGTCCCTCGGTATGCTGACCATCAACGCCCTGACTGCGGCGGACAGCGTAATTATTCCTGTGCAGAGCCAATATCTCCCAGCAAAGGGACTGGAGCAGCTTTTGCGAACCATCACCCGCGTGAAGCGGCAGCTCAATCCGAAACTGGAGGTGGACGGCATTGTGCTGACGATGGTGGACAGCCGTACCACACTGGCGCGGGAGATCAACGCGCTTGTCCGCAAAACCTACGGCGGTCATGTGTTCACAAGCGAAATTCCCCGGTCCATCAAGGCAGCGGAGATCAGCGTAGAAAACAAAAGCATTTACGACCATGACCGCAGCGGTAAGGCGGCGCTGGCGTATGAAAATCTGACAAGGGAGGTGTTGAGCCTTGGCAAGCAAATTAAGCGGCATCGAACTGACCCGGTACGATGACCTGTTCAAAACGGACGCGGAGCGAGAAGCTGACCGGCAGGAGCGGATTCAGATCGTTCCTGCCTCAGAAGTTTTCCCGTATTCCCGTCAGCCGTACACCATTGACCGCCCCACGCCTGACTTGGTGCGCCTCATGGACAGCATTGAGCACATCGGCATCGCTGAGCCGCTGATCGTCCGTTCCCGTGATGCTGGCGGATATGAGATCATTTCCGGTCACCGGCGCGATTACTGCGCGAAGGCCGTGGGGCTGGATACCCGCCCCGTTATCGTCCGCAATTACAGCGACGAGGAAGCGGACATTTTGGTCGTGGATTACAACATCAACCGCGAGGACTTGCTGCCCAGCGAGAAAGCCAAAGCCTACAAGCTGAAGCTGGACGCCATGAAGCGGCAGGGCCAGCGGACAGATTTAACTTCTGGCCAACTTGGCCAGAAGTTAAAGGGACATAGTTCAATAGACCTTTTAGCGGATCAGGTAGATGAAAGCCGCAAGCAAGTACAGCGATATGTGCGTCTGAATAAGCTGATTCCGCCGCTATTGGACGCGGTGGATGCGGGAACGCTCAAGTTTGTTCCCGCCGCAGATTTTATCTCCCACCTGTCCGAGAAAGAACAGACCTACCTCCTGTTGGTCATGGAGCGTGACGAGGTATCCCCATCGCTGGGACAGGCCCAACGGCTCAAGCAGCTCAGCGCCGAAGGTAAGCTCGAGAATAACATCATCGACCTTGTCATGCGCGAAGAAAAACCGCTGGAGCGCAAGGTTACGATCCGCAATGACCGCCTGCAAAAATACTTTCCTGCGAGCTATACCCCGAAGCAGATGGAAGAGGTCATCATCAAGCTGCTGGAAGGCTGGCACCGCAAACGCCAGCAGGAACAGAGCCGATGAGGAGGTGCAATTATGTATCGAAATGAATTACCTGATACCTGCTTTTCCATTCTGCCTTCTACTGGGCAGCTTATCATCATCAAAAAAGGCGAGAGTGGCTACTATCCCTCCGAATGGGATACCGGTAACCGCGAGGAAAACCGTGACATCGCCAGCAGCCATAATGCGCGGCGCGGCATCACGGACATTCAGGTGGCCGCCATGCTGGCAGGTTCCATGTTCGGCTGGAACACACCGGGTGCAAACCCGCAATGGTATTTGGACAACGCAAGATATGTGAATTCCAACATCGTCCAAGGCCATATCAAAGACCCAATCATGAGCGTGTACTATCCCGTCACCAGTTTCCTGTTGCGCTATGAGATCATGGGCAAACAGCACTTTTATCTGCCCGTGGACAAACTGCCGCAAGAGCTGATGAGCCAAAGGTCGCAGTTCATTATGCTGCCGGATCTGGTGCGTGGAGTGCCGGTCATGCCGGTGACAGCGACCTTTGCACAAAACGGGAGCTGCACCGTCCAATTAGAACACGGCAGCTATGTAGTGGGGGAAATGGTCAATCAGGAATACCACATCACCGCCCGCGTCCGCGTCGGCAGTGCCGAGTTTGTCATGGGCGAATGTGAAAAAGCCCCTGCCCCCTTTGTCACATGGCAGCGCAACTGCAAAAACGACGGGGACGGCCCATCCAATTTCTTTTGGGGGCATTACCGCTCTGACCGTTCTTCCTGCATCGAGGATTTCTGTGAACGGGCCGGAAATGAATACAAAAAGCAACAAAATCGCACGGCGCAGCAAGAACAAAATCGTACCACACCGAAAAAAGAAAGAGGTGAAGCACGATGAGTGACCGTGAGTCGGCAAATGTCATGAATGAAAAGATGACCGTTTTGTGTGTTAAATCAGGGGAGAAACCCAAACGCATTGAAATTGAAAATGATCTTGATGCGTTGCAGCGAGCGGTTGGCGGCTATATCGAAGCCGTATACCCGTATGAAGATCCTGTGGCTCTGATTGTAAACGAAGAAGGAAAGCTGAACGGTTTGCCGTTGAACCGTGCGCTCCGGGATGAGGATAACGATATTTATGATATTGTGGCGGGGTCTTTTCTGGTTGTCGGCCTTGGGGAATCTAATTTTACGTCCTTAACACCTGCACTGATGGAGAAATATAAAAAGTTATTTCATTGCCCGGAAGCCTTTATTAAGATGGGTGAACGCTTGACCGTCATTCCCATGCCGGAGCCGCAGGCCCGCAAATCTACAAAAGACCGAGGTGAAGCCAGATGACAGACCGAGAACCCGTAAATATTATGGGCGTTACCGCCTTTCCAAACCCTAACAAGGATGAGCGCGTGATCCGCTTCATTGACAGCGAATACCACACGCTCTTTACCATCAAGGACGGGGAAAGCATCGTTATCACTCGCTTTGACGGTGAAAAGATGGTTTTGCCCTGTAAGTACATTGACGATTGCCATGTCTGCGTCGGCAACTCCGCCTATCATATTTGCGAGTTTGCAGAAATGCAGGAACGCAATGGCAATATCTATGTTCCCAGCGCGCCGAAAATCAGCGGCGAGATCGGCACCTATGAAATCTATCAGATCCCCGCAACCGCTGATGTGGACTACTATTTCCGGTCTTACGCGGCGGCAAAGGGAAAACTCCAGAGCGCTGATTATCAGCGTTCTTACGCCGGTATGTTCGCAAAGGAAAATTCGCTGGAGCATCTATGGGCAAAGCACAACAGCGACCACCGCCCCTTTGCCCGTCGAATGCGTTCCCTGTCCGTAAGCGATATTGTGGTACTGACGCAGGGTGGAAAGAAAACCGCCTACTACGCAGATACCTTCGGTTTCCAAGAAGTGCCGGAGTTTTTAGCACGTCAGAGAGTGCAAAAGAAACACAGAGAGCGAGGTGAAGCCAGATGAGGTATGGCGTAAATCAAGTTCACTATGAGGAGGTCACAATTTTTGACCAACCGGCATTGTTTACAGAATGCCGCATTGACCAAGCTACCGTGCCGGAGGGCGTATATCGCTACGAGCTGCGACATGGGGATGAGGATTGGGGAGAGCCGATAGAACTGTCACGGAGTCTCATGGTCAACTTCTATGGCACCGTTCTCACCCGCGAGCCGTTCCAGCTTCCCATTGATGGGTGGATTCCAATGGAGAATGACAGCCTTTCCTTTCAGGATGGCGGATGCCACACCCTTGCGGAATTTCAGCAGAAATATCCCGCCAGTGATAAGGAGGTCATTGACTTTTACAGCGTCAATGAGCCTGCGCTGCACGCTCTCTACTTCTCCCGCAGCGAGGAACAGGACAAGTCTGCGGGCTGTGTGGGACATCTCCGGGGTGATTTTGGCAGCGGCAAGCAGTTCTACACAACATGGTGGCCCCACCAGGCAGACAGGCTGAACACACCGGAGTTTAAGGCCGACATTGACCGTACCGTAAACTGGCTGCGGGAGCAGCCGGACTCCCCGCTGCGGGACTTCGACAGCATGAACCGCTACTGCAACCGGTACGAGCGGATCTGCGCCATCAAGGGTGCGTTGCTTCCCTCTTGCGGATTCATGGTGAAAACAAAGCGGTATGTGTATATGCTCCGCTGTACGCCAGTTAAAGGTGATTACCAGTTTTATATTTATTGCTATCAGCGGAAGCCATTTGAAAAGGCCCAAAAAGAACAGCAAAAGAATGACCGGCTTGCAGTAAAAAAGCGGGCGGAGCCGGAGAGATAGGAGGTGCCAACTTGCCTACCAAATTTCAGCTCATTACCGAGCTGTATGACCAGACTGTGCAGAGCGTTACCGGCAGCTATCAAAGCTGGACGGGCTTTCTCCGCGCGGCCTGCTACAATTACAAATGCCCCTTCGATGATCAAATTCTGATCTACACCCAGCGCCCGGACGCCACGGCGGTCCTTGAGATGGAGCGCTGGAATCGTCAGTTTGGCCGCTGGGTCAATCGTGGGGCCAAGAGCATCGCCGTATTTGGTGATGACGGGCAAAACTGTCTGAAGCTCTACTTCGACGTGTCGGATACCCATGCGTCCTGTTTTGCCCGTCCACTGCCCATCTGGACGATGCACCCGGCCTTTGAGCCGGAGGTCATCGAAACGCTGGAGGCCACCTTCGGCAACCTGGCCGAAAAAGAAAATCTGGCGGACGCGGTGCGCTCCGCCTGCCACAACGCCGTGGCGGACAACTTCACGGACTACCTGCAAGACCTGCGGGAGTGCCGGGAGGACAGCCTGCTGGAGGAACTGGATGACCTCAATTTGGAGGCGTTCTACCGGGACGCGCTGGAGGTCAGCGTGGCCTATATGCTGATGACACGCCTCGGCCTGCGGGCAGATGACTATTTTTTACCCGATGAGTTCGCCCATGTTTACGAATTCAACACGCCGCCCACCATCAACGCCCTTGGCATCGCCACCAGCGACATCGCGGAGATGGGCCTGCGGGAGATCAGCCGCACAGTCATGCAGGCGCAGCGGGATCAGTTTTTTGCAAACCGCACGAGAATCGGTTATGATGGCCGCACAGAACAACACGAAACACCCCATGAAAGGAGCAAACAGTATGGAGGTCACTTACAGGATGCAGAACGGCTATCAGGTGCCGAACCTGCTGATGCCGCAGACGCCGGAGGTGCATCTGGGCAAGTACGCGGAACTGCGGAGAGCGTACCTGAAGAAGCACCGCAGAGTGCTTTACACCAACCTCAAGACCAGCGGCAAGCTGACGGAGCATCTGGCAGAGATCGAGCAGACCGCGCGGAAGATGGTGGAACAGGCCGTGGCGCGGATGGCGAAAGCCGAGGGCGTGACGGAGGAGCTGAAAGCGACCGATCCCCTGCGCTGGACGGGCCTGATGAACAATCTCCGGCACAGCGCGGAGGAACTGGTGCTCAGCGACCTGATCTACGCCTGACAACCGAAGAACCCACAGAGGCAGGAAGTGATGAGCTTCCTGCCTTTGTCGATCACAGCGGGGATTATGTGCTGCTGGACCGTTTGCGCGCCGACTGTGACTACTTCCTCGGCGCTGGGGGGCGGAGTGAAAAGCATTTGTGGGCAGGCAATGTCCACGCGCAAATCAAAAAAATGCGGGAACTGTATGACGCCCTCCCGGAAAAACCGGAATGGCTGACCGCAGAAGCCATTGACCGCTACGCCGCGCAGATGGCCGCGCCCTATCAGGTCGCTGCCTATCACCATATTGAAAACGGCTTTGACGATAAGCTGGACTATCAAACGCTGGAAGAAGCGGAAGCGGCGGCGCAGGGCTATGTTGCCGGTACGATGGAGGAAGACGGTTTTGCATACGACGGCGCTGCCGTCTATGACGCCGAAACCCACCAATGCCTCCGCGTCTACGGTGATTACCCGGACGAAAAAGCGCGGGAACAGGCCGCAGCCTTTGCGCTGGAGCATGACACCTCACAGCAAAATACCGCAGAGCTGCCCGCCTTTCTGGATATGCACCTCATTGAAGCGAATCTGCTGGATGACGGCGGGCACAAGCACAAGCGGCAGGAAATCTTTGAATACTTTCAGGCGCACAAGGGCCTTGCGGAACGCACGGAGTTCTTAAAAAACAGCTACAACGATATATGGGTGGAGGTGCTGACCGATGGTGTGCGGACAGGCTACCATGCCGAGAAAGACGGACTTTTGATGTGGGAGGGAAGCTACCTCTCCCGCACCTCAGAGTCCGTTTTTTCATGGTCGGTCATCACCGAAATGACCGAGGGGCTGATCGAGCGCGGCGAGTACAAGATCAAGCTGGGCCTGCAAAATGCCCCAATCGTCGCAGAGCAGCTTGCCCTGTTCGACATGGGCGGCGACGCTCCGGTGTACGAGGCTCCGGCAGATGCGCCCTCCGGCATTCTGGCCCCGGCCCGCACGGTGCCGCAGGAGGTCATTGATCTGGCCCTCTGCACGGGCGGCAACGAACCCAACAGTGCGGAGCGCATCGCAGTGTTCTATATGCGGGAGCGGCCTGAACCGGAAAATATATCATTTCTGCGCCGGGAGTTCGGTAGGGCGAACGGGCGCGGCATTGAATACGAAGGCCGCAAATACGCCGTGTGGTTTCTGGAGGACGGCATCCACCTCGCCCAAGGGGACAGCGTCCGCACCGGGTACAGCAAGACCGTGGTCACATGGGAACAGGTGTCGGATCGCATTCTGGAGTTGCTGGATGCGGGGACTTATCTCTCCGCATCCGAACTGGCGCAGGCCCCGGACAAGGTACTGCACGAAGCGATGGACGCGCTTTTGATGACGGCCCGTGACCTAAACGAAGAAGGCCGCGCGCAGGGCCTATTCCCGCAGACTTTGACCATCCATGACCGGCACAAGGGCTACCCGGAGCTGGACGAGGATATGGTTGCGTTCGCAAAGACAGAGGGCGGTCTGCAAACGCTGGCGCAGGAATATCACAATTTCCTTGACGCCTACGCCGCGGCCCCGGATATCATGCGTTTCCGTGTCAGTGGCTATAACACCCACCGCATCGGTGTTGTGCTGGACGGTCTGCCCTACCCGGAGCGGCACTTTAACGCCCAGCCTGATTTCCTGCGGCAATGCAAAATGTTCATCACGCAGGACGAGATCGACCATCACTTTTTGCGGGAGGGCGTCGAAAGCCGGCTGGCGATCTATTCCCACTTCTGCTATCCCCACACGCCGGAGGAACACCAGAAATTCATCAAGGGCAGCTTTGGCGAGTATAGCGGCGGCAGCCGTGCCGGATACCAGCACACGAAAACCGGAAAGGGATTAGACTACGAACGGGACTATAATTCCAAGAAATATGATAGCGTTCACCTGACGATCCCCAATGTGGTCAAGGAATATGAGCGCCTGATCGCGCAGAAACGATTCCCCGGCGAGGACGCCATCGCAAAGATCCCGGAGTATGAGCGTGGGCAGTTGGCTCGAACCGTCTATAACGGTTTCTATAATGCCCCGGATGAAATTCCGCGCCCCTATCCGAAAAACACAGACTTCTATGATGCCGTTCCCATCATTGAAAAGCAGCTTCAGGACAAGGCCAAAGCTGCGGATATGCTGGCGGCGCTGACTTCCCGGCTGGACGGTTTGCCGGAGGATGATCGCTATTATGGCTCCGTTCGGCGCGCAAAGGAGCAACTTTCCGAATATGTGGACGGCACTTTCAGCCTGTTCAACCACAAGCATGACCTCCCGCAGCAGACCGAAGATTATCTGGAACAGGTCAAGACGGCAATCCGCGAAAAAGAAGCGGCGGAGCAAACCGCATCAGCGCAGACCTCGCCTGATACAGTGGGAACAGTCTCGCGGGAGCCGACGCAACTGGAGACAGACACCGGCACTTCCGTTGGCGATATTTCCATCGGCACACGCCTGACCATAGATGGGCGGCAGTTTGAAGTGGACAGCGTAGACGATCATACACAAAATGTATCGCTGCGGGATGTGACCTTTGAGGCCGGAACGGGATTTCCTATCTTCCGAAAGGAATCCATCGACTATGTCCGCGCTCACATGGAGCAGCCGGACATAGTGCAGGAAACCGCAGCACCGCAGGCGGACGAGCCGCCTGCGGCGCTCACCCCGCCGAAAAAGAAAAAACGGAACGCGCTTGCCTATCCGCTGGACGCGGATGGCCGGAACTACCGCATCACCGATGACCACATCGGAGAGGGCGCGCCGCTGGAGCGTTTTCAGCGCAATCTGGACGCGATCCGCACCCTGAAGGCCATAGAAGCGGAGAACCGCACCGCCACAGCGGAGGAACAGGCGGTGCTGGCGCAGTATGTGGGCTGGGGCGGTTTGGCGGACTTCTTTGACGAGAAAAATCCTCGTTACGCTGAACTGAAAGAACTGCTTACCGACGCCGAATACACTGCCGCCCGCGAATCCACGCTCACGGCGTTCTACACGCCGCCTGTGGTTATCCGCGGCATCTATGCCGCCCTGGGGCAGATGGGCTTCACGCAGGGCAACATTCTGGAGCCGTCCTGCGGTATCGGCAATTTTCTCGGTATGCTGCCGGAAAGCATGAGCGGCAGCAAGCTGTATGGCGTGGAACTGGACGATCTCTCTGGCCGCATCGCCCGCCAGCTTTATCAGAAAAGCAGTATTGCAGTGCAGGGCTATGAGAAGACTTCCTTCCCGGATAACTTTTTCGATGTTGCCATCGGCAATGTGCCGTTCGGCCAGTTTCGTGTTCCGGATAAGCGGTATGACCGGCTGAATTTCCCCATCCACGAGTATTTCGTGGCCAAGGCGCTGGATCAGGTCAGACCGGGCGGCGTCATCGCCGTTGTGACCTCCAGCTACACCATGGACAAGCGCACCGCCAGCGCGCGAAAATACATCGCGCAGCGCTCGGAGCTGCTGGGGGCGATCCGCCTGCCCAACAATGCGTTCAAGGCCGCGGCGGGCACCGAGGTGGTTTCAGACATTCTGTTTTTGCAAAAGCGTGAGCGCATGGTGGATATAGAACCCGAATGGGTACACCTTGCCACCAACGAGGACGGCATCCAGATGAACAGCTACTTCATCGACCACCCGGATATGATCTTGGGCGAGATGAGGATGGTGTCCGGGCCGTTCGGCCCCACGCCCACCTGCGAGCCGTACCCGGAGCAGCCGTTGGAAGCGCTGCTGGCGGAAGCTGTTCAGAATGTCCACGGCGAGATCACCGCTTATGACCGGGAGGAGGAGCTGGAGGGCGAGGATCATTCCATCGAGGCCGATCCTGCCGTCCGCAACTTCTCCTATACACTGGTGGACGGTCAGATCTATTATCGGGAAAACAGCCGCATGAACCCGGTGGAGGTATCCAAGACGGCAGAGAGCAGAATCCGCGGCATGATCGAGCTGCGGGACTGTGTGCGGACGCTGTTGGAATATCAGACCGAGGACTATCCCGATGAGGAGATCAAGGCGCAGCAAGCCAAGCTGAATGCCCTCTACGATGCCTTCACCAGAAAATACGGACTCATCAACTCCCGCGGTAACGCCATCGCGTTTGACCAGGACAGCTCCTACTTCCTGCTGTGTTCACTGGAAATTCTGGACGAGGACCGGAACCTGAAAAGGAAGGCGGACCTGTTCACCAAGCGCACCATCCGCAGCCACAAACCCGCTGAAAAGGTAGACACAGCGGTGGAGGCCCTGGCCCTGTCCATCGGAGAGAAAGCCCATGTGGATATGGACTATATGAGCAGGCTCACCGGCAAGGACGAGGAGACGCTGTTTTCTGAGTTGACCGGCGTGGTGTTCCTGAACCCCGCTTACACCGGCGAGAACGACAGGCATGAGAAATACCTGCCTGCGGACGAGTATCTTTCCGGCAATGTGCGTCAGAAATTGGCGGTTGCCCAAGGTAAGGCAGAACAGGACCCGCAGTATCAGATCAACGCCGAGGCATTGGCGCAGGTGCAGCCCACCGACCTCACCGCCAGCGAGATCTCCGTCCGGCTGGGCGCTACATGGCTGGACACTGAATATGTGCGCCGATTTATTTTTGAAACGCTGGGGACGCCCCGCAGCGCGCAATGGAGCATGAAGGTCCACTATTCCGGCATCACCGGTGAATGGTGCATCGAAGGCAAAAGCAAGGATCGCGGCAATGTCAAGGCCATCAGCACCTACGGCACACAGCGCATCAACGCCTATGAGATCATCGAAACGACACTTAACCTGAAGGATGTCCGCATTTTTGATTACCAATACGATGAGGAAGGGCGCAGAATTGCCGTTCTGAACAAGAAAGAGACAGCCATCGCCCAGAGTAAGCAGGAACTCATTAAAGACGCTTTTGCTGAGTGGATCTGGAAAGACCCTGACCGGCGCGAAGCCATCTGTAAGACCTATAATATCCTGTTCAACAGCAACCGTCCCCGTGAGTATGATGGCAGTCACATCAGCTTTTCAGGCATGAACCCGGAGATCACGCTCCGCAAGCACCAGGTCAACGCCATCGCGCACATTTTGTACGGTGGAAATACGCTGCTGGCACACGTTGTCGGCGCGGGCAAAACGTTTGAGATGGTCGCGGCGGCGATGGAGTCAAAGCGGCTGGGCCTGTGCCAGAAGTCCCTCTTTGTGGTGCCCAACCACCTGACAGAGCAGTGGGCCACTGAGTTTTTGCAGCTTTATCCGGCAGCGAACATCCTTGTCGCTACCCGTAAGGATTTTGAAACCAAAAACCGCAAGAAATTCTGTGGTAGGATCGCCACCGGCGACTACGATGCCATTATTATCGGGCATTCGCAGTTTGAGAAGATCCCCATGAGTGTAGAGCGCCAGCGGGCCATTCTGGAACAGCAGATCGACGAAATTATGATGGGAATTTCAGAGGCCAAGCGAGAAAAAGCGGAGAAGTTCACCATCAAGCAGATGGAGAAAACCAAAAAGGGCCTGCAAGCCAAGATCGACAAGCTGAACGACCAGAGCCGCAAGGATGATGTGGTCACCTTTGAGGAATTGGGCGTTGACCGTATCTTCATTGATGAGAGCCATTATTTCAAAAATCGTGCGAAACGTTGTGCATAAGTCGTAGCAGACA
>ERZ809296.692-NODE-692-length-50270-cov-36.657831_pt1 | contig 50270 bp, 47 predicted proteins | sample MGYA00520511_ERZ809296 | MGnify/ENA primary metagenome ERZ809296 (study PRJEB31576, sample SAMEA3212662) | Homo sapiens | biome: human-gut; feature: human gut; material: fecal | place: Sweden | collected 2012 ...
CACGTATTGCCGGTATTGACCTGCCCAAGGATAAGCGAATCGAAATCGGTTTGACTTACATCTACGGCATTGGCAGAAAGAGCGCTCAGGACATTCTGGCGCAGACAGGCATTAACCCCGACACCCGCGTGAAGGATCTGACCGACGCGGAAGAGGCCAAGCTGCGTGAAGCCATCGACCACGGCTACATGGTCGAGGGCGACCTGCGCCGCCAGACCGCGCTCGACATCAAGCGTCTGAGCGAGATCGGTTGCTATCGCGGCACCCGTCATCGCCGCGGCCTGCCCGTTCGCGGTCAGCGCAGCAAGACCAACGCACGCACCCGCAAGGGCCCCAAGAAGACCATTGCGAACAAGAAGAAGTAAGGAGGGAGAATAGAATATGGCAGCAAACAATGCTAAAACCGGTAAGAAGGTTATCCGCCGTCGCCGCGAAAAGAAGAACGTCGAACGTGGTCAGGTTCATATTCGTTCCTCCTTCAACAACACCATGGTCACGGTGACCGATACGCAGGGCAACGCCCTTTCCTGGGCTTCCTCCGGCGGCCTCGGCTTCCGCGGCAGCAAGAAGTCCACTCCGTTCGCCGCTCAGAGCGCCGCTGAAACGGCTGCTACCGCTGCGATGGAGCATGGTCTCAAGACGGTCGAGGTTTTCGTTAAGGGCCCCGGCCAGGGTCGTGAAGCTGCGATTCGCGCCCTGCAGGCTGTCGGCCTGGAGGTCACGATGATCAAGGACGTCACGCCCATCCCGCACAACGGCTGCCGTCCCCCGAAGCGCCGTCGCGTCTAATCGAAAGAGGAGGTAAAAAGCACTATGGCAAAGAATATGCAGCCGATCGCCAAGCGCTGCAAGGCTTTGGGCATTTCTCCTGCTGTGATGGGCTATGCGAAGAAGACCACTAATCGCAACCCCGGCAGCCAGATGAGAAAGAAGAAGAGCGAATACAGCCTTCAGCTTGCTGAAAAGCAGAAGGTCAAGTTCATCTATGGTATCCTCGAAAAGCAGTTCCGCGGCTACTACGAGTCTGCCGCTGCCGCCCCCGGCAAGACCGGTGACAACCTGCTCATCACGGTCGAGCGCCGCCTGGATAACGTTGTTTACCGCATGGGCTTTGCGATGACCCGCCGTCAGGCCCGTCAGCTCGTCAGCCATGCTCACTTCACCGTCAACGGCAAGAAGGTCAACATTCCTTCCTACCTCGTCAAGGCCGGCGATGTGATCGAGGTCGCGGAGAGCAGCCGCTCTTCCGAGGTCTTCAAGCGCCTGATGGGTCAGGACGCTCCCGTGTTCCTGGTCCCCACCTGGATGGAGCGCGATAAGAACAGCCTCAAGGGCACCGTGGTTCGCCTTCCCGCCCGCGAAGAAATTGATGTTCCCGTTGAGGAGCACCTCATCGTTGAGTTGTACTCCAAGTAATCGGCGGCGAGCCCTCAACAGACACACGCAGAATTTTGGTGTGGACTTTGAGACCACAGAATGGAAATGGAGGGTAACTGCATGATTGAAATTGAAAAGCCCAAGATCGAGTGCGTGGAAGACCCCGCGAACGGCACCTACGGCAAGTTTACCGTAGAGCCTCTTGAGCGCGGCTACGGTATCACGCTCGGCAATGCGCTGCGCCGCATTATGCTCTCGTCCCTGCCCGGCACCGCGGCGACCTCTATCAAGATCGCCGGCGTGCAGCACGAGTTCTCCACCATCCCCGGCGTCAAGGAGGATGTGACCGAGATCGTGCTGAACGTCAAGAGCCTCATTACCCGTCTGCACAATACCGACGGCATCAAGACCGTCTATATTGAGGCTGTGGGCCCGTGCGAGGTCAAGGCCGGCGACATCAAGGGCGACAGCGAGGTCGAGGTCCTCAACCCCGACCTGCACATCGCAACGCTGGACGCCGGTGCGACGCTCAACATGGAGCTGACGCTTTCTCACGGCCGCGGCTATGTGTCCGCCGACCGCAACAAGACCGCGCAGACTGCCATCGGCGTCATTCCCGTTGACTCGATCTACACGCCCGTGTACAAGGTCAACTACACCGTGGAAAACACCCGCGTGGGCAACATGACCGATTTCGACAAGCTGACGCTTGAGGTCTGGACCGATGGCACCATCAGTCCGCGTGACGCCGTCTCTCTCGGCGCCAAGATCCTCTGCGATCACTTCTCGCTCTTCACCGACCTTTCCGACGCGATGGGCAGCAAGTCCACCGTCGTGGAGAAGGCCGAGGCGCAGCGCGACAAGGTGCTCGAGCTGACGATCGAGGAGCTCGATCTCAGCGTGCGCAGCTTCAACTGCCTCAAGCGTGCCAATATCAACACGGTCGAGGATCTGATTTCCAAGACCGAGGACGATATGATGAAGGTGAGAAACCTCGGCCGCAAGAGTCTCGAAGAGGTCATCAACAAGCTGGCCATGATGGGCCTGTCTCTGGCCAGCGAAGACAACAACTAATGACCGGCACCCTACGCCCACGCGTAGAACGACGGCCGACAACTTATCCTTACAAGGAGGAAAACCACTATGCCCGGAACTCGTAAGCTCGGTAAGACTACCGATCAGCGTATGGCGATGCTCCGTCAGCAGGTCACCGATTTCCTGGATAACGGCAAGATGGAGACTACGGTCACCCGCGCCAAGGAAATCAAGCCCGTGGCTGAGAAGATGATCACCCTCGGCAAGAAGGGCGATCTGGCAGCTTACCGCCAGGCGATGAGCTTCATCACCCGCGAGGATGTCTGCAAGAAGCTGTTCAAGGAGATCGCTCCCGGCTATGCTGAGCGCAACGGCGGCTACACCCGCATCGTTCGCACCGGCGTCCGCCGCGGCGACGCTGCCGAGACCGCGATGATCGAGTTGGTCTAAACCAACCCCACAGTCGAAAGCTGAATTATAAGTAAAAAGCCCTTTTGTATGGCAGATCGCGAAGCCATACAAAAGGGCTTTTTATCGTTTCTGAAAAGGAAAATTGACTAGCGAGGCAGAATGCTGTCAAAACGCAAAGAGCAGAGTGACTTGCCGATTGTATCAATTCCCGCTGTTTGCAGCAGGATTTCCCAAATACAAAAAAGAAGAGCGGAAGCATTGCTTCCGCTCTTCTTCATTATGGATTCGTTTGCTCTTACAGCATATTCAGCACGAGCGTCAGGACGATGAACGCAGCGCCGACCCACTTGGTGGCACGCGCAAGACGGGCATCCGTGCTCTTGGCCTTGTTCTTGGCCATGAAGGAATCGGCCACGCCGCCGATTGCACCGCTTAAGCCGGCGGACTTGCCGCTCTGGAACAGGACGATGCCGATGACGATGAGACCGCAGAGAAGCTGAAGAATCGTAACGAATAAAGTCATGGTGAAAACCTCCAAATTGTTGAACGTGTGATCACGCTATATTCACAGGTACTCATAATACCATAGAAAGGTGCGGAAAGCAAGCCTATTTTTCAATTTCTGCCGCTTTCTGCGCTCAGAGCATTGCGACCTTGGGGTGCGGCAGGCTGATGGACGGAGCCTCGGGCGGCTGCGGCTTTTTCGGGGCGGCCTCCTGCGCGTGCAGCGCGCGCTGCGCCGCGGTGAGCATCAGCTTGATGCGGTTGAGCTGGTTCACTTCGCTCGCGCCGGGGTCATAGTCGACAGCGACAATGTTTGCGCCGGGATAGGCCGCGCGCAGCGCCTTGATGACGCCCTTGCCGACCACATGGTTCGGCAGGCACGCAAACGGCTGGATGCACACGATGTTCGGCGTGCCGGAGGTGATGAGCTCTGCCATCTCACCGGCGAGGAACCAGCCCTCGCCGTACTGGTTGCCGATTGAAAGAAAGGGCTTGGCAAGCTCCGCTACATGGTTGATGGCCATGGGGGGATCAAAGCGCTTGCTGGCCTTCAGCGCTTCGATCGCGGGGCGGCGCATGCGCTGAAGTGCCGGAATGCCGAGCTTGGCGCTGGCCGAAGCAGTCCACCCCTTTCCAAGGTGGGTGTGCTTGAAGTCCTGCTCATAGATCGTGGCGGCAAAGAAATCGAGAAGATCGGGAACGACCGCCTCTGCGCCCTCGCGTTCCAAAAGGTCGACAACATGGTTGTTGGCAAGTGGCATGTATTTGACGAGAATTTCGCCGACGACGCCGACGCGCGGCTTTTTGAGCGTTTCGTCGATGGGCAGCGCGTCGAAATCCTCAACAATGCCGCGGCAGAGCTGGGCGTAGCGGTACTTGGGATGCTCGCTCGTGAGCGAGTCGATGCAGATGTCGCGCCACTTGCGGTGCAGCGCGTTCGCGCTGCCTTTTTCGAGCTCATACGGGCGCACGCGGTACAGGCAGCGCATCAGCAGGTCACCAAGCACGATACCGTGCGCGGCGTCCAACAGCAGTGACGGCGAGATGCGGAAGCCCTCGTTCGTCTCCATGCCGTTGGCGTTGAGCGAGATGACAGGGATGTGTTCAAGGCCCGCTTTTTTGAGCGCGCGGCGGATGAAGGCGATGTAATTGCTCGCGCGGCAGCAGCCGCCGGTCTGCGACATGATGAGGGCGAGGTGGTCGGTGTCGTACCGGCCGGAGGTCACGGCCTCCATCAGCTGGTCGACCGCCGTGATCGAGGGATAGCAGGCGTCGTTGTTGACGTACTTGAGGCCCGCGTCGATGGCGGCGCGGTCGTCGTTTTGCAGTACCTCAAAATTATAGCCGTGGTGGCGGAAGATAGGCTCGAGAATGTCAAAATGGATGGGACTCATCTGGGGGGCGAGGATGGTGTAGTGCTGCTTCTGCATCTCCTTGGTGTAGTAGACGCGCTCGAACGGCTGTACGTGAGAGGTCGAATGGATCCCGCGCTCGCGCCGCATGGCGACGGCGGCGAGCAGCGAGCGGATGCGGATGCGCACCGCGCCGAGGTTGTTGACCTCGTCAATCTTGAGGCAGGTGTAGAGCTTGCCGCCCTGCTCTAAAAGCTCGCAGACCTCGTCGGTCGTGACGGCGTCGAGACCGCAGCCGAACGAGTTGAGCTGAATGAGCTCCAGATCGTCGCGTCCGCAGACGAATTCTGCCGCGGTGTAGAGGCGGGAGTGATAGACCCACTGGTCATTCACGCGCACGGGGCGCTTGGGGACAAAGTCGATGGGCAGGCAATCCTCGGTCAGCACCGTCAGGCCGTAGGCCGCGATGAGCTCGGGGATGCCGTGGTTGATCTCAGGGTCGACGTGGTAGGGACGTCCGGCGAGCACAATGCCGCTGCCGCCGTTTTTCTCCATGTCGGCGAGTGCCTTCGCGCCCGCGGCGCGGACGTCGGCCTTGGCCCTGCGCTGCTCTTCCCACGCGAGGTGGGCGGCATGGCGCGTTTCCTTTTCGGGAATGTTCCATACTTCCTTACAGAACTGGACGAGGCGGTCGGACGCGACCTTCTCATTTGTAAAAGCGAGGAAGGGATGGAGATAACGCACGGAGCCGTCGGTCACGGCTTCGACGTTGTTCTTGATATTTTCGGGATACGAGACGACGATCGGGCAGTTGTAGTGGTTCTGCGCGCCCGGCACCTCCTGATGTTCGTAGAACACGCAGGGGTGGAAGATGGTCTTGACGCCGTGGTCGATGAGCCACTGGGCGTGACCGTGGGCGAGCTTGGCAGGATAGCACTCAGATTCCGACGGAATGCTCTCCATGCCCAGCTCGTAGATCGCGCGCGTGGAGAACGGGGAGAGGATGATGCGGAAGCCGAGGTCGCGGAAGAACGTCGCCCAGAACGGGTAGTTTTCATACATGTTCAGCACGCGCGGGATGCCGATCTCGCCGCGCGGCGCATTTTCCGGCTCGAGCGGGGGATAGGCGAACATGCGCTCACGCTTGTAGGCGAAGATATTTTCGCCGGGTTTGGCAGCGCTTTCGCCGCGCAGGGCTTTTTCGCAGCGGTTGCCGCTCACATGGCGGCGGCCGCCGGGGAAGACGCTGACCGTGAGCATGCAGTGGTTCTGGCAGCCCTGACAGCGTGCGGCAGAGGTCTTGTACGTGAGCTGCTCGATCTCCTCAAGCGGGAGCATTGTGCTCTGCTGCCCGTGGTAGCGGTCGCGCGCGAGCAGCGCCGCGCCGAACGCGCCCATGATGCCCGCGATGTCGGGACACGTGACCTGCGCGCCGGAGATACGCTCAAACGCGCGCAGCACGGCCTCATTGAAGAACGTGCCGCCCTGTACGACGACGTGCGAGCCGAGCTCGCTCGCGTCGGAGAGCTTGATGACCTTATAAAGAGCGTTCTTGATGACAGAGTAGGCAAGGCCGGCGGAGATATCGGAGACGCTTGCGCCCTCCTTCTGCGCCTGTTTGACGTTGGAGTTCATAAACACCGTGCAGCGCGTGCCGAGGTCCACGGGGGCCTTGGCAAAGAGCGCTTCGTGCGCGAATTCCTGCGCCGTCATGCCGAGGGAGTTGGCGAAGTTTTCGAGGAACGAGCCGCAGCCGGACGAGCAGGCCTCGTTCAGAAGCACCGTGTCGACCGCGCCGTCCTTGAGTTTGATGCACTTCATGTCCTGCCCGCCGATATCGAGCACGCAGTCGACCTTCGGGTCGAAGAACGACGCGGCGGTGCAGTGGGCGATGGTCTCGACCTCGCCCTCGTCGAGCGAGAACGCGGACTTGAGCAGTGTTTCGCCGTAGCCCGTGGAGCAGGAGCGCGCGATATGCGCGCCCGCGGGAAGATGCTCGCGCAGCGTATGTACCGCCTGCATGGCGGTCTTGATGGGATTGCCCTGATTGTTGGCGTAGAACGAGTACAAAAGCTCGCCCTTTTCGCCAACTAACGCGAGCTTTGTCGTCGTCGAGCCCGCGTCGAAGCCGAGAAAGCAGTCGCCATTATACGTTGCAAGATCGCCGCGCGGCACGACCGCTGTATGGTGACGGGTGCGGAAGGCCTCGAGGTCGGCTTCGTCTTCAAAGAGCGCCGGCAGGCGCTTTAATTCAAAATCCATCTGCACGCCGCTGTCGAGACGTTTGATGAGCGCGCTGAGCGGCTGCGCCTTGGCGGGCGTTTCGTCGATGGCCGCGCCGGTGGCGGCGAAGAGATGGGAGTTTTCGGGGTCGATGGTCGTCTCATCCGTCAGCTTCAGCGTGCGGATAAACGCGGCCTTGAGTTGGGGGAGGAAGTGCAGCGGCCCACCTAAGAACGCGACATGGCCGCGGATGGGCTTGCCGCAGGCAAGGCCCGAAATGGTCTGGTTGACGACCGCTTGGAAGATCGAGGCGGCGAGGTCGGCCTTCGTCGCGCCCTCGTTGATGAGGGGTTGGATATCCGTCTTGGCGAACACGCCGCAGCGCGCGGCGATGGGGTAGATCTGCTGATAGTGCGCGGCCTCGCGGTCGAGACCCGAGGCATCGGTCTGCAGCAGGGCGGCCATCTGGTCGATAAACGAGCCGGTGCCGCCGGCGCAGACGCCGTTCATGCGCTCTTCGAGTCCACCTTTGAAGTAGATGATCTTGGCATCCTCGCCGCCGAGTTCGATGGCGACATCCACCTGCGGCGCGACGCGCTCGAGCGCCTGCGCGACGGCGACGACCTCCTGCACAAAGGGGATGCCGAGCGCCTTGGCAAGGTTGATCGCGCCGGAGCCGGTGGCGCGCAATTCGAGCGCGCACTCGCCGAGCGCTGCGCGCGCCTGCTTGAGTAAGTCGGACAGTGCGCGCTGTGTGTGGGACAGATGGCGCTGGTACTGCCCGAAGATCATTTGTCCGTTTTCATCCAGCACGACGAGCTTGACCGTGGTGGAGCCTACGTCGATGCCTGCTTGATACGTTTTCATGGGGAACCTCTCTTTTCATGTCGATGCGATTTGGCGGTAAAAGAGTCCCGCCGATTTTTAAATTATCATTATAATTGTATGTCTGATGAGGACAAGAAGTAAAGTTTAGGGTCTGTTAAGAAAATGAACAAAAATTTACAAATATTTTTGGCTTGACATACCTCGCAACTCTATGTATACTACAAGCATAGATACTCTATGTATCATCGGAGGTGCAACATGAAGAAAAAGAGCATTGACCACACGCAGCTTTTGCTGCTCAAGCTCCTCTCGACCGAGGACATGTACGGCTACCAGATCATTCTGGAGCTGGCGCGCCGCTCGAGCAATGTCTTCGAGATGAAAGAGGGCACGCTCTACCCCGTGCTGCACGGCATGGAGCGCGAGGGGTATGTGGAAGCCTATGAAAAGGCGGCGCCCACCGGTCGGATGCGCAAGTATTATCACCTGACGCGCGCCGGGCGCGCGGCGCTCACCGAAGAGGAGCAGAGCTGGCAGCGCTACAGCGGCGCGGTGAACGCCGTGCTGCACTTTGCTTAAAAAAGGGTGAGGCTATGAACAGAAACGAGTATTGCGATCGCGTGCTCGCACAGGTCGGTCGGCTGACGGCTGACGAGGCGAACGATCTGAGAAATGAGCTCGCCGGTCACATCGAAGACCACGCCGAAGCGCTGGTCGAGCACGGCTATACGGAGGACGCGGCCTACGGGCGTGCGGTGGCGCTGATGGGCGATCCCGAGGAGACGGGGCGGGCGCTGTGCGCGCAGTACGGCGGCTGGTGGCTCGTCATCGTGCAGCGCGCCGCGCGCATCCTCACGGCGCTGCTGTGCGTGATGATCGCGGGGCTGATCGTGAAGTCGAGCGGCCTCTACGGCGCGATCCGCGACCGGATCACCGTGCAGAAGCCAAGCGACGGCTGGGAGATTTGGAACACGGAGACGCCGGGAACGCGAATCCCTATCGGCGATGATATCGTGCGCATCGATACAGTCTCCTGCAGTACCCAGCGCGCAGAAGTGCAGTTGACGGCCTTCGACCGTATTCCCGGCGGCGTGGTCTATGCGCGGCTGCTGCATACGCTGCGGCTGGAAAACGAGCGCGGTGAGGTGATCGACGAATGGGAAGACTGCGATTATCCAAGCTGCGTGAGCAGCAGTGGCACGCTCTATGTGTGCATCGCGAGTCACCGCGTCAATATCGAGCCGGACGATACTTATATCAGGCTCATTTACGACCGGCTCGGTGAGCATGTCGAGGTGGAGATCCCGCTGCCGGGAAGGGAGGCGCAGCTGTGAAAACGATCAAGCGAAAACCGAACAGAATGCGCCGCGCGGTCAGGAGCGTTGCCGTGCTGCTGTGCGTGCTGGCGGCGTATGTCGTCCTGTCCGGCATGAAGCTCACACCGCGCGCGGCGATCCGTATGGGCGAGCAGTATTACGGCATCTACGAGCCGACGCGCACCGTTGCGATGCAGCGTATGCGCATCGGTTGGCAAAACTACCGCGTCTATCTGACGGCGGGAGAGAACTCGCTCTACTGCGGCGCGGCACGGCTGACGCCCTCCGGCTGGGACACCATTTTTATGGGCGAAGCGATCTCCTGTACGGATGGGGAAAGCGTGCATGTCGGCAATTGGTGCTCGGGCTCGCTCAATAAGATCTTCGGACAGGAGATCATATTCGGCCGCGTCGACGATCCGGACATTGCGCTGCTCACCATTGAGGAATGGGGCGGCAGGGACTGGACAAAGCCGGGGTGCGAGAATGAAAAGCTCCGCAGGCTGCGTACCGTCACGGTGGAAGAATTCATCGAGGACGGCGGCTGCCGCTATTTCCTTCTTGACGCGCGAGAGCGCGAGGAAAATACAAGATCCTATGCGGCGGAAAAGGGCGTTCTGTATATTACGGGCTGCGATGCCATGCACCGGGAAATTCTGCACCGGGAAATTGAGATCGGCGCAAACAGCCTCCTATAGGCGCGGAGGGGGAGCGCGGCAGCTTTGCCGCGCTCCCTTCGCATCGATGCAAGGGGGAAGAGACATGAACTTTCGGTGAATTCTTCCGCGCACACGTTGACGGTAAAAGGTCAAAATGATATCCTACACTAGAATTCTTATTCATTTCCTCAGAAAGAAGGCAGACTATGCTGAAGCTGCGATCCATTGTCAAGGACTATCAGGCGGGCGATACTACCGTCCATGCGCTGCGGGGCGTGAGCCTCAACTTCCGCGAGAGCGAGTTTGTCGCCATCCTTGGCCATTCGGGCTGCGGCAAGACGACGCTGCTCAACATCATCGGCGGCCTCGACCACTATACGAGCGGCGATCTCATCATCAACGGCAAGTCGACCAGGGACTTTTCCGACGCTGACTGGGACAGCTACCGCAACCACTCCGTCGGCTTCGTCTTCCAGAGCTATAACCTCATCCCGCACCAGACGGTGCTGAGCAATGTGGAGCTGGCGCTCACGCTCTCGGGCGTGAGCAAGTCAGAGCGCCGCGAGCGCGCGAAAAAGGCGCTTGAGAGCGTGGGCCTTGGCGACCAGATGGGCAAAAAGCCGAACCAGATGTCCGGCGGCCAGATGCAGCGCGTCGCCATCGCGCGGGCGCTCGTCAACGATCCGGACATCCTGCTTGCCGATGAGCCGACCGGCGCGCTCGACAGCGAGACGAGCGTGCAGGTGATGGAGATCTTGAAGGACATCTCCAAGGATCGTCTCATCATCATGGTCACGCACAATCCCGAGCTTGCCGAGACCTACGCGAGCCGCATCGTGCGCTTAAAGGACGGCGAGATCGTGGATGACAGCGCGCCGTATGAGGAGGCCGTGGAAGAAAAGCCCGCCGCGGGCAAGAGCAAAAAGACCTCAATGAGCTTTGGCACGGCGCTGTCGCTGTCGCTCAACAACCTGATGACGAAAAAGGGACGGACATTTTTGACGGCCTTCGCCGGCAGCATCGGTATTATCGGCATCGCACTCATTCTGTCGCTGAGCAACGGCATCCAGACCTACATCGACCGCGTGCAGGAGGATACGCTCTCGAGCTATCCGCTGACCATCGAAGCTGAGAGCATGGACATGTCCAGCATGGTGACAACGATGATGGGCATCCATTCACCCGATGAGGACGGAGACGGCGGACATGACCTCGACGCCGTGTACTCCAACAACATTATGTACGACATGATGAGCTCGTTTGCCTCGGCGGAGACGCAGACGAACAATTTGAAGGACTTCAAGACCTACCTCGAGGGCGACAACGAGCTTTCAAGCCACATCAGCTCCATTTCCTATGACTACGACCTCGGCATGAGCATCTATGCCAAAGACACCGACGGCAAGGTCTTCAAGTCCGACGTGACGGAGCTTTTGCAGACCTGCATGAGCGAGCTCTACGGCGGCGATTACAGCAGCTATTTCGAGCGCTTCGGCTCGGCCTACTCCGCGATGGAGACCTGGGAGCAGATGCTCCCGCCGCAGGATGGTGAGAGCGGCGAGCTCGTGGGCGATTTGCTGCATGAGCAGTACGACCTCATTTACGGCTCCTGGCCGCAGAATTATGACGAGGTCATGCTCATCGTCAACAAGGACAATGAAATTTCCGACCTTGTCATCTATTCGCTCGGCCTGAGCGCACAGGACGAGGTCGTGGAGTCGATGCAGCACATGCTCGACGGCTCGGAATTCGACAGCAAGGACATCCAGAGCTGGAGCTATGAAGACCTGTGCAATATGAGCTTCAAGATCGTCCTGCCCGCCGAGCGCTACCAGTACGATTCCGCAAGCGGCACGTATACCGATGTCAGCACGACGGACACGGGGCTCGACTTCCTCTATAACTCCGACGATGTCGGCACGCGCGTGAAGATCGTCGGCATCCTGCGCCCGAACGAGAACGCAGTGTCCTCCATGCTCTCCGGCGCGATCGGCTACACGTCCGCGCTGACGGACTATCTCGTCGAAAAGGTGGGACAGACCGAGATTTTGCAGAAGCAGAAAGAAGACCCCGATACCGACGTTATCCTCGGCCTGCCGTTCCTGACCGATGACTACTCCGTGAGCGACGAGCAGAAGGAAGCGGACGTGACCGACTATCTCGAAACGCTTTCCGTCACCGAGCGCGCCGCAGCCTACACCGCGATGATGAGCGTGCCGAGCGAAGAGTATCTCTCCGCCATCGTGGACCAGCAGATGGGCTCGCTCGACCGCGCGAGCATCGAGCAGATGGTCATTTCGACCTACGCCCAGCAGATGAGCGTGGACGAGGCGACCGTCAAGTCCTATATTGCGCAGATGGACGACGAGACGCTTTTCGGCTACGTGGAGCAGTCCATCCGCGAGCAGGTGACAGAGCAGTACGCCGCGGGCGTGCAGGCGCGGCTATCTAACATGACGAGCGATCAGCTCGCCATGGCGCTCGACCTGGCGCTCGAAAAATCGCCCGCTGTCACGCCGCTGACGAGCGAGCAGTACAACTGGCTTTATGATAACTACATGCCTGCGACGGTCTCGAACGGCACGTATGAGGACAATCTGAAGCTCCTCGGCGATGTCGACCTCGCAAGTCCCAAGACCATCAACATCTACGCCTCGACCTTTGCCGACAAGGATGCCATCGCCGATGCGATCGAGCAGTATAACAACAGCGTTTCCGAGGATGACCAGATCGACTACACCGACTATGTGGCGCTTCTGATGAGCTCGGTCACGACGATCATCAACGCCATCAGCTATGTGCTTATCGCATTCGTCGCGATCTCACTCGTCGTGTCGAGCATTATGATCGGCATCATCACGTATATCTCGGTCCTCGAGCGCACGAAGGAGATCGGCATTCTGCGCGCCATCGGCGCGAGCAAGCGCGACATCTCGCGCGTGTTCAACGCGGAGACGCTCATCGAGGGCTTCTGCTCCGGTGCCATCGGCATCGGCATCACGCTGCTGCTCATCATCCCGATCAACCTCGTCGTGCACCACCTGACGGGTATCGAGAGCCTGAACGCCATCTTGCCGGTGGCGGGCGGCGTGGCGCTCGTGGTCATCAGCATGGCGCTCACGTTTATCGCGGGCCTCATCCCCTCCGGCATCGCCGCGCGCAAGGACCCTGTCGAAGCGCTGCGCACCGAATAACACGATATTTGACCTTCAAAAAGGACGTTTTCCGACGGAAAACGTCCTTTTTCTCTTTTACCGCGATTTTACAAAAGGCGACTTTCTGATTTTACAACCTGTCTTTATGATGGCAAATGTAGCAAGGAACAACATCTTGGAAAAATTGAAAGGAAGTATTTCAAATGAAAAAGGTTCTCACTCTTGCGCTGACCGCTGTCATGGCGCTGAGCCTGCTGACCGCCTGCGGCAGCAAGAACGACAACAGCGCCGACACCAACACTGACGGCAGCAACACCGAAACGACCCTCTCCGGCACCGTCTCGACCGACGGCTCCACCTCGATGGAAAAGGTCATCAACTCTCTTGGCGAATCCTTCATGGCCATGAACAAGGACGTGAAGTTCACCTATAACCCCACTGGCTCGGGCTCCGGCATTCAGGCCGTTAGCGAAGGCCGCTGCGACATCGGCCTTTCGAGCCGCGCGCTCAAGGATGACGAAAAGGCCTCCGGCCTTGTTGAGACCGTCGTCGCGCTCGACGGCATCGCCATTGTCGTGAACCCCGAGAACCCTGTCTCCGATCTCGACATTGACACCATCGCCAAGATCTACACCGGCGAGATCACCAACTGGAAGGACGTCGGCGGCAACGACGCCGAGATCGTGCTCATCGGCCGTGAGGCCGGCTCCGGCACGCGTGACGGCTTCGAGTCTATCACCGACACCAAGGACGCCTGCCAGTACCGTCAGGAGCTCACCTCCACGGGCGACGTCATCAACACCGTGTCCCAGAACCCCGACGCCATCGGCTATGCCTCCCTCTCCGCGGTCGGCGACAGCGTCAAGGCGCTGACAGTCGGCAGTGTGGAAGCCACGGAGGCGACCGTCAAGGACGGCAGCTATGTTGTCCAGCGTCCGTTCGTGCTCGTCACGAAGGAGGGCACCAAGCTTTCCCCCGCGGCACAGGCCTTCTTCGACTACGCGCTGTCCGCTGACGCGGCAAGCATCATCGCCGCTGCCGGTGCGGTCGCAGCCAACTAACAGAACACAGGAACCATCACGGGAGGCGGCGTGAGCCGTCTCCCGCTGACAGCAAAAAGAGGAAACAATTATGGCGCAGAGGAAAAAAATGTTTGAAGCCGTCGTCCACGGTATTTTTCTGCTTCTCGGCCTCATTACGGTCGGATGCGTGCTGCTGATCACGGTGTATCTCATCATCTCCGGCATCCCGGCCATTCAGAAGATCGGCCTTGTGCCGTTTCTCACGGGCAAGGTGTGGTCGTCGACGTCGGCGGAGCCGAAGTACGGCATTCTGCCCTTTATTTTAACGAGTGTTTACGGCACGGCAGGCGCGATCGTCCTCGGCGTGCCCATCGGTTTTTTGACGGCGGTGTACCTCTCCAAGGTCGCGCCCAAGAAGGTTCGCACCGTGCTGGAGGCCGCCGTCAGCCTGCTCGCGGGGATCCCGTCGGTCGTGTACGGCCTTGTCGGTATGCTGGTGCTCGTGCCTGCCATCCGCAAGACGTTCCACCTGCCGGACGGCGCAAGCCTGTTTGCGGCCATCATCGTGCTGGCCGTCATGATCCTGCCGTCGATCATCAAGGTGAGCGTCACGGCGCTCGAGGCCGTTCCGCATGAATATGAGGACGCCTCGCTTGCCCTCGGTGCGACTGAGGTCGAGACCTATTTCCGCGTCTCCGTTCCGGCGGCAAAGAGCGGCATCGCCGCGGCGGTCGTGCTCGGTGTGGGCCGCGCCATCGGCGAAGCGATGGCCGTGATGATGGTCTCGGGCAACGTGTCGAATATGCCAACGTCGATCTTTGAGAGCGTCCGCTTTCTCACAACGGCGGTCGCGAGTGAGATGTCATATTCAAGCCCGGGCAGCCTCCAGCGCCAGGCGCTGTTTTCCATCGCACTGGTGCTGTACCTGTTCATTTTGCTGATCAATGCGGCGCTCAACTTCTTCTTAAAGCGCGACAAGGAGGGTAACTGATGCTGAAAATGCAGTCCTCGGCCCGCCGCAAGGCCTATATCACGGCGATGAAGCTCCTGATGGGCGTCGCCGCAGTATTGACTTGCGCGCTCGTAGTCGGTATGATTGGTTATATATTGGGCAACGGCATTCCGAACATCACCTGGGAGATGCTCTCCACCGCGCCGAGCTATCTTGCCAACCGCGTCGGCATCCTGCCGGACATCCTGAGCACGCTCTACATCGTCATCGCGACGCTTTTAATCGTGCTGCCGCTCGGCGTGGGCGCGGCCATCTACTTAAATGAATACGCCGCGAACAAAAAGCTCGTCTCCATCATCGAATATGCGTCCGAAACGCTCTCCGGTATCCCGTCGATCATCTACGGCCTTGTCGGCATGCTGATCTTCTGCAAAAACGGCACGTCGCTTCTTGCGGGTGCGCTGACGCTGACGATCATGAACCTGCCGACCATCATGCGCACGACACAGGAGAGCCTCAAGACCGTACCGCAGAGCTACCGCGAGGGCGCGTTCGGCCTGGGCGCGGGCAAATGGCGCACCATCCGCACGGTGGTGCTGCCAAGCTGCGTGGACGGTATCGTGACGGGCTGTATCCTGTCGATCGGACGCATCCTCGGCGAGTCGGCGGCGCTCTTATTCACGGCGGGCTCGGCGCACATGCTCTACAACTTCTTTGAGGGCATGCACAACGCGGGCGCGACGCTGACGGTGGCGCTGTACTTCTACGCCAAGGAGTCGAGCGATACGGGGGTGGTGTTCGCCATCGCGGCTATTTTGATGCTGCTGACGATGCTCATTAACCTCATCGCCGATCTGGTCGGCCGATACTTCAGGAGGAAACAGCAATGATACGACCTGTCAACGGAAGCGGCATGAAGCGCATGGCGCTCTTAAATGACCTTTCCTGCTTCGGCAAGTGTTCGCTGAGCGTGGCCATGCCCATCCTCTCTTCCTACGGGGTGGAGACGGTACCGCTGCCGACGGCCATTTTATCGACGCACACGGCGGACGGCTTCGGCAGCTACGTCATGCGCGATATGACGGACGAGATGAAGGCCTTTGCCGCGCACTGGAGACAGCTTCAAATCAAATTCGACGGCATCTGCATGGGCTTTTTCGGCTCGGTGGAGCAGATGCATTTTGCAAAAGATTTCCTCCGCGACTTTGCGGGGGAGGATACCATCGTTGTGGTCGACCCCGTGCTCGGCGACAACGGCGCGCTGTACGGCTGCTTTACCGAAGAGTACGTGCAGGCGATGCGCGCGCTGTGCGAGAGCGCACAGCTCATCACGCCCAACCGCACGGAGGCGGCGCTTCTCGCGGGCTGCGGGATGGACGCACCGATAGAAACGCTTCTTAAAGCGCTCACGGTGGAAAATGTCATCATCACCGGCGTCCACCGCGGGGAGGAGATCGGCTACTGCGCGCGGCTGAACGGGCAGTATATGGAAATTTTCAAGCCCTGCCTTCCGCAGACGCTGCATGGCACGGGTGATGTGTTCGTCTCCGCCCTGTGCGGCGAGCTGATGAACGGTAAAGGCATGCCGCAAGCCCTGAAAGACGCGGCGGAATTCTGCGACGACTGCGTGCAGAAAACGGCAAAACGCGGCGAGAGCCACTGGTACGGCCTCGCCTTTGAAGACAAATTGAAAGAGGGGAGAGGGCTATGAACAACATCCTTTCCGTTGAGAACCTGTGTCTGTGGTACGGGAGCCATCAGGCGCTCAAGGACATCAACATTGAAATTCCCGAAAAAAGCATTACGGCGCTCATCGGCCCGAGTGGCTGCGGCAAGTCGACATTTTTGAAGACGCTCGACCGCATGAACGATTTGATCCCCGATGTGAAGATCACGGGCAGCGTCCTCTATAAGGGCGAGGACATTTTTGACTCGTCCGTCGATGTGAGCGAGCTTAGGCGTCAGGTGGGTATGGTGTTCCAGAAGCCGAACCCCTTCCCGATGAGCATTTACGACAACATTGCCTACGGTCCGCGCACGCACGGCGTGAAGAACAAGGCAAAGCTCGATGAGATCGTTGAAAAATCCCTGCGCGGCGCGGCGATTTGGGACGAGGTCAAGGACCGCCTGAAGAAAAACGCGCTCGGCCTCTCCGGCGGCCAGCAGCAGCGCCTTTGCATCGCCCGCGCGCTCGCGGTCGAGCCCGAGGTGTTGCTGATGGACGAGCCGACAAGTGCGCTCGACCCCATTTCGACGTCGAAGATCGAAGAGCTCGCGATGGAGCTCAAGGAGAAGTACACCATCGTCATCGTCACGCACAACATGCAGCAGGCGGTGCGTATTTCCGACCACACGGCGTTCTTCCTGCTCGGCGAGCTCGTAGAGTACGGCGAGACGGAGAAGCTCTTCTCCCAGCCGCAGGACAAGCGGACAGAAGATTACATCACGGGGAGGTTCGGTTAAATGAGAAGCCGGTTTGATGAACAGCTTGCGCTTTTGAACCGCGAGCTCATTGAGATGGGTGCGCTGTGCGAGGAGGTCATCGCCCTTTCGGCGCAGGCGTTGACGGAGGGCAACGCGGAGCTGGCCGCGCGCGTCGCACCGCTCGATCAGGAGATCGACCGCAAGGAGCGCGAGATCGAGTCGCTGTGCCTAAAGCTTCTTTTGCAGCAGCAGCCCGTGGCAAAGGACCTGCGCCAGATCTCGGCGGCGCTCAAGATGATCACGGACATGGAGCGCATCGGCGACCAGGCCGAGGATATTGCCGAGATCATCACGTTCCTCGGCGGGCGCGGTGCGGAAAACAGTAATCTCCTGCGCGAGATGGCGCGCTCGACCATCAAGATGGTGACCGAGAGCGTGGACGCCTATGTCAAGCACGACACGGCGCTTGCCGATCAGGTCATCGCTGAGGACGACACCGTGGACGACTATTTCGCGCGCGTGAAGAAGGACCTCATCAAACGCATCGCGCAGGACCCTGATGATGGTGAATTCGCACTCGACCTGCTGATGATCGCTAAGTATTTTGAGCGCATCGGCGACCATGCGACGAACATCGCCGAATGGGTCATTTTCTCTGTGACAGGAGAGCATAAGGAGGGGTAAAGTATGATCTGGTGCGTGGAAGACGATGCCAGTATCCGCGATATCGAGGTATATGCCCTGCAATCGACCGGCTTCGAGGCCAAAGGCTTTGAAGACGGTACCTCGTTCTGGGAAGCGCTGCGCACGGGAAGACCCGAGCTTGTCGTGCTCGATGTGATGCTCCCCGGCATCGACGGGATGGAGCTGCTGCGCCGCATGCGCGCGGACGCGGCGCTTTCCGATATCCCTGTCGTCATGGCGACGGCCAAGGGCGCGGAATACGACAAGATCCGCGGTCTCGACCTCGGTGCAGACTACTATCTGACAAAGCCGTTCGGCGTGATGGAGCTCGTCTCCTGCGTCAAAGCGGTGCTGCGCCGCTGCGGCACGAAGACGGCAGCCCAGCTGCGCTGCGGCGGTCTGGTGCTCGACGAAGAGAGCCACACCGTCACGGCGGATGGAGAGAGCGTCGCGCTGACATACAAGGAATTCGAACTGCTGCGCCTGTTCCTCTCCCATCCCGGCACGGCGTTTTCACGCGACCAGCTCATGGCGGACGTGTGGGGCACGGACTACTGCGGTGAGACGCGCACGGTGGACATGCACATCCGCACGCTGCGGCAGAAGCTCGGCGCGTACGGCGAGAAGATCGAGACCGTGCGCGGCGTGGGCTACCGGATGGAGGGCAAGGCATGACAAAAAAGATCTTTCACTCCATCCTGCTTGTGGCGGGCACGGTGCTGCTGGCGAGCCTGCTCGTCATCATGGGCTGCCTGTACGAATACTTCGGGAGCGTCGAAAAAAAGCAGCTGCGCGACGAGCTGGAGCTTGCCGCCGTCGCCGTGAAGGAAAACGGGACGGAGTATCTCTCTCAGCTCTCCTCCGAGCGCTACCGCCTGACGTGGATCGAAAACGACGGTACGGTGCTCTACGACACCGTGACCGATGCCGAAAGCCTTGAAAATCACGCCGACCGCGTGGAGGTCAAGCAAGCGCTGGAATACGGCGAGGGCGAGAGTACGCGCTATTCCTCGACGCTGCTGCAAAAGACGATGTACTGCGCGGAAAGGCTCGCGGACGGGAGCGTGCTGCGCATTTCGATGAGCCGCGCGACGGCGGGTGTGCTGCTCGTCGGCATGGGGCAGCCCATTTTAGTGGTGCTGATCGTGGCGCTGATCCTGTCCTCTGTTTTAGCCAAGAGCCTGTCGCGCCGCATTGTCCAGCCGCTCAACAAGCTGGACCTTGAGCATCCGCTTGAAAATGACGCCTATGAAGAGCTCGCCCCGCTGCTCGGGCGCATCAACCGCCAGCACTTGCAGATCGACGAGCAGATGGACGAACTTCAGCGCCAGCAGACGGAATTTTCGCAGATCACAAGCAGCATGCGCGAAGGGCTTGTGCTGCTCGATGAAAAAGAGCGTGTGCTGAGTATCAACCCCGCGGCGGAAAAGCTCTTCGGCACGGACGAGAGCTGCGTCGGGCAGGACTTTTTGACCATCGACCGCAGCCACGACATGAGCCTTGCCATCGAACGCGCCATGGACGAGGGGCACAGTGAGGCGCGCGTGGAGCACGGCGGCCGTATCTGGCAGTTTGACGTCAGCCGCATCGGCGCAAGCGGCGCGGCGGTCGGCGCTGTGTTGCTGGCTTTCGACATCACCGAGCGCGAGACAGCGGAGCAGACGCGCCGTGAATTCACGGCGAACGTGTCGCACGAGCTCAAAACGCCGCTGCAAGGCATCATCGGCAGCGCGGAGCTGCTGGAAAACGGCATGGTGAAGCAGGAGGACGTCCCCCGCTTCGTCGGCCACATCCGAAAAGAAGCGCAGCGCCTTGTCACGCTGATCGGCGACATCATCCGCCTGTCCCAGCTCGACGAGGGCGACGAAATGCCGCGCGAGACGGTCGACCTGCTCACGCTTTCGCAGGAGGCGGCGGACGATCTCAAGACCGCGGCGGCGGAGAAGCACATCGCGATCGCCGTCGAGGGCGGGAGCGAGACCATCGGAGGCGTACGGCGGCTTTTGTACGAGGTCATCTATAACCTCTGCGACAACGCCATCAAGTACAACGTCGAGGGTGGCAGCGTGACCATGAGCGTCGGTGAACGGGACGGCAAGGCGTTCGTCTCCGTGGCCGATACGGGCATCGGCATCGCGCCGGAGCACCAGAGCCGCATCTTCGAGCGCTTCTACCGCGTGGACAAGAGCCACTCGAAGGCAAGCGGCGGCACGGGCCTCGGCCTTTCCATCGTCAAGCACGCCGTGCAGTACCATCACGGTACAGTCGAGCTTCATAGCGAAGAGGGCAAGGGCACGACGATCTGCATCCTGCTGCCGAAGGAGTAAGTGAATAGTAAGAGAGCCGCAGGCACAGCCTGCGGCTCTCTTGTTAGTTTGTCGATTCTCAATAATTCTCCGCGTGGACTTCGAAGTAGCTCTGGGGGTGGTTGCAGGTGGGGCAGACATCGGGGGCCTTGGTGCCGACGACGATGTGGCCGCAGTTGCGGCACTCCCAGACCTTGACCTCGCTCTTTTCAAAGACCTTGGCGGTCTTGACGTTGCGCAGCAGCGCGCGGTAGCGCTCTTCGTGATGGCGCTCGATCTCGCCGACGAGGCGGAACTTCTGCGCCAGCTCGGGAAAGCCCTCTTCCTCTGCGGTCTTGGCGAAAGAATCGTACATGTCGGTCCACTCGTAGTTTTCGCCCTCAGCGGCGGAGAGCAGATTGTCGGCGGTGGAGCCGATGCCCTGGAGCTCTTTGAACCACATCTTGGCGTGCTCCTTTTCGTTGTCCGCGGTCTTCTGGAAGAGCGCGGCGATCTGCTCATAGCCCTCTTTCTTGGCCGTGGAGGCGAAGAAGGTGTACTTGTTGCGCGCCTCGGATTCGCCCGAGAAGGCGGTGCGCAGGTTCTGCTCGGTTTTGGTGCCGGAATACTTGTTGGTCTTCATGGTGAAATTCTCCTTTTTCTCTCAAAATTTAATGTTCTTCCTGCGCTTTGCGGCAGGCGGGGCAGAGATAGTGAATGCGAAGGTCGTAGGACTGGATGCGCGCGCCGAGCGCGGCTTCGATGTTGTGCGTCAGGTCGGTGAACTTGAAGTCTGCGAGCGCGCCGCAGCGGGTGCAGATCAGGTGATCGTGACGCGTGGTGTTGTCGTAGCGGTCGGGCGCGCCGGGCTGCGACAGGCGGATGAGTTTGCCGTCCGCTACAAGCGCGTTGAGGTTGTTATACACCGTAGCTTGCGCGATTTTGGAATTTTTCTGCTTCATTTGCAGAAAAATCTGCTCGGCGGTCGGGTGCTCGGTGGAGCACAGGACGAGATCAAGAATCTGCTGGGCGTACTTGGTCATGTGTTTCTCCTAAATAAGAATTAGAATAATTCTTATTATAGCGATAAAAATAGAGTTGTCAAGCAAAAAATCAAAAATAGTTTGCGTCATGCGCGCACGCGCTGCGGCATACCCTTTATGGAAAAGGGGGAATGAGATGGACCAGACGATAGCATTCCTGGGCGGCGACGCACGCATGCGCCTGCTTGCCCAGATGATGGCTGCGGAGGGATACGACGTCTGCTCGTGGGAGCTGACCGGTGCGCCAAAGCCGCTGGCGCTGTGCGATGCGCTGAAAGCGGACATCATCGTCCTGCCGCTGCCGGCGGAGAAAAACGGCTATTTGAGCGGCACAGAGCTCACGATGGAGAGCCTGCTGCGCTCGCTGCGGCGCGAGCACCGCATTTTCGCGGGCAATGTGGGAAACGACGCGTCAACGCTCGCGCAGTCGTTGGGGCTTACGATCACGGACTACTTTGCCTCGGAAGAGCTGAGCGTGCGCAACGCGATCCCAACAGCGGAGGGGGCCATCGAGGCGGCGATGAAGCACACGAGCGTCACACTGCACGGCACGCCGTGCCTCGTGCTCGGCTTTGGCCGCATCGGAAAGGTGCTCGCGCACGATCTGAGCGCGCTGGGAGCGAAGGTCAGCGTCAGCGCGCGCAAGCGGTCGGACCTTGCGTGGATCGACGCGTTCGGCTACGCGCCGCTGCACACGAACCGCCTCTCCGGCGCGCTGGGGGAATTCCGCGTGGTGTTCAACACTGTGCCGCATCAGGTATTGGACGAAGCGCTCCTTGCCGAGCTGCCGCCGGACTGCCTGCTCATCGAGCTTGCGAGCGCGAGCGGCTTTGACATGGACGCGGTCGAAACGCTGCGCCTTTCGTATCTCAAGGCAGGGGGACTGCCCGGGCGCGTCGCGCCGGAGACGGCGGCGCGCGCCATCAAAAAGACGTTATGTCGACTCATCAAGGAGGAAGCATGAAGATCGGATTTGCCTTTTGCGGCTCGTTCTGCAACCATCCCGAGCTGCTGAAACTCTACGAGGACATCGCGCGCGAGCACGAGATTGTGCCAATCTTGTCGGAAAATGCGGCGAAGTATTCCACGCGCTTCGGCACGGCGGAGGACTTCGTCACCCGCGTGGAGGCGCTGGCGGGGCGGAAGGCCGTGCGCAATATCGTCGAAGCCGAGCCCCTCGGCCCGCAGGGCGCGATGGAGGTGCTCGTCATCGCGCCCTGCACGGGAAACACGCTTGCCAAGCTCGCCCACGGCATCACGGACGGCGCGGTGACGATGGCGGCGAAGGGGCACCTGCGCAACGGCAAGCCCGTTGTGCTTGCCATTGCGACGAATGACGGCTTATCCGCGAGCGCGCCGAACATCGCGGTGCTGCTGAACCGCAAGAACTACTATTTTGTCCCCTTCGGGCAGGACAACGCCGAGGCGAAGCCCACGTCGCTGATCGCGGACTTCCGCAAAATTATCCCGACGGCCGAGGCGGCGCTGGAGGGAAGACAAATCCAGCCGATTTTGCTGTGAAACGAAAAAAGGCAGGAATTTCCTGCCTTTTTTGCGATGTAACAATAAACTTGCGCGCGATTTTTGTCGACGCTCGCTGAACTTGCTTGAAAAATCCCCCTCGCTTCTTTATACTTTGCCATAGAGAGAAGAGAGGAGGGAGCGCGAATGGACGAAAACCTGCGCGAGACAACAGAGCTTCCGGAGAGCGGAGGGACTGCGCCGAACGAAGAGAATGAGCCCGAGACGAAGAGCATCCGCTTTGTGCCCAGCGCCTATGACCCGCGCGGCATCGAGCAGTGGCTTTCTGAGCGCGCGGCGGAGGGGAAGCTCCTACTCCGCTACGACGATTTTGTGATCGGCGAGCCGCGCGACTGCCGCTATCACCTGGAACCCGCCGCGGACGATGACGACCCCGACGAGCTGTTGCGCGAAAAGCGTGCCCGCCTGGGCTGGGAGTACGTCTGCCGGACGAAGGACGGCATCTTCTATATCTGGCGCGGTGACAGGACTGCGCACGTCCCCACGCCGAAGGACTGTACGGACTCCTATGGCTACCGCAGACTGTGCAAAAAGCTGCGCCGCAGCTATTTTCTGCCACTGGTCTATCTGCTGATGGACGCGGGGCTCATTTTTCTTGTGTTTTACGCGTGGAGTATCCCGCTGCTGTCGCTGCTCACGATGCCGAAGAATGATGTGATTCAAGGTGTTTCGCTACTCCTTGGCAGCATCATCGGTATGTTCAGCGGCGCACAGGAGAGGAAAGAGATGCGCACGCTCAAACGCGCGATGGAGGACTGCGAGTATGTGGAGCAGATGCCGCGCAACCGCTGGGCTGGGGTGGATCGTGCGCTTTCGCTCATTGTCGTTGTGCTGATGGTCGCGGTGCTCTTCGGAAAAGGGGGATACAGCAAGTACGGCGATGCCTATGACGAGCCGACGCTGCCCTATCTTCGCGCCGAAGAGCTCGGCGGCGATCCGTTCGACTGGTGCGATCAGCGCGATCTTTCGACGCCGCTCGGCGGGCATGTGTACTCCGTCGGCGAAACACCGTATGCGGGAATGATCGACGGCTGGGAGCAGCTGAGCACAGAAGTGGACTTCTACGCCCCTCGCATTTCCGCGCTGGCAAAGCCCTTGACACATGAGCTGCGAGACTATTTTATGGAAAGCGGTGCGCAGACGCTTTCGATTGACGGCTTTGACGAAGCATACTACGCAGAATTTACCGGCCCGAATACCCGGCTTCCAAATGAACCGGACGAAGTCCGCCAGTTTCTTATCCTGCGCCGCGGGGGAGAGGTGCTCTACTTCCGCACCGAAGCGCCCGACGACCTGCGTGAGCATCTGGACGAATTTGCAGATATCTTTGATCAGTACAGCGAATTGTCATAAAAAAGTGCGTTCCCACCGGGAACGCACTTTTTTATATCTTGTCACTGCTGCAGCTTTTTGAGCTCGTCGAGCTGGCCCTCCAGTGTGGTGAACGCCTCGGGCAGCTGCGCGACGGCAGCGTCCGCGCGCTTGAGCTCGTTCGACACGCTCTCGCAAGTCGCGCCGAGCGTCGAGAGCACCTGCTCGCAGTGCCCTCTGCATGCCGCGATCATTGCCTGCAAACGCTCCCGCGTGGCGGCGTCGAGCGCGTCGGCGCGCTCACGGGCGGAGAGCTCAATGTCGGCGATGTGCGCCTTGACGCGGCCGTATTCCTCGACCTGCGGGCGGAGCTCGTCAAGCTCGCTTAAAAGGCGCTTGCGCTCCTGCTCGGCGGCGGAAAGGCGTTCGGCGTGCTGCGCTTCCAGCTCGGCGATGCGCTGCTCGGCAGCCTCCTCTTTGGCTTTCAGCTGGCGGTCGCAGTCGGCCTTGGCGCTCGCGAGCTTCTGCGCGCCCTCTTCAATCTGCGCGCGCAGCTCGGAGATCGTCTCCTGCGCGGCGGTCAGACCCTTTTTGAGCGCGTCCTGCGCGCTGGACGCGGTCGAATAGGACTCGGCGAGCTTGTCACGCTCGCACTCGGCGGCGGCGAGCTTGTCGCGCAGCTCTGCATTCTCGCGGCAGAGGCCGTCGCTCTCCTGCTCGAGCGCTTCGATCTGCTGCTTGCTCTCGAGCGAGGTTCTTTCGATATAACGAATGACGTCATCGCGGTTGAAGCCGCCGAAGACGGAGCTCTTGAAGGTATTTTCCATGATTTTCCCACCTTTTCCTTTGTCAATGTTATGGTAACACAAACCCGCCGCGATGACAAGGAAAAAAGCGCGACCTCTTAAGGCCGCGCTTTTACGGTTTTATCGGAGAGGGAAGGAAAAGCTCTTGCCCTTCTTGGTGAAGGTGAAGCACTCCTGCTCATCGCCGTCGGCTTTGGTGCAGCGCACGCGCTCGGCGCTCACGCTGCCGCTGATGTCGCCGCAGGTGACGCTGTCGCTTGCGCGGACGTTGCCCTTGACCTCGCCGCAGCGGACACTGTCGCTCGCGGACACATCGCCGCCGACATTGCCGCAGGTGACGCTGTCGCTCGCGCGGACATTGCCCTGCACGTCGCCGGTGCAGTGCACACTGTCGCCCGCCTGCACATTGCCGCCGACATTGCCGCAGGTCACGGCATCGCCCGCGGTCACGTCGCCGCCAACGTCGGTGCAGGTCACGCCGTCACCGGCTCTGACGCTGCCGGAGATCGTCGAATCGGTGCAGACGACGGAAAAGTCGCTGTAAATATCCTGCGCCGAGCCGGAAAAGTGCAGCTCGACGGTTTTGCGGATCTCGTCGTATTTGTCGTGGCGGAACAGGCTCCCCTGTTTCGGCTGGAGCAGCCGGTGCCCCTGGAAGAGCACGGCGTGGATGGCGTCGTCATCCTCCCACGGCAGCTCTGCCACGATGGGCAAAATCTGGCTGTCCGCTTCCGCTTTTTGGGCGGTTTTTGCCATGCTTTCGCGTCCAAAGAGCTCATCGAGGCTGAGCTCCAGCGTGTCGGCCAGCAGCGGCAAAAGCTGCAGGTCAGGGCAGCAGACATCGCCCTCCCACTTTGACACGGCCTGATTGCTCACACCGAGCTTGTTTGCCAGCGCCTCCTGTGTCAGTCCTTTTTCTTTACGGCGGCGCAGAATGCGCGCGCCCATTGTCGATTCTTCCAAGTTGTCTATCCTCCTGCACTGCATTATAATAGTAAAGTGAGCGTTGGAAACGCGATGAGCGGGTGTCCCGCGTCGAACGGGAAGTCAGGCGCCGACGTTTCCCTCATATTCAGGCAGCACATCGCGTGCAAACGCCTGATCGCCGATCGTAACATGTTGGTCCTTCCTTGCCCCGTGCTGCAGCCGCGGCTTTGAATCACCGGTTATGGACTCAGTATAGGGGGCATGGGGAGGATTGACAATGGCGCGGTGGTTGAACCGACGGCTGTTTGTTCCAACCTGCGGTTGGAAAGGCGAGTTTTCCCCAAAATTGACAGTTCGATCACCGTCTGGCGCTGTTCTCGTCGATGCTGCGCGTGTAGTCGATCACGTGCTGAAGGAAAAGCTGCGTGATGGTCGAGGGCAGGAAGCCCTTTTTGACCGCAATGCCGATCTCGCGCGACTGCTTGACATTGAGCGGCAGCACGGCGACATGATAGCGCTCGGGCTTGAGCATCAGGCTGTGGACGATGCTCACACCGAGTCCCGCTTCGACCATGGAAAGGAGGGCAAAATCGCTTGTTGTATCATAGGTGATCTCAGGGTGGATATTGCACTGGTCGAGCAGGCGGTTGAATTCGTAGTCTTCAATCTCCATCAGGCGCACGAAGTTCTCGTGCGGCAGCTGCTCGAGCGGGAAGACGGACGCGTCCGCCATCGGGTGATCCTTTGGGAGAATGGCGACCATCGTGTCGTGCAGGATGGGCGTCGTCTCAAAGTCGTTGGAGGCGGGGACGGCAAGAAAGCCGCAGTCGATCGCGCCGCGGCGCAGCCATTCGGAAATTTCATAATACTCGCCAGTCATCAGCTGGATCTGAATGTTGGGGTACGTCTGGTGGAAGTCCTTCAGAATTTCCGGCAGCAGGCTGACGGCGAGGCTCGTGAAGCAGCCGAGGCGCAGCGTGCCGGACTGCACGCCGTGCAGCTCGGACACGGCAAAGTTGAGGTCCTCATAGTCCTTGACGATCTCGCGGATCGTGGGGAGGAGCACCATGCCGTCGGAGGAGATCTCGATGCCGGAGTGGTTGCGCGTTAAGAGCTTGACCTGCCAGTCCTGCTCAAGGTCGGAGATCATCTTGCTCACGGCGGACTGCGTATAGCCCAATTCGTTCGCCGCCTGGGTGATGCTGCCGGTCTCCACAGTGCGGAGATAGGCAATATATTTACGAATACTCATTATAAATGCCCTCAATAATCAACAATACCTCAAAGATTCCATTTTGGAATGCGCATATAAAAATATATTCGCTTTTCAAAACTGCTTTTGGATTATACAATATTACCAAAGAAAATTCAATGCCTACACACGGGATTTTCCAAGCAGTACAAAATTGTCAGACAAAATGTCGAATCAACAAGGAGGAAAACAGACATGATCCATTATTCCTGCATCGGTGCTACCGGTTATGTTTGCGGCGAAGTGCTCCGCATGATGGTCAACCACCACGAGGGAGAGCTTGTCAACGTGCTCGATACCTACGGTGTCGGCGATGCCATCTCTACGCATCATCCCGCTCTGCGCGGCTTCTATGATCAGGTCATCATGGACCTCACGGAGGAGAACGTCCGCGAGACCGCGAAGAAGAGCGATGTCATCATGATCCAGGTCCCCTCTGGCGACGTGGCCAAGTGGGCGGAGATCGTGCTCGCTGAGGACTGCGCCATCATCGATATCGGCGCTGACATCCGCTTCCGCGATGTCGACGTCTGGGAGAAGTGGTACGGCCAGAAGCACCCCGACGCCAAGATGACCCACGACGCTGTTTATTGCATCCCTGAGGTCATGCGCGACCTTGCCAAGGGCAAGAAGCTCATCGCCAACCCCGGCTGCTATCCCACCGCCTCCACCCTCGGCCTCCAGCCCATGCTCAAGACCGGCCACATCGTTGAGAACACCATCGTGATCGACGCCAAGAGCGGCTACACCGGCGCGGGCCGCCGTCCCGCCCTCAACAAGCTCCTCACCGAGGCGGAGAACAACTTCTGTGCCTACGCCCTCGGCGGCGGTCACCGCCACACCCCCGAGATCGAGCAGAACATCGCCTACATCACCGGCAAGGATCTGATGAAGCCCGAGACCTGGCAGTACATCAACTTCCAGCCGCACCTCCTGCCCCAGGTCCGCGGTATCGAGGTCACCATCTACGCTACCTGCGACAGAGACTTCACCAACGAGGAAGTTTACGAGCTCTACAAGGACTTCTACAAGGATGAGCCCTTCGTCAAGGTCTTCCCGGCGAGCCTGCCCGTTCAGACCAAGTGGGTCTACGGCACGAACTTCTGCGAGATGACCCCGACCTTCGACGCGCGTACCCACCGCCTGATCGTCTCCTCCGTGATCGACAACATCGGCAAGGGCGCAGCCGGCCAGGCCATCCAGAACATGAACCTCATCATGGGCCTGCCCGAGACTACCGGCCTCATGATGCCCCCGATGTATCCGTAATTTTCGGTTCGACGAGTTTCGACCCGATTTAGGCAAGAATGCTGTTAAACTAACGTTAAGAGAGGAGATCCCCCCACATGTCCAATCTGAAAAAGATCGAGGGCGGCGTTACCACGCCGCAGGGCTTCACCGCCGGCGCGGTCTACACCGCTATCAAAAAGCGCGAGAACAAGAAGCCCGACGTCGCTGTTCTCTACTCCGACCTGCCCTGCTCCTGCGCGGCCTGCTTCACCACGAACAAGTTCTGCGCAGCTCCGGTCATCCTTGACCGCGAGATCTTGAAAAAGGGCAAGGCCCGCGCCGTCGTCATCAACTCCGGCAATGCCAACGCCGCCACCGGCAAGCAGGGCATCGAAGATGCCCGCACCGTTGAGCGCGAGGCGGAAAAGCTGCTCGGCCTCGGCGAGGACGAAGTGTTCGTCTGCTCCACTGGCGTCATCGGCCAGAGACTTCCGGTCGACAAGGTGCTTCAGGGCATCCGCGAGATCATTCCCGCAAAGCTTGCCAAGGAGAACGGCTCCGAGGCTGCCTACGCCATCATGACCACCGATACCGTCCGCAAGGAGTGCGCCTATGAGCTGCAGCTCTCCACCGGCACCGTGAAGATCGGCGCGATGGCCAAGGGCTCTGGCATGATCCACCCCAATATGGCGACGATGCTCGTCTACGTGACGACCGACGCCAAGGCGGATCCTGCAGACCTGCAGAAGATGCTCTCCGCGGCTGTGGATAAGAGCTTCAACATGTGCACCGTCGACGGCGACACCTCCACGAACGACTCGATCTTCCTGCTCGCCAACGGCGCTTCCGGCGTTGAGATCAAGACCGAAGAAGACAAGAAGGCGATGGCCGACCTCGTGCTCGCCATCTGCACCGATATGGCCCGCCGCGTCGCTTCCGACGGTGAAGGCGCGACCCACCTCATCGAGGTCGAGGCCTACGGCCTGCCCACCGAGCACGACGCGCGCCTGGTCGCCAAGTCCATCGCGGGCTCCATGCTCTTCAAGGCTGCCGTCTTCGGCCGCGACGCCAACTGGGGCCGCATCATGGCCGCTGCCGGTTACTCGGGCGCTGACGTTGACCCGACCCGTGCCGACTGCATCATCAAGAGCGCTGCAGGCGAAGTGCAGGTCATGAAGGACGGCTTCGGCGCGGACTTCAGCGAAGAGCTCGCCAAGAAGGTTCTCACCGAGCATGACATTACCGTCATCGTCCGCTTCTATCAGGGCGACGGCGAGGCCAAGGCCTGGGGCTGCGACCTCACTTACGATTACGTCAAGATCAACGGCGACTACCGCACCTAATTTTTGAAGGAGGCTCCACCATGAGCGATATCGCAAACAAGGTCGAAACTCTGATGGAGGCAATGCCTTACCTTCAGAAGTATCAGGGTAAGATCATCGTCATCAAGTACGGCGGCAACGCCATGATCAACGAAGAGCTCAAGGACGCCGTCATGCACGACGTGGTGCTGCTCAAGCTCCTCGGCATGAAGCCCGTGCTCAGCCACGGCGGCGGCCCCGGCATCAACAAGATGCTCGAAAAGCTCGACATCCCCGTCGAGTTCATCGAGGGCCTGCGCTACACCTCCGCCGACATCATGCGTGTTGTCGAGATGGTGCTCGTCGGCCAGGTGAACACCGAACTCGTCGGCTTTATCAACAAGCTCGGCGGCAAGGCGGTCGGTCTTTCCGGCGTCAGCGGTGACATCTATCACTGCCACCAGCGCGACGAGGTCCACGGCTACGTGGGCGACATCGACTATGTCGATCCCAAGCCCATCTTCGCCATGCTCGACGCGGGTTACATCCCCGTCATCGCCCCCGTCGGCACCGACGGTCAGGGCCACACTTTCAACATCAACGGCGATACCGCCGCGGGCAAGCTCGCTTCCGCGTTGGGCGCTGAAAAGCTCGTGATCCTCACCGATATCGAGGGCCTGTGCAACGACATCAAGATCCGCGACGTCATCAGCTATCTGAACATCGAGGATGTCAAGGCGCTCAAGGACAAGGGCACGATCGCCGGCGGCATGATCCCGAAGGTCGACTGCTGCGTGCAGGCCATCGAAGAGGGCGTGACGAGCGTCAACATCATCGACGGCCGCAAGCCGCACTCCGTGCTCTACGAGGCCTTCACGAACGAGGGCACCGGCACGACGATCGGCACCGCACAGCCGAGCGTCGGCATCAAATGGTAAAACATACACCCAACTTTTATTATAGGAGGACATAATAATGATCGAAAAGTTCAAGACCAACGCCGAAGTCATCGAGAACGGCGACAAGTATCTCTATGGCAACCATGTCCGTATGCCCCTTTCCATCGAGCGCGGCGAAGGTGCTTACGTCTTCGATAAGGACGGCAACAAGTACCTCGACTTCATCGGCGGTATCGCCGTCAACGGTCTCGGTCACTGCCATCCCGCGATCGTGAAGTGCCTCGAAGAGCGCGCCCACACGATCCTGCACTGCTCCAACTACTTCTACAATGAGCCCGCCGTCCAGACCGCGAAGCTCATCGTCGAGAACAGCTGCTTTGATAAGGTCCTCTTTGCCAACTCCGGCGCCGAGGCCAACGAAGGCCAGATCAAGCTCGCCCGCAAGTACGCCAAGGATCACGGCCATCCCGAGCGCTTCGTCGTCATCACGATGAAGAACTCCTTCCACGGCCGCACCCTCGCGACCTGCACGGCCACCGGCCAGTATGCGGTGCACCGCTACTTCGAGCCCCTGCCCTCCGGCTTCCGCTATGCTGAGTTCAACAACCTCCAGTCCGTCAAGGACATCATGGACGAGTACGTCTGCGCCATCCTGACCGAGCCTGTCCAGGGCGAGGGCGGCGTGCGTCCCGCTTCCCAGGAATTCCTGCAGGGCCTGCGTGACCTGTGCGATGAGAAGGGCATCCTCCTCATGTTCGACGAGGTCCAGGTCGGCTCCGGCCGTACCGGCAAGCTCTTCGCGCATCAGAACTACGGCGTTGAGCCCGATACCTGCTCCATGGCCAAGGCGCTCGGTTCCGGCGTGCCCATCGGCGCTGTCTGCGCCCGCGGCGAGGCTGCCAAGACCCTGACGCCCGGCACCCACGGCTCCACCTTCGCCGGCGGTCCTCTCGCCTGCGCACTCGCTGCCACCACGCTCGACGTGATGATCAACGACGGCGTCATCGAGAACTCCCGCAAGATGGGCGAGTATTTCCGCAAGCAGGCCCACGAGATCATCGAGAAGAACCATCCCGAGACGGTCAACGAGATCCGTGGCCTCGGCCTGATCGACGGTATCCAGCTCAACAAGCCCTCCGGCCAGCCCGTCGTCGACCTGTGCTTCAAGGACAGCAACGTCCTGATCAACAACACCAACGGCAACGTCCTGCGCTTTGTCCCGCCGCTGATCGTCAATGAAGAGGAGATCGACATTGTCATCAAGGCTGTTGATGAGGCCATGACCAAGCTCGGCTGGTAATTATCTCGGATACTACCTCGCGTTTCTTGCCTGCGAGGCCGGCGGCATGGGTTCCCTTCCCGTGCCGTGCCGGAAGTATACATGACCTCATCCCCGGCCTGCCGATGGGGGATCGGCGGGCCGGGGAGAGAGGTATTTTCTGCATTTTACAAGCAGCATTTCACCCCTTGTGTTGTGCCAGTGTAAAATCTAAAAGGAGGAGTGCGATCCAAAACCTGCATCGGTAGATACCACGAGAATTGAAGAAGGAAAGAGCATTACCGTAAAACTGCGTTCACCATTCAAAAACACTTGCTATCGCTATGGAATCATGCTAAAATGAATGCATAGATATCCATACAAATAGCGAAGCGACCCCCAAAATTTCGAAAGGTTGGTAACACTATGAGTAAGGAAAAAAGAATGCCCAAACTGTGGGAAGCCCTGTTGACGCTGGCGATCCTGATCGCGGCACTCGCGGTCGGTATCATCATCTTCGGTGTTGACCCGCACGTCCCCATGTTTGTCGGCGTAATGGCTGCCGCAATCATGGCACTGCATCTCGGCTATAAGTGGGATGAAGTTGAAAAGTCCATGATGGACGGCATCTACAAAGCATTGCAGTCCATCTGCATCCTGATCATCGTCGGTATCCTGATCGGCGTATGGATCAACGCTGGCGTCGTGCCGACGATGATCTACTACGGCCTGAAAGTCCTCAAGCCCGCGATTTTCTTCATCGCGTGCGTTCTCATTTGCTCCATCACCTCTCTTGCCACCGGTACGTCCTGGGGCACGATGGGCACGATGGGCGTTGCCCTGATGGGCATTGGCTTCGGCCTTGGCATGAGCCCCGGCATGACCGCCGGCGCGGTCCTCTCCGGCGCCTACTTCGGCGATAAGATGAGCCCGCTGTCCGATACGACGAACCTCGCTCCCGCCATGGCCGGTACGGACGTTATCACCCACGTCAAGGCCATGATGCTGCCCACCGGCATCACCTACGCCATCACCCTGATCTTCTTCGGCGTTCTCGGTGTGATGCAGTATCACGGCGGCGATGCGGATATGTCCCGCGTGATCGAGTTCTCCAACGCGCTGAACGCCGCGGAGGGCGGTATCTTCAACATCAACCCGTTGTTGCTCCTGCCTCCGGTCGTCGTTATCGTGGCAGTTGCCCTGAAGGTTCCCGCGATCCCTGGCATCACCCTCGGCATTGTTGCCGGTGTCATCCTGGGCCTCATCTTCCAGCCCGGTGCCTGCACGCTCGGAACCATCTTCGATTACGGTAAGAACGGCTACTACTTCTCTGACGAAGCGCTCGCCATGTTCGAAGCCAGTCTTTCTCCCGAAACGAGCTACACCATGACAAGACTGCTGGAAAGCGGCGGTATCATGGGTATGATGTCCTCCGTCTCCATGACGATCATCGCCATGATGTTCGGCGGTATCATGGAGGAGACCCACCAGCTCGAGGTCATCGTCAACGCCCTCAAGAAGTTTGCCAAGGGCCCTGCGGCTCTCGTTGGCCTGACCGAAGTGACCTGCGTTCTTTCCAACGCCACCATGCCCGAGCAGTACATCTCCATCGTGGTTCCCGGCCGTATGTATGCCGAGGAGTATCACAAGATGGGCGTGCACCCGGCAGTTCTGTCCTCTGCCCTTGAAGGTGCCGGTACCGTTACCTCCGCTCTGATCCCCTGGAATACCTGCGGTGTGTTCATTAAGGACACCCTGAACATCGCTCCTTGGGGCGCCGGCGGTTACGGTCCCTGGGCCATCTTCAACTGGCTGATGCCCATCATCAACTGGCTGTGCGTGCTGATCGGCTGGACGCTCAAGGATCTTGCGGGCAAGCCCTTCAAGAAGAGCAAGAAAGTCGCGCAGTAAATCTGTTAGCGACCCAACAGAACGGTCCCTACCTAAAGGAATTAAAAAATCATGACAATGAATCGGAATCAATATCCCTGTGTGGAATTCGATCTCGATAAATTGGCAGCGAATCTGGCAGCGCTCGTAGAGCGCTGCCATGATTCGCTCATCGAGGTCGCGGGCGTCGTCAAGGCTGTGTCGTCGCTGCCGGAGATCGTGCGCGTTTATGAAAAGAGCGGCGTGAAGTTCATCGCCACGTCCCGCATCAGCCAGATGCGCGCGATCCGCGAGGCGGGTATCTGCAAAAAGCCGCTGATGCTCATTCGTATCCCGATGCTCTCCGAGCTCCCCGACGTGGTGGAGCTGTGTGACATCAGCCTGCAGAGTGATATTATCGTGCTGCGTGCGCTGAACGAAGAGGCCAAAAAGCAGGGCAAGGTGCACGAGGTCATCCTGATGATGGATCTCGGCGACCTGCGCGAAGGCTTTTGGAACGAGGAGGATGCGCTTGATGCCGCGCTCGAGATCGAGCATGAGCTCAAGAACCTGCGCCTTGCGGGCGTGGGCGTCAATTTGAGCTGCTACGGCTCTGTTTTGCCGACCAAGCGCAACATGCAGGCGCTCGTCAGTCTGGCGGCAGACATTGAGCACGAGATCGGAAGACCTCTCGACTACATCAGCGGCGGCGCGTCGACATCCGCCTACATGGCGATGAACGGCACGATGCCCTACCGCATCAACCTGCTGCGCCTTGGCGACATCGGGCTTCGCGGCGAGACGGACAACTTCGCTCCCGACTTTTTGGAAACGGGCGTCATGACGATCAAGGCTGAGGTCATCGAGTGTCGCGACAAGCCGAGCTTTCCGGTCGGCGAGTTGGGTGTGAACGCCTTCGGCGAGGTCGGCCACTACGAGGATCGCGGCATCCGCCGCCGTGCGCTTGTCGCGATGGGCCGCGTGGATTACGGTAACTGCTTCGATCTTGTCCCGCGTATGGAGGGTATCGAGGTCATCGGCGCGTCGTCCGACCACACGATCCTCGACGTCGAGGCCGTGAAGGACAGGGTCCATGTGGGTGACGTGCTGGAGTTCGGCATCAAGGCCTACGGGCCGATGGCGTATCTCACCAGCAGCGACGGCGTTCACATGGTGTTCAAGGGCGGAAAGCAAAACGCCTGATCGAAAAGAGAAAAAAGAGAGAGGAAAACGGTATGCCGACGGTGAGCGAGTTTTGGGACGGCCGTGCGCAGAATTACGACGCTCAGGTCGGCACCCACTACGCGGAGGCCTATGAAAAGACAGCCGCGTGTTTCAAAAAATATCTCAAGCCGACGGATACCGTGCTGGACTTTGCCTGCGGGACGGGGATCGTGACGTTTGCGGTCGCGCCCTCGGTGCAGTCTGTGCGCGCGATCGACGTATCCGGTGAAATGGTGCGCCGCGCGCAGGAAAAAGTCAAAGCGCAGGGCGTGGAGAACGTGACCGTCACGCAGACGGACCTGTTCGACGGCTGCCTTGCAGAGGGATCTTTCAATGCGGTGCTGGCCTGCAATGTGCTGCTCTACATCGAAGATCGGAGCGCGGCGCTTGCGCGCATCCGCGCGCTCTTAAAGCCGCAGGGAATGCTGCTGCTGGTATCGGACTGTCTGGGAGAGGGGCTCACGCGCGAGCGTGTGCGCAAGTGGTTCGAATACAAGACCGGCAAACGCCCCTACGTTGCATTTGACACGATGCGCTCGCTCGAACGGTCGGTCACCGACGCGGGGTTCGCGGTGCTGGAGCGGGAGAATCTCTTTCCCGCGCCGCCGAATTTGTTCCTTGCGGCGAAAAAGGTATAAATGCCCAAAATGTAAAGGCCCCGCACACCGTTTTTGAAACGGTGTGCGGGGTTTCTTTATTGCTTTTGCCTGCGGGAAATTTTGTCGAGCAGCTTTCCGCCATAGCGGAACGTCAACTCGCCGATCAGAAGACCCAGCAGCGCTGCGGCAAACACGTCGCTCGGGAAGTGGACGTACAGGTACAGCCGCGACAGGGCGATGAGCACCGCGAGAGAAATGGCGGCATAGCCGAAGCGCCGGTCGGTCTTCGTCAGGATCGTTGCGGCAATCGTCGAGGACAGCGTGTGTCCCGAGGGGAACGAGTAGTCCGTCGGCGTGGCGATCAAAAGCTGCACGGAGGGATCGAGCCAGCAGGGCCGCGAGCGCGCGACGAGATGCTTGAGCGCAACATTTCCGACGAGCAGTCCCGCAAGGAGTCCCATCAGCACGAGCGCGCCCTGACGGCGGTATTTTTTCGTGCACAGCAGGACGAGCCCCGCGAGAATCCAGATGATGCCGGCGTTGCCGAGCATCGTGAGCTTGGGGACCACGGCGTCGAGAAACGGGCAGGCGATGTTGTTTTGGATCCAGTGAAGAATGCCCCAGTCGAGCGCCATGGACGTGCAGCTCCTTTCTGATATTATTTGTGCAGCAGCGGGGAGAGCGGCTTGTAGATGAGGAAGCACAGCGCCACATCGATCATGCCTTTGACAAAGGTGAACGGCATATTGAAGACCATCAGGCACTCAAGAAGGCCGTTGGTCGAGGGACGGATGGCCTGATACATGCCGATGATGGCTTCAAGCGGCAGGTGATAGCACACAACGTAGGCGGGGTAGACCACAAAGTAGTTGAGGGGCACAGACAGCACCGCCATCAGCAGCGCGCCGACGAGCGCGCCGGTGAGGGCACTCTTGCGGGACTTCTTGCGCTGATAGATGAAGCCCGCGGTGAAGGAAAAGACGCTGCCCATGATGAAGTTGAAAAGCTCGCCGACGTACGCGGACGACGTGCCGTGCAGCACGGAGAACAGCACGTTCTTGAGCAGCGTGACGATCACGCCGTAGATGGGGCCGAGCGAGAACGCCGCCAGAAGCTCTGGAAGGTCAGAGATATCGAGCTTGACGAACGCGGGGATGAGCGCGGGGATCGGGAACTCGATGAACATCAGCAAAAATGCGACGGTCGAGAGCATGGCGGTCACCGTGAGCTTGTGGGTGCGGCTGACCGCGCGGGGGGTGGAGATGGCGCTGGCATTGGATTCGGACATAAAAATACACTCCTTTTTGTCATTTCCCCTGAAAGAACAAGTCTTCCAAGGTGCATGACGCAAAAGAGCGTGAAAATTGCGTGGTAAATCGCGCGCAGCACATCTTCTCTCATCCGGACTGTGACCGTCGGTACCGGAATTTCACCGGTTCGTGCGATAAAAAAATACCGCTTGCGGACTGTAACCGCCGGTGGGGAGTTTCACCCCGCCTCGAAGACAAGTGATTCAGTTGATAGCTTGAGTATACGACAAATTTTCGGTTTGTCAAGAGGGAAAATGCTTTACAAAGACGAACGAATGTTCTATAATGGCAAAGAGAGAGGAGGCGATGTCCATGCGGGGGAGACCCTGTTCCTGCGCATTCACCGGCCACCGGCCGGGGAAGCTGCCGTGGGGAGAAGATGAAAACGACCTTCGCTGCATCGCCCTCAAGGCGAAGCTGCGCGCCGCGGTGGAGAGCGCCATCCACGAGGGGATGGAACATTTCATCTGCGGCATGGCCGAGGGCTGTGACCTCTACTTTGCCGAAACCGTGCTGGCGCTGAAAAGCACACACCCGCACATCACGCTCGAGGCGGCCATCCCGTGTCCCTCGCAGGCGGACGGCTGGAGCGAGCGGCAAAAGGCGCGCTACCGCGACATTTTAGCTCGCTGCGACTATGAGACCATGGTGCAGCAGAGCTACACGCCGGGCTGCATGCAGCGGCGCAACCGCTACATGGTCGACCATGCGAGCCTGCTGATCGCCGTGAACGACGGCGCGCGCGGCGGGACGCGTTCGACGATCGAATACGCCTTCAAGCGCGGTGTGAATGTGCTGGACATCCCACTGGACTGAAAAAGGAGACGCCTATGCCCTTTGACTTCAAGAAAGAATACAGGGAATTTTACCTGCCGAAGGCAAAACCGGAGATCGTCGCCGTGCCGCGTGCGAATTATATCGCCGTGCGAGGGCAGGGTGACCCGAATGAGGAGGGCGGCGCGTATCAGCGCGCCATCGGCGTTCTCTACGCCGTGGCCTACACGCTCAAGATGAGCAGGCGCGCGGGACACGAGATCGAAGGCTTTTTCGACTATGTTGTGCCGCCGCTCGAGGGCTTCTGGCAGATGCCGGACACGGAGACGGTCGACTACGGGCGAAAATCGGATTTTTGCTGGATCTCTGTCCTGCGTCTGCCGGACTTCATCACGAAAGCGGACTTCGACTGGGCGGTCGAGGCGGCGGCAAAGAAGAAAAAGCTCGACTGTTCGGCAGCAGAATTTCTGACCGTTGACGAGGGCCTCTGTGTGCAGATCATGCACGTGGGTTCGTTCGATGATGAGCTGGAGTCCGTTGCGAAGATGGACGCATTTCTGCGCGAAAACGGGTATGAAAACGACCTGAACGATGTTCGCCTGCACCATGAAATTTATCTCTCCGACCCGCGCCGCGTCGCGGCGGAAAAACGGAAGACGGTCATCCGCCATCCCATCAAGAAGGCTTGAAAGGGAAAAAGGATCGTTCCCGCCTTGGCGGGAACGATCCTTTTTTGTGCATAAAAATCAAATATCGAACACGCCCATCACGGCGATGCCGATGACGATGAGCAGGATCATCGCGTAGTGCTTCCACGAGAGCTTTTCCTTCAGGAAGAGGCGGCTCCACAGCACGCTGGCCGCGCAGTAGGAACTGATGATCGGCGCGGACATCGCAAGGTGCGATGTGTCCGCGATGGCATAGATATAGGCAAACTGACCGGCCGTTTCGCAGATGGCGCCGATGTACTTCGGCGCTTCTCGCTTGGGCAGCAGGCGATCCTTCTTGATGAAGACCACGTAGATGAAGCACACCACCGCGGCAAACAGGAACGTCAGCTCGTAGGCGCAGTTTGCGCTGCCCTCGTCCAGCGATTCGAGCACGCGGTTGTCGGCAAAGGTGCCGGCGGCGTCGAGCAGGCAGTAGGCCACGGGCAGGGCGAGGGCCAGGAAGCTCTTGGAATACTTGCGGTTGCCCTCCGCCTGACGGGCGGCGCGCAGCTCAGGGTCCTCCGTGGCATCCACCACACCGAGGCCGATCGCGCCCACGCAGACGAGGACGATCGCGCCGAGGGCGAGCGGGGAATAGTCCTCGCCGCCGACAAATAGCAGTGTCATCACGGCGACGAGCGCGCCAGACGAATTGCAGATCGGCGACGAGACGGACAGCTCAATGTAGCGGAGGCCGAGATAGCCGAGCGTCATCGAGCCGATGTACAGCAGCGACACGGGCAGATAGGTCCAGATAATAGACCAGCTGATCTCCGTGCCGCCGATGAAAATTTCGAACGCGGCGTGAAGACCCATCACGGTACCGACGGCAATGACCATCTTGAGGTGGGCGAGATGATCGTCCTCTCCCTGACAGCCAATCTTGGAAAACAGGTCGCTGCCGCTCCAGCAGAGCAGCGCGATCAGAGAAAGCCAGAACCACATATAAAATTGTTAAACTCCTTTGTACTGTTATTTTTTAGATGGTAAAAACAGCGGTACGCGGGGGCGGACGGCGGCGAAAGTGCCGATTGATTGCGGGTGTTCGGCGAATGAGCATGAATGAATATTCTTTCTAACGGATTCGAAAAGCAAGGATCAAAGCGTAATGAGACCGGCGTCGAGCATCTTCTGGAGTGAGAGCAGCACGCCGAGCTTGGCATGGTACCACGTCAGGCCGCCCTGATAGTAAACGGCGTAGGGTTCGCGCACGGGGCCGTCGGCCGAGAGCTCGATGGAGCTGCCCTGCACGAACGCGCCTGCCGCCATGATGACGTCGGAGTCGTAGCCGGGCATCGGCGCGGGGACAGGGTCGACATAGCTGTCGACCGCGGCGGCAGACTGGATGCCCTTGCAGAAGGCGACCATGCCCTCAGGCGAGCCAAGCTCGACGCACTGGATGATGTCGTGGCGCGCCTCTTTCGACGACGGAACGACGGTGAAGCCGAGCTTTTCATAGCACGCGGCGACGAACACCGCACCCTTGACAGCGCCGGAGACGACGCTGGGGGCGAGGAAGAAGCCCTGATACAGCGCAGGCATCAATCCGAGGTTTGCGCCGACCTCCTGCCCAAGTCCGGGGGCGGAAAGGCGGTAGGCGCAGCGGTCGACACACTTCTGCGTGCCGCAGATGTAGCCGCCGATGGGGGCAAGGCCGCCGCCGGGGTTTTTGATGAGGCTGCCGACGATCATATCTGCGCCGAAGTCGCTCGGCTCGTTCGCCTCGACAAATTCGCCGTAGCAGTTGTCGACCATGACGACGACGTCGGGGCGCAGCTTTTTGCAGAACGCGATGGCCTCGCCGATGGCGTCGACCGAGATCGTCGGGCGCGGGCAGTAGCCCTTGGAGCGCTGGATGTGGATGAGCTTCGTCTTGTCGTTCAGCGCGCGCTCGATGGCGGGGAAGTCAAAGCTGCCGTCTTCGCGCAGGTCGACCTGCGCATAGCTGACGCCGTACTCCTTGAGCGAGCATGGGCTTTCGCGAAGACCGATGACCTCCTCAAGCGTGTCGTAGGGCTTGCCGGAGATGGCGAGCATCTCGTCGCCCGGCAGCAGGTTGGCGGACAGCGCGATGGCCAGCGCGTGTGTGCCACAGGTAATCTGCGGGCGGACGAGCGCGGCCTCGGTGTGGAAAGCACTCGCGTAGACGCGCTCCAAATTGTCGCGCCCCTCGTCATCGTAGCCGTAGCCGGTCGAGGCGGCGAAGTGTGTCGCGTTTACGCGGTTTTTCTGCATCGCGCCGATGACTTTCGCCTGATTGAGCTCGGCGATCTCTTCGATTCCGGCAAAGCGGGGTTTGAGCTCGTCTAAAACGGCCTCGCCGAATTGAAGCACTTTGTCGCTCACGCCGAGCAACAGGTACATTTCATCTCTGTTCATTTGTCCTCCTCCGGCGTGTCGGGAAATTCAACGCCATTGCACATTAGAATAAACCGCAGCGGATAGTCTCGGTCCAGATAGTTTTTACTGTACCATTCATAGGTCGCGGCAGGCAGGTGCCGCAGCTCGGGCGCTTCGGTGCGGAAGAGTTCGAACGTCTTCTGATCGCCTGAGAGCAGTGCCCCCAGAAGCTCGCCCTGCTTTTCTTCATAGAGACGCGCGAAGCACGCGTCCATGATGGCCGCGCAGGCGCGCTCATCGTCCGTGCCGTAGTCCTCGCGATGGGCGAGCCAGTAGAGAAATTCGCGCGGGTCGAGGTCCAGCTGCGTCGTGACCTGCGAGAGCTTGTAGAACGCGGCCTTCTCCCCACACTTCAAAATGTCGATGAGGTACGCGACGAGCTGCTCGTCGAGCTCCACGCAGTCGCAGAAGACCTCAAACGCGTGTTTGCCCGCGTCGGGATCAGGGGTACTTTCTGCTGCGGGCGGCTTTTCCTCGGGCTGCTCCGGTTCCGCCGCGGCGGTGAGCATTTGCAGCAGTGCGCGGGAGAAATCCTCCTCGCTGAAATGGTCGAATATCGCCTCGTCCAGCTCGTCTCCTGCGCTTTTGGCGCACAGGCGCACAAAGTCCGGCACGCTCATACTTTTCAGCGCGCTTTGCAGCTGCGCGGCGCGCTCCTCAGTGGTATCGGCGGTGAGCGCAAGCTCCGGCGGTGCGGGCATTGTGCCCTCGCACAGCGCGCTCATATAATGTAAGTAGCGTTCGCACAGTTCCATTGCCGCGCCCCCTCGGTTTATAATCTCTAATAATCTATCATACGGCGGCAGAAAAAGCAACTGAAAACCGAAGAAAGCCATCAAATGAAAGCCATCAAATACGGCTTTCTTTCTGAATTTTCGCCCTGAACAGTGCGCAGTTTTCCTGCAAACGCGCATCGTCCGGTGCAAGCGCAAACGCTTTTTCCGCGTTTTTCAGCGCGCTTTCCCACTGCGAAAGGTGAAAGTACGCGATGCTCAGCAGATCATAGGGGAAGCTGCCCCACGCGAACGGCTCGCAGATATAGGTGCGCGGCCGCTCGGTGATCGCGAGCGCGCAGTTTACCATAAAAATGACGCCGCACCAGTCCTTTTGCTGATAAAGCAGGTCGGCAAACTCCAGATACGGCTCGCGCAGGTGCGGCGCTTCCGCGATGGCGCGGTGCAGCCAGAGCGCGGCTTCGTCCTCGCGCTCCAAACGACGCAGACAGCGCGCGATGTAGCGCATCGAGGCGCAGCGCTCATCGCGCCACACGGCCTGCGGCATCGCGAGGTGCGCCTTCAGGGTCGAGACTGCCTGCGCCCACTCGCCGCGGAACATGTACTCGCGGCCTAAATAGTGGCGGTTGCGGTCGTTTTGCGGGTCCTCCCGCACGGCAAGCTCTAAAAGTGGAAGATACTGCCCGCGCGATTTGCTCGGGTCGGGGTGGTGGTCGAGCTGCACGCCCTCGGCGTCGACAAAGCGCTCGCCGCCCTCGCCCAGATATTGAAGAACCTCGTGCACCGGATTTACCCAGCGGTAGCAGCCGTTTTTGTGAATTTTGTCCGTCCAGAAGACACAGCCCTCGCGCCCATCGGGCAGAAAGCTCCACGTGTAGCGGTAGCGGGCGCGTGTTGTGTCCGGCTGCCACGCGCGCTCAAGCTTTTCGTGCCAGCCGGACTGAAACTGCTCGTCGAGGTCGATGCAGCAGCAAATATCGGCGTCCTTTGGGATGAGCTTCAGCGATTCGCTGCGCGCGACATCGAAGCGCCACGGCGAAATAACCTTCTGCTCGACGTGCGCGCCGCGGGCTCTGAGTTTTTCGACCGTATCGTCCGTTGACCCCGTGTCGAGCACGCAGATGTCGTCCGCCTCGGACATCGAGTCCATGAAGCGCTCGACAAACTGCGACTCGTTTTTGCAGATGGCGTAAACGCAGACGCGGTAGGAAATGATGATTCCTCCTTTTATATATGTATCGCGGTGCGGCTTGCGCCGCACCGCTTATTGCTCAGGTCGAGAGGAGACCCGCTGCGCGGAGATTTGCCAGCAGCGCGTTGAACTGCTCGACGACGTCCTCTACGCTTGTCGCATCGGCAACAGCTGCCGCCGCGCGCGTATCACTCGGTCCAGTCGGACCCGTAGGACCTGTGGGACCGGTGGGGCCATTGATATATGCACAACCAGAAAATGCCGCAACCATGTGGCTTTCGGCAATTCAAAATAATTTAACATCCTCTATGATTACACCTAAAACGCCGTAGCAAGGTTGGACAAGCCTTGATATGGCGTTTTTAGTAGAGAAATGCGCGGCTATAGTTGTTAGAAGTGGATACAAATTGATACCTGTGCTGGCTAAAATGCAGTGACATAGAAATTGACTCCGTCATGGTGAAGCAATACAAAAAGTAGCGGAGCACTTTAGTTAGAAAACCTTATACACATGGCTATTTCGCTTATTTTACCCTATTACTACGGACGCTCTGAAAATCGAAGTACTTTTAATATTCAAATGAGATAGTCTCATTAGCAGTGGTAAGAAGTTTTAGTAGAGGTATCGAAATATCATCGATAGAATATATTCATTGTTAAGCGGCTAAGCAAGAGAATACATATTGCTTACATATGTTGACTGACAAGGAAAATAACGGCATCATGGTAACTGCGACTGGAAACGTAGAAAAGTAAAGACGGACCATCATTGATGATGTAAGTAAAAATAACCTTTATTGACATTCAGCATTTCTCTTGAATAATCAATTCACTTAATATAAAATGAATCTAATAGCAATAAGACGATTTCTTATGCAAATTCAATCGTACAGGAGGATGCAAATAATGAGCGTTTTAGATTATGGTTTTCGAACTTCCGGACATTCGATAATCGAAATGTAATAAGACTGAGATATAGCAAGACTGAGAATAGAAAGAATACTACCCGAAAAAGAAATAGCTGTGAGAAGAAACAGCTTTGTTAGAACAGGAGCCGCAAGGCTCCTTTTTTGTTGGAGGAGGTATCCTGTTGAAAACGATAGCACTCGCAAATCAGAAGGGCGGCGTCGGTAAAACCACCACAGCCGCCAGCCTCGGCATTGGTCTTTCTCGGCAAGGTAAAAAAGTCCTGCTGATCGACGCCGATGCACAAGGCAATCTCACGCAGATGTTGGGCTGGTCGCAGCCTGACGAATTATCCCCCACGCTCTCTACGCTGATGGAGAAGGTCATCGCGGAGAAGCCTATCGCCCCCGGCGAGGGCATTCTGCACCACCCTTCCGGCGTCCACCTTGTCCCCGCCAATATCGAGCTGTCGGCATTAGAGGTCACGCTGGTCAATACCATGAGCCGCGAGACGGTGCTGCGGCAATACCTGTCCACGGTGGCAGACCGCTATGACTACGCACTCATCGACTGTATGCCGTCGCTGGGTATGCTGACGATCAACGCTCTGACCGCGGCGGACAGCGTGATTATCCCTGTGCAGGCGCAGTATCTTCCAGCAAAGGGATTGGAACAGCTTTTGCGAACCATTACCCGCGTGAAACGGCAGCTTAACCCGAAGTTAGAGGTTGACGGCATTCTGCTGACAATGGTGGATAGCCGTACCACGCTGGCACGGGAGATCAACGCGCTTATTCGCAAGAGCTATGGCGGTCATGTGTTCACGAGCGAGATTCCGCGTTCTATCAAGGCGGCGGAGATCAGCGTGGAAAACAAAAGCATTTACGACCACGACCGCAGCGGCAAGGCGGCGGTGGCCTATGAAAATCTAACGAGGGAGGTGTTGAGCCTTGGCAAGCAAGTTAAGCGGCATCGAACTGACCCGGTACGATGACCTGTTCAAAACGGATGCAGAACGCGAAGCTGACCGGCAGGAGCGCATTCAAATCGTCCCCGCCGCGGAGATTTTTCCCTACTCCCGTCAGCCATACACCATTGACCGCCCGACGCCTGATCTGGTGCGGCTCATGGACAGCATTGAGCATATCGGGATCGCTGAGCCGCTGATCGTCCGTCCCCGCGACGCTGGCGGATATGAGATCATCTCCGGACACCGCCGTGATTATTGTGCAAAAGTCGTGGGACTGGACACCCGCCCTGTCATCGTCCGCAATTACAGCGATGAGGAAGCGGATATTTTGGTGGTGGACTACAACATCAACCGCGAAGATTTGCTTCCGAGCGAAAAAGCCAAGGCCTACAAGCTGAAGCTGGACGCCATGAAACGGCAGGCTGGACGGCCTTCAAAAAATTCTCTCCAAGTTGGAGAGAATTTCCGAGGTAAATACTCTGTTCAAATTCTTGCCGACCAAGTAGCTGACAATGCAACAGCAATTCAACGCTATGTACGGCTAAATAAGTTAATCCCGCCGCTGCTTGACGCAGTAGACACTGGAACGCTCAAGTTTGTTCCCGCCGCAGATTTTATTTCCCACCTGTCCGAGAAAGAACAGACCTACCTCTTGCTGGTCATGGAGCGCGATGAGGTATCCCCATCGCTGGGACAGGCCCAACGGCTCAAACAGCTCAGCGCCGAAGGTAAGCTCGAGAATAATATCATCGACCTCATCATGCGCGAAGAAAAACCGCTGGAGCGCAAGGTTACGATCCGCAATGATCGACTGCAAAAATACTTTCCTGCGAGCTATACCCCGAAGCAGATGGAAGAGGTCATCATCAAGCTGCTGGAAGGCTGGCACCGCAAGCGCCAGCAAGAACAGGCGCGATGAGAGCGACATAGCAGATATTCATAGGTTAGAATTGTTTTCGGCTGAGGTGGATACTCTATTGACGCTAAGTCGGTACGCCGATATAATATAACTGACAGAGTAATCCGAAAACGAGGTGCGACGAATGGATTTGCAGACGCTTCTTGAACAGCGGAACATTTCAAAATATCAGCTATCCAAAATCAGCGGTGTTCCGAAGACAACGATCATGGATATTTGCGCCGGGAGAAGCAATGTTGAGCGGTGCAGTGCAAAGACTGTCAGGCAGATCGCAACAGCGTTAAACTGTACGATGGAGGAACTAATGGAACTGTCTGCTCCATCCTATGATGAAGCGGGACACCCAACGGACCGCAGCTACCTTGAATGCGGATTACCGGAGTTTTTGCAAGAATCGATCCAAGCTATGGTCAGCGCGTGGGAGAAGCTGGATCGCGGCGAGGAATATACGCTATGGGATTGCGATTATTGCAATCTGCAAAGTGACATCAACAGCGCAGAGGTCAATCAGATTATCAGCCCAGAGCAGGCATGGTATCTGCGCGAAAAATATTTGAGAATGGAACGGGAGTGAGACTATGCAGGTCGTTGATTTTACAAATCTGCCAAGGCGCAACAAACTGTATGCTGGCGCAAACGGCAGCAAAATTTCCGTAATCTATGAAGGGCAGCAATATATGCTGAAATTTCCGCCGCTCCCCTCAAAAAATAAAGAGATGAGTTATAGCAATAGCTGTTTCTCCGAATATCTCGGCTGCCAGATCTATGAGAGCATTGGTATCCCTGTGCAGAAAACCATGCTGGGAACCTACACGGTCAAAGGGAAAACGAAAATCGTAGTAGCCTGTGGGGACTTTACGGAGCCAGGGATCACCTTGCAGGATTTCGCATCGTTGAAAAACCAGATCATCGACTCTGAGCGAAACGGATACGGAACGGAATTGTCCGATATTCTCCACACCTTTGAGGAGCAGGAGGCCATTGACCGCGAGGTAATCACAGAGCGATTTTGGGATATGTTCATCGTGGATGCGCTGATTGGTAACTGGGACCGGCATAACGGTAACTGGGGGTTTCTTTACGACGCAAGGACCGATATGATGACGCTGGCACCGGTATATGATTGCGGGAGCTGCCTATACCCGCAGGCAGATGACGAGATTATGAAGAAGGTGCTGTCAAACGAGAGTGACTTGAATTACCGTATTTTTGAGATCCCCACCTCAGCCATCATGCTGAATGGCAAGAAGATTAAATATTTTGATTTTATCGTCTCCTTGCAGAACGAAGATTGCAACCGTGCGCTCAAGCGCATTGTGCCTCGCATAGATATGGTCAAAATCCATAGGATCATCGAGGACACGCCGTTCATTACGGATTTGCAAAAACGCTTCTATACCACCATGCTGGATCAGAGAAAAGAACGTATTCTCGATTTTTCGTTGATAAAGCTGGAAAAAGAGAGAGCGAAGTTGGTTCACAAGCGTTCCGTGCGACAGGATAGGGACGAACGGTAATTGAACAATGTTCTGTAAAACGGCACGGGAAACCGTGCCATTTTACATTGTAGCCGCCACAATAGGCGGCTTTTTTATAATCAAATTGGGGGGTGATTCTATTTAGCAAGCAGATTTTTCATGCCGTCAGCCTGTCTGGTGGAAAGGACAGTACCGCTATGCTGCTTTTGATGATTGAACGCGGAATGCCTATTGATATAGTGTTGACAGCGGATACCGGCATGGAGTTTCCAGAGATGTATGATCATCTGGCAAAATTGGACGAGTATCTTTACCGTGAGCGTGGAATCCACTTGACGATGCTCCGCCATCCTAAAGGCTTTGAATATATGATGTTTGAGGAAGAAAAGCAAAAGATATCTTCTATCGAGAATCGTCAAAAGCTGGGGGTTCCGCTTTACGGCAACGACTGGCCCGGTGTCAGAGTCCGGTGGTGTACCGGGCAGCTCAAAACACACCTTATTGCCAAAGAGGTCAACCGACTTAAGGGTAAGTATCGTGCTCTCCATTATGTGGGCATTGCTGCGGATGAACCGAAGCGAATCAAGAACGAGCAATATCCGCTGGTGGATTGGGGTATTACCGAGGCGAAGGCTTTGAAAATATGTTACGACCGAGGCTATGATTGGGGCGGATTATATGAGATATACCACCGCTGTTCCTGCTGGTGCTGTCCCTTCCAGAGAATTGACGAACTACGAAAGCTGAGGCATCACCACCCTGAATTGTGGCAAAAGCTCCGCGATATGGATCAGCGGGCCATCGCACAATTCGGGCATAACCCATTGGGGCAATTCAAACAAAATTGGACAGTAGAACGATTGGAACAGAGATTTGCAGCAGAAGATTTAGCATTTCTTTTTTTAGCTGCTCTACAGTCATTGATGCGTTGCATCCAATACGTAATTGCGCGGGGCAATAGCGTTCAATTGTCCAGGTCTTTCCTTGACGGGATTCACCATATACAACAACGATATTGTAACTCCTAATTGCATTTTGAAATTTCTGATGAACATCTCGTTCCAGAAAGGTTGGACAATTTTGAGGCGGACACTCTGGGCACCCGAAAGTATCCATTAAGCTATATTCTGTGCGTTTCTCAGCAAAACGGGATTTGATAAAAGAAAGCAGACACATAGAAAGAGACCTCCTAATTTGTATGTAGAAAGTAGGTCATATATCATCCATTTAATTTGGAGCGTATTTACTGATAGAATGTAAGATAAAATATTTGATACAAAAGATTAAGCGCCTGTAATCGGACTTTTGATTCCAGTACCGATTACTACTTCAACAAGCGTGGATAATCTGTTTTACCGTTCACGATACGATAAACATAAACACGATTTTCAATCACTTTGTATACGCAGACATAATCTCCACAAATGACCTTGCGATACTCCAGTCGGGCCAGTTCGGGGTCGGGATGCTGTGCACCCATATAGGGAAACGAAGCGAGTTTTGCCAACGTATCCAGGATATGATCTGTGATTTTTTCTGCGGAAGCAGCGCCAACCATTTTCAGATGAAAATCTGAAATTCTGTCAATATCCTGCCATGCAGCAAGTAAAATATCTACCTGATACTTAGGCATTTTCGTATTTCTCCTTCAAACGGCTGCGCACTTCCTCAATGCTGTAAGTGGGAGCGCCGGCCAATCGAGAAAATTCAGCTTCGAGGATACTCGCGCGGTGATCTAACATTTTTTCTCGCTCTTCAAAGGCTTCCATGCTCAACAGAACCAAATCGGCCTCACCTTTGTTGGTAATAATGATCGGTTCGCCAGATGCCTTTGCCAGTGTTGCCACCTGTTGATATTCGTTCCGAAGTGCAGTAGAGGGCTTCAAGTTCATAACAATGACCTCCTAATGTTTCTGATATTATTATATCAGAAATAAGATATTATGCAATGACTTTTCCTGTCAACTTTGCAAAGAACACAAAAAATCACTTATCAAAGTGCGTCTCGAACGGAGACTCATTATTTTTTCAAGGAAGGAGACAACCATGCGCGAAAACGCAAAAACCATGACCCTCCGCCTAAACGCTGCGGAGTATGCTCACCTGTGTCAGCAGGCGAAAGCGGCTGGCCTAAAAAAAGAACCGTTCATCCGCACCCTCATCATGGGAGTGAATCTGCGCCCGCGTCCGCCTGATGAATACGCTGAGATCCGGCGTCAGCTTGCCGCCATCGGCAACAACATCAATCAGATCGCCCGCACAGTCAACGCCCGCGGCTTTGCCACAAAGGAGGATATTGCCGCGATTACAGCAGCGCAGGAGACGATCTGGAACATCGCGGAGCGGCTGTGACATGGCATACACCAAGGTATTCGCCATCCGCGCAAGGCTGGACGACCGCGTGAAGTACGCCGTCAATGGGGAAAAGACCGAGCTGGACGAGAGGATCGTCTACACCGCTGACCCGGAGAAAACCGATACCGTGCGCTTTGTGACCACGCTGAACTGCCGGTCTGCCGAAACCGCGTTTGCCGCCATGCGCAGGACCAAGGAGAAGTTTTGCAAGACAGGCGGCGTCCTCGGCTATCACTTTATTCAGTCCTTTGCGCCCAGAGAGGTCACGCCGGAGCAGGCACATGAGATCGGATGTGAGTTTGCGCGTCGGCTGGTCGGCGAGGACTTTGAGGTCGTTGTTGGGACGCATCTGGACAAAGCCCATCCGCATAATCACATCATCGTTAATTCTGTGTCCCGCATAGACGGCCACAAGTACCACTCCAGCCCAGAGAGCTACTACAACGACGTACGCGGCACTTCGGACGAGCTGTGCAGAGAGAACAATTTATCCGTCATTGCGCCGCGGGGCAAGGGTAAGCACTACGCTGAGTGGAAAGCGGAGCAGGTCGGCAAGCCCACCGTGCGCGGTGTGATCCGCGCCGACATTGACACTATCATTCAGCAAGCCTACACCTATGATTCCGTTCTCATGCTCCTGCGAAGGAACGGCTATGAGGTGCGGCGCGGCCCCAATCGGAAATACACAACGGTTAAGCCACCCGGCGCAAAGCGGGCGATCCGCCTGGACAGTTTGGGCGAGGGTTATACCGAAGCAGATATTTTGCGGCGGCTTTCCGGGCAGCGGCGCGGCGGTATGGCCGCGCCTGTTGTTATCCGTACCGTCTATACGGTCAGGCGCTATCGCATGAAGGGTAAGCTGAATACCACCCGAAAAAAGAAGATTACAGGATTTTACGCACTATATCTCCGCTACCTCTATCTGCTGCGTGGAGACAGGCAGAAAAGGCTGCCGCCTAAGATGCCCTTCTCCGTTAAACGGGAGGTCATTCATTTGGAGCGGTATGAGCAGCAATTCAAATACCTTTTATCAA